>Ga0209358_10000357_pt1 | contig 40362 bp, 33 predicted proteins | sample LauGreFa1BDMLBSN_2_FD_187574 | JGI IMG/M metagenome (GOLD analysis project Ga0209358, IMG submission 187574) | Freshwater lake microbial communities from Lake Michigan, USA - Fa13.BD.MLB.SN (SPAdes) (version 2) | ecosystem: Environmental > Aquatic > Freshwater > Lake | place: Lake Michigan, USA... | reverse complement strand
GGTTAACGTACCGTCTTTGACTGTAGGGCGTTCGGTATCTACCAATGTATTAAGAATTTTGGCCGCCAATTTTGTACTCCCCAGTTCAGATGATGGGGAAGAGTTTAAAGTGGAAGACGTGTTCTCGGATTTTGCTGCTATCCCCCAATTGTCGCTTAGTAACACCCATCAGATTGAGTCGCCTGATGGGTCACGTTTGGGCCCATCGTTTCCGTCTTTTTCCTTAAAGGGTAGTGTATGGGGTGACGGGACCCTCACCGCGGGGTGGGTGACCCTTAACCAATTCAACACCCGTGACGATGTGGTGGTGCAAGCACCCATGGTGACACTCAACCACTCGCTTCGTACCCCCCGCCTGATGGCGGGTGTGCTTGGGTTTTCAGTGGCCAACCCCCTCACTTTGGGTGCCATACCGCCTAACGAAACGGCGATGATGGTCAGTGGGAATGCGTTGTATGTAAAAAATAACGGACAGTCTAGTTGGTTGAATCTTTCCAATCCCAATCAGACCAACGGGGTGCCCAATGCCCTGGCGTATTACGGGGATAGTGGGACGTTGGGTAGTCATCCTTTTTTGGAGTGGGCCAGTCCGACTGTGAGGGTGAGGGGAGCATTGGTGGCCAGTGCCAACATACCGGCGAACCAATCGGGTACCGTCATGTCCCAACGACTGGGTTATCCATTACGAAGTATGACGGGTCCGGCGTCTGAATTGGTGGGGGTGAAGACGTACCTTGATAACATCATGGTGGCCAATGGTGATCACGTGATCGGGTTGCGTGTGTCGGTTGATTCGTCGTTGTTTGATACCACCTATTTGCCAGATGGACAGTTGGTAAGGGGGCAAAAAACAGCCGCGTTGTTTTTGGGTGGGGTCTCTTGGAATGTGTTGATTGCACCGACATCCAATACAGGTGTGATATCAGATATGACGTCAATGGCCGCCTTATGGATTAGGCAGCCAAAATCCACCGATGAAGGATGGTTACAGGTACTGGGTGGTATCGAGGGGGTCGTCTTGCACGTGACGGGCAATGTGCTTCGTTCGGGAAAAGTGTCACCACCCGTATCATCGGCGTGGGCCGTATCGGGATTACCTGGTGTTCCCTTGATGGCCGTGATGGGGGCCAATGGGGTGCTGATGTTGGTCTCTGATAACCAAGTGGCGATTGCCACGACCAATCGACGGGGGACCCTCACCGTTCCCGTGATCAAAGGGGACCATGTAAGTATTCGGACCGTGACGGTTTCGATGGGGGTGGAGGTGGCCCAACAATCGCCGATCCCTGTGATGTGGCGTCCCACTCAAATAGGGATTGGGGCTTCATCGGCCACATCCGTATGGACCATTCAAACACCCTGGCGAACCCCTCAGGACGTGGTACCATCGACCAGCATGAGGGTGTGGGGAGGCCTAACGGGGGATCAGACCATGACGGGTATCAAGGTGGGGTATCAGCAAAATGGCAGCGTGTCGTGGGACTCGACTACGGTCATTCAGGGGGTGGGTGTCGACATGCGGACGTTGGGTGGTAATGGGGATAGTCGCGGTCTCTGGGTACGGGTTCCGTCAGGAAAAGTGGCCTTTCAAACCAATGGGCGGATGGGAATTGGCGCCACTGAACCGGCCGACCCGTTGACCGTGACGGGTTTGGCATCGATGAATGAATTGGTGGTGGAAGGTTCCATGACCGCACAGGCTGTGACGTTTTCGATGGCGGAGATGACCCGTGTCACCCTTAATCAATTGAGTGTTACGGACCTTCTAGGGCATGTGACATTGACGGTGAATGAGACGATACAATATGGCACGTTGCGTTATGGGTCGATCACCCAGTCATCAGCGGACAATTTATCAACGGATCAGATGCGTGTGGTCACATTGTGGGTGAATCCAGCGGTCGATGGGAATACGGTTCGACCTTCTATGAAAGTCGAGGGAAATTCCCGTTGGCAATCATGGGTGGTGACACCGTTTGCATCGCAATTGAAGGCATCGAATTGGCACTTACGATCGCTTAAAGCGGACCAGCTTGTTTTTTCTAATCGGGTATCACTCAATACGGTGCAACAGTCGGTATTGAGTTTAAAGACCCTGTCTTCTGCTTCCAGCTTGTCGTCGTCTCTTGAATTAACGAGTGGTGGAGTGGGTTTTAAAGGGTCAAGCGGCACGGATTATGATTTACGGGTCATCCAATCTAACACCCCCAACCACCTGGCCTATTATGGGCGTGATGGGTTTCTTCAGGCGAATACGGTAACGGTATCGGCATTGGCGGGTGTCGTGGCGGTTTCCTTGAATGGCATGGTGCAGGCAACGATGACGGTGGTTCCGGCGGCGGCGGGGCCATTGTCTGCGGTTGGTATTCAGATGGGTCTGACCGATCGGCCTGCCCCTTTGTATAACGGGGGGCCATATCAGGCGACGTTTAATGGGCTGGTGATTGAGGGTGTGTTGCAGCAGACTCATTTGAGTTCGTCATATCCCGCTAATGTCCAAGGGGTGAGGGTGGATATGAGCCAGCTGAACATTGATAATTCTCCGCCTTTGCCTGTATTGGCGGACACGCCCATTCGGGCCAATAAATACGCGGCCGTGTTCATGGCAGCGTCGCCGGGCGAACGAGAAGGCGGGACGGTCGGGGTGATGGCCATTCCAACGACTGATACCACGGGTGCCCGTTCGGTCAATGCCACCCTGACCGTTCATGCGGTGACGCCGATTTCCCCCATTCAGTCTGTACCACTGTTGAGGGTAAGACAGCAGGGTGTGGCCCTGCCATTGATGCAAGTATCGGGCAATTCATGGGTGATTAATACCACTGAATCCACGGCTCGAATGGGTGTGAGTGGGGATGTTCGGATTGGGTCAGCATCCAACGGGATGCGTATGGCAGTGGTGGGCCAATCGTTGCGATGGGGGATTGGATGGGGCGATGCCATTCCTTCGGCGTCGCTTCATCTGTCCGCTGCTGGTGTTCCCCTTCAAATTGGTACCCGGGTATTCACGGTGGGGGAGGGAGGGGTGGCGGCCATTAATGCCCCGACCTCGGATGCGACACTGGTTGTGTCGGGCAATCTGTTGGTGACGCAACGCCAGATGAATGGGGTTTGGCGTGTGGTGGACCAAAAAATAGGGGTGGGTCTTGCATCTGAAACCGTGGCACCGTCGGCGGATGTGTCGGTACATGGCAATCAGCAACTACTGATTGGGGCTGGGTCTCCACAGACTCCTCCGTCGTTGACGGTGGGGGATTCAACGTGCCAGTTGGCTGTTCTCAGTGACGCCTTGTATTCAACTTGTCCTAAGGTGGTGGGGCCCTATCCTTTGGTTTGGGGCGGTACGGTTGGGGTGGGTGTCGGTACCCAAAATCGTCAGGACACGCTGCTGACGATTGCCACGTCCAATGGCATGTTACTCATGGCAAGCGGCAGTGCGGGGCCGGTTTTGGTCATTCAAGCCAATGGGAATGTGGGGATTAACACGGCATTTCCGACCGACCCGTTATCCGTGGTGGGGGATGTGGGTGTGACGGATCTGCGTTCAGATGCCGTGGTATCGGCTAATCAACTGACTGCCAATCAAATAAGCGTGGCTGATTCGGGTGTGACCCAATCGAAGACCCTGTCGATGGTATCGGGGTTATTATCCACGGATTTTTCGGGTACCTTGGTGGGCCTTCGGGTCAGCGTGGATGTCTCGGGTCTTACTCCATCCAAGGAACCGTACGTGAGGGGCTTGGTGGTGAGTGTTAATCTGAACACCCAAGATGTGAGTTTGGCCAATGGGCCACGACAGGGTACCCAATTGGCCGCCACGTTCATGGGTGGGCCTGTGATCATTAATCCCCTGTATTCGGGGGGTACAAGTGGCATCCCTTTGATTGCATCGTTTGATCGCAGCGAACGGTACGACAGGGCCACTTATCCATCGGCAGATGGGAAGGCCTTGTTGATGGTGGGCACGACTTGGAATATGGGGGTTCGGTTGGCTGCGTCTGGGACTGCTACGTTGGGCATCCAGATGGTGCCGGTGGTCACGATCCGTCAACCGGTGTACCGATTACCTGACCGGTTGTTTCAGTCCATCAAAGGGGTGTCATATACCCAAAGTTCCACCCTGATGGCTAGTGACACGGTCACTGGGTCTGGCAAGGTTTTTAACCGAAATACGGACGGTCTTTATTCGAGTATCATTGGTGGCAGTGTCCTTGACCTTAGCAGTGTGCTTGACCTTAGTGGCAGTGTGTTTGGCTCTAATGGGTTTAGCCAATCCCGATTTCAAGACTTGGTCACGGCGTTGGTGACCCCCAATGGCATCCTGCTGCAGTCGTTGGGTGCGAGTCCTAAGCCTTTCTTGTTACTGAGCATGGGGGTGGCCCCATCCATTAACCAAAGCCGTGCGGTGCGATACCCGCCAGGGAGGGTATCGATGGGTACCAATCAATTGGGGTTGGACACGGCGTTGTTGGTGAGTGGCGACATGCGTTTGGGTGTATCAAGTAATCAATCCGTTTTTGGGGCAGCCCAACCAGGAAACGGCAGTCGCCTTCTTTTTTCGGGTGGCGAGGGGATGCCGTTGGGGGCCGATTCAACCAATACGGATACCTTTGAACTGACCCGCTACAACCGGTCGTTTCGATCGTCGCAATTTCGTATTCAGGTTCAAGATGCTGATACCGTTAGTCCCAATGCGATGGTGGTGTTAGGCCCCCTTGATGATGGTGCGCTAAAGCCGTCGTTTGCGGGGATGGTGGTGCAGCATACGGGATATGTCGATCCCAGTGATGGGTTAAAATCACAGAGAAATGGGGTGGATGTGACGTATACGCCGGGTGGACGGGTGGGATTGGGTATCAGCCAGCCCCAGGCGGTGTTTCACGTTACCCATGCGGGTCTTAATAGTGATAGCCCGACAATGGGGCATCACATTGTGGGCTTGGTGGGCAGTCCTACCAATATGGCACAGGAAGGGTTGTTGGCATTACGAGGGTATGCGGGGGCTAATTCTACCTTTATTAACATGATATCCACTGTCAATATGATCGATGGGCTTGAGGTTCCCAGTGTGGTGGCACGGTTCCGGTACAATCCATTAAATACCGGGGTTACCTTCGAGGGCATGTCGGCGGACTACGCCGAGTATGTACCACGAGGTGTTACGGTGGCCCCTCAGCCGGGTGACGTGGTGTCGGTGGATCACGGGCGTACCCAGTATCATACCGATGGCCAGGGTGTTTTGATGGTGATGAGTGACCGTCCGATTGTGGTGGGTAACTGGCAAGAAGGGCATGTGAGTGCGGACATGGTGTCGTTTATGGGACAAGTGGATGTGAAAGTGGAGGGCATGGTGATGCCGGGTGACTATTTGGTGCCATCGGGTGCCCATAATGGCCGTGCCAAAGCCATGCCATGGGATCAGGTGGTGGCGGATCAAGTAGTGGGAGTGGCCATTGCCTCGGTCAATTCAGAGACGCAGACGGTCAGGGCATTGGTAGGGGTGCCCGTTAAAAACCAAGTGTTGGCCCGTCAATTGATGGGGTTGACGGCCATTCGGAAAGAGGCCCAGGCCCTGACCCAACAAACGGCGGCACGGCGTGTTCGTCTCATGCAGCAGCTGGATGCGTGGTGGGGTGCCCGTGTGGATGGCGTGGCAGACCGGCCATAACCGATACCCATGGGCCGGCGTGAGTGTGGTGGCCCACTGGTCTTGTTGCTTTCCCCCTTCGGGGATGTGGGGGGTGTGCCGATCACGTGCCGCTGGTTGGCCGGGTATAGGTTGTGACAGGCTCTTGCTGTGCGGTGGATTTACCCCCTTGGCCATCTGAGGTGTAGCGGGTAGAATAAAAAATGGTGGCCAGTATTGGAGGGATGGCGGAGTGGTCAATCGCAGCAGACTGTAAATCTGCCGAGCTTAGCTCTACGTTGGTTCAAATCCAGCTCCCTCCACCACATGACGATGTGCCAGGTTTTTTCAGTGTATTACCTGGTTTTTTGACTGATCGGGTCTGATCCAAGATGTCCTATCGGGCGATTAAAGACAAGCCCCATCTGACTAGAATGAAGCGGTCTGTTCTTTGTTCCCACCAAAAAAAAGGGGGGTAAGGCACCATTATGCCCTGCTGAGCAGTCGAGAAGTCTATGGCGCGTGGGGCTTGGGTAGGGTGAGGGATATCGTCAGTCCGCAAGATGATTCAGTAATCAGGTGGGCATGGCCAGATAAAGAGGGTTGATGGGGGGTGATCATCTGACTTAGAACGTGACGGTATGGGCTGCGTTAAGTCAGTGTAAGCCCATGGCGTTAAGGGCCATATTAGCGGTTTAGGTGCGGTAATCACGAGATATTGCGTTATCAGAAAGCGGCGTTGAAGGGTAACGACTGCTTGTTTACCCTTGAATCGGATCTTCTATCTTTTCATGCCCCATCTGTGTTCACACTTCGTCAGTATGGGGGTGGGCGGCTGTTTTGATCATCCTGTTTGTTATGTGCCGTTCATCGGGTGTGAGGGGTTACCCCTGCAAGCCCCCTACCAGAACGTGGGGCAGAACATAGTGGCGGTGAATCGTGCCAATACAGTGGTGGTCGTCTATTCTCTTTGTGAGGGTGGGCTGGATCGGCACACGGGTCACATGAGTGGCTTGAATCATTCCATCGTTCGGGGTACCCGACAGTAAGCCCGTCTATCCCAACCCGGTTGATTGTCTCCACCTCTCTGCCTGCTCACTGCGATCCCAAGGGGTGATATTCAGGCTGACCCATGCCGTATCGCCTTATGTCAACGCAAGCAAGCGGTGGCAAAATCGACACCGTTGGTCTTATCTGGGCTCGGATCCCCGCCGCTTGACCGGCCATGACGTCGATCCTCAATCAAAGGCCCTTCCAACCTTGGTTCACTCACCTTGTGCCACTGCCCAAGTAGGATTGTGCTAAACAGTGAGTCCCTGTTTATCTTGTCTGACATCCGATTCTTTCCTCGTTCCTTTACCTTTTTTAACCCCCCCTTGAGTCTATTCGGTTTTCATCCGCCGATTCAGGGTCACTTGCTGATCCGTTTTACCACGTTGTATCTGACTCCTTATTTCATGGCATGTTGCCCCCTTTTTTTGTTGCGGATCATTCATTGGATCACTGTCTCTTGTTTTGAGATGGTTTATAGCGGTCTTTTTTTTATTGTCTGATGCGACCAATCGGTACGGATAGACACAAGGGCTGATTTGATTGTGGTCACCAATAAGGCAAACGCCTGAACCCCATCAGGCCCGTTTTTCACGGGGTAAAAGCAGCCAGCGACCACTCACCCAACGATTACCCCGAATTGCAAGGGGTTGATGCCCCATTTCACCATGATCCCCCTTTCTTTTTGCTCAATCGGGTGGCTTTTTTCAATCGATGACCGATGGGCCACCCAATCAAGCCCACGCTTAGGCGTCTTCATGATCAAGTGGCGTCATGGGGACTTGCATTCTGCCACGGTGGGCATGCCACCACGCTGCCCGCTGAGCGATGGTCTTGCTGGGTCAGGGTGGCCGTACCCACCAGACCCTCCCTTGCCACCGCCCTCTATGATCGGGCAACACCCATCCCCATTGGGCCGGAATGACCGTTTAGATGGTCATGTCATGGCAGCTGACTTTGAACCCATCGGACTTGTTTTGACGTGTACTTTTTGGGGGCTTTCCTGGTATACTGGCCCCATTTGTACCATCACACCACCATTCCAACATGGTATATCGACCTAGGAGTACCCATGAGTCAAAATTACGTTGCAGACGACATTAAGGTTTTAGAAGGATTAGAAGCCGTTCGAAAGCGGCCGGGTATGTACATCGGCTCCACAGGCAAAGCTGGATTGAACCATTTGGTCTTTGAAGTCGTCGACAACAGTATTGATGAAGCCATGGCCGGCCATTGCAACACCGTATCGGTGATCATCGAACCCGACCAAATTGTCACCGTGATTGACAATGGACGGGGGATTCCGATTGATACCCACAAAGAAAAAGGGTTGCCCGCTGTTGAGGTGGTCATGACCACCCTACACGCAGGGGGTAAGTTCGAAGGAAAAGGATACAAAGTATCAGGTGGGCTCCATGGGGTGGGGGTATCCGTGGTCAATGCGTTGGCCGAATGGCTAACCGTCGAAGTCAAACGAGATGGTAAGCGCTATACCCAACGGTACCAAAAAGGTATCCCTGATCACCTTGTAGGGGTGACCGAATCCTATGACGGGTCTGATCGGGGGACCATCATACGATTCAAGCCGGATGCCACCATCTTTGATGACATCGACTTTTCAGCGGATGTCATTGACCACCGCTTGCGGGAATTGGCTTTTTTAAACCGAGGGGTTCGTATTTTATTTGAAGACCGTCGGGGAGAAGAGCCCTATACCCAAACCTATCAATTCGATGGGGGGATTCAATCGTATGTTACCCACATCAATGATGCCAAAGAACCACTCTTTAACCCGCCTATCTATTTACACAATGAACGCGATTTATACGAAGTCGAAATCGCCATTCAATATGTCAATGACTACTACGATGAGCAAGTGGTGTCATTTGCCAATAACATCCGTACCAAAGAAGGGGGAACCCACGTGGCGGGGTTTCGGTCGGCCTTAACACGGGTCATGAATAACTTTGCCAAAAAATACGACTTAATCAAAGATAAATCGGACATGTTATCGGGCAATGACTTACGAGAAGGGTTATCGGTGGTGATCAGTGTCAAACTACGAAACCCACAGTTTGAAGGGCAAACCAAAACCAAATTGGGCAATTCAGAAGTCAAAGGCATTGTTGATTCCATGGTCGATGAGGGGCTGTCTAATTTTGTTGAAACCAACCCCAAAGTGGCCCGTGCCATTATTAACAAGGCCCTCATTGCCCAACGGGTCCGTGAAGCCACCCGAAAAGCCCAAGAATTGGCCCGTCGCAAAACCAGCCTTGAATCCACCACCCTCCCCGGTAAATTGGCCGACTGTTCAGACCGTGACCCCGCCAATTGTGAGGTCTTTTTGGTAGAGGGCGATTCGGCTGGTGGGTCCGCCAAACAAGGACGAGACCGGAACTTTCAGGCCATCCTTCCCTTGCGGGGGAAAGTACTTAACGTCGAAAAAGCACGCCTGGACAAGATTTTAGCCAATGAAGAAATCCGCAACCTTATCACCGCCATTGGGCCTGAAGCCATTTCAGGGTTGCGTGAGGCGACCACCTTTGAACTGGATGCCACCGATGACGGGTCCAGTACCGACGCTTCGATTCAGGCCGTTTTGAGCAAGCTGCGATACCACAAAATTGTGATCATGACGGATGCAGACGTGGATGGGGCCCATATTCGCACCTTGTTGTTAACCTTTTTCTTTCGTCACGCCAGAGAAATCATCGAAGCGGGGGCCCTGTATATCGCCCAACCCCCTTTGTATTTGGTCAAAAAAGGATCCAGCAAACGGTATATTTACAACGAGCGGGCCTTGGAAGCCTATCTCACCGAGATTGGACGCGACACCCATGTGGGTATCCAGCGCTATAAAGGGTTGGGGGAAATGAACCCCGATCAATTGTGGGAAACCACCATGGACCCGGACAAACGAACCCTCTTGCAAGTGACGCTGGAAGATGCAGAAGCCGCCGACGATATTTTTACGGTCTTAATGGGTAACAAAGTGGACCCGCGCAAAGCCTTTATCGAAAAGTACGCCAAAACCGTCCGCTGGATTGATGTATAACGAAAGGACATCACGATGACCGATACCCCCTCCCTATTTGACCCGCCGGTTGACCCACCTCAAGACCCATCGTTGCCGGCCACCACGCAACAAATTGCCCCGATTGATATCAACGTTGAAATGAAAAATGCGTATTTGGAATACGCCATGTCTGTTATTGTGGGCCGGGCCTTACCCGATGTGAGAGATGGGCTCAAACCGGTTCACCGACGCATTTTGTATAGCATGTATGAAAGTGGCTACACCGCCACCCGAGCCTACAAAAAATGTGCCCGTATCGTGGGTGACGTATTGGGTCGCTACCATCCCCACGGAGATAGTTCGGTATATGATGCCTTGGTCCGTTTGGCCCAGGACTTTTCCGTGCGATACCCCTTGATTGATGGGCAAGGTAACTATGGGTCCATTGACGGCGACAATGCCGCCGCCATGCGGTATACCGAAGCCCGTATGTCAAAAATGGCCATGTCTTTATTAGAGGATATCGACAAAGATACCGTGGACTTTGGGCCTAATTTTGACGAATCACTCGAAGAACCCAAGGTGTTGCCAGCCCGGGTGCCCACCTTGCTACTCAATGGCTCATCGGGTATTGCCGTGGGTATGGCCACCAACATCCCCCCGCATCATTTGGGTGAGCTGGTGGATGGCATTTGTGCCATGATCGATCAGCCGGACATCACCACCCAGGAACTGATGACCCATATTCAAGGGCCTGATTTTCCGACCGCTGCCATCATCTGTGGCCAAGAGGGGATTCGGCAAGCCTATGAAACCGGTCGGGGCATTATTACCGTCCGCAGCCGGGTGAGTATCGAAGAAAGCAAGAAAAAAGGTAAAACCGCCATCATTGTGCATGAAATTCCCTTTCAGACCAACAAGGCCAACCTCATCATCAAAATTGCGGAATTGGTACAAGAAAAAAAGATCCCCGATATCACCGATTTGCGGGATGAATCAGACCGAAAAGGGTTGCGTATTTATATCGAACTGAAGCGGGATGCCAATCCGGATGTGGTGTTAAACCAATTATTCAAACACACCCCTTTACAATCCAGTTTTGGCATTAACATGGTGGCGTTGGTCAACGGGGTGCCCCGTACCTTATCGCTGAAGTCTATCTTGGAATACTACATCGAGCATCGCAAGGAAGTGGTGGTGCGTCGCACCACGTTTGACCTCAAAAAAGCAAAAGAACGGCTTCATTTGCTCGAAGGGTTCCGTATTGCACTCTCCCATTTGGATGCGGTCATTGCCCTGATTAGGGGGTCTGTCACCGTTGATGATGCCCGTCAAGGCCTTCAAACCCAGTTTGGGCTCACTGAAATCCAATCATCGGCCATTCTTGAGATGCGCCTGCAACGACTGACCGGTTTGGAACGGGACAAAATCGAAGCCGAATATGCGGAGATTACCCAACGCATTGCCGATTTGGAACATTTATTGGCCACCCCTTCCCGTATTAACCAATTGATCAAAGACGAACACATCGAAATGAAAGAACGATTTGGCGACGAACGCCGAACCGAGATCGGTCCGTCTGTAGACGCCATGGACATTGAAGACCTCATTCCAGATGAACAGGTGGCGGTACTGATTTCAAAACAGGGGTTTGTCAAACGACTTCCTATTTCTCAGTTTCGGAGTCAGCTCCGAGGGGGGCGGGGGGTCAACTCCATGTCGACCCGGGATGAGGATTCGGTGGAGCATATTTTTGTTACCCGCAATTTGGCGTATTTACTCTGTTTTACCAGCCGAGGCAGGGTATTTAAAATCAAAGTGTATCAAGTGCCCGAAGCCTCCAAACAAAGCAAAGGCATTTCGGTGGCCCACTTCTTGAATTTAGAAGAGGGGGAATCCCTCACCACCACCATCCCCGTGGATGAATTCGAAAGCGATGCCTTTTTGTTTATGACCACCCGACAAGGCATCATCAAAAAAACCCCGCTTGAAGATTTTAAGCATTTTAAAAACCGGCCCATTATTGCCATTGTATTGGATGATCAAGATGAACTGCGCTGGGTTCAACGTACCACTGGGCATCGGGACGTGGTGTTGGTGACATCCAATGGGATGGTGATTCGATTCGACGAGGAGCAAGTACGTCCCACCGGACGGGCCTCTCGAGGGGTCAAAGGTATCAACATCAAGCCCGATGATCGATTGGTATCCATGGATGTCATTGATCATGATGAAACCAATCTTCATCTGTTGATTATCACCCGGTTTGGGTATGGCAAAAACATTAAAGTGGGGGAATTTAAATGTCAAAAACGAGGTGGTATTGGGGTCAAATGTCTCAAATTCAGAAAAACCATTAAAGGCGATTCGGTGACCGCAGCGTTGATTGCCAAAAAAGAGCATGAAATCATGGTGGTCAGCAAAGACGGTACCATTTGCAGGCAAAAAATTGCGTCCATTTCTGTTCAAAAAAGAGAGTCCCAAGGGGTTAAAATCATGAAGTTGGATAGCCGAGATGAGGTGATCGCCATGACTGAAGTCATGGAGGATCGTACCCAAATGGAATTGGAACTATAACCCGTGATGGTCTCGGTCCCACCTGGCGATCCCCCTTATGGGTCTGAACCTGGGGGCCACGATGGGGCCCCATTCCCACCTGTTGTCCCCCTTGATACACCCAGCAGAGACCCCCATGACGAGGCGGGTCTCCCCATTCCCTCCCTAGCGGTCATGGCACCTGACGAAGAAAGGCACGCCACCAACCCGGGTCCTTTTTTTTACGACACTGGGCAGATCGCCCATTCAATGTCGCCTCATTCCACCCCCGCCATGCAGGACGATCTGGCGTCGCATCAGGACGTGGATCCCACTCAGTATCGGGACACACCGCAACAGACCCTCCGTCCCACCTCTTCTTTTTTCTTTGGGACCCCCTTGTCCGATTCCCCCTCATCCCTCCCTACCGATTCGGTTGACCCTGACTGGGCCCTTTCGATCATGACGGCCTGCGACCAATGGGTGATCGGTCAAGGACACACCCTTCGATTGTTGTGGCATGCTGTGTTGGCCGGGGGCCATGTCCTGATTCAAGGCCCATCCGGAACCGGTAAATCCATGGTGTGTCATACCTTGCTGACCCTTTTGGGGTTACCCTCCCACCATCTGCCATTGACTGCTGACTTATCACCCAAAGACTTGATTGGGTCGGTGGCATACAACCCCACGCAACATACCTGGGACCCTATCGTGGGACCACTGTTTACCCATGCGGTGTTAGTCGATGATATTAACCGAGCACCCGGCACTGTTCAGAGTGCCTTGTTAACGGCCATGTCGGACCGAACCCTTGTCATTGGTCCCCACACCATTCCTTTGCCCCACCCCTTTGTGGTGTTGGGGACCCAAACCCCCGATCAGGATGGCACCTATCCCCTTTGTCAGTCCTTGATGGATCGCTGGATGATTAGCCTGCCCATGGGGTACCCCTCGATGGATGCCGAACAACAACTTGTCACGCAATGGTTTAATCCCACTTCGCCACCGGTTCCCATTGCCACGCCGGACCACCTGGCCCTGGCACAATCCAGCGTGGCCAAGGTCTACATTGACGATCGGTTGATTCAATCCATCATTCAATTGGTCACGGCCACACGGCGTCCTGATACCCTTCGCCTGTCTCATTTGGCCCCCTTAATCGAACAAGGGGCATCGATCAGGGCCTCCCACGCTTTGGTTGCCATGGCCAAAGCCACTGCATGGTGTGACCATCGTACTTATGTCATCCCAGACGATATCAAAGCCGTCGTCAAGCCGGTATTGCGTCATCGGGTGACCCTTCGCTATGACGCACACGCCCAAGCCATCACCCCTGACCTGTTCATTGATCAATTGATGGCAGGGCTACCCATTTTATAAATGCCATTGGACCGTGTCGACATCCAGGCGATGTACCACCAAACCAAACAAGACGGTGAGCATGTATTAGCAGGGTATGATCGTGCCACATCCCGCTCATTTGAAAACGCTCCCACCCCATTCTTTAACTGGTTACAATCCCCGCGTACACGCAAAGTCAACATACTGTTGCATACATCCCCACACATGGGCACTGCCCAACACACCCGCATGACCCATATGGCGGCCCTTATCACATGGATTGCCACCTCATGGGAGCACCACGTGGGTGCCACCCTAAGCCAAACGGGTACGACCTTGCCTTTTCAACCCCACTTTGTTCAGTCATTGCTTCATCATGCCCTGTCTCCCCGTCATGGGCCCCCGGCGTTGGATCCGTTGGACCGTTGCCTAACCGCCATGCATCGGGCCTATCCCGATCGATGCGTGCTGGTCTTGCTATCTGACTTTATTGAGCCTAACTGGGAGTCCCCATTGTATGCCTTGTCCCAAACCCATTACGTCCTGCCGGTGGTGATCCATGACCCCCCACCCGCACACTGGCCGGGTACCACTTTGCTGCCCGTCACCCATCCGGTGAGCGGGCATACCCAATGGGTCAACCCCCAAGATCCCCCCACGCGTGTGGCCATCCAACGTGCATGGGACACCCACACCAACCGATTGACCCAAACCTTTCGTTTGTGCCACCTCACCCCTCTTTATCTATGCCCGCATACCCCTTATCACACCATCTTGCTGCCCCCCAAACGGTGCGATCACCCATGAGTGCACGTCATTGGGTCTCGGAACAAATCGTTACCGCTGGCACCACCATTTCGTATCACATCACCATTACCCCACCCCTACACGAGGACCCGTTTGGTTCGTGGGTGCTACCCCCGGCGTTGTGTCACGTGAAACGTTTCGCCCACCATACCCCTACCCATTCGAGTTGGACCGCATGGATGATCCCCCTTAAAGAGGGCACCTTTTTTATCCCCAGTCGGTCGGTTCAACCCGCTGATGGCCCCCTTATTCAGCTGCCCGCCCTTCCCATTCAGGTGTTACCGCCTCCCACCGGTTATGTCATCAACGCCCCATTCGATTGGGTCTGGCCCCCCCTTTCCCTCATGCCATGGATAGGGGGAAGTCTGTTCATGGTGATGGGCATGGTGTGGGTCTTGGCCATGCGATACCGGCCTTTCACACCGGCACCGACCCACACCCTATCCCCACCCGATGAATCCGGCTTATCATCCAATCTGCTCACCTTATTGGACACCCTCAACGAACACGCCCTGTCCCCCACTGCGTCATTACCCGACCGGCACCGGTTGCGACACTTGTTTCGACAGGTGATCACCGAACGATATGGGCTTGATCCTCAATGGGACATTCCCCATCTGGCGGCCCTCTTGGGGGACCCATTGGACCACGACACCCTGACTGTTTTGGGTCATGCATCAATGCAGTTTGATCGTGCCGCATTTTCTAATCACCCCTTCACACGATCGGAATGGATCCAAGCCATGATGCCCCTTCGTCGTTTGTTAACCCAATGGATACAACCCACATGACCTGGCAATATCCGTGGTGCCTGTTGCTGTTGATACCCTTATGGCGATGGGCCTATCGTCGCCCACGCCCTCTTCCTCATCTCATCTTGGCCTTTCCCTTTTGGGCGGCCGTGCCCACCGAGAGCAAAGGGGCCCGATGGATACGGTGGCAACGGATACGACTGGGCATGATTGGGACCCTTGGGTTGGTGGCCTTGGCATCTCCCGGTACCCATCAAACCCGCACCCAATGGGTACCCGATCAGTTGTCGATCGTGGTGGTGATGGATACGTCGCGCAGCATGCTGGCCACCGATTTTAAACCCAATCGATTGGAACAAGCCAAAACCCTGACCCATCAACTTATTACCCAAACCCCCCACGCCCAATGGTCCGTGGTCGCCATGGGGGCTTATCCCCTTACCATGATCCCATTAACCATGGACCATGCGATGGTCCATACCCGCCTCCAAAGTCTCACACCCAGCCTGACCATTGAGGGTAGCCACCTTGGATTGGGAATCGGTACCGCATTAAAACGATTGAAGGCCAGTCGTGCCCCTCATCAATGGGTGGTGGTATGGACCGATGGTACCGATACGGGGCCGTCAGCATTCACGCAATGGGCCGCCCAGCAGTGTAAGCAACAAGGGGTTCGCCTCGCGGTGATGGGGTTGTATCCCCCCCACAACCTGCCCATTCCACTGGGTAACCCCGAAAGCGGGCCCTATTATGAGCGACACCCCGATGGCACCCTTGTGTTACCCATGCGGCAGCTGGACGTGTTACACCGCATGGCCCAACACACAGGGGGTCGCTTTGAATCCGCTCACACGCCCACCGACGCCACCCGCATGATACAAGGCGTGCGGTCGGCATTTCCACCCCCCCAAAAGGAAACGGTTCTACTTCGCTGGATCAGTTTTACCCCGTGGGTCCTGAGTCTGGCCTTGTGCCTGATGCTGGGCGAAATATTCAGCGGTAGCATCCGATGGCGCACCCTATCATGAGTTGGGAATACCCCTGGATGGGAATGTGGCTCGTGGCTTGGATGGGTGGCATGGTCTTGTCATGGCGTCGATACCAACAGCTACGACGTGACATAGCCGAATGGACGGCATTGGGGATCGAATGGACCCAGTCATTGGACGCCCATCGCTGGGGTCGGTCCATGGTCATATGGGGTGTTGTGAGCCTGTGCATGATCATCAGTGGCATGGGCCCCCGCTGGTCCATGGTGTCCCAGACCCGTACGACGACTACCCCCGAAGGGCTGGCCATTGTACTCGATACCTCCTTAAGCATGGCCGCCCAAGATGTGATCCCTTCGAGATGGGGGGTGGCCATGGCGTGGGCCCAAGCCGAAGCGGCCCGTTGTTCCGATTGTTGGGTGGGATTGGGAACGTTTGAAGGCATTTGGGATCCCATTGTTCCCCTTACCCGTGACCGTCCGTTTCTTCTTAAAAGCCTAGCCGGTTTACAGCCCGAACAACTGCCCATTCCGGGTACTGAACTGGCGAATGCCGTGGAGGTGGGTATCAGCCTATTGGCCCATTATCCCGGACCCAAACGCATGCTCATACTATCGGATGGCGAAACCCATGGCACCGCTTATCGAGACGCCATCAAAGACGCTGTGTCACAAGGCATTCGAGTGGACACCATTGGGGTAGGCACCCCTGATCCAACCCCCATGCCCACCCCCAATGGGCCTGACCATTGGAAACGAACCAAACGGCAAGAACTGGCTTTTAGTCGTTTTCACTCCGAGCCGTTGCGTGATATGGCCCATCAGACAGGTGGGCGGTATCAACACCCTGGCACCCCACCGCCTTCTTTGGTGAGTCCAATACCCACTCGCGACACCCTCCCGCTTTCACCATCTCCCCCACCATCTCCCCCACAGGGTCCATCGTTTGATTGGGTATTGGGCTTGGGAATGATGGGATTGATGATCGGTTTGCGATGGAAATGATGCGAGGAATCTTTCTCATTTGGTTGCTTGGTGGGGCCCCGTTTATTGCTTCCCCATTGGCGGATGCCTGGTCATGGGGCGGGTTGATTGCCCATCAACTGGGCGTCAAAAAAGTAGGAACCGCTTGTTTGTGGCGTGCGTATCGTACCGATCCCCATACCCTTCGACATCAGTATAACCTGGGCCTTTCTTACCGTCATACCCATCAATACCACGCTGCCCAACAAACCTTCATGGCATTGGCGAATCGACCCTTACCCCACCCACTTCGCCAGAAAACAAGGCAACAATTGGCGTTCCTTGCCATCCAATTAGGGCAGCATCAGGCTGCTTTTGATTGGTATCAACAGATGGTATCCCAGCCCCCCTTTCCAGCCCGTACCCCCCACGATTGGGCCCATATCACCGCCCGCTTGACACCCACGATATCCCCACCGCAAGATCATGGGCAATGGGCTGCCATCATTGACCAATTTGATCAGGCCTTACCTGTCTCTCCCGCCTCTGCCCCCACCACACGAAAGGCCCCCATCGATTGGTAACCAATCGTCCCCTTGTTTTTAGCCTGATCCTTTGTTGGGTTTCCCTGCCCATTGTGGGGGGAAGTCTCAGCGTTCGTACCAGCATTACCCCTGATAGCATTCAACTGGGTCAAACCGCCATATGGCGGGTTACCATTACGGCCCCGTCATCTGAACCCCTGCCCAAAGCAAGCCCGCCACCCGTTGCGGGATTGGACTATCAGTCCCAAAGTGAAGACACCACCTACCGACCCCAAGGCAAGCAACTAATGGCCACCCTCACCCAACAATTTGTGGTCACACCCCGTGTTCCCGGGGTATTCAAATTCCCCGCCATTCAACTCTCGGATCAAGGGAAACCCGTTCGAAGTAACCCATTGGTGTTATGGGTTGCCTCCCCACCCGAGGCAAAGCCCGGTCTTCCCAAAAGTGCCATCGAGCTTGTGAGCCACGTGTCCACACAAAAAGCGTATGTCGGACAGCCCATTGGGTATCGCCTCACGGCATGCTTGGCCCCCGGTATTACCGACCAAGGACTATTAGATGAGCATACCCTGACCCCTCCCCTCATGGCAGGATTCATTGAGCTGATGCCCCACCCAGCAACATCGTCGGTGGATAGCAGCCACAATCAACGATGCAAAACCTTCCTGTCCCGACTTTTAATTCCCATGACGCCGGGGTTGCATACCCTCTCTGAGGCCACACTGGTCACCCGCTTTACCAAACAAGCGGTCACCCAACTATCATTATCCGAACCGATTGATATTGACGTGTTGCCCATCCCAACCCCCCCCCCATTGTTTAAGGGGGCGGTGGGAAACCTTAGACTTCAGGTTGACGCCACCACCCTGAGAGGACGACCCTATCAACCCATTCCGATGTGGGTGACCCTTCGGGGTGACGGCAATGCCATTATGATCAATGAACTGATTGTCCCCACGGCCGATGGGGCACTGGTGATCCCCCGCTTGGTCAAACCCTCTGCCACCGATTGGCAAGAAACCAAGTATCTTTATGACATCGTGCCCCAGCGAACGGGTACCATCACCATCCCAGGGTTTCAATTGATGGTGTTTTCACCCGCCCATCGATCCTTCAAACGGATCTCATCACCCGCTATTACCTTACTCATTGGGGATGCTGACATGCCGGTGTTACCCTATCCACCCGACCTGGCTGGCCCCATTGACCACATGCCCGTTGATGGCCGTCCCTTTATCCTTTGGCTGTGGGGTGGGTGCTTGCTACTGGTTCTGGGATCGGAGCTATGGTTACATCGCCGTCGGTCTTCCCTGCCACCGTCTGTGGACTGGCCTCGTGTTCATCGCAACGCCCTTGTGACCCTGGCGTCACTGAGTATCACCCCACCTTCTCCGGAGGCTGGGCATCAGTTGTATCAATTGGGAATGGAAGTGTTGTCTAACCGATTGCAACAACCCTTGACCCCCTTGTCACACGAGCAGCTGATCGGTATGGTTTTATCCAAGGGGGGCGAGCCGGAATGGGTTGCGTTGCTCACTGAGTGGGGAGAGTGTGTCCATCGAATTGCATACGCCCCGGATGGGGTCTCACTCGAACCGTATCAACGTGCCATCGCATTAACCCGACAATTGATTCAAAAAACTGCCCAATGGAGGCCGTCTGCATGACCCACCCAATTCGATTGCCACTGGTCCTATCCCTGTTTCTGATTGCCCTCTTTGCGTGCTCAGGGTATGCCACTCCGCGTCCCCCCCTTGCACCCATCGAAGGGATTCAACTGGCCCATGGTCACCTGCAACAACACCATATTGGGGCGGCCCGTTGGGTACTCGAAAAAGCCACCCGTCAGGCCCCGCGATCCATGATGTTGCGTCAGTGCCTGACCCAAGTCACCCAGGCCATTCCCAGCCCCCCCTCCCGGACCCCCTTGAGGGATCGCCTTCTTACCCTCCTCACCCGATTGACCCTCATCGAATGGGGCACGTTGACCAGTTTGGGGGTCGCCATGATGGGGATACAGTGGGTGAGGTATCGATGGCGTCGCCGGGTGCCATCCCTGATCACCCTTGGCCTGTTGGGTGTCTGGATGGGGGGGTGTGCCATGGGATGGGGGGCTTATGCTTGGGAATGGCGATACCCATGGGCCGTTTTAGCCGATGATCAGGTGGTGTCCGTCACCCCCAATGGGCCTCCTCAGGGCGTTACGGTGGTGGCCGGCGAAAAAGTGAGGCAACGGGGTCAACGCCCCCATTGGGTTCATATTGAACGGGCCAATGGGCAACATGGGTGGGTCCCCTCATCCACTTGTTGGACATTGTAGCGAATGTTCAGCCTCCGACATCTCGTATGGGTCATTGTGCTGATGGCGGTCATTGTCTGGATAGGGCCTGCGGTTGTCCATGCGGCTGATGCCCGGTTGCCCGTATTGGGCGGGGGTATCCCTGATGTACTGGAATCCACACCCCAAGGGTCGTTGTTTTCCAATCCCGTGGGGTTGTTGTTGCCCATGACCGCCCAAGGGGTTTTTCGCTGGGATGTTCAACCCGCCGGTGACGGGCCCAGTATTCAACGCATGGGTGTGGTCATGGCCCTGGATGGCCCGGTCATTGGTGTGGGGTGGTACACCGAATCTGTTGCGGATCTCATTCGGACCGCCCGTCACCCGGTGACCCATCAGATTGTTCATCTGGATACCTTTGGTGCCAATACCGATTGGCTGGCCCTTTCGATGGCCATTCCACTGCCCCACGGGTGGGGGGTTGGCATGAGTGCGGATATCATGCGAATGGCGATTGACTCGCAAGATGCCTTGGGATTGGGCCTTGGGTGGGGCGTTCAATACCAATTGAATGCCCACTGGTATACCCGGATTGGGATACGGCGGTTGTTATCAAACCCGTTTTATTGGTCGAATGGCCAGTGGGATCATATACCCTCATACACCGTGGGAGAAATCGGGGTATCCGACACATGGGGTGGTATCATGGGCTATCTTAGTTCCGATTCGGTTCGCATCGGGGCACGGGTGGCGATTGGCCCGAGCCTTCAGGTATTGTTGGACCGCTCTTGGGGTCAAAGTGCCCGTATGGGCATGGGTCTTGTCTTCCGATTTTCTCCAATTACGTTACAATACACCCATTCTAGTTATCCGGACTGGGGAACCCTACAAGATACCGATGTAGTGGGATTATCATTTGAGTGGTGAAACATGCATATTAGTCAGTCCAAAACCATTTATTTTATTGGCATCGGGGGGGCAGGGATGAGTGCCTTGGCCAAGTTATTACTCGAAATGGGGTACAAGGTCGCAGGATCCGATGTCAAAGAATCGGTCAGCACCATCCGGCTCAAAGACATTGGGGCCATCATTCATTATCCACAAGACCCTAAAAACCTACGACTGGCTGACGTGGTGGTGGTGTCCACCGCCATTGCCGAGGATAACCCTGAATATGCCCACGCCCGATCCGAAAAACTACCCATCATGCATCGGGCTGAGATGCTGGGGTATATCATGACCCAATTTAAAACCAAAATTTCAGTTTGTGGCACCCATGGCAAAACCACCACCTCGTCGATGGTCACCCGTGTGTTGGAATTTGGGAATGGCAAACCCACTTTTGTTATTGGGGCCGATTTGCATGATTATGGTGTCAACGCCCGATTGGGTGAACGAAGTTACCTGGTGGCCGAATCGGATGAAAGCGACGGGTCGTTTCTAAAATTGGCACCCACTGTGGCCATTTTAAATAACTTAGAGGCCGAACACATGGATTATTACCACACTTGGGAGAATCTGGTGTCTCATTTTAATACCTTTGCCCAAGGGGTCATCGAACGAAAAGGCATGATTATCGCCAACAAAGACGATGAGGCGTTGCGGGGGGTATTGGCCCCTTTAGACCCGTTACACATTCGGTATTTTGGCATCAATGCGCCGGCCAGTGTGAGTGCTTCGGGCATTCAACATGATGCCGACGGCATTCAATTTCAGTTGCACGTGGATGGCAATGCCCACGGGTGTGTCACGCTAAAGGTGCATGGCCTTCACAATGTATACAATGCCTTGGCGGCCATTACATTGGGGGTGCACGAAGGGATTGCCATTCCCACCATCATCGATAGCTTGGGTCATTTTTCAGGTACCAAACGCCGGTTTCAGTTAATCGGCGAAAGCCAAAACATTCGGGTATACGATGACTATGGTCACCATCCCACGGAGGTCAACACCACCTTATCGGGCGTCAAATTGGCATTGGGCCGTCGGATCATCTGTATTTTTCAGCCCCATCGATACACCCGCACGCGGGACCAAATGACCACTTTCCCCACGGCCTTTCAATCCGCTGACCATGTCATTATCACCGAAGTATATGCCGCCAATGAACCCAAGATCAGGGGAATATCCGGCAAACTATTGGCTGATAAAATAAAAGGAACGGGGCAAAATGGGGTGGAATTTATAGCCAACAAAAGCATGATTGCAGCCAAACTGGTTCCCCAATTGCGGCCCGGGGATGTGGTGATTACCATGGGTGCCGGTGATATTGCCACGGTCGGAAAAGAACTATTGGCCCAGCTCAAAATCAAATCGGCTCCTGTCGCATGAGTCGGGAAATGGCACCGGCCAATCTGGGCCAATTGCTCACGTTTCAGTTGGCGGGGTCTATTCCGCGTGCCATTGAGTTTGACTCCGTCGAGGAAGCGGTGGCATGGGGGACCACCCCATCGGACACCCCCTTCGTTATTTTAGGTCGGGGTTCAAATACCCTGATCAACCCTGATGCCACCCCCACTGTGGTGCGATTATCCCCCACGGCCAGTCCCATCACCCGGTCGGGCAATCGGGTGGTGTTCCCCGCTGGGTTACCAACCAAAAAAATGATCGATGCGAGCATCGAAATGGGCTTATCCGGATTGGAATTTGCCGCAGGGGTTCCGGCATCTTTGGGGGGTATGGTGGCCATGAATTTTGGGTGTTGGGGACAATGCATGGCCGATCTGATTACCCGTATTCAGGTGATTGACCGTCACAAAGTGACCTGGTGGCCTGTCACCGAGGCCCAATTTGACTACCGTTCATCGGTGTTTCAATCGGGCATCATGGTATTAGCCGCTGAGTTGCAATTGGTCGAAAGCGATCCGATTCAGATGAAAGCGGCCAGTCAACAAGCCATCCAACGACGCTTGGCCACCCAACCCCTGCGACAGAAAACATTTGGCAGTATTTTCAGAAACCCACCGGGATACCATGCCGCCCACTTATTGGAATCGGCTGGATTAAAAGGGCAACGATGGGGTGACATTGAATTATCGGCCCAGCATGCCAATTTTTTGGTCAATCATGGGCAGGCCACGTATCAAGACACCCTAGCCGTCATCACCCATTTAATTGATACGGTGGTGCAGTGCCATGGGGTGGTGTTACAACCAGAAGTAAGGATGATGGGATGAAAATTGGGGTTATTGTGGGTGGGGTTTCAAGAGAGCGTGCGATTAGCCTTCGATCAGGTGAGCGGGTCTTGGCGGCATTGTGGCGGTTGGGTCATGAGGCCTATCCAGTCGATCCCATCAACGGGATGAATTGGTCCCCCACTCAAATGGACGTCGCCTTTATTGCGTTGCATGGCACCATGGGCGAAGATGGGGGGATTCAAGCGTATCTGGATGCCCTGGGCATTCCCTATACCGGCTCTGGCGTTCACGCCTCGGTCTTGGGGATGAACAAACTCTTGAGCAAACACTTGTATGAACGCCATGGGATTCGCACCAGCCCTTTTGTGGTATTGACACCCGATCAGCCAGATTGTCCTTTGCCGTTTCCATTGGTCATTAAACCCATTAATGAAGGCTCATCATTGGGGGTATATGTGGTGCATCATGCCGCCGAATTGGATCGGGCCTTAACCCAAACCTTTCAGACATTTCAAGCGTGTCTATGCGAACGTTATGTACCAGGAACCGAAATCAGTGTGGGGGTAATCAATCAATCCAACGGGCCCTTGGCATTGCCCATATTGGGTCTCAAACCCACCAATGCCTTTTATGATTTTGAGGCCAAATACACCCATGGCAAAACCCATTTTGAATGCCCTGCGTTGTTACCCCCTGACATCACCCAAATGGCCCAAACCATGGCCATTGCCGCCCATGAGGTGCTGGGGTGTGCGGGTATGTCACGATCCGACATGATCGTTGGGCCTGACGGGCCGGTTATCTTAGAGACCAATACCATTCCGGGATTAACCGATGTATCGGATTTACCGGCCCAAGCGGCCGCTTGGGGCATCGGCTTTGACCAGCTCATTGAAGGGTTGGTCCAACATGCCCGATCAAAGGCCTTGGGTCATGGGTAAACAGTCGGTTGGGGCCACGTATCAGGCCCATGCCAGGGTTCAACGGCTCACGTTTGAGCTGCTGTTGGCACAATTAGAGGGGGTATCCCCCCATTACATCGGGGATATTGGGTGTGGCAATGGCTACCATACGCATCAATTGGCCACGCATTTTCCCCAGGCCCACATTGATGCCTGGGATGCCTCTCCCGATTTGATCATGACCGCATGCACCCAATTTGCCCATCCGCGGATTCACTATCGATTGGCCAATGCCGATACCGACCCACCCCATCCAGCGGACCTGTTGGTTGCCAATGCCAGTTTGCATTGGGTGCAAGATTTTAACGGGGCTTGTCGTCGTTTTCGTCAACAATTGCACCCCGGTGGTCTGATGGTAGCCAGTATTTTTGGGCCGGACACCTACTGGGAATTGGCCGATTCACTCACCCGTGTGATGGGGTATCCCGCCCTTTTACCCGCCAGTCGATTCATGGCATTGGGGACAGTATATGAGGGATTGACCTCATTATTTGATCAGGTGGAGATGACCCAACATCGCATTCAACACCATTTTCCCAGTATTCGGGCGTTATTAGACCACATTCAAAAAACCGGCACCCGGGGCAGTGGGTTACCCGGCACCCTGTGGACCCCGGGGTTTATTCGTGAACTCGAACAGGCCTATCGCAGCCGATTTGCCACCACGGTGGCTACCTATCAAGTGGGGATTGTGCGTTGTCAATCCTAAGCCCGGCACAGTGGATCGCATCGTATCAGCCCTACCCGTATCAACTGATCGTGGGGACGGATACGGATGTGGGCAAAACATGGGTAACGGGTCACTTATTGAAAGGCTTAACAGAGCGGGGCGTGACCGTCACGACCCAAAAATGGGTTCAAACGGGGGATCAGTTCGATATTGATACCCATGATCACATCGCCAACGTGACGGGGGATCCCACCTGGCGGGCCGATCGCATGCCGTATCAGTTTACCCCGCCCGTTTCGCCGCATTATGCCGCCGCATTGGCCCATCGTTCCATTGAATGGCCCGTCATTGAATCGGCCATGACCCGGTTACAAGCCAACGCCCCTGTTATCATCGAAGGGTCAGGGGGTGTCATGGTGCCTTGGGGAGTGGGGGAGACCATGCTGGACCATATTGCAGGCCGTCATCTGGTCTGTGTGGTGGTAGGTCCCAACCGGGTGGGGGTATTAAACCATTTGCATTTGACCATGTTAGCCCTTGAATCACGGGGGATTGAGGTGATGGCGATGGTACTCAATGAGGGGTGTGCGGTCGCCCGCGACACCGAATGGGACATCCAGGCGTCGAATGTCTCCTATTGCGACCATGTGTGGGGTGCCACGTGTCCCATCATTCCATGGCCACGGGGTGCTGTCCTTTCTAGCCCCACCCCACCGGGCACGCGTGGTTCTCCTAGGGCCGGTTGAGTCTGATACCCTGACGCCTTTCCTTATTTCCCCACCCTGTTCTTGACCCCTAGTTAGTGGGACACACAAGCCCAAGGTTACCGGTGACCCCCCTGTTCAAAACCCACCCCATGCGATATAAGGAGGCCCATGGATCAACTCGACCGGTTAGAATCACAAAGCGTGGCTGTTTTTAGGGAAGCCTACCGTGAATTTAAGCAATTGGGCATGTTATGGTCGATTGGCAAAGACAGCACCGTGCTGTTGTGGCTGGCCCGAAAAGCCTTTTTTGGTCATGTGCCCTTTCCACTGATCCACATCGATACCGCCTATAAAATCCCTGCCATGATCACCTATCGAAACCAAGTCGCCCTGGAATGGGGGCTTCAGTTAATTGTTGGACAAAACCAAACGGCATTGGCCACCAAGCAAACCTTTCCGGATGGGGCCATCGATCGCATCGCCTGCTGTAAAGCCCTTAAAACCAACGCCCTCAATGGTACATTAGATGGCACCTGGCCCCGTTGGAAATTGGACCATGCATCCGGCGAATTGGTACCCGATTCCAAACCAACTCCCTTTACAGGTGTCATTGTGGGGGCACGGGCAGATGAAGAAGGTTCCCGTTCTAAAGAACGGACCTTTTCGCCCCGTGGGCAACACCATGATTGGGATATTGCCGACCAACCCCCTGAATTTTGGAACCATTACAAAACCGATTTTAAGCCGGGCACCCACGTTAGAATTCATCCGTTATTGGACTGGACCGAACTCAATATTTGGGAATATATCCAGCGGGAATCCATCCCGATTATTGACCTTTATTTCACCCCGCCGGGCGGTACCCAACGGTACCGGTCATTGGGCTGTTACCCATGTACCCAAGCCGTTGAATCAAATGCCCAGACGGTGGATCAGATTGTCACCGAGTTACGGACCGGAAAATTTGCCCACATTGCCGAACGGTCCGGTCGGGCCCAAGACAAAGAAGATGGTGGGTTAGAAACCCTTCGTCGGGAAGGGTATATGTGATGACCCCCCCCTCCGATTCCCCTGTCGAACGCATGAATGTGGTGATTGTGGGCCATGTGGACCATGGCAAAAGCACGTTTACCGGTCGCTTGTTGGCTGATAGCGGGGCATTGCCAGAAGGGAAATTAGAGTCAGTACGGGCGTGGTGTGATACCCATTCGAGGCCCTTTGAATATGCCTTTTTGTTGGATGCACTCAAAGAGGAACAGGCACAAGGGGTGACCATTGATTCCGCCCGTTGTTTTTTTAAATCCAAGACCCGTCATTATGTGATTATTGATGCCCCAGGCCACATTGAATTTCTCAAAAACATGATTTCTGGGGCTGCCCGTGCCGAAGCGGCCATTTTGTTGATTTCGGCTCCAGAAGGGATCAAAGAAAATTCACGTCGGCATGGGTACATGTTGTCGTTGTTGGGTATCAAGCAAGTGGCGGTGTTGATCAATAAAATGGACCTGGTGGGGTATTCCCAATCGGTCTTTGAGTCGATCAAAACGGAATATGGTCACTTTTTGACTGGCATTGGGGTCAAACCATCGGCCTGGGTTCCCATTTCGGCCCGACAAGGCGATCACTTGATTGCCCCTTCCTCTGCGATGCCTTGGTACACTGGCTTGGATGTGTTGTCGGTCATGGATGCGTTTCACAAAGAGAAACCCCTGGCTCATTTACCGGTTCGCCTGCCGGTACAAGATGTGTACAAATTCACGCAAAACCAAGATGACCGTCGCATTGTGGCCGGTACCATGGTATCGGGTGTTCTACACAATGGGGATGAGATGGTGGTGTACCCCTCCAAAAAGCGTGCGGGTCTCCATCAAATCGAGGCCTTTAACGTCACGCCCTTACCCCAGAGCGTCGGGCCGGATCAGGCCACCGGTATCACCCTTACCACCCAACTGTTTATTAAACCTGGCGATGTAATGGGTAAGGCAGGCGAACCCGAACCCGTGGTGGGGTCTTGTTTCAGGGCGAATGTGTTTTGGCTGGGCAAACAGCCGTTGGTCATGGGCAAACGCTACAAGCTCAAAACGGGTACGGCCAAGGTGCCCATGGTCGTGAGTGCCATACGGAGCGTCTTAAATTCTGCGTCACTCACCAGTTCCACCCCTTCAGAAGTACAGCGTCATGAAGTGGGCGAAATCGTCATTGAAACCGCCAAACCCATCGCCGTTGATTTGGTGGCCGATCACCCCATTACCAGTCGATTCGTCATCGTCGATGAGTATGACATTGCCGGTGGCGGGTTGTTTATTGCCCATGACGATCATCCCAGTGTCCCCGCCTTTGAATTGGAAGTGGACACCCATTCAAGTGTGGACCTTGGCACACGACAGGCACGATGCGGACATCGCGCAGGGGTGGTACTGATCACCGGGCGTCATGCGTTAAGCCAAGTACAAGAGTTAGAGGCCGAGTTGTTTCATCAGGGCTTTTCGACCATGTGTTTAGATGCTTTGTCGCCGTTTTCGTTGCCCACCGTGACCACGGTGGCCCATGGGCTGTTGTCAGCCGGTATGTTGGTCCTGATGGCCACCAAGCCCGACTATGTGTCGGCCATTGGCCACGTGTTACACCCATTTGATTGTTTTATCTCGGAGGAATCCACTGCGACGACCATTGCCCATTGGGTAAAATAAATGCGGTACTACCCGGTATTTTTGGACATCCGCAACCGCCCCGTGTTGGTGATTGGGGGGGGCCCCATTGCCCTTGAAAAAATTCAAAATTTGTTAAAAGCAGGGGCCCGTATCACGGTGATTGCCCCGGATATTTTACCGTCTATTCGCCGGTTTAACCGCCGGGTCACGCTGATCGAACGGTCTTTTCGGCGCTGGGATTTGTCTACCCGGTATGTATTGGTGTTTGCGGCCACTGGTGAATCGGATTTAAACCAATGGGTATCCGCTGCCTGCCGTCGTCGGCGTATTTGGTGTAACACGGTAGATGACCCCGCCTATTGTCATTACATTATTCCGGCATTGGTTCGACGGGGTCCGTTGACCATCGCCATTTCGACCTCAGGGGTTAGTCCATTATTGGCCAAACGAATCAAGCAGCAACTCACAGAATGGGTGGGTCCTGAATACACGGTGTTAACCCGCTTGATGCAAGCGTATCGCCAACAAGTCAAACAACGGGTGGCAGGGTTTGCGGGTCGCCTGGTATTTTGGAGCCGTTTTTTTGATTATGACCCTGTCAAGGTGATCAAGCAAGAAGGGCGGTATCCCATCGAAGAAGGGCTAAAGAAAGCCCTCAATTGTCCCGCCCAGCAATGGGTGGTGACCCCATCACATCCTGAATCCCGACCCAAGCAAAGGGGGTTTTGGTGGTAATACAATGGTATCCAGGTCACATGACCAAAACCAATCGGACCATTGAAGCGACCCTTCGGGAAGTGGATATCATCATTGAAGTGCGCGACGCCCGGATCCCTTGGTCATCTGCCAATCCGGTGGTATCCGATTGGTGTCGAGGAAAAGGGCATGTGGTCATCCTGAATAAACACGACTTGGCGGATCCTCAGCGGGTGGCCCACTGCGTCAACACGTGGCCTAGCACCAGTGGGGTCATGGCGTGCACGGCGACCCATCCCCGTGCCAAATCGTCCCTGATTGCCGCTTGTCAAGCGGTCATTGCCACCTTACCGCCTAAAAAGCAATGGCGTACCCATGGGTTGGTGGTGGGGATTCCCAATGTTGGCAAGTCACAACTGATTAACCAATTGCGTGGTCGGGCCATTACCAAAGTGGCCAATCGACCCGGTGTGACGCGGGGGTTACAGTGGATTCATCTCACCGACACCCTGCACGTGGTGGATAGTCCGGGAATTTTATGGCCCAAGTTAGATCCGCCCGAGTTGGGCATCAAGTTGGCCTTGGCCGGTGCCATCAAACCGGAGCAATTGGATTTCGAGGCCTTGTGTCACTGGTTGATTGATTATGTCACCTGCCACTATCCAGGTACCTTTATTCCCTGGGGAGCGACCGATACGGACACCCCCGAAAGCATCATTCAGATGTGGGGAAAGAGACGAGGGTTTTTACTCAAAGGCGGACACATCGACCGTGAGCGTGCCATGAAGGCCTTGATCCATGCGTTTCAATTGGGACAATTGGGGCGCATCAGTTTGGACACTTCCCCAGAGGGGTCATGAGGGAAGCTGATCCGATGACCTTCCCCCCGTCCAATATGCACGGACGATTGGTTTAAAAGAGGGAGCGGATACAGGGTGGTTAAATTAGGGTCCCGTGTTATCAGCATGGGTGCGGTATGAATCGGACACATCGGGTGTGAGCCTATCTCATTCGAGTGACACGCTCGGCTTTTTGGCCCGTTCTTGTCGGATCATTTTCCGTTTTCTTGATGCCCATATCGCCACTTCAGGCCGCCTTCACGCCCCCAATCGAAGGGATTGGGTGCCTCGCGATGCTTGGTTGTTGTGGGCGTACTGACTAAGGGGGCTATCTCGGATCACGACTGACGAGCCATGCCCCCAACGGGGATACCTCTGATACGGTTGCTTGATGGCACAGCCAGTTGAGGCCATCCCTTATCTCTCACAAAAATTGCTTGTTTACAAAAAAAATAAAGTTTGTTAACGTAATAAAAGTAAATAGTTAAAACAAAACATCACAATCAATGTTCGTCTTGTTTTTTATGCACGGATTCAGTCGTATGGGGTGATGTTGAAGGGGGGGTAGTGATGAAATTTGATCAAAAAGGGGTGTCTAAACTATTAAAGCATCGACACCCATTCTTGTTTGTCACCGGTGTTGACATTCTGTCAGATACCACCATTACTGGAACGTTCGATCTAAAAAAAGTGGACCATCACTTTTTTGACGGGCACTTTCCAGGGGACCCCATTATGCCCGGGGTCTTATTAATTGAAGCATTGAGCCAAGTGGCCGGTATTTTAACGTTTAAGCCGTTATTAGATCGAGGCATTTTGACGCTGGAGGGGTTGCGTTCTTATGTCTACCTCGTCCGAGTCAACGATTTTGTGATCAAAGATAAAATCCTTCCGGATTGTACGATCACGATGGACTCTGAGGTGACGTCATTGCCTTCTCCTTATTTTTTTGAGGCGAAAGGAAAAGTGTCAGTTGATGGTCAATGTAAGGCGATTGGAAATCTGGTTCTCTATTCTAGAGTGGAAAACTAATGGGGGAGGAGAAAACAATGACCTATGAGGTGTTATTAAAATGGGTAAGAGAAGACCTTATTTTTCGGCGTTTAAAATTGTCCGATATGGGATTTTCCATCGATGAGATCCAGGAAGACACCATTTTATTTGGGGATGTGGGCCTTAGCTTGGATTCAATCGATGGGCTCGAATTGGCCGTTGGGATTGAACAACAGTTTGGACTAAAAATTGGCAAACTCACGTCTTCGATTGCACGTGAAAAATTCCACTCTCCCCGAACGATCACTGACTTTATCCTTGAACTACAACAGGCGTCTGTGGGTTAGAAAAAAAAGGGGGGGATGACATGTATCTACTGAGTACAGGGGCCTATCTTCCGGGACAGTGTGTGACCAATGACATGCTGGTTGAGTATTTTGGCTCTTCAGTCAATCTGATTGCTGATTATTTTGGTGTTAAAAGCCGGTATATGGCGGTTGACTATCAAACAGGAAAAGATCTGGGAGAATATACATCTGATTTTGGTGTCAAGGCTGCCTTGGAGGCCATTTCTAAAGTGCCCCATTTTAATTTAAACCAAGTGGGATTAATTATTTCTGCCTCCTCAACCCCAGACTACACACTGCCCTCATTGTCGAGTTTGATTCAAGAAAAGCTCGATTTACAGCATGCCATTCCAATTGATATACGTGGCGGGTGTTCAGGGGCTATTCAGGCACTTTTAACGGCCGAATTATTTATCCAAAGTGGCCGTGTCAAGTATGCGTTAGTCATTGGAGGAGAATGTTGCTCCACTATTTATTACGACTTTTTGTTTAAGCAACGCCAGTCGTACAACGCCAAAGACTTGCTTAATACCTTGATATTCGGGGATGGTGCGGCGGCATTTCTTGTTGGGGCCTCGGCACCGAACCATGAGGGATTTGAAATTGAATGTGTCACGTCGGGTTCGGTGTTGCACACCCAAAGTCCCGGATTTGTTTTTTCACTGGGGGGATCAAAAGAAAAAATCTTGGGTGTAGAATCGATTGCGCTGTCCGAGCTATTTCGACATTTCCCCAAACAAATCGACGCACACCTTCCGCAGGTTATTCGGGCCATGCAAGACGACCTACACCGTCATGGTTATGGGCCAAAGGATTTTAAGACCATTATTGGTCCTCAGGCCAATAAACGGTTGATTGATACGATGAATGGGTTGTTGCAACAGCATAAAGCGGACTATTTCTACTATGGGGATATCACCGGCAATATTCCAGGTGGGGCATTGTTTTTAACGTTTGATCACGCCCAAAAACTCAACCCGGCTGATTCGGGGGATAAAGTGCTCATGATGGGGATGGAGTCCCCCAAATGGCTGTATGGGTATTGCATCCTGAGGAAACGTTAAGCATGACCACCCTGTTTTTACTCAATTCATCGACACCATTGGGGCAAGAACTGTTGCCCTTTCTTCAAACGCTACCCAATGTTCGGCTTCAGTTGATGATAGCGCCGGACTTAGAGCATGAAGATGAGCGTGTCGTTCATTCCAAGCACAATGTTTTTTTGATTTTGACCCCTTTTTTTGATGAGTACGCCAGTTTTACCCCTGCGTATGCTGAGTTTTTATTGGACTATCTAAATGGGTTGGTCGCATGGATGCAAACCACAACCCGGCGGTTAGCTCAGCATAACCAATCGGGTACCTTTATCTTTTTTACGACCAATCCTAACGTGCGGAGTTTTCTGGATTACCCGATTTCCCCTACCCTTGATGAGAGTATCCATGCATTGGTCAAGACCCTATCCAAAGAACTTCATGCCTTGAATTTTTACTTTTATGTGTTGTGCCTAGAACCACTGCAATGCATGGTGAGTGACCCGATGCAAGCCCGCTCTTATAAAAAGAAAATGGCGGCTCATGCCATGAGTAAAATGCCACTCAAGGTAGATGGCATTCAGTCGATTATACAGGCTGTTTGCGAAGGCAATTTATCATTGTTGTCAGGTAGTGTCTTGTCCATTGGGGTTGGATCGGTCTTGGGTTATTGAAGGGGATAGGGGATATATGAATCATAGCGTGGTGTTGGTTACGGGTGGGACCAAGGGTATTGGCAAAGCCGTTACAGTCGAATTTTTAAGGCAGGGGGCTATTGTGATTGCTACCTATGCATCCGATCATGATGCGGCTGAGCAGTTTCAATTAAGCCTCACGCCAGCCTTCCATTCACGGCTATGGGTTCAACAGTGCCCCGCATCAGATTACGAAAAAACCACCTCACTATGTGAGGCAATTGAAACCCGTTGGGGACAGTTAGATGGGGTCGTTAACAACGCCGGGATCACGTCGGATTCGCTGTTTTTAGATATGGAAATGGCGGCGTGGAAAAAAGTGCTAAAAGCCAATTTGGGAGGTGCCATGATGACCTCATTGGCCGCCATTGATCTACTGTCACGAAACCGCAGGGCAACCTTTTTGATTAATATTTCTTCTGTTTCGGGGTTGTATGGGAGGGCCGGTCAGGCAAACTATGCCACCTCAAAAGGGGGCATTATTGGCTTGACCAAGCTATTGGCCCGACAATATGCGGATCGACACATCCAAATTAACTGTCTCGTACCCGGTCTCATCGAAACGGATATGGCAAACAAGATGCCACCGGACAAAGTCACAGCGGTAGAAGACGCAACCTTTCTTAAACGAATCGGAACGGTCCAAGAAGTATCGGACGCCGTGTTGTATTTAGCGGGTAAGGGAGGCTCATATATGTCGGGGTCTGTTTTATGTTTAGATGGCGGGTTTTTTAAATGAAAAAAAGGGCACTTGTAACCGGAATGGGGATGGTCTGTGCATTGGGTCTCAATCGGCATGACATATTGAATGCCGTCAAAGAGGGGCGGTCAGGGATTCGGGTGATTAGGTCACTCCATTTAGATGGGTTGTCGACCCAAATGGGTGGGGAAGTAACGCTTCCAGAGGATATCGAGTACCCTGATTCAGTGGGTCAAGACAAAGTGAGCCGCTTATCTTATATGGCGTTTGACGAGGCTTGGAAAGACTCTGGCCTCGATCGTTCGATGCTCAATCTGGAAACGTTAGGTATTGTGTTTGGAACGTGTAACGGCAGTGTGTTAACCCTCGAACAATATTTGTGTGACAAGCTTGATTATCGCACCCTCTATCAAGATCATTTTAATGGCATGGATTTGGTGTCGTCACTTACGGGTGCAAAAGGCCCTAAAATGCTTTTTGTCACCGCCTGTGCGGCCAGTAACCATGCGGTTGGATACGCCCAATCATTGATCGCCAATGGTGATGCTAAGGTTGTTATTGTGGGCGGTGCCGATTCATTTTCTTTGGCAACCTTTTCAGGGTTTCATGCCCTACAGTCCCTGCATGCGACAGGGACATCGCCGTTTAGCGAGCAGATTGGCATTTCACTAGGGGAAGGGGCTGGGTTTTTAATTGTGGAAGAAGAATCCCATGCATTGGGGCGGAATGCCCGCATTTATGGTGAGATTTTGGGTTATGCATTTCGCGGAGACGCCTATCATGCAACCTCTCCTGATATCACGGGTGATGGTGCGTATCGCACCATGTCACAGGCCATTGCGGCGGCTGGTATTAACCCCTCTGACATATCCGTTGTATGTGCACATGGAACAGGAACGGAAGCCAACGACAAGGCCGAAACCCTTGCCATTAAACACTGCTTTAAACGTCATGCGGCGTCTTTAAAAATCACGTCGACAAAGTCGTTATATGGGCATACTTTGGGGGCATCGGGGGTTACCCAGGTGATTATGATGCTAGATTGCATGGCCCATCATTTGGTGCCACCCATTGTTCATTTTAATGGGTCACGTGACGGATGCGATTTGGATTATGTCCGTAACCAACCTTGTTCTTTATCTTATGATTACTTTATTTCCAACAGCTTTGCATTTGGCGGTCATAATGTTTCGGTGGTCTTGGGGAAATATAAGCCTCACAACATTGTACTGGCATCACCCCCACACCAGCCATTAGCCATCACAGACTTTGAGTGTCTTTTATCTGCCATTAACAATCCCACTGAACTCAAATCGAGGATGATGTCGGCAGACCCCATGGTCAACACCCGGTCGACGTTTGACGCATTTAGGCTGACCAATCTGCGATTAAGAAAATATGGTAAGTTACCATTGATTTCAAGGCTTGCGATTGAAGTGGCCGATAAGATGCTGAGCCGTTCGGATCTTTCGGGGTATGCACCGGATCAGATTGGTATTTTGATGGGGATTTTAAAAGGACCCATTCGAACCTTTGAACGGTTTTTTAACCATATGATGAGTCAGGGGGTTGCATTGGGTTCAGCCATGGAGTTTCCCCATGTCGTCATGAATTCCATCGCAGGCCAAGTGAGCATTGCATTGGGCATTAAAGGCGTCAACACGGTGGTAGCGGGGCAATTCAGTCCATTTGCTTCCCTTATATATGCCGATACGATTCTAAAAGAAGGTCGGCATGCCATCTTAATTTCGGGGTGTGATGAGGATGATACCGGTGATGGTGCGGCCTCTTTATTGCTGGAATCGTATGACGCAGCCATGGCGAATCATCGACCTGTTTTGGCCTTGGTTGAGGGACTATATACCGCCAGCTTTGCTACCCATGACGGGTGGAAAGATAGTTTAAATCGGTGTATTGAGAATACCCTGGAACAAAATGGGATGGTGCTAGACGACATTGATGTCCATATTGGATGTGCCACCACGGTTCCCCTTCACTCCATACTGAACAAGCCGTTTCTTACCACGCAAGGTATCGTAACCCTAGGTGCCACAACGTCGGTATTGAATATGATTCTTGGCGTCCAACTGTTAACCGACTCGGACTTTTCTCAATGCTTGCTTCATCAATCGGTTCAAACCATTTTGGTCACCGCTGTTTCCGAATCGGGCAATTGTTACAGTTTGGTTTTAAAGCAACCCAATGGAAGGAAGGGATAACATGGTACCCCGATATGGATTGGTTATTAGTGTGTTGATGGGGTCCACTCATCTCTTTGCGATGTCTCCAGGCATGTTACCCATGACCAGCCTTTATAAACTTTATAACAAACCAGCGTTACAACAGGTCCTGATTGAATATGAAAAAGGGGATACGTACGAGGGGTTAAAGCGCAGTGGGATAGCCTATCACAATTTAGCGGTTTTAAACGTTGGGGGTGCCTCAGTCAAGGCAATCCGATACTTAAAAAAAGCATACGAACGGAATCCCTCTGATTCGATTACCTTAGCCTATTTAGGGAGTGCTACCACCATGAGTGCACGAGATTCTTGGAATATATTTACTAAAATGGAAGAGGCTAACCGTGGATTCAACATGTTGGATAAAGCCGTCGCATTGGATCCAAATAACGCCATTTTACGTGTCATCAGAATTAATAATTCTTTGGAAGCCCCCGATTTTTTAGGGCGTAAGCGAATGATTAAACCGGATCTTTCGAAGATTGATCAGATTTTATCTGACACACCGGGTCAACTGGATGTGGAAACCTTGGACAACCTAAGAAAAAAAACAGGGAAAATCAACCCATGATTCACTTACATCACGTCGTCAAAGAGTACCTGTTGGGACAATCGGTCGTGTCGGCTTTGCGAGGGATTTCGATTGACATTGCAAAAGGAGAGTTTGTATCCATTTGTGGGCCCTCTGGGAGCGGTAAATCAACCCTGTTGAATATGATGGGGGCGTTGGATACCCCCACACAGGGAGAGGTCATGGTGGCCGGTGCCAATTTAAAACAGCTTTCTGATGCCGAACAAGCGTCACTCAGAAATCGAAAAATTGGATTCATTTTTCAATCATTTAATCTTATTCCAGTGCTCAATGTTTTTGAAAATATTGACTATCCTTTAATCTTACAAGGGGCGTCTTCATCCGATCGTCAATCAAAGGTATTGGCACTCATTGATCAAGTGGGCCTGTCGGACTTTGTGACCCATCGTCCGGATGAATTGTCGGGTGGGCAACGTCAACGGGTTGCGATTGCCAGGGCACTGATCACTCAGCCAGACATTGTGTTGGCTGACGAGCCGACCGCCAATTTAGATTCCAAAACGGGTGCGGGGATCCTAGAACTCATGAAAGTCATGAATTCAAGACACCAGACCACCTTTGTGTTTTCAACCCATGACGACCAAGTCAAGGGCTATGCAACGCGTATCATCAACATTCAAGATGGTGGGGTGGTGGCAGAAGGGGGCATGCGATGAAAACCTTGAGTCGACTGGCATTACGCAATATTTTTAGAAATCGGCGTCGAACGGTGTTGACTTTTTTTTCGATGATCGCCGGAGTGGCGGCCATCATTGTGTTTGGAGGGTTCGTTGAATATACTTTTTGGGGTCTAAGAGAATCAACGATCAAAACCCAACTGGGTCATATTCAGCTTTATGCCAAAGGGTATTCAGACAAGGGCGTCGCACAACCCGATCATTATTTATTGGCTAACTCCGACACGATGGTGCAAGTGTTGCAAGCTCAAAAAGGGGTTCAAGTCGTGACCCGCCGCTTATCGGCTTCTGGGCTGATTAGTACCGGTGAAAAAACCGTTTCCTGCAAAATTATAGGCGTAGAGCCAGAAAAAGAGTCGGAGCTTAGCAGCTTTGAAACCATCATCGATGGCAATCAGTTGGATGCGTCCAACGCAGCCAATGGGGGCGTGGTGGGTGCTGACTTGATCAAGGCCCTTGGGGCTAAAGTGGGCGACACGGTTACCCTTTTAACGACGACGAGAGAGGGGATGCTTAATGCGATAGAATTCAAAATCGTGGGTGTGGGCCAAACAGGATCGCAGGATTATGACAGTGTGTTTGTGAAATTACCGTTGTCCCACGTTCAACAGCTAATGGGTACAGATGGGGTCGAAAAAGTGGTGGTTCTTCTTTTTAATACGGATGCATTATCTGATTTTTTACCCGTTTTAACATCCAATATTGCGACCCATCATTGGGACGTGGAATTTGTGACATGGGATCAATTGGCCTTTTTCTATCACAAGGTTGTTCAGGTTTATCGTGGCATGTTTAAAGTCGTCAATATTATTATTGGGGTGGTGATTCTATTGAGTGTCACCAATACGATGAGCATGTCGATTTTTGAGCGTGTTCGTGAAATCGGAACCCTCCGGGCTTTGGGGACCACTCAGACTGGCATTCTCAAGTTATTTTTAATGGAAGGATTCCTCATGGGTGTCATCGGGGCCTGCTTGGGTGTCTTGGTTGGCCTTTTGATTGCGCACGTCATTAACTGGTTGGGGGGGATTTATATTCCACCACCTCCCGGTATGTCTCGTGGGTACCTGGCATTTATTTTAACCCCTCTGTCGCTGTTGGCGTTCTCATTCGGGTTTATGGTTCTGGTCACGTTGGTTGCCTCACTTTATCCGGCATACCGTGCCGCTCGATTGAAAATTATTGATGCATTGGGGCATGTTTAAAAGAGGTAAAAAAATGAGCAAAGGGTTACTTGGATTATTATTTTTTGGCCTATCAAGTGCCATGATGGCGATGACACCGCAAGAAATGCTTGAAAAAGTAGATAAAAACCGTGCACCTGCGCATACGTTTACCTGTAAATTGAAAGTGTCGTCTCAAAAGGGTGATGGAACATCAGTGGTTGACCTGTTGATTCGAGTCAAGGATGCCAAAAAAAGTCTCGTGTTATATCAAGCGCCCCATTCAACCAGGGGCAGGGTTCTATTAATGGTCGAAGATAATGTATGGGTATACATACCAGGCACTTCCAATCCCATTCGTATTTCCCCTCAACAACAATTGATGGGACAAGTGTCAAATGCGGATGTTGCACGGGTGGTATACAGTCTGGATTATCAAGTGATTGGCGTCGATTCTGTTGTGTATAACAATGAAAACGTACTGGTTTTAAACTTATCGGCTAAAACCAAAGGGGCTGCGTATAAAGCGATTACCCTGTGGGTCAAACCAGACGTGTACTTGCCAATCAAAGCAGAGTTTTATGCGGTATCAGGTCGTCATTTAAAAACAGCCTACTATAAAAAGTACCAATCCATTTTAGGTGCCCTTCGCCCAACGGTATTGGACATTCATGATGCGGTGCAAACCAACGCTATTACCACACTGGAGTATACTGATTTTACGGTTGATACAACCCCTGATGCGTTCTATCAAAAGTCATATATGGAACGAGTCAGCAACCAGAATTAATTGAATAGACTCAAGAAGACCGTGCTTGTTTATGTTGCGGCATTATCGGTGCCAATCGGTGCTGCGACGGGGTCTTTCACCGTATTTGAACAGTTGACCTCTCGTCAATTAAAGCCAGATCCGTTATTAAATCCTGGTCAAGAGATTTTGATGGTTCCCCACACCATTTATCGGCACTACGGCATCATGGATCTTCGATCCGAATGGTCTCCTGATTGGAGGGGGCACCTTCGTTATCGCCCCATACTCGACACAACGCCATCCGAATACACCGTTACGGGTATTCTGGATGAAGCGTCGGTTGAATTGAAAATGGATCAGACGTTTATTTATGTTGGAAAGAAAAATATAAAAGACGGTGTGGGGCTTAGCACCAATCCCACTGATTTTTTGGGTGAGAATAAATGGGTCGATAAAACCAAACGACAAGAAGATAGACGCACGCAACGAGAAGGGGATTTGGTTGTTGGGGTGGATTGGTTTCAAGATAGTGGGTCATACAATGTTATTTTTTCGCCTCAGAGTGATGCGGTTCGCTACAATCGCTATTTGATGAAGGCCAATCTGTTAATAGAGTCGTTAAAAACCGACGTTTCAGCATCCTATTTTTCAGGGTTGTTGTCTGGGCTTGGCCTGAATATCTCTACTACGATCACGGATTCATGGGTGTTTCATGTCGAAGCGGCGTATCGCGACGGACGTTCGCAAAAGACAACCGTTAGGTTGGTCAAAGACGATGTGCCCCGGGAATACAGGTTGGAATTGGATCCTGCTCATGTTTCTTATGCCGATATCATCATTGGTAGCCAGTTGACATTGTCTGATGCCAGCACTGTCATGATGGAGTATTACTATCATGGTGGTGGCTATTCTGAATCAGAATGGGCGACCCTCACTGATTGGATGATGTATTCAAACCATCACTATAAAATAGGGTTGGCACCTGATTTAATGCGAGGGTATCTTCAGCTGGCCAACCGTATCATTCAGGTTGGTTCCATGAGGCAACACTACTGTTTTTTTAGGTTTTACAAACCCAATTGGATAGAGAACCTTGATGTTTCTCTTGTGGGGTTGAGTAGCTTAAATGATGGGGGTTTATTGTTGAACCCTTACGTGACATATCGTGTTAATGACACGATCGAGGTCTATGGGTCGGGATATTGGTTCTTTGGTTCGGAGGGATCGGAGTTTGGGCTTACCAATTGGAACCCCGAGATTACGGTTGGGGTCAAGTGGGCTTGTTTTTAATCGTTGACCCTTCCCTGCTTTTGGACGATCAAAACGACCGTTTGCTGGGAATCCCCCTCCCCGAAGGGGAGGGGTTGGGGGAGGGGGTGCAAACAAGACACCCTTCCCTTGGGGATTCTAAAAGGGGTGAAACCCCTTGTGCAGGGGGTTGGGGACTGGTCAAACGGTTCTGGGGTTGCAAAGGGGTGAAACCCCTTGTGCCGGGGTTTGGGGACCGCAGGTCCCCAAATGTACCCTTACTCCCCTCCCCGAAGGGGAGGGGTTGGGGGAGGGGGTGCAAACAAGACACCCTTATCTTGGGGATTCTAAAAGGG
>Ga0209358_10000356_pt1 | contig 40369 bp, 48 predicted proteins | sample LauGreFa1BDMLBSN_2_FD_187574 | JGI IMG/M metagenome (GOLD analysis project Ga0209358, IMG submission 187574) | Freshwater lake microbial communities from Lake Michigan, USA - Fa13.BD.MLB.SN (SPAdes) (version 2) | ecosystem: Environmental > Aquatic > Freshwater > Lake | place: Lake Michigan, USA... | reverse complement strand
GAAGCAGAGTACGTCTTTGTCGGCGAGCGAGTGAAGCCCAAATACAACAACCTTGAGTGGCCTTGGTATGACTATGGTCATTCAAGCTTGTATCTTGCACAGGCTCTGCATGAGGTACCTGTGCGTGAAGAGCTGCTGATGTGGGGTAACGCCATCAACCACGATGGTACAACAAACAAGATTTTGCCAGCTCTCGCTGAAGCAAAACCTGAATTGAAGTTCATTGCAGTTGGCAAGGTTGCGTTGTCATACCTCAGCAAACAAGGCATTGAAGTCTTTGAACACGTGAAGCATCCTGCCTTTGTCAAGAGGTTTGAAGGCGACACATCATACATGAGGGAGATATTGCGTCATGCCATCCACTAATACAGAATGGGTTAGAGCACTTGAACAGTGCATTAAGTACGGTCGTCTTGTTGCGCCACGCGGTAAGCCAATCAAGGAGTTGATGGCTTATCAAACATCGATCTCGATGGAGTGGCCTGTGTTGACGATCAAGGAACGTGATCTTGGCTACCGGTTCATGGCAGCAGAAGCTGCTTGGATCTTGAGTGGCGATAACAGAGTCAAGACCATTGCACCTTATAGCAAGGCCATCAGCAGTTTCAGTGATGACGGTTATTTTTTCCACGGTGCTTACGGGCCCATGATTCGCGATCAATTGCATTCCGTGATTGATGCTTTGAACAGTGATCCTGATACAAGGCAAGCAGTCTTGACCATTTGGCGTCCAAACCCAAGGCCTAGTAAGGACATTCCATGCACAGTCTCGATTCAGTTCTTGATTCGTGATGGTATGCTGCATGTGATTGACACCATGCGCAGCTCAGACTTGTGGCTTGGTTGGCCATATGATGTGTTCAACTTCAGCATGCTAGCTCGCTACGTGATCTGTCATCTGAAGATAGCCCCTGAACTTGGTTTGTTGACTTTACAAGCAGGCAGCATGCACTTGTATGAAGCTCAATGGTCAGCAGCAGAAGAAATTGTTGGCGGCAAAGCAACTCAGCGGCCAATACCGACCATCCCATGGTTTGAGCATGGAGATGATTTAGTTGATTGGTTGTGGGAGCAGGCAAATGGAACTGGAATATTGGAGACCAAGTAGTGACGAGTACTTTTTGGCGATGGCTACGCTCGTTTCCCTTCGTGCAACATGTCGAAGACGCCGTGTCGGTTGCGTGCTCGTGGATAGGCACAAGCATGTTTTGGCTACTGGCTATAACGGTGTTGCTCGCGGCGTTGCCCATTGTATTGATACTGCTTGCCCTGGTGCTGGTCTTCCGTCTGGACGGGGCCTCGATCTATGTGAGGCGATCCACGCGGAACAGAACGCGCTCCTTCAATGTAGGGACGCGAAAGAAATAGAGACAGCTTACGTGACTGCAAGTCCTTGCATCACGTGCATCAAGTTGTTTATGAATACGGGCTGCAAGCGCATAGTGTTCCTAGAGGAATACCCGCACGCCGCTGCTAGAAACCTTTGGAAGGGAGAATGGATACACCATGGAGCAATTACCAATGTTTATGCCGAACTCAGCATGGCGCCCGCCGGAAGAGTTCCCAAACTTAACGACCGCCAGCAGGATCTCTTTGGACTGCGAGACGAGGGATCCTCATCTCATGGAGAGGGGACCAGGCGGAGTGAGGTACGACGGGGAAGTTGTGGGGGTGAGTCTTGCGACTGAAGACGCGTCTTGGTATTTTCCTTTTGGGCATGGCGGCGGAGATAACCTTCCTAAAGCTGCGGTTATTTCTTTTCTTGAAGATGTGCTTGGCAAAGATACGGAGAAGATAGGTGCGAATCTCATCTACGACCTTGAATGGTTACGTGCAGAAGGCATTCAAGTCAATGGTCCCATACGCGACATCCAAATCGCGGAGCCTCTTATTGACGAGAACCAGTCCAGCTACAGCCTCTCGGCGCTTGCTAAAAAGTACCTTGGCGAAGACAAGGATGAAACACTTCTACGCCAAGCCGCCCATGCTGCTGGCGTCGACCCTAAAGGTGGACTTTGGAGATTGCCGGCCAGGTACGTTGGTCCCTATGCCGAAGCAGATGCTGCCCTTCCAATACGTATCTTCGATCTTCAAAAGAAGATCTTGATGCAAGAAGACTTGTGGGACATCTTTGAACTTGAGTCTGACCTTGTGCCAATCATGCTTGACATGCGGTTCAAGGGCGTCCGCGTCGACGTCGATAAAGCTGAGCAGCTAAACGACCAAGGCCTAAAAGACGAAGCCAGATTACTGGGCGAACTAAGAGACCTCGTCGGTTACGTGATCGATCCATGGTCAGGCGATGATCTTGGCAGAGCGTTTAAGAAGCTAGACATTTGGTACCCTGAGACTGCAAAGGGCAATGCATCTTTCACTGGCGACTGGCTTGCTAATCACGATCTTGCTGTGCCAAAGAAGATTGCTGAGTATCGTAAACTAAACAAGATGCGTCGTGACTTTATTGAGGGCATGATCCTCAAGATGGAACACTCAGGTCGCATTCATTGCCAGTTCCACGCGCTGCGCAAAGACGAATCAGGAACTAGGTCTGGTCGTTTCAGTAGCTCCATGCCTAACTTGCAGCAGGTTCCTGCACGCGACGAACATTGGGGTCCATTGATTCGCGGTTTGTTCTTGCCTGACGAAGGTATGCAGTGGGCTAGCTGCGATTACAGTCAGCAAGAACCCAGGATCTTGGTGCACTACGCAGACCTGCTTGGTTTAAAAGGCAGTGAGGAAGCAGTCAAGACTTACAGTGAATCAGCTGATACTGACTTCCATCAAATGGTTGCTGACATGGCTGGCATCAAGCGTAAGCAAGCCAAGACCGTGAACCTTGGTATGTTCTACGGCATGGGCATTTACAAGCTCAGTCAAGAACTTGGTCTCAGTCAAGATGAAGCCAGACCTTTGTTTGAGCAGTACCACGATCGTGTGCCGTTCGTCAGGCAGCTCAGTCAGCGCTGCACTCAGTCAGCTACTCAGAAGGGTTTCATTAAAACCTTGCTTGGTCGCAAGCGGCACTTCGATCTTTGGGAACCTGCTGATAGCCAAAACACTTGGCCTAACAGAGAGAACCCACTGAGTCGAACGCAAGCCGACAAGGTTTGGCAAGGCAGACCGCTGCGTAGGTCAATGACACACAAAGCTTTGAATGCCCTGATTCAGGGTGGTGCTGCTGATATGACTAAGAAAGCGATGGTCGACTTGTACAAGGCAGGCGAAGTCGGTCACATTCAAGTGCACGATGAGATCTGCTTTAGCGTAAAAGATCAGGCTCATGGTGAACGAATCAAAGACATTATGGAGTCCTGTGTTAAAATAGCTGTACCGATCAAGGTCGATCTCGAGATGGGACCGACTTGGGGCGACAGCAAATAAAGGAGAATATATGTGGATTTTTACTAAGGCAGGACTATTAAGTGTTGTGCAAAACCGTGCAGATAAGAACATGTTGCTTGTCCGTGCGCGTCAACCGCACCACATCACCGACAATTTTGAAGGCAGCATACCGCAGTACACGCCAGACGCAGACTACCGGTACCGCATTCACTTGTCTAAAAGTGCGTTTGCAAAACAGTTAACCAAGTTGGTTAGTGAAATTGATTACCCGAACTTCAAGGACGCGGCGAATCCAGAGTTGTCTGGAATCTACCTGCAAATTTGGGGAACAGGTCTTAAACTTGAGGGCATGGAATATGCGCGAGTCTACCCTGTGGACTTTGATTCGGGAGAGGCTTCCCGGACATCTGGTCAGGATTGAAAACTTAGCAGGCATCGGGCAACCTGACGTCAATGGTTGCCATGACGGCGCAGAAGCCTGGGTCGAACTGAAGGTAGTCAAGGGAAACTACATCTACTTTCGGTCGAGCCAGATCGCGTTCTTCAGTCGACGCTGCAAGGAGAAGGGTCGCGTGTTTGTACTAGCTCGAAAAGACGACGACATCATCGTGTTCAAGGCCGAATCAGTCTTGACCGTTGTCGACTTGTTAGAGCCAGTGAAGGACGGTGCTTGCAAAATTAAGTGGGCTCTTATCCCGAACCCGCAAGTGTTTACCAAGCCTTGGCCATGGGAAAAGATCGCGGATATAATCTACAAATCTTAGCTTATTGCCAATACAGTGATATTATCAATAAACAGAAAGGAGAAATGATGACAGTGTACGTGGTTCAGGAACCCCGAGGAATTAACCTGATGCCAGCAGAGAAATACGGCAAGCTGCAGGTCTTGTTGCCACCCGGCAACGTGGCTTACAGCGCAGCGCCCACGGTTTCTCGGTTGAAGCGCGGGTTAGCCCGGTTCACTGATGAAGATTACTTACTGATGGTCGGCGATCCTGCTGCCATCGCAGTAGCTGGTGCCGTAGCCACGATGCTCAACAATGGACGCATGAAAGTCTTGAAGTGGGATCGCCAGGAAATGCGGTACTACGTGGTTGAATTCGATCTAATGAGGAGAAGCGATGACTATTGATGTCACACCAGGCGACGACAGCCTGAAAGTCGTAGCTGAACTTGCCGCTAAGCAGGTGCAGCTTGAGAAAGATATAGAGGATTTAGAAGCGCAGTTGAAAGAGAAGACAGAAGCCTTGTCCCAGGTACAGGAAAAGGATTTGCCTGAAGCCATGACTGAGTGCGGCATCAGCGAGTTCAAGCTTGTCGATGGCAGCAAGATTACTGTCAAGCCTTTCTACCAAGCTAACCCTCCAAAAGAGAAGTACGAAGAAGCGATGCAGTGGCTGCGCGACAATGGTCATGGTGACTTGATCAAGAACGACGTGACTGTAAGCTTTGGCAAAGGTGAAGATGAGCGTGCTGTAGACTTCAAGACTTTCTTGAAAGACCACGGTACTTCATACACCGACAAGACCGGCGTTCATGCTATGACGTTCAAAGCGTTTGTGCGTGAGCAAGTGGAAGCAGGTAGGAACTTGCCCTTCGACCTGTTAGGCGTTTACATCGGGCAGAAAGCAACCATTAAGAAAGGATAACTCAAATGGCCAAGAACGAAGTAGCCGAAAAGAAACAGGGTGGCGCCCTGGCAGTGATTGACTTTGCAGCAGACGCTGGTATGGGCATGGAGAATATGACTAGCCAAGACATGGCTATTCCATTCTTCAACATCTTGCAAAAGTTGTCGCCTCAACTAGACACCTTGCCTAGCGCAAAGGCTGGCATGATCTTCAACACAGTTACTGAGGAAGTCTTTAAAGACATCGTGGTAATTCCTTGCGCGTACAAGCGTGAGTTTGTTGAATGGCGTCCACGTGAACAGGGTGGTGGTTTGGTTGGTCAACATGCAATCACTAGTTCCGTGGTTACAGATGCGAAGAGCATCAACGGCAAATTAACTACTGCAGCAGGCAACATCCTTGTTGAGACTGCTTATCACTTCGTGATTCGCATTGAGCTCGATACGGGGTTGATGGAGCCTGGTTTGATTACCATGTCAAGCACGCAGCTGAAGAAGAACCGTCGTTGGAATAGCTTGATGAACAACTTGAAGGTGCAAGGTCCATCGGGTCCTGTGACACCTGCACGTTTCAGTCATATGTACAAGCTTGCTTCAGTGGCAGAGCAGAATGATAAAGGTGCTTGGTCTGGTTGGACCATCGACATGGTGGGTCCTGTTACAGAACCCGGTATGTACCAAGCAGCCCGTGACTTCGCTCAGCAGGTTATGTCAGGAGCTGTGAAGACCGCAGCACCTGAAGCAGATCAGACTGAAACCCACAACGCGTTTTAACGAAAGGGCCCGGGGTTCGCAGCCCCGGGTTTTTTATTTATGCTCATAGAAAATTTCATGGAGATTTTCGAGGGCTTGCCACGGGCGCATGGAACATATGTCATCAAGGGTAGTCGTCAAGACAACAAGCTGACAGGAAAAGCCACGACTATTCGTGAGCCAGTGACCAAGGAACTGTGGCAACAGCACCTCGAAGGTAAGCAAGGACTTGGCGTTATTCCAATCAACGACGAATCCTTGTGCAAGTTTGGAGCCATCGACATTGACACGTACGATGGCAGCATTGACCTACCCAAGATCAATGCAGCAATACAAGAACTCAAGGTACCGCTTTTCCCTTGCGCCAGTAAGTCAGGTGGCATTCACCTTTACTTGTTCACAAGCGAGTGGGTAGAAGCTAGCTTGATTCAGCAGAAACTAAAAGACCTCGCAGCCTACATGGGTTACGGTGGCTGCGAAATTTTTCCGAAGCAAACCAAAATCCTCGCGGATCGTGGGGACATTGGTCAATGGATCAACATGCCTTATTTTGGCGACACACGTTGGTGCCAAGGTATGAAGCCAGAAGCCTTCATTGAAAAGGTTATGGCCAACCGCTTTACTGCTAAGCAACTAGAAGACCTAGTCATCACTGTCAAGTCTGACTTTGAAGACGGTCCACCTTGCCTGCAGCATCTTGCAACAAAAGGTTTTCCACAGGGGACTCGCAACAATGGACTATTTAACATCGCTGTTTACTGCCGTAAAAAGAATCCCGACAATTGGGAAGGGGATCTGGAAGGATTTAACGTTCAGCTTATGGAACCACCTCTATCCTCCTCCGAAGTACAAGGGGTCATTAAATCTGCGAAGAGAAAAGACTATCAATACACTTGTAGTAAGCCTCCTATTGCTCCTTACTGTAATGCTGCTGTGTGCAAGCTTCGTAAGTTTGGTATTGGGGCTAGTAGCGATATGCCTGCTGTTCACAGCCTCACAAAGTTTGATACTAACCCTCCCATTTGGTTCTTGGATATTGACGGTGGTGGTCGGCTGGAATTAGAGACAGACGATCTACACAATCAACGTCGCTTCCAACGCAAGTGCATGGAGCGCTTGAACGTGCTGCCTGCCAAGATGAACGACATTGCATGGACCAAGCTCATCAACCACTTGCTTGAGAACCTGACAGTCATCGAGGCACCACCTGATGCTTCTCCAGTTGGTCAGTTGTTCGAGTACATCGAGCGCTTCTGCACGGGACGAGTGCAAGCCAAGGCTAAGGAAGAGATCTTGCTTGGTAAACCCTGGTCTGACGGTATGAAGCACTATTTCAGGATGGCAGACTTGATGGCGTTCTTAGATCGTCACCACTTCAGGGATTACAAGGTACACCAGGTTACTTCGATCTTGCGTGAGAACGGTGCTGAGCACCACTTCTTCAACATCAAGGGCAAGGGCATTAACTTGTGGGCGGTCAACGAGTTTGAGAAGCATCAAGGCGATTTTGATACTCCAGACGTAGGCGAGAGCGGAGAAATCTTTTGACGTGGACCATCATCTTTGGGCCTCCAGGGACAGGCAAGACTACTGCAGGCATGCGGTTCATTGAAGAGCGTTTGGAGAAGGGGATGAAGCCAGAGCGTATTGGCTACATTGCCTTTACCAAAAAGGCGGCGAATGAAGCACGGAGCAGGGCAGCGGATCGCTTTGGGTTTACCAAAGACGACATGCCTTTCTTCCGGACCATCCATAGTTTAGCCTTTCGCCAGTTAGGTATGAAGCCAACAGCCATGATGCAACGTCCAAATTATAGAGAGCTTGGCGAAAAGCTCGGGATCGAGGTCAGTGGTTACGGCAACACGGAAGACGGTCTGCTGCAAGGCATGCCATTAGGCGACCGCTACTTCTTCCTTGACAACCTAGCCAGGATTACAAGGCAGCCACTGAAGAAGATCTGCGAAGAGTGTGGTGACGACGACATTGACTGGCACGAGCTTGACCGTGTTTCACGGACCTTGATCCAGTACAAGAAGGTTCACGGGTTACAGGACTTCACTGACTTACTTGAAACCTGGCTGCATAGTGGCGTGGTACCAAAGCTCGATGCCGTCTTTGTTGACGAGGCACAGGACTTATCTGCTTTGCAGTGGGACGTCGTAGAAAAACTAACGGAGAATGTACATGACCGATTCATCGCAGGAGACGACGATCAGGCTATCTATCGATGGGCCGGCGCAGACGTCGACAGACTTATTCATTTACCTGGAAAGCGTATTGTCCTCGATCAATCGTACCGTGTACCAAGAGCAGTGCACAAACTTGCGACTCAAGTCATCTCAAGCGTATCGAACCGTGTCACTAAACGGTTCAGACCAAGTGAAGTTGATGGTGGAGTTCACTGGCACTTTACCCCAGAAGAAGTGGACATCAGCAAAGGTACCTGGCTCTTGCTCGCCAGAAACAGCTACCTGACTAAGGAACTAGAAGAGATCTGCTTGAAGTCAGGTTATCCGTTTCAGTCGATGAAGAAGAACCCGCTTGATTCAGACAGTCTCAAGGCGATAATTGCGTGGACAAGACTTTGTCGCGGTGAGTCAGTCAATGGCGACAGTTTAAGATTGGTCTATCGGTTCATGGGCATACGCAAACGAACCGATAAAGAAAGGATATACGTACTGCAAGACACAGGTCTTGAACCAGGGATCTGGCACGAGAAGCTCACTCACATTCCGGCTGCTGAGCGCGAGTTCTACATCGCAGCCAGACGACAAGGTGAGACGCTCATTGGCGAACCCAGGATCAAGATCAACACCATTCACGCCGTCAAAGGCGGTGAAGCCGACAACGTCTTGATGCTGACAGACATGGCGTCAAGGTCGTACAAGTACATGCAGCAGTACCCGGACGATGAAGCTCGGGTGTTTTACGTAGGAATGACTCGGGCTAGGCAGAATCTGCACCTGATCCAGCCGCAAACCAGTCTTTACTACGAGATCGGATGACTAGGATTATCCTAGAGAACGGGAAAAAATATGGACCATACTAACACTTACCCCTTTAAGACACAACCCTACGCTCATCAAGCCAAAGCCTGGGACATGTCAAAGGAAAAAGACGAATTCGCTCTGTTCATGGAGATGGGAACAGGCAAGACAAAGGTAGCAATCGACTCTTTGGCGTACCTCTATGATTCAGGTCGGATCAATTCTGCTCTGATCGTAGCTCCCAAGGGTGTCTACATGAACTGGGTTATCAAGGAAATTCCGACTCACTTGCCTGACCACATCCAGCACAAGATTGCTAGCTGGCACGCCAGTCCAAGGAAGGCGGAACAAGAGGCTCTTGATGAGATCATGAAGCCTAGTGACGACTTGCGGATTCTGGTAATGAACGTTGAAGCCTTCTCCACGGACCGAGGCACTAAGTTCGCGCAGCTCTTCACAGACATCGGTGGCCGCGTGGCCATGATCGTCGACGAGTCAACGACAATCAAGAACCCAGGAGCTCAGCGCACGAAGAACGTGATCAAGGTAGGAACCAGGGCGCACTATCGCCGCATCCTAACCGGTGAGCCAGTGACTCGTAGTCCACTAGACATCTACAGTCAAGCTCAGTTCTTGAACCCGCACTTGCTAGGCTTCAGTAGTTACTACACGTTCCGCAGTCGGTATGCCGTGATGATCGATGCTAAGTCAGGTAACCGCACGTTCAAGAAGATCGTTGGTTTCCAGCGGCTAGATGAGTTGACGAAGCTACTGCAGGCTTTCTCGTATCGAGTTAAAAAGGCCGACTGTCTTGATTTGCCCGCCAAGATCTATCAGTATCGGCATGTCGAGCTTACCAAGGAACAGAAGCAGCTTTACAAACAACTCTCCGATTCGGCCATCGCTCTCTTGCAAGGGAAAGCACTGACAATTGACAATGTGCTCACAGAAATTCTGCGACTTCACCAGATCACTTGTGGCCACTTCAAGTCTGATGATGGCGACCTGATCGAGGTCCCCAACAATCGATTGACGGAACTCATGGACGTGCTCGAAGAGGCTGATGACAAGGTCATTATCTGGGCTACATACCGGGCAGACATCTTGAAGATCACGGAGAAAATCAAAGATGTCTATGGACCAGAGAGCATCGTTAGCTACTATGGAGACACGACAACTGACGAACGGTCTGAGGCAGTCAAACGGTTTCAAGACGATCCTGGTACTCGGTTCTTTGTGGGCAACCCATCAACAGGTGGTTACGGTATTACCCTGACTGCTGCCACGATGGTTGTGTACTACTCGAACAGTTACAACCTGGAACACAGGCTGCAGTCTGAGGATCGTGCTCATCGTATCGGTCAAACCAAGTCAGTGAACTACGTTGACTTGTGCGTGCCGAAGACTATAGACGAGAAGATCATCAAGGCCCTGAGAGCAAAGAAAAACATTGCTGCCCAGGTCCTTGGTGAAGACATCACTTCTTGGCTTAGCTAGTACGACGTTCAAAGTGCGGTACGTCCTTGAACGATTTCCAGAAACCGCCCCAGCTGTTTTTAGGATTCAGGGACTGCCAGTACTCGCCAACCGCTCTGAGTACTTCAACGTCGTAGATAAGCTTGCCGTCTTTAAAGAAGTTCAGGTCAATGGCGCAGCGCTTCAGATGGTTTGAGTTCATCGTCTTGCTGCGTCCTGTTTTGACGTAGATAGCTTGCTGTTCAGGGGTACGGGCAAGTTCACCACCAGTCACCATGAAACCCTGCTCAGTAGCATACTGAATCAACTTGCAAGCGTCCAGGAGGAACGCGGCTTGTTCTTGTGAAAGGCTCATTGTTCTTTCCCCTTAGTCCGTAGCTCCATGACTTTCTCAACGGTACGTCCACCAAAGTACGCGGTCATAACTAGCATTCCCCACTGACCAAGCAACGTGACGTATGCCTCGGCAATTCTGTAGCCGCTTCCGTCTAGCAGCGCAAACATCGTGTAAGCACTCAGCAAATAGACCAAGGTCATTGGGCGGATATTCTTAGACATCCATGAGTCACTGGACATATCTGCTTTCCAGCGATCACTCACGTTGTTTTCTTGATTGGCTTGTGCAGCTAGCAAGGCCTCAAGTTCTTTCTGCTCTAGCTCGGCTTTCCTAATGCCAAGCTCGATAAGTTTTTCCTCGTGGTCGTACTGCATCTGCCGTAGTTTTTCAACGTCGGCAGGAGTAGGGTTGTCTGGAATCTTGACGCCCAGAGTATTCTCAACAACCTCTTTGCCTTTGGCTTGAATGGCACTAGACAAGAGGTTCAAGCCGCTTTCAGCAAGCGTGCCTAACAGCGCACCAACGATTGGAATCATGTGTTTCTCCTATTTGTTGTTCGAGATCCAGATGAAGACCTCAGTCATTACCCAAATACCAAACATGACTGAACCGATAATAGCACCGTAAAACTTCACGTTGTCGTTGAATTCAGCCTTGAGCCGCTTAGCCCGAGCAATTCTTCTAGCTTCAGCTAGTTCTTCTTCCTTCTTGACCTCACGCAAGCGTCTGCGTTCGGCTTGGAAGTCGTCCCACAAACCAGGGATCGGCGTGTGGTATATCAGTAGTTCCTTTAGCTCTTGCTCATACTGTTGCAGCTGCCTGATGCGCATGACGTTGTCAAGGGCCTGCGCGTCCAGGGACTTCTGCTTGATCGGGTTTATGCTTGTCTGCTGAGCACCCCTGATTACTTCTTCCTGGGCAGAGAAGAAGTTGTTGAGTCCAGAACCGATCTCGCCAAGGATACTACTAACGTCCTTGCCAACAGCCTTTGCGTCCTTATACAGGGCTACTGCTGCTTTGACCCCAGCCACCGCAGCCTGAGCTGTAGCATAAGCTGCGGCGACTTCTATCATGTCAATTCATCTTTTGCAACAACAACATCAGGGTGAACAAGGCGCCAAATGCGCCAATGATCAAGGCCCCTGCCGTAGCTACCATGATGCTTTCAATGCGCTTCAACCGCGCATTAGTTGCGGCAAACTGCACTTCTATTTTCTCATAGCGCATCGCACACACTTCTTCGTGCGTGTTTAGCTGTGCCTGAACATCAACCGCAGTAACCATACTATGCTCCGAACAACTCGTCGATTTCAGACATCTTGACGGCCACCATAGCAGCAATGTCATCAAGAACCGCGGGGTCACGCAGACGGTTGGCTTGCAACTCGTCGTCAATCGTGTACTTAGCCCGAATAGTTCTAGGAATGCTAGCCTTGATAGCTGCAACCTTTGGACTGATGGCTTGAGCAATGCCAACGTCAGCATCGGTGCCCAAGGTCCATTGAGCATCTTGCGCAGCATTAAAGCTAGCCAAACACTCATCAGTCATTGAGGCATAGGTGACGTCGTCCTTAGTGCCGTGCCAAACAGGGGCAGTTCCAAACCCAGACTGGGGGTGTGTATACTGACCAACAAACGTATATAGTTTCATCTTCTTCTCCTTATGGGTTCATAACCATGTAACGGCCGTTAAAGCCAGTATCACTTGAGAACTCAGCCTCACCGTTAGAGCTCATCATCAAGACACGGCCGTCAGAGAGAAGCAGCTGCTGGCAGAAACCAGGGGAATACGGGTAAGCCGCTTGTCTGTGGCCAACAATCGTGACATCAGCCAAGGTAGCGTGGCCGTCTTCAGAGGACCAAGGTCCTGGCAGCAAGATTGGGCGAGAGTAAGCAATGGTTGTATTGTCACTGCGGTAACTGCCAAAGTTTACGCCATATCCCGTGTGGAAGACTCGGCCCAAGTTGTCGATTACGTGGAACCCGGTCCCTGCTTCACTGTAAGTGTACGGGATAATCTTGACAATGTTGTCTCTTGGGAAGACACGATCACTGTTAGACACCACACCAGCAATATACGTAAAGTTGCGATTACGAGTCGTGTCGCAAATAACCCCTGGACGAGTAGGCGTACTAGTAGACGTAGTCGTGCCGTCGCCAAATTGACTGTTGCCGTTGTAACCCCAGAACCAAAGTTGCCCGTTTGGCGTTCCAGGAACACCACCGATGGCTGCAACGACTTTCATTTCAGAGACGCCGTTTAGGTGGAACTCACTGAAAGTTTGAGAAGTACCACAACGCACGAAAGCAGACTGGTTAGTCGTGTTGCCGTTACCAAGGTTACCGTTGCTGTTGTAACCCGAACCATACAACTCGCCGTTGTTCTTCATGTAGTACATGGTGCCGTAGTAGTTCCAACCACCTGAGTAGTAAGAACCGACGTGGGTTTCAATGTCGTACACGCTGGTGGCTCCAGAGATCAACTGAGGAGATGTGTAAGCGGTTGTGTTACCGGTACCCAATTGACCTTGAGCGTTCCAACCCCAAGTGTACAGTTGACCAAGGTTGTTGACCGCCATAACGCCGCGAGGACGTGCGTGAATCATACGCACGTTTGGTAGAGCCGAGACTAGTTGAGGAGTAGTCTGAGGTGAGGTTGTGTTACCAATACCGCATTCACCGTTACCGTTATGGCCCCATGACCACAAACGATAGCTGCTGTCAATAGCATAGATGGTTGAGGCATCTGCTTCGCCGCCGTTCAGTTCATTGGCCGTAGTTAAGCCAATGATCTTGCAAGATAGCCCACCAACAGAAGCATCAGGGCCTAAGTAAGGAACCTTGGTCCAAGCGTACACGTCAGTGGTGTGTCCTGCGCCTGCAAGACCCTGGTTGTTGTAACCCATAAAGAACAGGTCGCCATCCTTGGTCAGCGCCATCATGGCGCCAGAACCGTTGCAGTGATGAATCTGCACAAAGTGGTCGCCTGCTCGCATCAAGCCGTATTCGCCACTGAATGCCATCACAGACGTCAGGTTATGGTGGTTATGCGAGTGCGCATACTTACCAACCAAACCGTATTCAACTGTACCGCGAGCAACGTACTCAAACTTATCGTTCAAGAAATTGCTGACCTCATACTTAGTACGACCGCCACGAGAGAACTGACGAGGTCCTAAACGAGGATTAGGCATGCCTGAAGCAATGCGCAAGTTAGTGCCAGCAGGGTCACCGAGCCATGGTTCGTTGCCAGTACCTACTAGATTAGGACCTGCAATCCAAGGACGCGTGTTGTTGACGTAGATACTGTTGCCTTGGAAACCTGACTGTGCTCGCCAAGCAACACCAGTTGCTGTTGCTGTGAGAACTTGGCCGTTAGGTCCAATGCCAAAGCGAATTGGGCTTGTGCCGTCGTGCGTGACGATGTCGCCAAGGGTAGTCAAGATATTGATACCCTGCATCATCAGGTCCCAATACGTAGTATTGGTAGGCAGGTTGCCAGTCGATGCTAGTTTACAAATGTAGACGCTCTCGTTGTACTTGACAACGTCGTCTTTTTCGTAGGCCGTGGCACCTGAGTAGGTATTTCTCCACGTGAACTTAATTTTTCCAAGGTCAAGGGTTGCCATGGTTTCTCCTTACGGTAGTGTGCAGATGAGGTGGCCGTCGTTGTTGACAGAGAAGACATTGCCTGACGCGCCAAGGAAATAGTCCTCATAATCGTTTACGTTAAATGAATCAGCAACTCCAATGACTGACCTATCAAGCAGCAAGGAACCATTAGAAGTTCTGAAACCATAGAAGATCGAGTTGTCTTGTGGCGGTGCGATTGTCTCGTAACCAGACCGGTCAGACTTGATACGAATAAACTTAAGCTCGTCACCAGCAACTAAGGTTGGCAGACCAGCATTACTTACGGCAGTTGATGCTGTGGCTGCAGAAGCTGCTGCACTTGAAGCAGAAGATGCGGCGGCAGAAGCTGCGGCTGTTGCGGCAGCTGCATTACTTTGTGCGTTGGCAATGTCAGTAGTTGTTGGGCCCATGGCAACCTTAGTGCCTGTGGCATCGACAACCAGAGCTTTGTTTGCTTGAAATTCAGCCACGCGAATACCAGTTACAGTACTGGTTTCAACAACCTGCAGTGAACGGTCAAGCTGTTCTTGCAACTGCGTCGCAATGATGGTCAGCTTGTCGAGAGCACCTTCGTGTGTTTCTGCTGGGAATGGGTCGCCTTCAGTGTAGTCCACTTGCTGGACAATCGGCGTACCGCGAAGAATAACGATCTTGAAACCAGCAGCCAGGTTTGAGTTCAGCGTGACAGTGGCGAACTTAGTTGAGGCGTTGATCGTGACTGTGTAGTCGTATGGGTTTGCTCCACCGCGAGTTCTCAGAGTCTGTATGCTTGCAGTGTCAACAGTAAAAACCTTGAGGTCGTCCAAACCTTGGACGGTCGCATTAAAGTAGAAAGTGTTCGTTGAACCAGTGCCAACCTGGACGACACGTTTAATTTCGGTTTGAACTGTCATTGCACTAGACTCCTTAAGCTACCTCCGTATGGGACCTGCTCGCTCGGCGGAACGAAAAATCGCTGATCGTTTTCTTGCATTATACGGCCTTCCATCCGACGAAGATACCCTGGGTTGACCATCTCTTGCAACTCGTACAGAATCAAATAGTCCAGGGCTTGCCTAGTATAAAACAAATTGATGAACGGAGTGTTGTTCGTAACCGTCCTCATTAGGTTAGCACCCACATCTTCGCCTGTTCGAATACGGGTAAAAATCTCAGCTAGGTCATCTACCTGTCCTAAGGTAGGACCTGCCAGGGTTGACAGGAATGAACGTCCATACCTGCTGTATTCGCCAAACAAGAAATCGCCGTAGATACCAAGGCCTCCGCCCTGGCTCATGGCAGCAAACATTAGCTTGGCGTCCTTCTCTGTTTCTCCAGTAAAGGTCCGAGGTTCCTTGCCCTTCAGAATATCTTTAGCTACCATCGAAGCATATCCGAACAGGGTAGTACCAGCTATCAGATGTACTAGTCCCATCATGTCTGGCCTACCGTTAGCAGCTCCATGAACCTCGCGTCCAAGACCCCGGCGAATCATCGTAATCGGGAAGGCCTTAAACTGCATGATCAGGCGCAACGCTTCACCTTCAGCCGTACCTACCTCAGTGCCCTGACTCATAATGGCTCGTTCAGCGGCTCCTGGCATAGGTACCGCGTAATCAGAACGGTCCTGGAAGTAGGTATCTAGGCGAGAGACAAGTTCATCTCTAGCCGTAGCAATATCCCTAGCAGACGGTTTAGCATTGCCCTTGTCCTTCAGATACTGCTTGACGACGCTGTCTTCTAGTTCCTCGATAGCTTCACTGACCATGTACTTGTTACCGTCAGCCGCTTCCTTGACCGCGTACTTGCGATAAATATTCCACTCGACTTCGCCAATGTCGTACTGCTGCATGACGTTAGCTGCCTTGCCAAGCTTGCTGTACTCAAGATCAACCTTGTTCGCCAGGTTGTTACTCATGATCAAAGCAGCACTGGTTCGGTTTGTGTCGTTCCACCAGCTCATTAGGTTGAGTTTGAAGAAGCGCTGCTGCAATTTGGCCATTGCCCCAGGGACCGAGTCTTGCGAACCAAACCTAGCTGTCACGTCACCAATCAGGCCGTCAAAACCAACACCAAGCAGACGGGCAATCTCTTTGCGTTCAAGATCGCCACGACCCTTGAAGATATTCAAGATCGTGTCACTGTACGACTTCAGCAGTGGAACCCCTTGGTAGCGTAGTTCGGCTGCCTGGTTAGGAATGTCAGTCACTGAGGACACGACAGCACCACCTAGCTTAGCCATGTTCTGGATTGAACGGGTAATAGCGCCGATCCTTGCCAAGCTGACGTTAGCAGGAATCCTAGTGGTCCCATCAATCTCCTTCAACTGGTTCATCAGGTTTTTCTTTGACAGCTTGTCGTAGACTTCTGGTTGATCACGATACTTGAGTTTCAACTCAGTCATCATGCGATCAAACATAGCAACAGGGTTTGTACCAAGGCCTTCCATCAAGGCGGTGTTCCTGGCCATGTGGTCAAGGCCATTAGTAATCGCTTCACGCAAGTCCTGGGTACCAAACTGCTCGTTGTAGGCCATGAAAGAATCCGAGTCCTTGAAATGCAGAGTGCGTTCCTGGCTCATCTTTTTGGCTACGTTAGCTGGTCCTTTAAAACCATGCAAGAAGTTGCTCTCGCTGTCTCCCTTGAAGCGCTTGTGCATTCCTGTCGTCAAGCCAAGGTAGGCGCCTTTCAAGAACTCCTCAGGGTCTGCACCCCTAAACGTGGCCTCAATGTCTAGTTTGTCTAAGACGTAATTTTTCCAGTTTTCAAATCCAGCTTGACGGATCCGAGCTTGATCGTGGCTTTGTCTAAAGATATAGCCGGGTCTTGCTTGAATGTAGGCCCCAGCTCGGTTTGCTCGTTCGATGGCGACTGACTGGTACTTGTGGACGACGGCTGCAATCTTTTGCGCCACAGGGTTTTCCGAGATGCCTGGTGTTCCATTGGGTTTAATCTCAAAGAGTTCTCTAGCAATATCATCGTCCATATGGCCATTGCTGAAATGAACCAACAGGTCGTCTTTTTCTAGGTCGTGAATCAAGCGACCCAAGTACTTGTTTGACAGGGCCTTGCCTTGCGCGTCGATGCTAAGCTTAGAACCAACCCTGTTTTTCACTGAGCCAACCATCAAGGCCTGAAGACCTTCGGCAGGATCGACAAACTTACCGACAAAGTTGTAGTTCTGCGCCAACACCTTGGCGTTGATCATAGTATTTCGCTTCTCAATCGCTGCTGCTAAAATGCTGTCGTTAAGTCGTTGCTTCAGGTGGTCTGCAATAGTGGCGTCTAAGTTATCTACATGAAGCATCTTCTGCTTCGACGAGATAAACGTTTCAATTTCAGACAGTAAGTCACCGGCCTGCTGATCCGTGATCTTGCCCTCTCCAGCGGCTTTCTTAATGATGTCTAAGCAATCTTGCATTGCCATCTTACATTCCCTTCTTAATGCAGACCACGGCAGCTTCTGCTGCTTTGTGCATGTCTGTTGCGTTGGCTTGCTTTTGGTCCAAAACTTTAAGCTCAGTCTCAAGAGCGGCCTTCAAAGCATTCCCAAGCTCGGGGTCTAGGTTAACCATCTCGGCTTCAATATTAGCTTGTATTGCCATCAGGTCATCGTCAATTAACTTAAGATCGTTGCCAATAGCTTTCATAGCGTCGGCCACAGAATCGTTAGGCTCATTCAGCATGGGCTCAGCATCTGCTGCATTGCTTGGTTGCTGTTGATAAGCTTTAGCTAACTTTAACTTCTGAGCATCTGACACCTCAAACGGCATGACGGCATTAGGATCAGGCAATACCTCAAGCACGACAGTAGGATCGCCAAAGTCGTGAGTTGGTTTAATGACCTGTTTCACGCGGAACTTTGTGCCACGATCAATCAGCAATTCAACCTCGTCATGGCTGGATATAGCTCCGGCAAATGCCACTTTACTGCCTTCTGGTACAAGAATCTTTGTCATCGGCGCTTTACCTTTATAAGGGCCGTGAAACTTTTTTGCAGTTTCATAAGTAAAGGACGAACTGCTAAATCCGTGCATCGTGATGATGTGACCTTCAGCCGCTTTCAATAGCTCGTATGCCTTCATGCCGTCAAGATTCTGGTCCCACACAAACTGTTTAAGGTTTAGATCGGCCAAAATATTGTTGAACGTGGTATACCTTACATTCCCACGCCAAACGTCGTATTTTTGTGCTGTCAATGGAAGTTTCTTAAAGGCGGAGTCTAGCAATTCAATCTTCTTTTGCATCTCCGGACTAATCGTCTTACCTAGAACTTCTTTTCCCCACAAGGCATTGTTAATCGGAATGTAATCGACGCCAGTATAGTCTTTCAGAACACTTATTTCTGCCGGGGCCAGGGTTTTTGTAATGTCATCGTAAAACTGTTTCAGGAACTTGTTGCCATCAGAGTTGTTAAAAAACTTAATTGTATTTGTTTCCTTTGCAACTTCCTTTGCAACTTCGCTGTACGTGCTCTCAAGATCAATGCGACGCAGAGCTAGTTTTTCCTTAAGTTCTTCACCAAGATTTTTGTCCATGCCATGAAGTATGGCAGTATCAACTAACTTGTTGACCTCGTCTTGGGGGATACGTAAAATGCGAGCAACCGCTTCCTCAGTGTCCTTAAGACTGACTTTACCGAACACATCAGGATTTTTGTCCATGATGCTCTTGTAGTCTGCAATCTTAGTTGTGAACTTGTCGCCCTTAAGTTCACCTTGAGCTCTATACAGCAGTGCACCACCTGGGTCAAGGCGCCAAACAGCTCCCTTGCCTTCAATCATTTGCATGTTGAATTCAGGTGCATTGCCAACGACGTCCCAATTAGCCAAGTAAGCGTCAATGATAAGGTGCTGAGCAAAAGCGCGTTGTTGCTCTTCGGGCAGGGTTTTAAATTCGCTTGGGCTCAGGGTTTTAAAGTTTTTAATCCAGTCACTAGCGACACCAATTACTGCCTCGTTTTCCGTAACAAGGGTAGTTTTAGGCATCGGCACGCCGTACCATGTGTACAGTGTAGCAGCAATCCATTCGTTAAGCGCTAGATCTTTTTCGTAAAACTTGACGTAGTATTGACTGTTGTCGTTCTTGTCAATGAACGTACCACCTTTGTTAGTACCAAGTTGTTTACCTGCACTTTCAAGGTTATTGATGTCAAAGGCCGTGTCGTATCCGGCAAAAGAATTGTAGACGTCGCCACTTGTTTCTAAGTATGTGTCTGGGTCAAACATCGCAGACTCAACCGCTGCTTTGCCCTTGGGGTTTAGATCGTTAAAGACCTCACCAACAGCGTCTTGAGCAAACATAGACTCCATGGCCATTTCAGGACCAAGGACTACGTTGTGTTGGTTTTGCTTAGGATCAAAAACAGCGTTCTTGATCTCCATGACGTGAGTCATGTTGTTCTTAGTGAGGTTGTACGAACCCTTATAGGCAATGTCAAGAGCAGCCTCTTCGCTGATCTTGATCCCGTGGATGGCTAGCAGATCCTTAAGATTTGCAGACACCTTTGACATATCAATCGTGCCTTCAGTTGAAAAAGCTTTTGAGGTCAACAAGCCCATAGGAGCCCGCGGATCTGCTTTAACAGCTAAAACTTGGTTGTCAACTGTTCTGACATAGAAGGCAATGTTGTTCTGCATGCCGTTGACCTTGGCCAACTGCACTGCTTCTCCAAATTCAGGATCATCAAGAGCCCTAGTAATCTGGGTCGTTGTGATCTTGGCGGCCTTAGGCATGGTTGCCTCATCCATCAAGGCCATACTTGTTTCAACGTCTTGGTATGGTTTGTATTCCTTGATTGGACTGCGTTTTTTGCTAGCAAGATCCTCTTCAAATTTTGTCTCAATGCCTTGCAGTGGAGTACCTGCTTCAGTAGAGGTTTCGCCTGCCTTCTTAATTGCTTCGTAAGGATTTATTGAACTCTCATCAGGAGCCATGGCATCAAAGTTTGCAGCATACACCTTGTTTGATGCACCGTGCGCAGCAATCTGTCCTACTTCAACGCTATGTCCATTGGCAGCTTGTTTTACCGCGGTTTCTAAAGCGGCAGCGTGACTTCTACTACGCAGTCCTTTGTAACCGTCGTAAAACTTTCCGCCAACAGCAAACAATCCACCTCCTGCCGCGGTGCCAAAGGCCACGTTAGTCAGGGAGTTCATCATGTCGTAGTCTGCTTTTTCTTGCGTTTTAGCGGCGTAGATAAGAGGTTCAACAGCCAGTGAACCAACAAAGCCGGCCTCGGCACCTCTAGCAAAACGAGAAGCCGTCACTCCTAATTTTGCATATCTAGCTTGACCTATGATAGGAACAAAACCAATAGCAATACCGACTGGATCAAAGATAGCCGTACCCATGGCCAAACCAAAGCCAATAGAGTTATCTACAAAACCTTGTGCGCGTTCAAAAGTACTAGCTAACCGCAGTTCACTTAATTTTCTTTCGTGTTGAATTTTTGCAACTAAACTACTAACTGGTTTGTCCCAAGACAATTGTCCTGGAATTCCAAACTGGGTGTTTGCTTGATCCGGACCAAGAATAGATGGGCGCTCTGTAAGTCCAAACTCCTCAAGCGTGGGACGACTTTTCCAGCCTTGACCGGAACCGCCCCTTGGTGAGTTGTGTCGACGGTTGTAAAGTCTCTTTAGCTCGTCATCTGTATACGTAGTAAGTTCTTCAGCTCTGCGAATCTCTCGCATACGCTTGATGGAGTCAATACCGGTTTCAGTCCAGCCTGATTCAATGGCAGCATCAGCAACCTGGCCGGTTGTTGAGCGCAATTGATCAAAACCAAAAGACTGAAACCACTTAGAAGGTACCAAGGGAGCATGGTTAAAACCAAGCTCTTGTGCTTCTCGTAGTTGCGACTCGGTAATGCCTAGAGCATTTCTAGGCATGTTGACGTCTTTTTTAAGTTTGTCGGCCATGGTTAATTATTTAAACTCTATGCCAAACCAATTGCTTCTCTTTTGCGGCAAAAGATTGACGTTGCCTAATTGTTGCCAAGTTAACTCGTATGGGTTACCCTGAGCGTTGGTAACAGGTTCAACAATCCCGCTTCCAGCATCCATGACCAATTGAAGTCCTGTGTTATTTGCGTTGTTAATCCAAAACGAACGTTTTTCAAGCATTTCAAGATACTCTTTTTGCCTGCGCACAGGATCTTTATTGCCGGGATTCGCACTGCCAGGGGACGTTATGGTGTCTAGTTTTGTAAGTAAATCCTTATCCTGGCGTATGCGTTGTGCATTTGCATGAATTATTTTTGGATTTAGTGCAGTACTACCACCACCTAAGGATTTTGTTTGCACAAAGTAGGTACCACCCTGAAAATCATAGCCTTGGGTAATAAGTTTAAACGCATCTTCTACTTCTCTTTGCACATTGTTTGCGCCACTCACAGCTAATTTTGCAGCTGCAATTCTAATAGCCAGGGCTTGTGCCGAGTTATAGGTTGTTAAGCGATCCGGAATATTTCCTGTCAAAGCTGTTTTGTATTTTTGACCAACATTGAGTGCAACGTTTTCAATAAACGTATAACTTACCCCGCGGTCGCTTAGCTTACCAAGGTTTTGCTTGACAACCTCCTGACTTGTTCCCAAGGCTGCAATAATTGACGGTTCAGCAGCAGTGCCCATTGCGTTGGCAGCCCAAATATATTCGGGAGGCAATGGGTTAGGACCTGTCGTCAATTGACGCCAAGCAATTTGCAAATCACCACGCCTCTCACCATTTTTTCCACCATAACGCTCAATAAAGCTACGCAGACGTTGCCCTAATTGCTCGCCTCTAGTACCAGTTAAATACGACTTTTCAACCTCTACTTCTGTTTTAGTAAGAAGTACGATGTCTTGATTAGGAACACCGTCTCGAAGTTGAGCAGCAATAATGTGGTCGTTGGCCTTACCTCTGTCGCCATTCAGAATGTAGTTGTTTACGACGGAATTACTTTTGTAGTGAGCTGCAGCATCTTGTTGACGTTGCTGAATAATCAAATTTGCCTGTTGTTGAACACCTTGTTGAACAGCTGTTTCATCTGCTGCGCCTTTACCAGAGGGTTTTAAATTTTGAACGGTTTTTATGATGTCTGCCGTAGACATTGAAGCAAAGCTGGCTGTGGTCGCATAAATTTTTTTATTGACGGAAATGTCGCGAAAGGTTTGGCTAGCAATTACGTAAGCCTGTTCTTTGCTTTTTGGATCATTGGGATCCAGCACACTATAAACCTTAGCTTGAATACTCTCAAGAGAGTTAAAACCGGGCGGTGTTGTTCCTGTTAGAGCAGCCGCCACCGCGTCCTTCATTTCTACTTCTAAGTTATATTTAGCTGCGACATTGACAAACTCAGAAGAAGTTTTGCTGCTGTTAAGCAAACGCAAATACTGGTCACCTGTAAAACCATATAGCTTTTCAAGTTTCCATTTGCCATCAGGAGTTGCTCCAAGCTGTTTAAGAGCTGCGTGAGCCGCCTTAGGATCATCAGCAATCATGCGCAAGAAAGCAACTTCGGCAATCTTGTTAAGATTTTCTTTGGCTTTCTGTACAGTGGCTGGACGAGCAATTGCTAAATACTTATCAGCTCCTTCTGGTTTTACGCCAATAGCCGTAAGTCCTTTCATTGACTCAGGAATTTTGTCTTCAGACATATCTCCTAAAACGGTACGCCACATCATCATAGTGCCATCAAGTTGGGTAGGACTATTAGACACGTGAGTAGCGGCTTTTTCAAGACCATCTTGTATGCCAAGTTCAACGGCTTGAATATGAAATTGACTTTGCTGTTGAATAGCTTTTGACAGAGCAACTTCACGAAAACGCAAACTAAACTTTTCAAATTCAGCTGCAAAATATTTATTGCCCTCAGCTATTTTTGCATAATCTTTATGGTGGATCAAATTATCAACAGCGTCTCTAGTTAAATCTACGAGAAGTTGTCCTTCTGATGGAGAAGCGTCATATCTTTGCGTAAGATCTTTATTTCTATACTTGCCAATGTTTCGTTCTTCTTGGTTTGTTAAATTTTCAAAATCCATGGAAAATCGTTCGCCCATTTCAGACGACACTAACGCCATGTCTAGCGACGCTTTTTCTTTCTTTTGTTGCTCATTCCACTTATAGGCAATTGAAGCAGCCTCACGAATATCTTTACCTGTCTCAGCCGTGCCTTGAGAACCAAGAGTAAAAGCAGCTCGCTCTCGAGAATCAAGACCTTGCTGATAGCTAACGGGTAATTGACCGCGTCGTTCGTAGGTAGGAATTTTTGGCATATTAACTAACCTTTCCTGGTGTAACTTTACCCGTCGTTGAAGGTTTTTTACCCCATACACCCATGTCGTAACCCATGTAAGCAGTTTGCGCGCTGCCAGTAAGAATAGTGCCCATAGCAGAGGTTGTACCTTGACGAGCCGCTGTTTCACCTTGGAAGCGGGACATGTTTGCTTCGTTTTGAAAGTTTTCAGCTTGAAGTTCACCACCGTACAGGATAGCCAATTGTTCCATCGTGCCCTGAATGGTTGTATCTTCTTGCAAGTCTAGAAACGTACCGGACTTTCCAATACCGCTCGCGCCCCTTGCAGCATTTTGAGAACCAATAAGTCGGCGAAGCCGTTGAGCTTCGGCTTCTGACTCGTATTTTGCTTTTTCAAGAGCGGTCTGTTTGTTCCGCTCCATGATCTGCGCGTTGTAGTCAGCCGCCTTTTTAGCATCTTGGCCTGCTTGGTATTGACCATAGGCCTGCATCGCCGTGCCGGCGACCATGGCGGTCAAGATCATAGTTTCAACACCCATCAAAGAACCTCACGTATCTGTAATGATCTTTCTGATCGGGACCCCACATACGCAGCGTCGATTCTTTCTGATACCCCAGCCACTCTAACCAGCGAATGGCGTGCAGTAGATCTGATGGTACAGTTGTTTGAAGTCGATGCAGTTTGAGTTCCCTTCCCAAAAATTCCTGGTTTAGCTTGATGTACTTTATACACTGAATCTTGTGTTTCGGAAATAGTGCGGACGGAATCAAATAGGATTCGGCCACGCCTTTCCAAATAGGAATGACCCCAGCAATAGCAATCGGTCTTGCGTCGACTACGGCCGTAAAGGAGATTGAACACTTCTCCAGTGCCAAACCATTGTGGAGTACGGGCCAGAGAGGTTTTATAAAGTCGAGGTGCCATGATTCAAATGGAACTACTATCATCGTTCAGAAACTGTCATTGCGTACATGATCGCCAAGATGGTGCAAGGATGCGGCGTGTCAGACTGCACAAGCAACTCAAATTGACGCTCAGGAGGGTGCTGCACGAGCACGCGTTTGTCACCCGTAAACAAGCGAATTGAACCCATAGGCATAGCCCCTGAACGGAAAGGAATAATTTCCAATGGAGCCCCGTTTGCGCCAAACTTAAGGTTGAAAGTGTCAACCAGGCGATAGGTGACCCGTTCAATACGGCGAATCTTGCCTTGAGAAGGACCTGTTTGTGTTTGAACCTCAGGATCAAGTGTTCTTACACGAGCAACGTAGGGCAGACCTACACTAACCTTTGAGGCAGAACGAGCCAACGTAATGGCCCCTGAGCTAACTACGCGGTCTGGATGAACAGCCCCATCAGCTAGGATCTGTACCGTCTCACCCTCAAGATGATCAAGACCGGACAAACTATTTACTGGGGGACCGTCGTAGCTGATGCCACTGTCGATGAAAAAAGCATCTTCAACAACCATGCCTTTGGCAGTATCAAAAGATTTCTCTAAGTATTCAACGTACTGTACAGTGGCGCCATCAACTGTTCTTTCAACGACGAGGTACAGCACCTCTTCTGATTCGTCGTTCTTAGGAATCACCGCAATACTTTTAACAAGAACGTCAGTACCCCCAATAATGTGTCGATGCCATGCCACAACTTCTTGGTCTGGCTCGTAAGTCAAGCAGCGCAATTCACCGGTTTGCAGCAACGTCCAGACTAAATTGTCAGGGGAACGAGCATAGGCGATTTGTTTGACGTTACCAGTTGTAATGTGCTCAGCAAGCAACGTAAGGTCAACAGAGGCATAGCCGTCAATGTTGATGTCATACGATAACTCACGTACTTTTAGGCGTGAACGGTCAATGTATAGAGTGGTCCTACTGGCGCCCACGGGACGTTCATTGGCCGTACCGTCAGTGGTTTCACGAGAGATGGTTGAGTTTGAGGGTGTCAATGCCTCGTAGTTTCGACCAGCAGACAGAATGAATGGACCATCAGACGTACCAAGCTGCAAACGCTTCTCACCATAAATCCAGCGAATCGCGTTCACCTGGTCAGTAGCAAGAGTAAAACTCAAGCCTGAGTCATCAAGCACTTCAGCCTTTGCATTTGACGGACTAAAGGTTGCAAATTCCCCCGTACGTGTCCCCCAAATGGTTGATGGTTTTGCTGTCGTAGCTGCAAAGAACAATCGTTCTTGGAAGAACGCGACGCACGTCGGCCAACCGAGCGCGTTTGACCAAGAACCAAGTCGCCAGTCTTTAGTAGCGTTGCCAGCGCCAGTTTGACCAAAAGGAAAGTCTGGATCAACAGATACAACAACCGTTGTTGGGTTTGTGTAGGCAGTAATCTTGCCTGCCCCCCAAACAGCGGGTGAACCGTTTTTAAATCGAAACCAGCGTCCAATGTCGGTGACTGCAAAAGCAGAACTACTTGCAGTAATGGTTGCAGAACCTGTCAAGCTTGAAGTGTGAACAGTAATAGCAGTTGTATTAACTTCGTTGTACGGGCCATCTCGTGGTTCATACAGGTTTAGTGCCCAGTTAGTGGGTCCTAAACGATTAAGTGTTCTTGGCTGATAATCCTTATGGACAAGATACAGCACATCAGCAGACTGAGTAAAGTCCAAGTCATCAAGATCGTTTTCTGTGTATGGCGAAATTAACTCATATGGAGCAGTGCCTGCACCATTAAGCAGCACAGCTTCATTGCGGTAGAAGCGCACATACAAGTGACCAAACTCAACAATGTAAGCCTGTTCAGTTGAAAAAATAAATGGGATCAGTTTTGTTTTCTTGTCTGCAAATTTTGTAGGCGCAAGATAACGAGTACCTGATCTCTTAGTAATGCCGCCGTGAGGGAAGATGATAAAGTTCTCGCAACGCTCAACAGAGGTTGCGTATTTTTGCAAGTCAACACGACCATACAGGCGAGGTGAAATCTCACCGCCTGTAAAGTTAGTTTGAATTGGCGTTGTACGAGACATCTATTACCACCTTGGAGGAGTCGTCAAACGAGAATCAGCAATACCAAAACGGCTGTTAAGCCAGTAGTCAGCATCAAGAACCTCTTGTGAGTTTTCTTGTGCGTCAACAAACTTAGCTTCACGCAGTTTTAGTTCATACAGTTGCCACATCTGCTCCATCGTAGTAGATGATTGCAACAATGGATGCGCAAGGTCTGCTGCCAAACGAGCAGCAAGAGCGTCAACCAACAAGGTATCATAGCTTGGCACGTCCGTAAGCAGAGCGATATATTTTATTTTCAACGTTGAACCATCGTAGAGAAGACGACGAGATTCAATTGAGTAACGTCCATTGACATCTTCAAGTGTCAGCAGCCTTAGAAAATCTGCTGGCAAAACAAATTGGTGAGTAAACTCGTAAGCTGGGATTACGTTATCAAGAGGCAAAGAGACACGCCTAACTAAGCAGTTCCAAGGATGGGCGCGAAACACGGCGGCTCTCGAGTCATCATAAAGACGACGAGACGTTGCTGCTGCCTTAGTTGGGTCAGACAACGAGTTAATGGGGTCTACACCCAACAATGTGAGTGATCTATTTACGACTTCAATGTCTGATGCTGCCATGTGTTTCTCCTAACAAAAACGGGAGATCAAGCCTCACGGCCCGATCCCCCGCACTACCGGTGTTCCTCTGACTTAGTCTAGTGTGTACAGGATCTGACCATTCAAAGTGGCTCCGTCTGGGATCGTGCCACCAGTAACTGTTGCGCGCACAGTAAAACCAGTGCGGCTAGACAGTTTGTTGGCATTCACACCATTGATAGAACCGGCAGTAGCAACTGACGTGTTCACCAGGAAGGCGTCGTCGTCAGCAGCAACCGCTGTATTTGAAAGGTTAGTATAACCTGTGTGACCGACTTTAACAACGCGAGACGCGCCAAGAGCCGAGTTGACAATCTTCACACCAATGATGCGAACAGTGCCACCAGGCATTTGGCAAAGAGTCACGGTATCGCCATCAGCGCCGGCACCTGACTGAGTAAAGTCAAATGCACGAACGCGAACGCGGCCATGCTCATCGCACACGTCATTCATCGTCGCAGGAACAGTCTGGGTGTTAGCGTATTGAGTGCTATTTTGATTAGCCATGACTATTCTCCTTATTCAGCGCAGATGATTTCGACGACCTTCTCTTCTTCCATACGGGTTGCGCCGAAGGAAGCAGAGACGTAGACTTGAGTCGAGTTGCGCTTGTCGCGGCGAGGACCAATGTCTGTGACGATGTCTTGACCAACGGCCAAGAGCAAACCAGACTGTGCCCAAACGAGAACGCGACGGTGGTTGGAAGCGTTAGTACGAACCAACTCAGTGCGAACAAACTCAAAGCCCATGAACGTGTTGAGTTCACCTTGTACCAAAGCGCGAACGGTGTTGTAGTCGGCGCTAGAAACTTCGGTGGTTTTCAACAGATCAGTCACTTGTTTTGCAGTTACTGCAATGTAACGGCGCTCAGTAGGATCAACCTCATTCTTGTCAAGGATTTCTTTTGCCTTGCGCAATTTTGCGATTGTCAAACCAGAGTTAGTTGCTGCGCCGGACTCAACATAGTCCACAGCGATTTGCTGCGAGCTAGGGAAAGTCACGGTAGTAGCACCAGTCTTGCCGGTATATACAGTACCAAATGCTGCATCAAAAACGATCTCGTCCATCTTACGACCGAGCGCATATGCTGCGTTTTGGCTGTAAGGTGAGCTAGGATCGATGAGCATACGAATGCGATCAGGACGATCGATCAGGTCAGCCCAATCGAAATCGCGCAGTGAAACGCGACGACGATCATGCGGCACATTGATCAACGGGGTGTCTTGATGGCGGCCTGTTACCTCCTGAGCAGTGGTCGCACCAATGCGGTCGTAGAACTCAAACTCAGCTGCCTGAGTTTCAGCACGTACGAGAGCACGCAGACGCGAGCCTTTCTGCTGGACGAGGTGTTCAACGTTGGCACGGTACTGCTGTACAAATGCCGTCGTAATTTGAATGGACATATGTCCTCCTCATTCAGTTAAAAAGTTAAAAACACGTTTGCCCGCAGAGGCTGCCCAAAATTCGGACCCCCACATACCCTTATGGCTAGGCGACACCCACGGACCCTTTCGGGTTGCCCGTAATTAGATAATACAGCAAAAACCAGAAAAATAAACTAGCCCAACATCCTACCTTTTCCGGGTTTGCCATCTTTATCTCGGACACTAGTCGTTCCCATATTGACTGTGCTAGTGTCGACAAACCGCATATCTTTCTGCACCTTCTTGACGACGTCATCAACGTCATCGTTGATTGGCTTAGCTTTCAACCGCTCAGCAAGAAGTTCGGACATACTCTTCTGAACCTCAGACGGCAGAGACGTAGACTTGACGGCGTCTCGGACAATCTGTTCCTTCTTGACTTCTTGAGAAGGCAGAGTGTTTACGACCATTTGCTGGAGTTCTTCTAAGTCTTTGGAATTTTTGCTGAGCAGTGTTTTCATAGCTGAGTTACCTCGTCTGGATAAGCGAAGCCAAACAGGTCTTGCATCTTCTGCACGGCTTCTTTGTGGCCAGTGGCTCCTGGGGTCATGTATGAGTTCATGAAGTCCTTGTCTCGCTGCATGCGAGCAATCTCTTGACGAGCGGTATCTGGAGTCATAGTCCAGCCGCGTGATTGACCTGGGCTTGCTAGGGCCTCTTGCATTTGTTGTCCAATCTTGGCAAACATCTTGACAAACATGGGATGGTCACCAAGGCCTGTTTGATCAAGCCATGTCATCAGTTCTTGACCGCCGAAGGTTTCAACTGCGCGAACGGCAAGATCAACGCGCTCATCAAAAGCTTTGCCAAACTCGCGTTTGACGTCGTTAACCCACTGCTCACGAGCAGCAGCACCGCCCTGAGTAACGGACTTATGTTGTTCACCGACGTAGGCGAAGTATTCTTTAAAAATACCCTCAGCTTGTTTTTGAGTCAAGCCATTAGAGTGGAAAATCTTTTTAAAGCGGTCGAGGGCTTCGGGTTGAAACTCCAAACCATCAGGCACGACGCCATTAGGTTCTAGTTTGTAGTTACCGTCGCCCGGGCGACCAAGTCGCTCGTAAAACATTTCCCATTCAGATGGATCAGAACCTTCGCCAGGAATAGCGATCTTGTCCTTACCAATCATGCGTTGAGCATGTACATACGATTTTGCAAGACCATTCAGGTCTTTGATGTCTGCCAGAGTGGGATCTGCGCGCAACGTATCATCAAGAGAAGCTCGCCAATCCATTACTGAACCGGCAGAGCTGCCCCCGGTGTCGCCAGCAGAACCAGCGTCCATGGACCCTCCGTTCATATCACTCATTGTTTAACTCCTCAAGTTGCTTCAAAAGTGCCCGTGCGTCTCTTTCCAAAAAACGCAAGATGCTGAGTACCAAGCGGCGCTGACCTTCACGGTGTGCCGTCTCGGTGGGATCACCTGCTACGTAAGTAGTGTCTGCGAGAAAACCTACTTTGCAGAGGTGTTCAAGCACACGCTCACCATCAGGCGTGGAAAAAGTTTTCTTGTAGCTGTCGTGCAGCTCAACGACGTTAGGTCTAGATCGGGGCACCTGGAACTCCTGAAGCACCTGGCTCAACACCTAAAGCAGGCGGAGGTTGCATTGCACCCTCAGGCATTACGGCAGCAGCAGTTGCTGCGTCCTTAGCCATGGCAGCCATTTCACGGTTCTTAGCCAAGTCAAGTTGTTGTTGTGCTTGCTGGCCTTTTTGCTCTCGCATCTGCTGCAGTTGTTCGATTGAAACAAGAGTCTCAAGAGGAGCATCAAGCAACTTAGCAGCCCAACGCACAGTACCATCAGCATCAATGTTGTCGAATACCTCAGGTTTGACGTTGGCCAAGGGAACCAGGGACTCCATCAAGCGAGTGAAGTTAAACAACTGCTGGGTCTTCTGTGCTCGAGCAACGGGAGACACGTAGTCAATGCGAGTGTTGCGACCGCGAATCTGCTGCGGAGCAGGAGGCAACATCTTGCGACGAACCATGATATTGAAGACACGGTCAATCATAGGACCAAGCAACTCAAATTGTAAGCGTCCAACCATGGGGCCCATGAGACGCATACGCTCTTCTTGGCGCTGCAACACCTCAGTGGCCGTCATGGAAGGACCCTCACGCATCTGCATCCAATCAACGTGGAACGTTTTTAGGATATGTGTACGGCGTGAATCAATGAACTCAAGACCAATGTCAGGACGAACACCTTCAACAAGAGGCATCACGCGGTCTTGCGTGCCTGAACGGTAGTAGTTGAGACCACCAGGGATCGTGCGCAATGGCAGCATGAAACCATCGTCAGGAACTAGCAAGGGAGGATCAGTAGCTTTCTGAGCAGCCTTAATCACGGTCTTGCTCATCTCGTTGACCATCTTGATGTCTGGCAAAGCAGTCATGGCAGGTGACCTACCGTAGACTTCACCAGCAGTCTTAGTCCAGCGAGGCACCATGTAGGGGAACTCGTTGAAGCCACTAAGATTCAGCAGCAGCTTTTCTTCTTCAAGGATGTATGCGCTCATGAAGGGCATATCCTTGGCAAGCTTACTGTCTGGATTAAACGTGTCACGAGGTTCAACTGCGTGGATGCAGGTAAACTCCTTGTGAGGATCCTTGTACACGTTCTCAATAAACTTCTCAGGCAGCGTGTCTTTGTACAACTGCAAGAGTTGACGACCAGTGTGCTTGTACTGACGGTACAAGGTATCAACTGAGCCTTCAGCGTTTTCGGCTACGTAGCACTCAGCTAAGTGGTAAGTTCTGAAGTTGATCGGCCTACCTGGTTTGTCTTCAATGTACAAGACGCCAGTGCCATACGAGCCGAGGTCAAGATACAACTCATGTATCATTGAGCCAAAGTTTGAGTTAGGTGAATGGAAGACTTCGCGGAACATCATCTCCACGACGCCTTGCAACCAAGCCCTAACTTCCTCTGACTCCTCTTCACGGGTGCGCTCAAGCAGCAGCGTGAACCAGGTCTCCGAAGGAGCGGTCAAATAGCCATGCAGACCAGAGGCCAGTTGCTCATTAGCAAGCGGAGCCGTCGAGTCGTAGACCTTGTCATACCTAGTTCGGTCACCCTGGCTACGTTGAGCATTGAAGTCGCCGCGTCTGGGATTAACGTAGTCTGTGCAATCTTGCCACAGACTTTCCCATGGGCTGCGAATCTGCTTTAGTTTTCCTAGGCGATCAAGCGTGGTGGTGACAAGCTTCTTTTGGTCTTGTCCCTTGTCCACGATTAACTACCGCCGAGAGGTGAGCGAGTACCGAGCAGTTTCTTCTTCTGCAGTTTTTCCATACCGATCGAAACACCTTGTGCTCCAGTCAGCATCGTGCCTTCACGAGTTTGAGTGCCTTCGCCCTCAACCTTACGCACGTTTTCAACTGCGTCTTGCACCGCTTTGTCAGAAGTCTTAGGAGCTTCTGGAGTCGGAGCAGGAGCCGAAGGCGCGCTAGGCGCAAGTCCCAATGTTTTACCAAGCCATCCACCACACATAACTATCTCCTTTTCTTAAAAAGGTTACCTACAACCTCGTAACCCAGGAGATGGTACAGTTGTGCCGTTCTCTCTGGGGCTACTTGAGTCGACGTGGCCGGAACAATTTCCTTAGCGCCACGTTCAAAAGCCCAATCTTCAAATGCCTGAACTAACTTGATTGCAGCCAAACCACCGCGTTTCGTTGAGTCAACGTACAACGCCAGATCGACTGCCATCAGATCCTTACTGAAATAATACTCTGTTAGCAAGCCCAGGTACATGCCAATTATAGTGCCGTCTTTTTCGGCGACGTACAAAAAATATTCGTCTGGCGTATCAACCATCAGGCTCAAGAGATGAGCCACCTTTTCGGGATCATACTTGCAGACCTGGGCATAGGCCGACTCGTTAAACATCTGTTCGCCTAACCGATTGATGATCGGCACGTCAGCGTGGACTGCGGGTCTAATCATAGGATCCGATACTCCATGTCGGCCATGCGAGGCAACTTCTTAGCACTCATGTCGAGCTGGTCGCGAATACCAACAGCCATGTATCGGAAAGCGTCTGCCGGGTGACTGGTCCAGTCGTGCAGCGGACGATCTCTGAAGACCTTGTTCTTCTCGTCAAAGTCCTTACGGTACTGGCGCAAAGACTCGATTAGGTGGCGGCACTTGACTTCGTCGAACCAGCACTTCGGCAAGGTGGTTCGGACGGCTTCGATACCGTCATCGATCCTAAGGTTTGGTACCACTCGGAACCTGATGCCAAGTTCTCGGGCAACTTCAAGTCGAGACTTACCGCTGCCAAGCTCACGAACTTGTATATCGTGCGGGGCCAAATGTTCTCCATAGACGTACTCTTTCTCCTTGATGATCTTGGCGTAATGCGCGATGCCCTCACCGGAGTTTTCGTAGTAGTCGATGATCCGAATTTCTTGGCCGTGCTTCTGATAAAAAACTATTGCAGTCGAGTCTGAGACTCCGAGGTCCCAAGCTGTATGGACCTCGAGACGCGGTTCGTAGGGAAGGGAGGTTAACCTACCGTCAGCGAGAAGCTTAGCCATGGCTGTGCCATAGTAGCTGCCGACTAGGGGAGCATCAAAACTGCAATAGAACTCTTGTTGGATCATCTCTTCTGGCATGCCGGCGTGTCGTTCTTCTTCGACGGCCTCAGATGAAATAGCCCTAGTGTCATCAACGGTCAGTGTTTGCTGAAACCACTTTTCATTTCGTCTTGCCATGTTGAGCAAGTCGTATCCATGATTTCGACCTCGAGCGGTATAAATAAACAACGCCCATCCGCCATTCTCAGCCAAGATGGGACGAATGTAATCCCATGCTCGGGGATCTTGGAGGGAGTATTCAGAGAAGACGACCCCGACTGGATTTGCTCCAACCAGTCTGTCGACATTGTCTGTACCCACCACCTGATAGATCGAGCCATTCTTCAGCGTTAGCCGCATCTCCGTGTTGTTGACGGCTTCCCACATCTCCTTGGGGAAGTGTTCAATAAACTTGCGGCCGTCGCGAGTCATCCCGTCCCAGGCAATCTTACGACCCTGGTTATAAGTCGGGAACAGATGCCAGTATAAACCAGGCCTGGTCAAAGCAGAAACAGCACACCAGTTGACAGACAACAAGTCTTTGCCAGCTCGTCGGTGCCAAACAGCTACGGCCCGTTTACCGCCGTCCTCCATAAACTTCCACAGGGGAAACTGGTAAGGACGTGGTGCCCAATCAAGTGGTACCGTTATCTCCGCCATCGGAATCCTTTACAACATCGCTAAACCGTACGACGTTAATGTTGAATGAACCGCTGCCCTCGATCTCCATCTCGACAGCCTTGCGCTTTGGAGCCACATACTGAGCCAACTCTTTAAACGCCTGGAACTTCAGTTCTTGGCTAGCCGTCGGGTCGACAGCAAGCATAGCCATCCCTTCAATAGGATCGCAATCAAGGGCCGCTAGCTTCTCTTCGATCTCTTGGGTCCGCTTGTTCTTGGAACCCGCAGGACGGCCGGCTCCTTCTCGTTTACCGCCAATTTGTGCCATAGTCCGTACCTCCTGTTTCAGATAATATAGGAACTTTGAGACATTGTACATAGATCCCCTGAATTTTGCTTGGGATCATACGGTTATTGGCATATTGTATTGATTGGCATTCTCTGCAATTTTCGCACGCTGTGTTGATTTTTTCCCTATACTAACCCCAATATGCACGGATTTTTGCCGATTTAGCTTTGAACGCCCCCGCAGAACCACTGACCTGGCGCGTTTAGGCCCTCGCCCCGCTGCCTGACACCCGGGCCCCAGTCCTGGAACCAGGTCGCAAGCCGGCAAGAAACATGCTTCTATATATAGAGCCATGAATCGAGGACCAAAAAGCCTGCAAAATTAGCGGAAATAAACGGAAAAAGGACCAGGAACCAAGGCAAACGGACAAAGGCGGAAGGTAGAATGGAGAGAAATGGGAGGGAATGAGGAGGAAAAAACCTGATTTTTAATCAGTGGAAGAAAGTAGTGTGGTGGAGGTCAGAAGAGTTCATGGCTCACAACAACTCGGACTCTTATAGAAATGAGAAGATTGGAGGAAATAAGAGCAATAAAAATATTGGGTAAAAAATAAAATCTAATAAAGCAAAACGGGTAAAAATACTAGTGTACAAGTTCGGATTTATGCGGTAAGATTAGATGGTAATTTTATAAAGGAGAAAGTCATGCGATTCTATTTAACTCAAGACCAACTGAACTTGATTCAATCAGATTTCAGACAACAACAACCAGTCACATTAGAAAAATGGATGGATTGGAGTGGTTTAGATATGATCGACAAATTTGTCGAAGACAACAATCAACGAACGATTGATTTCGATGATCATTATCATGTTGAACAATTGAACGAATTGTATGGAGAAATTCGTAGATTTCTGCAATAAGCGGAATTTATCAGAGTGGAAAGTACGATAAAAATATTTTATTGTACTTTTCGGATTTTGTGTGTAAAATAGCAAGTAGAAAGGAGAATTCAGATGAATTGTTACGGACGAGAAATTATGCAAAAGTTTGGATGCGATGAAATTTTTGCACAAGAAGTCTATTTCGAAATGTGTTGTGATGGAATTGATTTTAGTGAATGCGAACAAGAAGAGTTTGACATTTGCGCGAAAGAATGTCGTGATCGAATTTTAGAAAGGAGAAAGTCATGATTCAAATTGATCTCAGTGGACCACAGGGGAACGCGTTTTATCTTATTGGTCTTGGTAAACAAATTGGACGCCAACTCGAGCTCCCGTGGAAGCAAGTAAACGATGTCGTCAACGAGATGATGAGTGGTGATTACCAGAATCTTTTGGACGTTTTTGTTCGTGAATACGGCGAATATGTGGAGTTCACAGGAGAAAATGATGGCGAAGAATTTTGAGAAACATACATTCACGCGCGAACAAGCGATCGAACGGTTGATGGAGACCAATGCTGATTTTTATTGGCAAGATCCCCATCAAGCCGTGGAAAACTACCTTGCCGTGTTGAGGACTGGTTTGAAGGGCTATGACAAGATGACGAACATCGAACTTATCCAGGAATTGGAAGGTTCGACGTTTTATGGTGAAGACGTGGAGATCACGATTAAAAAGGAGATTGGCGATGGTGAAATCATTTGAGGTAGTGAAGGCAGATGATACGGATCATTTGATGGAGTTCAATGGCGGAAGTCTGAAAGGATACGTTCGAACGGATTTCCAGAAACTCTGCGAAACGTTTGGGCCTCCGACTTTTGGTCCGTTTAATTACGAGCACGACAAGGTCACATGCGAGTGGAAGATCATGACAGACGATGGTCTGTTTGTGACGATCTACGACTGGAAGATGGGGGAAACCCCACTTGGCCAGTACGAATGGCACATTGGCGGACACGCGTTCGAGAATGTGGAGTGGGTCAGTCGTGAAACAGGCTGCGACGGTTGGAGGTGGAGGTAACCAAGGGGTCCGTATTGTCTCTATTAGTATAGGGAAAAAATAAAATTTTGTGTGTAAATTATGTCCCCTTGGCCAATCAATACAATAACCCAATAAGTCGTTGCAATTGCATATACTTAGGAGTCCGAAAAGTTATTGACAAAATGCGCCAATATTCTGATCGGACTATGTACGTGGTCCAGGGTTCATGGTACGATGTAATTCCGCGCTTTTGCGGACATAAAGGAGAAAGTATGAAAGTCAGTGAGTTGATTGAAATTTTGCAAGATCATAGGCAAGACGACATTGTCGCTATTGCCAAGGGTCATGCCAGACCGTTTGTGTCTGGCGTTCGTGGAGTCGTGAAGTCCACAACTGGGTCGCCAGTCTTTTTAGTCGAGGACTACGACACCCAGCCTTTGAGTATCGACGTGTGGAGGTTGCTTGATGAGTAATATCGAACAGGCTCGCAGCATCGACGAGCTTAAAAAATATTCCATGCAAGAATTGTCTTCGCTGTATTCGAAGATCGTCAAGGCCCATTGTCCGAAGTTCAGTGACAAGACGGCAGCTGCCAAGCGGATTCTTCCGCTACTAGAGCAAAAACGGGCCGAACAAAAGCCAGCGTTGACCTTTGTTGATCCTCCTAAGGATCTGTCGAAGATCATCAAGGTTCGTGGTCGTCCGTCTGGTCAGTTGGCCAACCGGATCTACCACTTTGACTTTGATGCCTACGACAAGCATCGTCGCGAATTGGCCCCGCAAGCTCGTCAGATCATTGACCAGCTTGAGGTCGATGTCTACATTGAGTCAGATTTGCAGCAAGCCATTAAAGTCAAGACGAAGCAAGATCCTTGGCGCATTTTCCAGTATTATCGCCCGAAGATGATCGGTCTCAAGATCCTTAGGCTTGAAAATGCGTAATCCGTCTGATTTTGAAGCTCTTTTGCTGATGATCGCCGTTCCCGCAGCAGTGGTAATTGTACTAGTACTATTATTCCTGCTCCGGGCGGCAATTTTCGGCCTATAATAGCCATTCCAACCACTAGAAAGGAGAATTTTATGGCTCACTTAATCGAATCCATGGCATACGCCAACGCAGTTCCCTGGCACGGTCTTGGGCAGCAAGTTTCTGACGCTTTGACGCCAGACGAGATGCTCACGGCTGCTGGTCTTGATTGGACCGTCAGTCGACGTTCTATCTTTACCACGCAGACGCCAGGCGACATCAACGCCTCTGAAGGCAGCCTCAAGACTAACGAATGGGGGCTCCTTGTCCGTGATTCTGACAACAAGATCTTAGGTCCTTGCGGCAAGAACTACATTCCGATGCAAAATGCCGAAGTCTTCCGTTTCTTCGACAAGTTTGTCAAGGCAGGTCACATGAAGATGGAGACCGCAGGTTCCTTAGACGGAGGTCGTCAGATCTGGGGCCTTGCAGCCATCAATCAGGGCTTCGAGTTGCCAGGCGGCGACGAAGTTAACGGTTATTTGTTGATCAGCCAACCGCACGTCTGGGGTAAGTCACTGAACATCATGTTCACGCCGATCCGAGTCGTCTGCAACAACACTTTGACCCAAGCTTTGGGGCAAGCTGGCCAACGGTTCACCATGTCGCACATACGCCAGTTTGACCAGGATGTCATCCAGAAGGCCGAAACAGCCTTAGGCCTTGCTACCCATCAACTCGATGCTTTCAAGGTCACCGCGGAGCTCCTGGCAAGAGTGGGGTACCAAGAAAAGCAGGTCACCGAGTACATCGCCAAGCTGTTCAGTCCTGCACTGGCAGAAACAGGCGACGAAATTACGCGAGACATGTTCACAAGGTCTGCGGACGAAGTCTATAATTGCCTTCACACGCAGCCAGGAGCCACTATGTCCGAAGGATCTTGGTGGTCTGCCCTGAATGCGGTTACGTTCTACGTCGATCACAAGGCAGGTCGCAACCGCGATGCTGCTTTGAACTCGGCGTGGTTTGGCCCGCGTGCCGCTCTCAAGCGGAAGGCCTTAGATCTGGCAGTCGAGTACGCGCAAGCTGCCTAATAGGAGAAACCAGGATGGTGACTTACCGCTTCATTCAAGTGCCTGATTCGGCATTGGCAAAGCAGGCGAAGGCCATTCTGGCGATCATTGAGGAAGCTGGCGAGATCGGTAAGACCGAACTCTTGACCGTTGTCAGCCAACGCCTCAAGAGTCGTCAGAAGCCACAACGTCTGCTCAGCTATTATCAGGGCAGCTTGATTAAGACAGGCAGCATCGAAGCAATCCGTTCCGTGGTACGATAGTCACGGAGTCGTTCCGAGGCCGACTTAAAACGCCTCGACCCACCCCTTAGAAAGGAAATAGTATGGCAAATGAAAGAGGAAAAGCAATCGATAAGACGTTCCTGTCTGTCGATAATGCGGAAGAACGCGGTTTCTTGCACCGTGATTACATCGCCCATTGTCTTCGCTGGACGCACGTCGTCAAGTGGCTGCATCAAGGTGGTCGTTACAAGACAGCTCGGATTCTTGACGTAGGTTGTGGCAAAGAGATGCCATTGGCCAAGCTCATGCATTCGTCTCGCCTTGGTCCCCAGTTCTATGCAGCAGCAGACGTCAGCAAGCTTAGCATGCCTGAACAGTTTGCCAAGAGCACTTGGAAACCCAGCCAGCTGCTAGGCGAGTGTGATGCAGCCGTTTTGAAACCAGAGCAATTAGAGCAGGTACCCAACACGATCGTCTGTTTTGAGGTTGCCGAACACATCGAGCCAGAGCATTGTCGTCGCCTGTTGACGAACTTTGGTGCTTTGCTCGAGAATGAAGGCACCTTGTTTATTTCAACCCCTTGCTGGGATCCTGATGTAGGTGCTGCTGCTAACCACGTCAATGAGATGACGTACCTTGCTTTTGGTGCTATGCTTGAAGACATCGGTTGGCGTGTTGAAGGTCATTGGGGCACATTCGCCTCGATGCGCGACTACAAGGACCAATTACCACCCGCACATAAGGAGGTGTTCGATGCAATGCGTGACTACTACGACAGCAACTACTTGGCGACCATCTTTGCGCCGTTGTATCCTCAATACAGTCGCAATTGCTTGTGGCAGCTTAAGTGGAACCCAGGCGGCAGCCGACAATTCCCTGATCTACGTGATGTCGAAGGACGTTGGGGTAGCAGTGAAAAGTGGCGCGAGCTTTTGGCCTAATGTACTGATGGCGGTGACCCTTGTGGTCATCGCTATTTTTTGCTTGAAACTTAGAAAGGAAAAACATGTGGAACGACATCAAAGCATTTCACGAAAAATATGGTCTCGAGTACAACGGCGAGCCAAGGGATCTACCGAAGGATCTGGCAAGCTTCAGAATCGGTTTCATCTTTGAGGAACTCGATGAACTCATCATTGCCGAAAATAAAACCGATCAGCTCGACGCTCTGGTGGACCTCGTCTACGTGGTCATGGGCACTGCTTATCTACAAGGCTTTGACTTCCAAGCCGCGTGGGACCGCGTCCATCAAGCAAACATGGCGAAGATACGTGGCCCATCGAAACGCAGTGAGGGTTATGACGTCATCAAGCCTGAGGGCTGGACGGCACCCGATCTTCGAGATCTAGCAGGAGAAGCGTGATGGCCGACTACATTAAGTTTGTCGGCGATAACCAAAAAGACGCCGAAGAGAAGGCAGCTCAGTACGTCAAGGGTGAGGATCCCATGAGGTCTCCATCAATCTATACGTCTCAGCCCACTGAAAACGGCAAGTGGTTAGTTGTTGTTAAAGTGTGGGGACTTGACTGATGATTTTTATTCTTGAAGGTCCTGATGGTGCAGGCAAAACAACACTAGCTCAGCACATGGCCAAGCAGCTCGATGCAACGTACTTGCATCTGAGTTACCGCTGGCCTGATCACATGTTTGAGTATCACACAGCAGCTATTCGCTGGGCTATTCGCAAGAGCCACAAGAAGCCCGTCATCATCGACAGGTGGTGGCCAAGTGAAGCCTTGTATGCAGCTGAGTATCGTGGTGGCAGCAAGTGGAGTCAAATGGGACGCATGATGGATCGCGTTGCACGCAAGCATGGTGCAGTGTACATCTACTGTTTGCCTGAAGATCTTGTTGACTACGAAAAACGCTTTGACAAGCTGAAGTCTGAGCGTGAAGAGATGTACGACAGCGTGATGGGGGTTGCTGCACGTTACCGGTTCCTTTGGAATGGTGACAAGACGCACATACCAAATGAAAACTATTCTGATCTGTTGATTAGGACAGGCGGTGTCAAGACAAGACGCGACCACGTCTACTACTCAATTGAATCATGGGGAGACAAGCTTGATCTATTTACTGAATACGCCTATGACCGTGCTTTGGAGAGAATACACTCTCAATTGCCTGACTCTATGGACGAACCTAATTTACTTGGACACCTCAAAGAAGCAGAGTACGTCTTTGTCGGCGAGCGAGTGAAGCCCAAGTACAACAACCTTGAGTGGCCTTGGTATGACTATGGTCATTCAAGCTTATATCTTGCACAGGCCCTGCATGAGGT
>Ga0209358_10000355_pt1 | contig 40453 bp, 57 predicted proteins | sample LauGreFa1BDMLBSN_2_FD_187574 | JGI IMG/M metagenome (GOLD analysis project Ga0209358, IMG submission 187574) | Freshwater lake microbial communities from Lake Michigan, USA - Fa13.BD.MLB.SN (SPAdes) (version 2) | ecosystem: Environmental > Aquatic > Freshwater > Lake | place: Lake Michigan, USA... | reverse complement strand
AGCGGTTAACTCTGCAACATCTACAGGACTTGAGTGGGTTGCTCCTAATGTTGGTGATATTACAGCAGTATCTGCTGGCACAGGAATTACAGTAGCAAGTAGCACTGGTCCAATCCCAACAGTATCTTTAGATACTAATGCAGTTATTCAACCAACAATATTTGCAGCAAAAGGTGATTTACTTTCTGCTAGTGCAAATGATACCCCTGTAATTCTTACAGTAGGAACTAATGGACAGTATCTCAAGGCTGATTCAGCCACTACATCAGGATTAGCCTGGTCAACAGTAGATGCTCTACCATCTCAGACTGGAAACACAGGAAAATATTTAACTACGAACGGAACAACCGCTTCGTGGGCAGCAATTATAACCGACCCAACACCGTCAGTATTTATGCTGATGGGCGCTTAAAGGAGAAATAACTAAATGGCTAAAAAAGTCCTTGGGCAATCAAACCCATCTGCGACAACACTCACAACCCTATACACAGTACCTTCAGCAAAGGAAGCAGTAGTATCAACAATCTCTGTTGCTAACCTTACTGCTACTGCTGCGACATTCCGTATTGCAGTACGCCCTGCTGGTGCTTCTATTGCTAACCAACACTATATTGGTTACGACATTACAGTAGGTGCTTCTGACTCTACACTGATTACTGTTGGTCTAACCCTTGCAACTACAGATGTTCTTTCTGTGTACGCATCTACAGCCAACCTAGCCTTTCAGGCGTTTGGAGATGAGGCTTCCGTCTAATGTCCATTACAAGTTACAAGACAGGTAACATCTCACCGTCTAGTTTACTTGTTGGAAATGCTGCTTTTTTTCCTACCATTACTGCTGATGTTTTACGCGTAGCAGGTGGCGGCTCTGGCGGTGCTTCAACGGGCGGCAATTGGGAAGTCGGTGGAGGCGGTGGTGCTGGTGGTGTTCTTTACTCATCTAGTCAAAGTTTGACTGGAACATTAACTATCACTATTGGCGCAGGTGGCGCAGGTAAACAGGGCGGTAGAGGAAACAATGGTTCTAATACGAGTTTTACTGGCTTGACAACTTCCACAGGCGGCGGTGGTGGCGGAGGCGAATCTGTTGGTCCTTCCACAGGCGGTTCAGGCGGTGGCGGTTCAGGTAGAAATATTGGTGGCGGTGGCGCGGCTGGAACTTCTGGACAAGGCAACGCAGGCGGCGATGGAATGAATGGAAGCAATGGACAACAAGGTGCGGGTGGTGGTGGAGGTGCAGGTGCGGTAGGTAATACCACAACTACAAGAGATGGTGCTGCTGGTGGTGCTGGTTTAACTTATTTTGGAAGCACTTATGCTGGCGGCGGTGGTGGAAGTAGTAGTTATGGAAATCCAGGCAGCAATGGTGCTGGTGGTTCAGGTGGTGGAACAGCGGGCAATGGTGGAAATGCAACAGCAAATACAGGTGGCGGTTCAGGTGGCGCAAAAGAAAGCGCAACTAGCGGTAACGGTGGAAGTGGTGTTGTAATTCTTAGAGTATCTGGAAGTTACACTGCTAGTGGTACTACTGGTTCACCAACACGCACCGAATCAGGTGGATTTACTTTTTACACTTTTACAGGAAGTGGGAGCATAACAATCTAATGGCAATTAGAAGTCTTAAGAACGGAACATTTAGCCGTAGCCTACTTGTTGGTAATACTGCATATAATCCATTATCTTCTGTTGACTACTTAGTTGTTGCTGGTGGTGGAGGTGCTGGTAGTGGAGGACAGGCCCGTGTTGGTGGTGGTGGTGCTGGTGGTTATAGAACCTCTATTGGAGGTTCTGCTTTGTCACTCACAGCACAAACCTACACAGTCACAGTTGGTGCTGGCGGCAGTTCAAGTGCTTCAGGTTCCAATTCAGTATTTTCTACAATTACTTCAAGTGGAGGTGGTGGTGGCGGAGATAACTCTGTAACACCTAATGGAGATAATGGTGGTTCTGGTGGTGGCGGAAGTGCTAACGGCGCTTCTTCTTCAACTGGAACAGGTGGCACTGGTAATGCTGGTTCGTATTCACCAGTGGAAGGATACGCAGGTGGAACAGGTCGTCACGTTTCTGGCTCTTATATGCAAGGCGGTGGAGGTGGTGGTTCTGCTGGTGTAGGTGGAAGCATTAACTCTATAAGTGATATTGGAGCAGGTGGAGCGGGAACTGCAAATTCAATTAGTGGAACTTCTGTTACTTATGCTGCTGGTGGAGGCGGTTCAGGAACTAATAACTATCTATCACCAGGAACTCCAGGAACTGCCAATACAGGAAACGGTGGCGCAGGCGCAGACGGCAGTGATAACGGTAGGGCAGGCGGCAGTGGTATAGTAATTATAAGAATTCCTGGTTCTATTACAGCAACAAGTACTACTGGTTCACCAACTAGAACTGAATCAGGTGGATATACAATTTATCAATGGACCGCATCAGGTTCAATTACTTTCTAAAGGACAATAAATGGCACACTTTGCACAACTAGACGACAACAATGTAGTCACACAGGTAATTGTGGTGGGTAATGAAGAACTCCTATTAGATGGCGTTGAGTCTGAAACTAAAGGAGTTATCTTCTGTAAGTCACTCTTTGGTGAGGATACCAAGTGGAAGCAGACTTCATACAACGGCAACATCCGTAAAAACTATGCAGGCATTGGGTATACTTATGATGCAACCAATGACTACTTCTATGCCCCTCAGCCATATCCTTCTTGGACACTAGATGCTGATGCTAGATGGCAGCCACCCGTTGCTATGCCGACTGACGACAAAATGTATACCTGGAACGAAGAAACACTATCTTGGGATGAGGTAGTAATTTAATGGCTGTAGTCAGCATAAAAAATAAACTACGCAGGGGTAACCTGCTGGTAGGTAATGACCCATACATTCCTACTGACTTTGAGTCTATTGCTACTACAACATTAAGCACGAATACGGCTAGTGTTACTTTTAGTTCTATACCTGCTACTTATACGCACTTACAGATAAGAGCAACAGCACGAGTTGTCGGCACAGGCACACCAAGTATAGATAATTTATTTGTTCAATGTAATGGAGATACAGCCAGTAACTATTCTGCTCACATATTATTGGGTAGCGGAACAAGTGCAATATCAGATGTTAATAATGGTGATGTTTTTGGATTTTTCATTATTCAGAGTGGTGGAACTGGAACACAACCTTTTGGTAGTTGCGTTTTAGACATACTTGACTATAAAGATACTAATAAATATAAAACCATAAGAGGCTTAGCAGGTATTGATGGAAATGGTTATGGCAGGATACAAATAGGCTCTGGTTCTTGGAGAAATACTAACGCTATAACTTCACTTAGACTTTATTCAAATACCGATTTAACCCAATACTCCCACTTCGCCCTCTACGGAATTAAGGTGGCTTCATAATGCCTATAACTTATGAACCTATAGCAACGACAACGCTGGGAAGCGCTGCCGCATCTATTACATTTTCTACTATTAGTGGTGCTTATACGGATTTAGTTTTGGTTTTTTTTACACCATCAAACTCAATAAATGATGATATGTATTTACAATACAATTCTGACACAGGGTCAAACTATAGCAATACTACGCTCAGGGGAAATGGCACAACTGCATCAAGCACAAGAGGTAGCAATACCACAGGTGCAAGATTTAGCGACCAATCTTCACCAACAACATCAACCTCTAATACTGCAATCATTCATATAATGAATTATGCAAACACTACAACTTACAAAACTAATATATCAAGAAGCAATAATGCTTCTACTGGTATTGATTCAATGGCCACACTTTGGCGCAATACTGCTGCTATTACTTCTGTAAAGGTATATCCTGCTTCAGGCAATATGGCTACTGGCACAATAGCAACCCTCTACGGAATCAAGGCGGCATAATGGCTAACACATATAAAGCAATAGCCACAGTGACTGTGGGTAGTGGTGGGGCTGCTAATATAGAGTTTACTTCTATTCCAGCGACTTATACTGATTTATGTTTATCCACATCATTGCGGGTAACAAGTACAGATATAACAAGTTATGTGTATTTTAATAATTCAACTTCATCTTATACAAGGCGTGTACTATATGGCGATGGGTCGTCTGCTACTTCGGCTTCGGCTTCTGATGCTGGAGTATTATGGACAAATCAATCTAATAACACAGCCAGTACATTTAACTCTGCTACTATTTATATTCCTAATTATGCTGGCTCAAATAATAAATCAGCAAGCGTAGATTTTGTGACAGAAAATAATGCAACTACAGCATACGCAGTCATAAATGCTTTTCTTTGGTCTAACTCTTCAGCCATAACTTCAATCAAATTAGTACCTAATGCAGGAAATTATGTCCAATACTCAACCGCTACCCTTTACGGTATCAAAAACTCCTAACGAAAGGAAAACAATGCCAACCAAACTCGTAGTTGATTGCTCCACAGGAGTTACTACTGAGGTAGAACTAACCGCCGAGGAAGTTGCTCAGCGCGAGGCAGATGCAGTTGCCTTTGCAGAAATCAAGGCAGCAGAGGAAGCAGCAGCACAGGCTAAAGCAGATGCTAAGGCATCAGCACAAGCCAAACTTGCAGCACTTGGTTTAACACCAGACGAAATATCAGCACTTAACTAAGTAAGAATAGAGGGGACAATGATACAAAAGCAAGAGACAGTGGCTATCGGTTGGTGCGATAATGGGACTACCGATGGTAAGTTTACTGAAGGATTAATGACAGCAGTAATTGCTGGTCCTAACAATGGTATGCGCTTTACTACCAGCATACGTGTGCAGGGTAATCAGATAGGCAGACAACGCCAGATACTCTTTGATTATTGGGCAGATAAACTTAAGACAGACTGGATACTATGGGTAGATTCAGACATAGTTCTAACTCTTGAGGCTATGCAGAAACTCTGGCAGACAGCCGATAAGGTAAACCGTCCAGTAGTTAGCGGTGTTTACTTCATATCTAAAGAGAACGAGGGCAGTCTTATGCGCCCGTTCCCAGTTCTATTTGATGATGTAGATGAGTTTCAAGTTCGCTATCACCACCCATTACCTGATAACCAAGTTATCAAGGTTGACTGTGCAGGGTTTGGCTTTGTCCTAATGCATAAGTCTATTATTCCTAAACTGCGTGAAGCACACCCTGGTAAAGGTATGTTTATGGAAACTGGTGATGGCAAAGATGAGCATTTTGTTGGCGAAGATATTATCTTCTTCCGCCGTATGAAGGCAGCAGGTATACCACTACACGCCCATACTGGAGCACTGGTAAAGCATATGAAACGCTTTAGCGTTGACTATGACTACTATGCATTGTATTGGGCTAATGAACATTTAAAGACAAAACTGAAGGAACAAGAGCAACAAGGAGAATAAGTGGCTGGTCGTGATATTACAGAAGGTCGTTCTAGTAGAGCGATTGCTGTTGATGTTGGTGTAGTTGCTACTGATGCTATCTGGCAGAATACTGATATAGCCTATGATGTTGCTATTGGTGGTATGCCATTCATCTATGCCATCAATGATTCTAACCCATACATTCGTCAGACTGCTCCTTACAGGAAAGAACAATTTGATAATCAAACCGAGCCTGGTGAGCAGTCGCTCACTGGTTGGTGGCTTCGTAGCCAGTCTTCCTTTCACGAGGGGACTGGCATTAACTTCTATGACCCAGGACTTATTCCAGGGGAAGGTACATCTCGCTTTGCTGATAGCAAAGGTGTAGATGTATGGACAGAAGGACAAGTAACCCTTCTTAAAGATAGCACTCAAGGGCATAACACAACAGGTGCTATTGAATCTAATGGTCGTCCTTCCCAATATATTCGCTCTATTCAATACAACGGAACTAATGCTGTTCTATTGCTTGATGAATTTGATGTAGATAAAATTGATACTAGCGGAACTGTTACTCATTTTATTGACTATAACTCTGGTACCGATGACCAAGTTTATGCTATCTGCGATGATGGCACTGATGCTTATTGGGTAACCAATGATACTGGTCCGTCAGGTAAACTAGAAGTAAATAGAAAACCGCTCACAGGTAACTCGTCTACATCTGCTACTGTTATGTTTACTGCCAATGGCATTACTGTAACCAATGCGGTAATGGAGTTTGTTAAAGAGCGTATTGTTATGTGTGCTAACAACAAGGTCTATGAGTTTACAACAGCAACATCTTCTTTGCCTGCAGCAGTCTATACACATCCAGCAACTACTCACGTTTATACCAGTATTACAGCCTCGGGTGCAGCCATCTATGTCTCTGGCTACAATGGTATTCAGTCTACTATTCAGAAGTTTACGCTCAACGCCTCTGGTGCTATGCCTACTCTTAATCAAGCAGTAGTAGCAGCAGAATTACCTGTTGGAGAAATAGCTTTTCGTATCTTTTATTATTTAGGACGAATGGCCATTGGAACTAATAAAGGTATTCGTATCGCCGATGTAAGTTCTCAAGATGGTTCTATTACATATGGTCCGATAATAGTTGAAGCAACTCAGCCTTGCTATGACTTTGCTGCAAGAGACCATTACATATGGTGTGCTACTGGTGTAGATGGTGCTCCAGGGGTTATCCGTATAGATTTAAGCACCGAGTTAGAGACGTTACGTTTTGCTTATGCTAATGATTTATATTATACTGGCGGTGTAACTGGTCATCAAACTACAGGTTGTGCTTTCCTTGGTGATACTAATCGCCTAGCATATTGCACTACCTTTGCATCATCTGCTGATGGATATGTCTATTCAGAGTCAGCATCTACTTTGATTACTAATGGATATCTACAAACAGGTTACATCAGATACAACACATTGGAGCCTAAGAACTTTAAGCGTCTATTAGGACGCGGTGAGTTTACCTATGGCTCTATGACTTTAGAAACTGTAGCTGCAGACGGCACTGAGTTTGATATTATTAGTTATGATGCATCAGTTCCACCAGTAGAAGTAACTACTAGCCAGCCAGCTGGCGCCCAAGAATACATAGCCTATAAGTTTATTCTATATAGAGATGGCACAGATAATACTAAGGGTCCTACTTTCAAGGGCTATCAGGCTAAGGCTACTATCGCTACACCGAGACAGCGAGTGATTAGATTTCCCGTCTATTGTTTTGACGTGGAGACAGACAGGTACAATGTCATAGTGGGACACGAGGGCAGAGCCCGAGAAAGAATCGATACCCTAGAAGCTATCGAAGAAAATGGTGACATTGTTACTTGGCAAGATTTAACCACTGGCGAATCTCGTCAGGTTGTTATAGAACAAATCACTTTCACTCGCATGACTCCACCAGATAGAGGGTTTACTGGCTATGGAGGAATGCTAACTATGACTGTAAGGACTGTGTAATGACACCTACTGAATGGGCTGGCCTAGCCGTAGCCGTATTTACTTTGATTGCTGGATTTGCTGGCGCTGTACGCTGGTTAGTTAAGCATTACCTATATGAACTACGCCCTAATGGTGGCTCTAGTCTTAAGGATAAAGTCAATTCACTTGAAGAAAAAGTAGAACTATTAACTGATTTAGTAAGAGAAGCATTGAGGAGATGAGTGAAACCTGTAGCCAAAGTAGCGTCACCTGCTGCTATTGCTGTGCTCCGTCAAGCGACAGCGTTGTTTCCGAAGCGCAAGAAACTGTCAGACGGATTGTTGCCTTCGTTAGCGCATCAGAAAGCCAGCCCGAATTCGGACCACAATACTGGGCTAGCAGTCGATTTGACTCACGACCCTAAGAACGGGGTTGATTGTGCAATTATTTTCGAAAAGCTTAAAGAGGATGAGAGAGTTGAGTATCTCATCTTTAACAAAAAGATATGGTCTAAAGCCAAGCGTAATGCTGGCAATCGTCCTTACAGTGGTAGTAATCCTCATTCTAAACATTTACATATATCTATTCACCCTGATATGGCTAATGACACTAGCCCTTGGTTCTGGTGGATGAATCAACCTAAGATTGTGAATCAGGTTATGGCTAAACTACAGCCACAGCCAAAAAAGAAAACAGTAGCACAGCCTGTCTGTACCTGCTGTAAGGTTCACAGTACAAAACGAAAGGCAATCTAAATGGAAGCACTAAAGCAAGTATCGCTCACATGGTTCCGTGCTGCAGCCTCAGCTGCAATCGCACTCTACCTCGCTGGAGAGACCGACATTAAGACACTCGGAATGGCAGCCCTCGCTGGGTTCCTCGGGCCTGTACTTAAGTGGCTTGACCCATCCGCTAAGGAGTTCGGCCGAGGCGCAGAGTAGCCTCTAGAATACCCTTTAAACGCCTTTTAAGGCTGTTTTAAGACACTAAACCCCCCAACCTAAGGTAATCACCTTGGGAAGGGGGGTCTTTTGTGTTTCCTACTGTCCGATAAGTAGATACATTACCCCTAGACAGCTTCTCCTCTGTCAGGTATAATTATATATATTATATATTAAATAATAATAAGACCCCGAAGGGGTCTGTATATAATATATATTAATTATATTATAATATATATAATTATATATAGCAAGTCTTAATGAAAGGATTATACCCTGATGGGAGTATATCTCTCTGATGATTATAAGATACCAGGTCATGTATCCTATTCAGCTCTGACTACCTTCATCGACTGCGGTTATCTATACTACCTCAGCCGACTGTTGCAGATACCAGAGAAGCCAGCGGTATGGAGCGCAGGTGGCTCCGCATTCCACAAGGCTACTGAAGAATGGGACAGACAACATGTTGAGTAAACAATTATGGGAAGAGGCATGGAATGAATATACCAAAGATGTCGACTTATCGACGCTTAGAGTTGGCGGTAGGGCTACGAAAGATTACCCCAATAAGGAAGATGCTTCCTTCTGGAATATCGCTGGTCCACAATGGGTCCAATCCTACATCGAGTGGCGACAAGTCAACAAGAATTGGAAGATTTGGAAAACGCCTGAAGGCGTTCCTGCGATTGAACTAGGTATCATACCTGAATTTGCTGGTGTTCCAGTCAAGATGGTAATCGATAGAGTCTTTGATGTTGATGGTCAGTTGGTTGTGGTAGACTTGAAGACATCGCAACGCACACCTGACTCCAGCCTACAGCTAGGTTTTTACCGAGCAGGGCTAAAGAAAGTCTTCGGTGTTGATATAAACTATGGTAACTATTGGATGGCTCGTCAGTCTGGCACTGGTCAGATGGAAGACCTAACCAAATACTCAACCGAGATGATTGATTACTTCGTAGAAAAATTTGACAAAGCACGCCGTGCTGGTATATTCTTACCCAACACAAACAACTGTAACCGATGCGGGCTCACAGAGCACTGCTCGTTTACTTCAAAGAAAGAGAAATAAATGAACGAAGAATGGAAACTGCAAGTCTCGTATAAGACTGGCCCTGGTGATATGATTAACATCCGTGCCAATACTGCTGATGAACTTAGTGTATTGCTTGAAGGTGTAGGTGATTACGCTACACAGATTGCTGCAACTAACAAGCTATTGGCAGGTGCGTACAATGTAGCCCCTTTATCGACGCCAAGTACCACAACAAGCACAACGCCACCGCTCTCCTTACCACCCAGCCCAGTCTCGGAAGCATCAGGTACCGCAGCTCCAACGTGTAAGCACGGAGCTCGTATCTATCGTAGTGGAATCAGTAGCAAGACTGGTAAACCGTATGCATTCTGGGCATGTCCTACCCCACAGGGTACAGCTGACCAGTGCAAGCCAGTAAACTAAATAAGGAATCAATGAGCCGTAGTCAGTTAGTCATGGATTGGCTACGGCTTCTATTCAAAAGGAATAAAAATTGCGTACACTTGTCAGAAGCGTTGGTCGTCCTAGTATCGGCGGAGAACCGCTCCCATCATGCTTCAAAGCGTTCGAGGCAAACAAGATTGTCCTCAGACGGAGTGAAGTGTCGATGTTCGCAGCAGCGCCAGGAGTAGGTAAGTCAACACTTGCCTTAGCTCTTGCGCTAAAGATGAAGGTTCCTACGCTATACATTAGCGCCGACACTAACGCACACACAATGGCTATGCGATTAGCATCTATGATTTCGGGTAAGAATCAGACTGATGTTGAAGGATTATTGAATACTGATTTAGGTTGGACAAGAGCAGTGCTAGCTAAGGCTGGTCATATTGTTTGGTCATTTGAATCAGCACCATCACTACAAGATATCGATGAGGAAGTACAAGCCTTCGAAGAATTGTGGGGATGTCCACCACAACTAATAGTTGTAGATAACTTAATGGATGTAGCCACCGATGGTGGCGAAGAGTTCTCTTCTATGAGAGCTATCATGAAGGAGTTGAAGTATCTTGCTAGGGCTACGAATGCGGGTGTGTTGGTATTACATCATACGAGTGAGGCGGTACCTGGCTCTCCTTGCCAGCCTCGTTCCGCGATTCAGGGAAAGGTGGCTCAGCTCCCCGCACTTATTTGCACGCTTGGTGTTGTGGGCACATCAATGGGCGTGGCCCCTGTCAAGAACCGTTATGGCAAAGCCGACGCGGGTGGTGGACTAATGACTTGGATTGCTTTCAATCCTGAGTACATGTTCGTTGAAGATATACCAGAGAATGGTTAGGAAGAAAACATATGAAAATAAAATATGCAGGGACAGATAAACGAGTAAAGTTTTCAGATTACCTAGGTATCAGTATTTATGAATGGGACGAAGCAGATTATGGATTGACTATAACTCTGTTTGGTCGGGAGTTTAACTTCCTCATCTGGAGAAAAATTAATGGATGACGATTACTTGGAGATACATGCAAAAGAAATGTCACAGGCTGAATATCACAGACATATTGCCATCTGCATACAGAAGATTAATGATGCCAAACCGCAGGTTAGGGACGATTATACGCAGGGCGTATGCGACGGACTTGACTGGGCAACGAGAATACTAAAGAAAGATAAGAGCGCATACTAATGGCTAATCCTAACGGACGTAAAGGTGCACAGTTCGAGACCGATGTAATGCGTTGGCTTCGTGATAACAATGCTGTAGCTGAGCGTCTTACTAAGGCTGGTGCTAAAGATGAGGGCGACTTGTATGTATTCCTTCAGGGTAAGACATACATTATGGAGTTAAAGAATCGTAAGAAGCTAGACTTACCTGCCTTCTGGGACGAGGCGCAGGTTGAGGCAAAGAACTACGCGAAGGCAAGAGGGTTGGGTACGGAACCTTCTTCCTTCGTTGTAGTCAAGCGTCGTAACAGTAGCGTTAAGAACGCTTGGGTTATACAAAACTTAGAGCAGTGGATGAGAGAGAGACATGAATGACTTACCAAGTATTAGAGATGTCCTTATCCACTACGGTGCGGACATACGACGCAACCACGGGCAAACAAATCTGCGATGCCCATTCCACGGAGATACACATCAATCGGGCACAGCCAACTTGGACACCAATGTGTTCATCTGCTTTGCATGCGGGGTTCAGGGAAACAGTTTGCAAATCATATCACAAAGAGAAGGAATTAGTATAAGAGATGCAAAAGAATTCGCAGAGAGAATTATTGGAACGAGCAGCGGAGAAGTACGCGGCAAACATTTATCAGGCAGAAGGCTACCTAAAAAGCAGGGGCATTCCGATAGAAGTAGCACGGCTGGCGCGATTAGGCGTAGTCGTAGAGGCTGAGATAGGCCATGAAATGTACCAAGGAAGGTTAAGTATACCATATGTTACTAAGACTGGTGTTGTGGATTTACGGTTTCGTTCGCTCAATCCTGCAGTGGAGCCTAAGTACATGGGACTCACTGGCGCTGATACTAAAATGTATAATGTTCTTGATATTGAGCGGGCTGGTGATTACATTGGTATTTGTGAAGGTGAGTTGGATACTATTACTATGTCTTCCTGTGTCGGTATTCCTTGTATTGGTGTGCCAGGGGCTAATAGTTGGAAGAAACATTACACGAGACTCCTCGCCGATTTCGAAAGAGTCTTTGTCTTTGCGGACGGAGACCAGCCAGGCAAGGAGTTTGCCAACTCACTTGCAAGAGAACTCCCTGTTACTATCGTCCAGTTCCCCGACGGCGAAGACCCTAACTCATTCTATACTAGCAACGGGGCGCAAGCAATACTTAAGAGAGCAGGACTAGCTAATGCCTGAGTTCTTTGATGGTAAAAATTATAGGTGTCCTGAGTGTGGAGAAATATTAAGTGATGCATTTGCTGTGGTTGAACACATGCTTGATGATGGAGAAGAGTTCAACCCTTCAATGATATTGCCAGGTGGGTTTCGCCTACTACTTGGTAGTTTATTACGCGGGCTATATGATAACAGAGATGATGCAAAGTATATCGGTGAGATAACACAATCATCTTACTTAACTTTATTCACAGCAGAAGTTTACCCTGAAATGATTGGTGAAACTGTTGAGGATATTATAGTAGAAAGCGTGATGGAAGACTTCGATGGAGAACTCAAGCAACTATTCAAGAATAGAGAGTGAAGAGATATGGCAGATTATAGAACACCTAGCTGGCATGGGTTACCAGATAACTGGGACAAATCAAGAAAAGGATATCCTGATAGTGACCCTAAGCGTCCCACTATTAGCAAAGAAGAGCGTGTACAATACCCAACCCAGTTCGAAGAGGATGTAAGGATTGTATATGATGAGTTGATGTCTGTCCTGCTTAAGAAGCACAGGGATTATGGGGCTAAGAATATTGCTGATGCCCCTGGCGGTGCCCTCAATGGGCTTCGTGTTCGTATCCACGATAAGACTGCTCGTATCAATAACTTAATAGACTTCCAACGCAAGGCCGAGTATGAATCCCTTGAGGATTCGTTCAAAGACTTAGCTAACTATGCCATCATAGCACTACTAGTACTGAGAGGAAAGTGGGATAAATGAAAGAAGATAAACTACAAGATATAGTTGAGGGTTTCGAAACCTATTTAGAAGTACTGTGCAAAGCAATTCTTTTAGACAAAGTAACAATAGTTGATGGGAAAATCAAAGTACAGAGTTGGGATTACTAATGGTAAAGAACTCTTCGTTCGATTTAGACTTTGGGTATGGTCGTAAGGGTGAGCAATTGGTCGAGGAGTTACTTACTGGTGGGCGCACAGTAGAAGTCAAGCGCGACAGGAAGTGGTGGATTACTAACAACTTATACATTGAAGTTGAGTGTTGGTTCAATAAGTCTAAGGCGTGGGAGCCATCAGGTTTATCAGTAACCGAGGCTGCGTATTGGGCATTCGTGCTAGAGCAGTCAACAGTAATCGTGCCAACACACATACTTAAGAAGGGTATAGCTGAACTTGGTAGGGAAATATCCTGCGAGGTGCCACCTAATAAGTCTAAGGGTTATCTTATTACAGTTGAAGACTTACTTACAATGACACGCAAGTATAAGAATGAGAAAGAATAATGGACTGGAAAAGAATCGAACGCTGGGAGTATGTAGTCACAGCAGTTGCTAGTGAATATGCCAAGAAGTTTACTATCTGTGAGTATGAGGATATCAAGCAAGCACTATACCAGTGGTTTGCTGAGCACCCTAATAAACTAGATACTTGGGAAGCGATAGGTGAGAAGGATGCTAAGAACCTTATCTATCGTAGTCTAAGAAACGAAGCGTTGGATTACTGTCAGAGATGGAAAGCCAAGACAGTTGGCTATGATGTATCTGATTTATATTATTACGAACCAGGGTTAGTTGAGGTGCTGTTACCTGCTGTGTTGATGGGTAACTTTCATATCGCACCGAAGTTAAATCTTAGTGGGGGTGGCAGACCTTCTGCCCCTGCTGAGGGTGGCAACATACAGGTTATGTTACTTGAAGTTGACTCAGCATATTGGAAGCTTTCCAAAGAGGATAGGAAGTTATTATTCTTCCGCCATGCTGAGTCGCTAGACTTCAAGGAGATAGCCAACTTTCTATCTCTGGGCACGGAGGACGCAGCGAGAATGCGTCACAAGCGTGCGATAAAAAGACTCGTCAATAAACTTGGTGGGTATAAGCCTTACTATGACGAGGACTTAGATAAACCAGATAGCAACGAAGGTGATGAGAGCAACAGTAGTGATTATGGAATTGATGTCAGCACCACCGAGGAAAGCACAGGTGGAGAGGAATAACATCGAAGTCCAATACTTCACCAAGACTCGCTCTCATCAAAGCCAATAGAATCTCCGTTGCTCATCAATGCGTCAACATAATCGTCCTCGCTTGCGAACTCAGGATACCACTCTAGTATCTGTGTGCCATTAGATATATCTAACTCAGCTACATCTACATCTATGCCAGCACTATGGTCTACATAGTTCTCGAACTGTAGTCGTAGTAGCGACAAGTTAAATTGGAACACGCCTTCAGGCGTTACTGCTATGAACAGGGAATTGTAATCATCAGTCGCACCAGTAATAATTTTCTGATGGTCATCTTTAGTTAGGATTACATTTCCAGCTTCATATGTTTTAACCATACCATAGAACTTATCACTATCACTACGCACTAAGGTGTAATCCTCGGCGGTAGTAATCTCTAAGTCATAACATAAATGTGCCTTGATTAGATTGCTTACATCCTCTGTGTTCAAGTTGTAAGTTACCACTTATCCTCCTGTCTTATAGAAGCCTGTGCCCTTGAATTGGACACCGACTGCGGTGTATATTCTTGTTGACTCAAAGCCACAGATACAGGTGACTGGTTCATCACGCGTATCTACGCTGCGGGAAAGTATAGTAAGCGAGTCACACTTACCACATCTATATTCATATGTCGGCATATTAGTAATCCTCCAGCGTGCTACCCGCAGGGGTAGGCGCAGTAGCTAGCGTGCCACACTCAGCACACTCCATGTCTGTGAAATACATTTCGATAGTGCCATCATCAGAATCGAATATGGTTTTGAGATTCCATATCTGACTACCACAAGGACATATAGTTGTCGGTGTGCCACGAATATCCATAGCACTCTTGTAGTCAGGCTTTAATTCTGTTATGTGTTTTGGTTCTTTCCAAGATTCTTCCACCCTAACCTCCTCCTGATTTCAGTTGGTTCAACTGCGTTGGCGCAGTCTCTTGGAGATTCGTGGTATATCCAAGTGTCCATAAGTTTCTTTCCATTTACTATCACCGACTTACCTTCGATAGGTTTATAGCAAGAGTCGCAAAGAACAACATAATCATTTCTTAACGATGGCATTAGTACCACCCTTTCTTTTTGAAGTGAGCCCAAGCTTGACAGGGAGTATCGTATCTATAATATATATACTCAAGCCCCCTGTCAATCTGTTTGGTGGGGGGTGTTGCTGGGTCTAGCCCTAGTATCTGTGGGATACCGCCAGCATTCTTACCCATAACTTTTACTTTGTTGTATGCGTTGGGTTTCCATGCTGATTCCTTACCCCACAGTTTACTAAGGCAAGACATCTGTTTATCACGCCACTCGGATAGCCTGTTGTAGGCATAGCCTTTACTATCCTCTACTGTCCAAGTATCTTTCTTAGAATACTTGTGCGGTGTAGCTAGTGGCTCTACTACTAATACTGTAAAGATGAAGGTAAAGATTAACGCTCCAATTAAGTGAGCGATATGTCTTGCCATACTCTTACTCCCTCTGCGAATACGATAGCATCGCTCCGTATAGTTCTGTTGGTAGGTATGCCAGCCATGAGTATTCTCTCACCTGCTAGCATGCCACCCCATATGCCATGCTCTATGTTCTCGGGCTTCATGCCCTCGGCTAAGCACTCTGCTTTGATTGGACAATCCTCGCAGATACTAAGAGCAATCATAACATCATCAGCAATTCTTTTACGCTTAGCCATACTAGGTCTGCCCTGATACTGCGTGGGAAACCATAGGTCAGGCTTCGGGTGTGTGGAGCAAGAGCCCTTCATATTACCCCCTGTTGTGGGTTGTCTGATAGATAGGGTGTATCGTAACGATACCCGTTAGCAAGTCAGCCCAATCTTGAGCCTTCTCTATTGTGTCAAACATGCCGTAGAATAGGGAGCTCTCGGCTGTGTCATCTGGAAATACTAAGACTACATAGCCAGCCACTAGCATACCTGCTAATGGCTTGGCTACGGCAGCCCTGTTGTTAGAAGGAGTCGAAGATGACATCTACATATCCATCAAGGCGTTCGTGCTTGGCAATCAAGCCCTTCTTACCTGTCAAGTGCTTGTATGTGCCATCTCCCAATGACACCCATATTGACTTAGGTTTGAAGCGGGTCTGATTAGGTAGTGCTTTTACAATAGTTCCTAGTGGAAGGATACTATCTTGTGTATCAATAACCGCGTTCTCAAGTAGAGAGGCGATGTCGCGCAGTTCGTCAGCTAAGCCAACGATAAGTGTTTCGTTCGTCATGGGTTATCTTTCTGTTAGGTTGGTTAGTAAGGTATTGCTTGGGTATCTTTATTATACACTCTTACCCATTGATTATCAAAGTCAAGCTCGCGTTGCTTTGGCTGGGCAGAGTGGGGTATGTAGCACATACAGTTTAGGATATGTGTTCCACATGACACGCATGCCTCACAGTATTGGCAATACTCTGAGGACAACTCTATGTCAATTAAGGCTTCGCATGTAGGGCACTCATCTATAATGATGGAGTCATCATATAACTGCGCTTGAAGTTCAGCGTAGTATTGTTGCTCCTCATCATAGTTGAGAGCACTAGCATTAGTGTAGGTAGTAGGGGTTGAGTAGTAAGTTGATTGCGTTATGGTTGAACGCTTATAACTTGAATTACTCCACCATACTCCGTTATCGTCCCAAGTTCCAAGTCTTTCGTTGATTAGATAGAGTTGGTGTTGGGCTTGTGGATTGGTGGTGAGCACGGCTATCTTGCTACCGCTAGCCCACCCCTCAATCATACGATAGATGTTCTCGTCCTCAAGGGCGAGCACACCACCGAGTTTAGGTAGCGTATCCTCAGCAAAGACACGCGTATCACTACGCTTATCGCCCTTGCTGATGAAAGTATCTAGCACACCATTGTGCGCTAGAAAAGTATTGGTATCATCACCCACTTGATATGGGTGGCAGTTATCCTCGTTCTTTACACCATGCGTAGCGTATCTGGCATGCCATATAGCATAGCCACTAGGATACTGCTCGCGTAGTTCTAAGAACTTAGACACCGCCTTCTTGGCACTCATTGTGCGATAGCGGATAACTTTACCATCTGCTACGATAGCAAAGCCGAAGCCATGTGGATTAGCACATGCTCCCTCTGTAAGTTCCTCACGCTTTGGTATAGCGTTAGGCTTACATACTACTAATAGACACATCTACACCCCCTCAGGCGTTGATTGTTGTTGGAGTTGATAAGGATACACTAGGCACTTTGGACATGCGCTGGTATAGGTTAGGATATAAGCCATTGTTAGTGGCTACCCAATCGGCGAACCACTCCCATTTAAGCATGCCCAACTTTACATCAGGCACACTCATATTGCGAGTGTATTCTACCGAAGCGTGGCATAACTCAAGGGCACTCATGATACCCTCGCGCTTCATGTTGCCACGAAAGAAGCGCAACTCTAGTGTGTAATCATTGTTGGTATTCACCGCACTATATCGCTCGGTTCTACCAGCATAATGGACTTTATCTCGCAAGTTGAATTGTGGGATACCCCACTCATCATTAGTATAGACATCATCAAAGCGAGCAAAGCGCGAGTTCTTGCGCCCAGCTAACTTCATCATCTCTCGCGGATTACGATAGATGAGCGACAAGAATCGGTGCGTGTGAGCGCCCGACTTGAAAGCGGTGCGCGATACATGGACATGAAGCCCACAAGAATCGGTATCCCAACTTCTCGCACCCTTAGTGCGACACCCTTCTATGTAATTCCATAGTGGCGTAGCGTTTTCGTATGCGTGTAGCGTGTGTGGGTGCGTGACTAACTCATACCCCCAACCACTAATGGAGCCATCTTGCTTGAGATAGCAGACATCTGCTTGCTCTAGCGGTAGCACTTCTGCTATGGCGCTATGGTAATTATCTCTATCAGGGTCATCACCGAAAGACATCTCAAGTTCAAAGCCCATGTAGAGATTCTTATCGTTGCCACCATGAAAGACAGGGTTAGGCTTGTAAGAGTATTGGTGTATCTTACCACCAGCATTATTCCCACAATTATCACACTCACCTACCCCATCAGCGTAGCGTTCATCACAATCATCACAATAGGTTGTGTGATTGCTCGCGCAATCCTCGCACCAATAGCCTTGATTCTGAACGCTGGTTCCGCTATCACGATTACTGTTAGTAGTGTAGTCGCAACGATTACAAGTGAAAGAGTTATTTTCCCAGCAATTCTCGCACCAATTTTCATCATCTACATTATACCAACTATCGCTATCAGTTCCAACGGATTCGCAATAGCCACAATACGCAACACAACTATCGCATGCTAATTCACCTGCGCTAGTAGTGAAAGCGTTATCTTGCTCTATCTCGGTTTCACACACAACGCATGAAACCATAGGCTCGCTATCGTCTATCTCTGGCATTATCTCACCCCCTTAGGTGTTATCGTTGCCTTATCTTATCATACCTTAGACTTATTTTCAAGTCTAGTGTAGGTGTGTTCAATCATCATGTTGGAAATCTTATCTCTAAGATTATCGGTGTGGGTCTTTAACCCCTCAAAACCTTGTCGCTTACACCTATCGCTCTCAGCGCGTAGCGCGGTGCGGATAGTGTCTAACTCATTAGGAGCAAGAACTAATATGTAATCGCTCTCACTCATTATCGCCCGATAACTTCTCAGCGATTATCTTGCTGATAATCTCCCAATCCTTATCAGTTGTCGGCGTGGCTTGATAAAGCCCTAGCGACTTAACTGTGAAGGTGGCAGTATCTCTTAGAATTGCCATCTACTTATCCTCTCTTATGCTTGATAACCTTGCGGGCTATCATAACACCTATTGTAGCAATTACTAACCACCATTGAAGGTTGAAATATAGCGGTGCGCTTGAGAAGGTTATTCCCCAATCGCTCACGCTTATCTCTAAGTAATCGTCCATAAGTTTATCCTATTCTTACCTAGTGCGTAGCCTTGTGCTATCGCGTGTCGCGCTAGGGTCATGAACCCTCGCACCCGTTAGGTGTGCGCGACTAGCCTACTATTTAGACATGCTTTCAGCAACTCTTAGCATATAGAGTAAGCCTTCCTCTATCATCACATCATAGAACTCATCTATGGTTATTAAGCCTTCTTGATACTGCTTGGATAGCTTTGCGTATAACTCTTGTTGATTCATTAGTTATACGCTCCTCTCATCTCTAGTTCAAGTCGCTTCTGCGACTCAGCGAAAGCCTTACGGCGTTCATCTAGTTGAATTGCTTTAGTATCTTGCTCTGATACTTTGCGTGGCTTTACTACTTTGCCACTTACTCTAGCCTTAGCCTTGCGCTTAGTCTTAGCCTTGCTAGGGGCTACGATAAAGCGCTCACCATTAGGCTTGATTATCGTGATGGGGAAAGACACTTTAGGTGTCTGCCTTCTCCATGCTGGCGATACTCTCACGACTCTTTGAGCCATGACTCTATCCTCTCTAGTCGGTTTAGGGCTGAGTTGCCCTAGTGGATAGGTGGGCTTTAACACCCACCTACCCGCGCCTATCGTGCTGGCTACTTGCTTGGCTCTACATAAGCCAAACTCGCTGACCAACTCTCTAGGCGGTAAATAAAATGCGACTAGGCGTGACTTGTATCCATTAGACCGACCCCCGCGAAAGCGGGAGAAGTAAGAGAGATAACTCTCAGACCGATTAGGTCTAACCCTTAAAGTGACTTCGCTGAAAGTCTGCCTAGTGAGAGAGAGCACCTAATCGGGCTAGTTATCTAGCCACTTTCAGACTCTCGCTAGGGGCTAATTCCAAGCGATAGGAGAATTGAATCATGAACGGGGGGAATACTCAACTCATGGCAACAATAAAGCTCTTAAAGTTGAGCGTGGGAAATGTGAAGCGCGTCACACTTTAGGCACTACGCCTAGAACTAGGGTAAATCGGACATAACGGGATAGATAGGATATTGGGAAATAGTCAATAGCGACACGCTGAGAATTGGAAAGTGTGAGCCGATTCACACTAGAACACTTGTTCTATGACCTACGCCACACGGGGGAGATAGGGTCGGGGGGATAGTCGCACACTCAGAAAATCCCCAGCATATTCTCATATTTAATTAAGGTATAACTCTCTAGTATAGGTAGAGGGTATAGGTATAGGGGCGGTAGCCCCCTACTCAGACAACACTCAGACAACTCTCAGGAATCTCTCAGGAATCTTTGAGGGCATATTGTTTAATTCTGCGGTGAGTAAGATATTATGTCTCACCCTATAAATTTCTGTTATATATCCCCCCTAATATATATATAAATCGGACATTATACCCCCTAAAATAAAATATATTACGGAAACCTGTTCGGTTTCCAGATTTGAACAGGTTTTCTATATATGTAATATAAAATATTATATAGAGCGAGCTTCGCTTTATTGCTCGCTCGCTTATAATATATAATATAATATATAATGGGGATACTATGCCCGTTTTATGACGGGCGTTATTTCTGTGATTTATGGGGGACACTGATGGGTAGAAAGCCTGGCAAGGTAGATATACCAATGCATGAGGCTAAGGAGAAAGTTCTCCTGATGCTAGCCCAAGGTAGCACCATATCCCAGGCGATGGGTAGCGTAAACCGTAATGAGGTTACCTTCCGTCAATGGAGTATGAAGGATACTGACTTCAAAGACAGGGCCGACAAGGCCCGCCTAGAAGGCAAAGGTATCAAGGCTGACTTTAAGAATCTTAAGGATATATCCTTTGAGGACTTCTCTGAGCAGTTCCTAGATACTAAGCTCTTTGACCATCATAAGGATTGGGTTGACTTAATAGAGGGGCGCGAGCCCCGCTGGTTACACCCCGCCATGACTTATGAGCCAGGCGCCGACAACCGTATCCTGATTAATGTACCCCCTGAGCATGCTAAGTCCACCGTGGTGACGATTAACTATGTTACCTACCGACTAGCTGTAAATCCTAATGTTAGAATCATCATAGTCTCAAAGACGCAGGGCATGGCCCGCAAGTTCCTCTCGGCGATTAAGACTAGACTCTCACACCCGAATTGGATAAAGCTTCAAACAGCCTTCGGTCCGCAGGGCGGATATAAGGCTGATAGCCAAACCTGGAGTGCCGATATGATTTATCTTGGCACTGGTAGAGACTCTGGCGAAAAGGACCCTACAGTACAAGCCCTTGGCTTTGGTAGTCAAATCTATGGAGCACGAGCCGATTTGATTATCCTTGACGATGTTGTGATGAACTCAAATTCCCACGAGTGGGAGAAGCAAATTGAATGGCTTCAGAAAGAAGTCATCACACGCTTAGGACGACACGGGAAACTACTTATCGTAGGGACCCGTGTTGCTCCAGTAGATTTATATAAAATGATTCGGGACGGTCAACAATGGACTGGCGGTAAATCTCCATTTACCTACTTTGCCCAACCAGCCGTACTGGAGTTTGATGAGAAACCCAAGAATTGGAAAACTCTTTGGCCCTGGACGGACAAGGCTGAAAGCGATAAGGACGACGTTAACCCCGAGGGACTTTACCCTAAGTGGGACGGTCCTTCACTTTTTACTAGGCGTAGTGAAGTGGCACCTTCCATATGGGCGATGGTCTACCAGCAAGAGGATGTCACCGAAGATTCAATCTTCTCCCCCGCAGCAATTGCAGGATGCGTTAATGGTATGCGAAAGCGTGGCCCCCTTAAACCAGGAGCCCCAGGACACCCCAGCAACTTAGAGTCTGCCTATACAGTTATAGGATTAGACCCAGCTATGACTGGCAATACTGCTGCAGTAGCTATTACTTATAATCGCGGCGATAGTATGATTTATGTTTTAGATGCTGTCAATATGACAGAGCCTAGCCCATCAAAGATTCGTGCCCTTATAGAAGATTGGGTACAAAGATACAAACCGCAGGAACTAAGAATTGAAATCAATGCCCACCAGAAAGCCTACGCCCTCGATGATGAACTGCGTAACTGGCTCTCGATGTATGGGTGTCAACTCAACTCTCACTTTACTGGTAAGAATAAGTGGGATACTTCTTTCGGTGTGGCTTCTATGGCAAGCCTTTTCGGTAGCCTTAGAGACGGAAGATTTCAAGACAACAACTCAATAGAACTACCAAGTAATGAAGGTAGCGAAGGGCTTAAGGCTCTTGTGCAACAATTGATTACTTGGAAACCTGAGACTAGAAATCCAACAGACTGTGTTATGGCTCTCTGGTTTGCTGTCATCCGCGTCCGCGAATTAATGCAGCAACAATCACAGTCAGCAAGATGGATGCAAAACCGCTGGGCTACTCGTGCTCAGACGGAAAGAAGATTCTCAATTAACCTAGATGAAGCCGTTGCAGAGCAATGGCAACAGACATACGGATAGGAAACCAATATGGCAAAAGTAAAGCGCCAATCAGCTGCTGAAGTAAAGCGCAAAGCAGAAAAAGCAAGATTGTATGCCAACCAAGACCCATCAAGTGCAGGAATGTACGGCGGTTCAGAGGCAGAATATGAACTTCAAGAAACAGCAATGAACCTTAGCCGCGGCAAAGCAAAAGGATTAGGTAAGATTGCTCGTGGGTTTTCATTTCCTACAAAAGAAGAATCTAGAGCTGCTCTATTGATGTCAAACTCGCGTGCTGCCGAACTAGAGCGTAGCGCACTTCGCGCCCAAAGCGCAGAGCGTCGTGGCCAAGAAGCAGCAAGTAAAGCTAAAACAAAAAGAGCTATTACAGGCCGTGCTTCTGCTGGAATCACAGGTAAGGGTAGCAAGAATGTTAACCCTACCTACAACACATACTAAAATTTAGTTAGGATATAATGGCACTTACAATTGAACAGATTGCTGCGCGAGTTGACTCGCTACGCTATCGTAGCTCAGATAGGGACGCTCGTAATCAAGACGTCCTTGCTGTCCGTAAAGGTCAGATTGCTAGCGTATATCCTGACTTCTTTCCAGATGGAGTAGACGCAAATGTCGTTGCAAATTTTATTGATATTGTTGCGCGAGACTTATCTGAAGTTATGGCGCCTCTGCCTGCAATCAACTGTTCCGCGGCGAATCAGACTTCTGACAGGGCTCGCAGCTTTGCTGACAAGCGTACTCGCATTGCAAGCAATTACTTTGCTCATTCGGACATGTCTGTACAGATGTACTCGGGAGCGGACTGGTATATAACCTACGGCTTCCTGCCATTTGTTATCGAGCTAGATGAAGAAGCTAAGCTTCCTCGTATTCGTCTAGAAAATCCAATCGGCTCCTATCCAGAATTTGATAGATACGGAAGATGCGTAGCATTTGCTAAGCGTTACTCATTAACCCTTGGCGAGCTTGTCACCCAATTCCCAGAGTATGAGCGTGCGCTCCTTGGTGGACTTGGATACAAGCAAGACTTAAACTCTCTTATCGAAATGGTTCGTTACTATGATAAAGACCAATCGGTAATCTATCTACCAGATAAAAATAATCTTCTATTATCTCAAGCTAAGAATCCTCTTGGCAAGATGATGATTGTAGTAGCCCGCAAACCATCTATCGATGGTGAGATGCGTGGACAGTTTGATGACATATTAGGTATTCAGTTGCTACGCAACCGCTTTGCACTCCTTGCTATGGAGGCAGCAGAGAAATCCGTACAGGCTCCTATTGTACTTCCACAAGATGTACAAGAGCTACAGCTTGGTGGTGATGCGGTTATCCGCACATCCAACCCAGCAGGTGTACGTCGTGTAGAACTTACCCTGCCACAAGGCGCATTCACAGAGCAGACTCTGCTTAATCAGGAATTGCGTGTAGGCGCTCGTTACCCTGAGGGACGCACAGGTAACATTAATGCATCGATTGTCACGGGTCAGGGCGTACAGGCTCTCATGGGTGCCTTCGATACCCAGGTCAAATCTGCACAGGCAATCTTCGCCAGCGCCCTCCGTGACGTCATTCAGCTTTGCTTCCAGGTAGATGAAACTATCTTTCCAGAAGAGAAGACAATTCGTGGTGTAGATGCTGGTGCTCCTTACGAGATTACTTATAATCCTAAGAAGGATATTAAGGGTGACTACTCAGCAGATGTACGTTATGGTATGCTTGCTGGTTTGAACCCAGCTCAAGGCTTGATATTCATGCTACAAGCACTTGGTGGTAAATTAATCTCCAAGGATATGGCAATGCGTGAACTACCATTTACAGTTAACGTAAGTCAAGAAGTTGAGAAGATTGAAATTGAAGATATGCGTGCAGCTCTTCTTGGTTCACTGCAAGCCTATACTCAAGCAATTCCACAGATTGCCGCAGGCGGCGGCGATGCAAGTCAGATAGTATCTAAGATTGCACAGGTTATTAGAGCTCGCCAAAAAGGACAAGCGATAGAGGATGCGATTGAAGAAATCTTCGCCCCTGTCGAACAGGTTCCTCCTGCTGGTGCCCCGATGGTTGAGCAACCGTCCCCTGCTCCCGCTGGCGCTCCAGTAGGAGGCGCTCTTGCTGAAGAACAAACACCAGTTCCTACAGTAGAGCAAGGCCGTCCAGATGTTATGAGTCTTCTTTCAAGCCTTACAGGTAGTGGAGAAGCTAACGCAAGCGTAAGAACTATTCGCCGAAGATAATCTAGGAGGGGACAATGACAACGATTATTGGAGTTGAATACAAAGATAAGTCTGTCATTGTTGCCGACAGTCGTATTACAGATGATAGTGGGAAATCTTACTCACATCCATTTATGCGTAAGATTACAGAACGCGGCGCACTACTTATAGCAGGAGCAGGAGAAGTATCACCCTGCGACATTGCCCAGAACATTTGGATTCCACCAGTATTCTCAGCGAAGGACAAGAAAGATACCTATCGCTACATGATAGTTAAGGCTATGCCTTCTCTTCGTAAGTGTCTTACGGATAATGGTTATAACTTTGATGAGCCTCACGATAAGAATAAAGATGGATTAAGATTTCAATTTCTCATCGCAGTAGGTGGTGAGCTATTTGATGTTGACCAAGATTTGGCGGTAATGAAAAGTGAAGAAGGATTCTACGCAATCGGAAGCGGTGGCTCTTACGCTCTTGGAGCGCTTTACGCGGGTAGTGATGTCATCACTGCAATGGAAGTGGCTGCACGAATTAGTGTATACACAGCACCACCGTACCAAGTAGAAGAGCAACTCAAATGAGTAAGTTTACCCAAGCCGTTGACAAGGCTATGAGAGTACTTGCTGAAGAGCTAGAAGATTCAGAAAGCCAGATATGTACTGGCTGGGTATTAGTAAGTGAGTGGAGTGACTATGAAGGCACACGCTATCTTATGACAGATGTAAGTGAAAACATGAATCCTTGGTTAGCCAAGGGTATGCTGTTATCAGCAGAAGAATATTCTTATAGTCCTGAGGAGGATACAAATGGCCGTTGAGAATCGTGGCGGTAGACGCCCTACAGCCCCTCAGTATAATCCAGCTAATGTTAATGGACTTGGTGGTAATGGACAAAGTGGTATGAATACAGACTATACAGGTTTTACTTATGGAATGAATAAGGCTGTTAATGAACAACGCCAAGCAGCTCCTATTAAATCAACAGCCCCTACAGGACAGATGGGTGTTGCAAGAGAGCTTGTACAAGAGCCTTTGATTCCATTAGATGCACCAACACAACGTCCTGATGAGCCAATTACTTATGGTGTAGATGCAGGCCCAGGCCCTGGTACTGAAGTATTAAACCTACCACAAGGTGTTGGTATGGGACAAGATGTAGATAGCGGTATTCAAGCTATTCGTGCAATGTATATCCGCGACCCACGTAACCAGGATTTACGTCGCATCCTAGAATTGGTAGACCAGCAGATAGGTAACATGTGAGTCAGCCAGCAGTAAAAAAGAACCCAGATGGTACTTGGACAATTACTGGTGTACAAGAAAACAGGCTTACACAGAATCAAGCTGACTATCAACAGTTAGTTAAAGCTTCTGAGCTACTTACTGGTGAAGAAGGCGAGAAAGCTCGCCGTTTAATTACGCAAAATCCTACCCTTTCTGGTGGATTACTTGCTAGCTTAGCTTCATATGGTGCAGTTCCTAATAATAATCTTGTTAAGACACTAGCTGATATTGATACACAGACTCGCGCTCAGCGAGAATTAGATGCTTTTACTGAAGCACAGCGTATTTCTAATGAAAAGTTTAATAGCAAATGGTATGGCAAGCTATGGTCAACTGTAAAAGGTATTGTTCGTGGTGCTGCTATTATAGGAGAGACTCCAGGAGAGCTAATTCAGGCGTCTGCTCGCACCCTAAAAGAAGATATTGATGCAGCAGTACGAGGAGATATTAATTTTTGGACTCGGCAACCTACCGACAAAACTAAAACTCGTGAAGATTTAGGATTATCCAGCGGCCCAGGTTCTATCTTGAACCAATTAAAGGTTACTCAAGTTGCTAAAGAGCTTGTTACTGAAAAAAGAATAGATTTAGGTGCAGGATTTTTCCCATCTGAAGAAACTGGTGCAGGTTTTGCAGCGCGTAAAGCACAGATGGATATAGCTGCAGTCAATGTTAAGGTAGGCAATAGGACTTATCAACGTCCATTCTACCTAGCTGACCCAGTAGTCAATGCTATTACATTCGGTAATGCTGATACTAGCTATGGCAACGTAATGGTTGCTTTAGGAAACCTAGCTTTTGCTATCAAAACTGATAGTTTTATTGTATATAATAGAATAAAGAATGCTTCAAGGGAAGCAGAGCGTGTAGCTCGGACATCAACTGGTGTAAAAGCTGCTAAAGCTTTCCAACAAAAAGCCATACTTGATGCAGAGATTGATGAACTTACAGCTAGAATAGCTCAATCGTCTAGAGAACTAGATAATTTAGTAGGAGCTGAAAGAGCTGCTAAGCAAGATGAGTTTGTTACTGCTTTAAACGAGAGAGTTCAAAAAGCAGACGAGTATGATAACATTGTTTATGACCCTGAAGCAGTAGCTGGATTCTTAAGTAGCTCTGCAGCAGCTCCAGCCATTGATGCTCTTTCTGAGATTACAGACTGGAAAGAAATCTGGCGCTTAGGCAAGTCAGCAGGTGGACGCAGTGGTTTTACTGTTGAACAATCAAAGGCTATTGCTGCTGCATCTAACCGTGAAGAAGTATTAAGCGCTTTAGCTCCTTATATTGCCAAAGGAACAGTCACTGCTGGTGTACTTGATAGAGGCACAGCAACAGGAAAAGCTGTTGGAGAAATGCTTAGCTCCAGGATTGTCCCTGGTCAGGTAGCTCAATTTGTTAATTTCGTTAAAGGCCTCGGCGCTCGTGGCTTTCGCAAAATGCCATTTTATAATAAAGTTGTAGATGCTTACAATAAAGGTTTAACAGTTGTACCTAGAGGTAAAGCTATTCATGCCTCTGATAAAGATGCATTGATTGATGCAATTTATTCTTATGGCCGTATTACAAATGTATCTGCTGCTAAACTAGATGAGTTAGCTGACATTGTAGCTCTGTCGGATGATGCTTCTGAAATAGGCTATACTGCTTCTGCTAAACTATTTGATGAGATATTAGCAGCTAACCTGGATAAATCCCTGGAGCCAGAACTTCTTAAAGAAGTAACTCGTGTATTTAGAAACGGTCATAGCGAGATGGGATTATATTGGGCAGCCCGTCATGCAGCTGGGGCAAAAATAGATTACATACTTTCTGGAAATAAAAGAGTAACTATTACTGGCCCACATCTAGACTCTGAATACCTTAATTCAGTAGTATATTTACCTGATGCTCGTGAGCTATTAGATGTAATTGCTTCTGTAGGTAAGATTCGCAAAGCAACAAAAAGCACTAAAGAGGCTTTAGATTACGCAACCAATACAGTTTGGAAGCGTATTGTTCTTGTTCGTCCAGCATATATTATGCGTAATATTGCTGAGGAACAGATTCGTGTTCTAGGCACAGGGCATATATCGTTCTTTAACAACCCATTAATGGCTATGGGTATGTGGCTAGGCCGTGACGGTGGAGCACCTTGGCGTGCTGTGTTAAATAAATTTGACCCATTTAAGAATACAGTTACAGACGAAAGCTTTAAGTTAGGTAAAACTAAAGACGAGTTTGCAGCTGAAGTTATGGCTCATGACGCAACTGAATCATATATTAAGTTTATGACCTCTGGTATAAGTGGCGTAGATAATGATGCTCGCGCTGTCATGTCATTTGCTGGATTCCAGCCTAGAGCATACGGACATCCTCGTTGGTGGGAAGGTCTTGCTAATGAAATTCGCATTCTTAATAACTCTATTGCAGGTAGAGCAGTAGCTAGCACTGGCCCTACTTTAGATAATCAAATGGCTACAGTAGATTACTTACTTACTGGCGCTGGTAAAGATGAGTGGACTCAGTTTGCTAAACTTCAGAAGCCTGAGATTCGTGATTGGTTACTTAGCAGAGAAGGTGCAACTACCTACTTGTTTACTGGTGTAGGCGAAGGTGATAAAGCAGTATCTCTTCTTGCTCGTATTGAAGAAGCAGCAGGACTAGGTGGCGAGGCTTCTCAGGCAATTAAGAATCTAATCGCCTTTGGTAGAATTGATAAACCAGGCTTTAGGATTGAAGTGCCTAAAGGTAGACAATCTGCAGAGAATTCAATTCGCAATGCTGCTGAAGTTTCTAGAGGTAAGAAAGCTTTAAAAGATGCTAACGAAGAGTTTGCAGATATGTTAAAGCAATCCTTTGATGGCAAAGGTAATTGGGATGGATTACTTATGGGTATTCCTGAAGCTAGGTTTGAAAGCATTGGAAAAAAACCAGGCTTTTTGACTAATATTTCTGAAGGATTCTTTAAGTTTGCTGTTAAGCTTGAGAAGACATCAACCATGGGTCCTGAATGGCGTCAGTCATATTGGGACGCTATCTATGATATCTCTGGCGCACTAGATGCTGAAGCTGTTGCAAAGCTAGCTACTGTTGCTAAGAAGTCTTTGACTCCATTAACAAGCTTTAAAGGACAGCCAATCGGCAAAGAGCATGCAGTATGGAAAGCATTTAAAACTGCAGAAGAATCTGCTGCAAAAGTTTCAAAGGAAGAACTAGCTGAAGCTCAATCATACATAAACAGATTTCCCAATTTGCAAGAATATAAAGACGGTGGTAGTGGCGGAATTGTTGGAACTAGAAGCGTTGTTGGTTTCGTAAAAACTTCTGCCTTAAAAGATATGTCTGGAAATATTGCTGGAAATAAAGAAGCGATAGAGTCCTACCGCAAATCATTACGCGAAGGTAAAGGATTTAGTAAAGAATTCCGTGGTGAAACATATGATGAACCAATTATGGTTGTCTATGATAATGAAACAGGATTAGCATATATAGGAGAAGGCAATCATAGGCTTCAAGCAGCTCTTGCTGAGGGTATAAACTATGTGCCAGTAAGAGTGGTTAAAGGTAACAAAAAAGAAATGGTTACCGATTTAGAAGCTGGAAGATTTCCGAAACAAATTAAAAATAATAAAAAACCACAATTTCCAGAAACCTTTGGACCTAACGCTGGTAAAGTACGTGATGAAAATTATGTTCCACCAGAGATGCATCCAAGTTATGTATTTGACAAAGAATACACTTTGACTGAAAGTGTTGAAGCTGCCAAAAAGTTTGGCAATCTAACCGCAGCTGAAGCTCACGAGTATGCTTCCTTTGTAGCTAGCAAGCGTGTTGCTGATTTATTCTATGACGCTTCTCGTAAGCGTTTAGTATTCCATCAGCTACGTTTGATTGCACCATTCGGTGCAGCCTGGGAAGATACTATCCGTAAATGGGGCCAGATTGCTCTGGATAATCCAATGGAAGTATACAAGATTCAAAAGAGTTTACAATGGCTTACAAAGCCAGAGTCATCAGCACTGTATTCTTTAACAGATGCTAAAGACTATTATGACCCTAACCAAGGCTTTTTCTTTAATGACCCATTAGATGGGCAACGCAAGTTCTTTATTCCATTCCTAGGTACTGGTCTTAACTTCCTGTCAAACCTAGTTACTGGCCAAGGAGCTAGTCGCCAAGGCCCTTATGCTATTGCTGCTACACCGCAATCATTGAACTTCGCATTTGCATCAGGTAGCATTATGCCAGGAGTCGGGCCTGGAATGCAAATGGCTTTATTACAGTTAGACGAATTAGGTGTCAATCCAATCAATATTGCACCTATTGGTGCACAAGATTTTATAAATAAAATTGTATTTCCATTCGGTGAGCCTGATTTAAAGCAAGGTGTAATTGAAGGATTTCTTCCTGGAAACTGGCGTAGATTATTAGCTTCGTGGCCTGGGCAAGAAGAATCATATGCTGCAGCTTTTGCTCCTGTTATGAACTATTTAGCTAGTGGTGGAAACTACAACTTAAATGACCTAGAAGACCAAGCTCAGCTAATAAAAGATACGAATAAATTTTCACAATGGTTTACTTTTTTCCGCGGTTTATTTGGATTAGCTTCTCCGTTTCCACTACAACCACAGGGATTAACTACCCTTGATGATGGAAATGTTGTCCTATCTACAGCTTTATACAATGACTTCAAGCAGTTAGAAGTAGCAGCTGGTGGTAATTACAATAAGGCTTATGCTGACTTCTTGGATTTATATGGACCAGAAGCTATATTTGCTATCATCAATACATCTTCAGGTGCCCCTACTAACCTGATGACATACGAGTTAATTCAACGAGAGCCAGAAGTTGTGGACTTATATCCTGAGACTTATGGATATGCATACCCTGCTGGTGGATTCTCTACTGAGTTATATCGCTGGCAACGTCGTGCTGGTAAAAAAGATAAGTTTACTTCTGAAGAATTAGTAAAAAGAGCTACAAGTTTGCGCTTCTATGCAGCCGATGATAGACTAATGGCTCGCCTAATATCTGGTGATTTTAGTGAGGAAGAGTACGAAGAAGCCCGCAAGAACCTTCGTGATACCTTTATTAAAGCAGGTCTTAGTATAGAAACTGACCCATACAAGAAGGCTCGTGTTAAAGAAGAGCTTCGTAGAATGGCAACTGATATACGCTTTGAAGACTCAGATGCTGTGGCAGGACTTCGTGACTATCTATATCTAAGGGATAAAGCTTTAGAGGCAGCTAACATAGACAATGATAGCCTTGCTAAAGTTGGTGCACTACCACAACGTGAGTGGCTAGCAGGACAGGTTAAACAGATTCTACAAAGAAATCCAGAGTTCTATAAATTTTATTACAGGTTCTTTAAAGAGGAGTTAGAAGGATAATGACTATTAAAAAACCCCAGCCAAGCGCCAGTCCAGCTCCTTCCCCAAAACCTTCTGGTAACCTTGGCCCATCTGCTGAAGCTGAGAAAGCTAGCACTACCATACCACAAGGTGACGCAAGTAAAAGAACTCCAACAGGTTTAACTGGCGTTCCTGTCGGTACTCAAATAGTTATTGCCGAAGATGTCATTAGGAAGCCAAGGCCAAAAACTAAAAAGTATTATGATGTTACTAAGAAAACTTATGGAGTAACTCAGTATGCTCCAGGTGATGGTGCCAAGATATTTGGAACATTAAACAATGAGCAGAAGGTTGAACTTCTAGCAAAACTTGCTCAGATACGTGGTTTATACAGCCGTAACAAAGCACCAACCGAAGATTATCTTTTAAGATTAGTTAATGCTGGTGGAAACATAGCCGTCAGAGAAGAAGACATGGACGCGCTAGAAAATGTCATGCGTTATGCTGACACTACTGGTGATAGCTATGGCGATGCTGTAAATAAGTTAGTTACTAATCCAGCCCTTGCTCAAGGATTCTTTGACTTAGCTGGCACCAAGACGGGCGCTGCTCGTAAGATTGCCCTGACTCCAGCTGATGCTTTGGTAGTAGAACTACAACAGTCTGTTCTTGATTATCTAGATATTAAAGCTAGCAAGAAAGAAGCTGAAAGCTATGCTAAGAAGATTAATGATTTAGAGAAGAAGCGTGGGGGAGCATTAACCCAGCTAGAGCGTCAACAGTTACTTCTTGATGAGGTTCAGAATAAAGCAAAAGAAGTATTCAAAGATGGTGTTGACGAGGCAGACAGTTTGCTTATGCGTAAGGGCGCCCTTGGCGGTACCTATAATGTTCTGCGTGAAGAATACAGAGACTATGGTATTCCTATTGATGATAAGTCTTTATACAAACTAGCTATCAATTCAATACGCAGTAAGCAAGCACTAGATAATAATCTTAGTAAGATTAGACTTCAAGCAGAAGTTGCTATGCCTGCTCTTAAAGATTACATTAAGCAAGGCCTGAGCCCCAAAGAAGCGCTTGGAACCTATTTAGCTGCTTACTCTAAATTTACAGGAATTCCTCAAAACCAAGTAGACTTGACAAGACTTGCCCCAGTATATTCGGGAGATAAAGTTATGCCATTTAATGATTGGGAAAAATATTTATATACTCTTCCTGAAGCCAAGAATTCACCCGTAGTAAGAGAGCAGCAGTTAAGTGATGCTAGAGCTCTTATTAGAAACTTTATCGGATAGGTAGGATATGGCCAGAAAATTTAAAACAGATGCTCAAAAAGATGCTGAGCTAGGCATATCACGAGGCAGAACAGACTCTGCTGCTTCCAGAGGCACTGAATCTGGTACTATAACCGCTGTTCAAAAAGAAAGACCTTATGAAGTTGAGAGAGCCCTTGAGGGGTATGACCCTAGTAAGGTAGTCGACCCTGCAAAGGCAGCCATCGCTGCGGAGACTACTAAATTAAAAACATCTATTGATGAAGCTATTACTAAGGCAGCAGATGATTTAGCTGCTATCCTAGCACAGGCTGAAGCTGATATTGCAGAAGCGGAAAGATTAGCAGCAGAAGCTAAACTTTCTGCAGCTGAAGGAGAAAAAGCTGAAGCTGAAGGCGATAAAATTATAACTGATGCTGTTGCATCTGGTCAGTTTAACTACATGCAATTACCTCCTGTATTTAAAGGAGTCGTTAATGAACAACCACAATATGCAACCGTTTCTGATGCAGGATTAGCAGCCGCTGCTGCGGCCCTAGGCGCTGTTGGAGTAGAAGGCCTTGTCGAAGTAATGGCTGAGATTCGTAGGTTATACCCTGGCATCTCTTCAGAAGATGCACTGAATCTTCTTAAGTTTGATAATCGTTTTAATAGTGCATACCTTACCCGTTTTGCTGGAAACAAAAAGCTTCAAGACGCAGGCTTTGCAATGCTAGATGATAAAACATATCTTGCTACTGAAGCAGCTTACAGTAAAATCTTTAATGCTTATGGCTTAAAGCAGTTTGCTAACCGCGACAGATATAGTAATTTAATTGGCAGCATGGTATCAGCTGATGAACTAGCAGGACGTGTATCTGCTGGGTATGATAGAATTGTTAAGGGCGCAGCAGTAACCAAAGATGCTTTAAACAAACTCTTCCCTGAGTTAAATGATACAGATATCTTGGCTTATGTTATTGACCCTGTTAATCAGCTACCCGCTATCCAGCGCAAGATTCAAGCTGCTGAAATTGGCGGAGCTGCTCTTGCCCAGAACTTAAGTATTGGACTAACACAAGGCCCAACTGATGTATCTGAATATACAAATGTCAGTCGTCAAGGACTTAGTATTGAGCAGTTACAAGCACAAGGTGTCGACCTAGAAGAAGCCCGTAAGGGATATGCTGCAGTAGCTGGTGTACTACCAACCGCAGAGAAACTAAGTTCAATTTATGGTAAAAGCCTACAACAGTATGGACGTAAACAAGCTGAACAAGAAGCATTTATGAATTTAGCGGAAGCTAAAACTGCACGAGAAAGACTATCTGCTAGAGAAATAGCAGAGTTTAGTGGCACATCTGGAATGCTTAAGTCACAACGCCGAGCAACAGGCGGCTTAATATAGAATCCTGACATGGACCCATCGGCCCCATGCAGCGTATTAGACCGATAGCAAGAGCCAACCCATTACCCCGAATGGAATTGAGGCTTGCGACTAACAACGAATAGAAGGGTGGTTGCTATGAGCAACAACTACTGGGATGAAGAAGACGATGACCTGGATACAGAGTCACAGTCGTTTGGTGTAACCGAGAGTGACTTACTAAAGAAACTCCGTAAAGCTAAGCGTTCTGATGAGAAACGTATTAAGGAACTCACTGAGCAACTTGAGGGTTTATCCAAAGTGCAGCGTGAGCGAGTTGTCAAAGAAGTCCTAGAAAAGAAGGGTGTCAACCAAAAGGCTGCACGCCTTGTATTGAAAGACTTGGATGATGTTAACGAGGATTCAGTTTCTAACTGGCTCGATGATAACGCAGACTTGTTTGGAATCAAGGTAGCAGAACAAGAGGCACCAGTAAGTCAGCAGGACCTTGCACGGCTTCGCCAGCAAGATGTCCTGACACAAGGTGCTTTGACACCTGACAGAGGACTAGATGTAGAACAGCGTATGAACCAAGCTGGTTCAGCCGAAGAGCTACTATCTATCCTTCAGTCACAACAATAATCCGTTCATAGTCAAGGAGACTAAAAACTAATGTCACAATATACATCAACCGCGAGCACGTCTCTCGGTGGAACAGTTGGTGGCGCAGGTCTCGTACAGAAGGCGTATGACCGTCTTCTCGAGTTCGCTCTCCGTTCAGAACCACTACTTCGTTCTGTAGCAGATAAGCGTCCTGCCCGTCAAGCAATCCCAGGTTCAACTGTAGTGCTACAGCGCTATGTTGACTTGGATGCAAAAACTTCAACACTAACAGAGACAACTGACCCAGATGCAGTTGCTCTAACAACTCCGACATCAGTAACCATTACTCTTAACGAGTACGGTAATGCTGTCCTAGTAACCCGTGCTCTTGAGCTATTCTCACTAGCAGACGTAGACCCAGCTATTGCAAACATCATTGCATACAACCTTGCTGATTCTATTGACCAGGTTGTTTCAACAACACTAACTGGCGGAACTAACGTAATCTACAGCGGAAGCACTGCTACAAGCACTGCAACAATCTCTGCTGCAGCAACAATTGACTCAGCAGACATCCGTAAGGCTGTTGCTAAGCTCCGCGCTAATAAGGCCAAGGCTCGCCGTGGCTCTTACTACTGGTGCGGTATCCACCCAGAAGTTTCCCATGATTTGCGTGCAGAGTCTGGAAACCTAGGCTGGAACTTCGCTCACATCAACTCTGACCCAGCCGTTAATAACGTATGGGCTGGAGAAATTGGCGACTACGAAGGAGCATTCTTTGTTGAGTCTTCTCGTTTGCCAAATGCTAAAGATGGCGCAGACCAGTCTGCTCTTGCTACAACCGCAGTAACCGTTGCAGGTACATCAGCAGGCTTCACCTTTGGTGTTGCTTCTTCTGCTGTAATCGCAACCCGCGCTGAGGTAGGCGACAAGGTTGCTGGAACTGGTATTGCATCAGGTGCAAAGATTACTGCAATCAGCACTTCTGGCTCAACCACTACATTCACTGTAGATACAGCCAACACTGCTGCAGTTACTGCTACAACAACTGTAACTGTAACTCCAGTAACACGCGTATTTGATACTATCCTCTGCGGACAGCAAGCACTTGCTGAGGCTGTTGCAGAAGAGCCACACATTGTTATCGGAAACGTAACCGATAAGTTGATGCGCTTCCGCCCAATGGGTTGGTACGGCGTACTCGGCTTTGCACGTTATCGTGAAGAAGCACTGTATCGTATTGAATCTGGTTCCTCAATCGCAGCTCTCTAGTTGATTGACTCTGAAGGGTAGGCCTAGAAACCTACCCCTTGGGGTGAGTTCATTAGGAGGACTTATGACCGAATATATCTTCACAACCCCCACGGCTGAAGAGGGTCCTGCTGGTGGTGGACGACTGTTTTACTTTTATAAACTTGACAGAGGTATTACAATAGTACTAAAGCCAACTGGTGGGTACGCACAAATTCGATATCCTGTTGATGGAGATTTAGCTAGCTACCCACAAGTCTACGAAGGTGGTTACAACCACATAGTAGATGATACCACAAAGGCAGCACTTATCGCTGGTGGAGTTGGTGTCACAGAAAGTAACTTTACAGCAATATGAAACATTGGGAACATCACCCTGAGCCAGTTGAAGGATGCTTTGGCTGTAAGGGTTTGAGTATACAGATGAACACAGGCGATGCCCATAGTCAAAGGTATATGCCTACTAAAGCGTTTAACAAAGAATTGGATGCCTACAAAGAGGCGAGAGCCCAAGGCATTCAGCCTGCTGGAACTTCTATGAGTAAGATTCAAGAAGCGGTTAAGGCTAGTGAAGTCTTAGGCAAACCCTATGACTCTAGTAAGATGCCACCAGCAAAACATATCAACAAAAAATCAGCAGCAGTACTAAATCAACTAGGAGCATAATATGCCAATGGTAGGCGATAAGAAATTCCCATACACAGCTAAGGGTAAGAAAGCAGCTAAGATGTACGCCAAGGCTGAAAAGATGGAAGACAAGGCAATGATGATGAAGATGTCCAAGAAGAAAGCTGCACCTAAGAAGAAGGCTGCAATGAAGAAGATGGGCAAGAAGAAGTAATGAAAGCAAAAAAAGGAATGGGCTTCAAGGCAGCACAGAAATCAATAGCCAAGAAGCAAGGTGTGTCGATGGAGCGTGCTGGTGCAATCCTCGCATCTGGAGCCCGCAAAGCCTCACCAGCAGCCAAGAAGAAAAACCCCAACCTGAAGAAGGTTAAAGGCGTTATGAAGAAGGGTAAGAAATAATTATGGCTGAATCATTAGATGCAAAACGCCTACGGCTTGAAGCCGAGGCTTACGAAAAGCATCGTAAAAAAGTTGTACAAACTGCTGGTATGGGCGCCCAAAAAGATTTCATAGGTTCTTACTATGATGCTTTGCAAGCAGGTGTTGACTCTCAAATGATGCTTGCAGAATCTAAACGTGCTTTGAAAAAAGTTCGCAAAAAAACTAAGTAATGTCGTCAGGACAATTGAAACCGCACTACGGTTTTAACTCTGTGCAAATCAAAGATGGATATGTAGTGCGGTTAAACAAGAATGGAACAGTAAGAGCAGTACTAGGAAAGTATGGGGAATATGGCAAGCAAGGCAGACCCAAGGCTTAAGAGGGCTGGCGTATCTGGTTTTAATAAACCTAAGCGCACCCCTGGACATCCAAAGAAGTCACACATTGTAGTGGCTAAACAAGGCAGCCAAGTCAAGACTATTCGTTTCGGCGAACAAGGTGCTGAGACTGCAGGCAAGCCAAAGGCTGGTGAGCCTGACAGAATGAAAAAGAAGCGTGCATCTTTTAAGGCACGCCACTCAAAGAACATTGCTAAAGGAAAGATGTCTGCTGCTTACTGGGCAGATAAGGTGAAGTGGTAATGTCATACACCAAGCCTGAGTTAAGAGAACGAATTAAGAACAAAGTAATGGCTGGCACCAAAGGTGGCAAGGCAGGACAATGGTCTGCTCGTAAGGCTCAGATTGTAGCACAAGAATATAAGAAAGCTGGAGGCGGTTACTCAGGTAGCAAGACCAGCAAGCAGAAGTCCTTATCTAAATGGACTAAAGAAAAATGGGGAACTAAATCTGGTAAGCCTAGCACCCAAGGCAAAGAAGCTACTGGTGAAAGATATCTTCCTAAGAAAGCACGCGAAGCTTTATCAAGCAGTGAGTATGCTGCTACTAGCAAAGCAAAGCGTGAAGGTATGAAAAAGGGCAAACAGTTTGTCAAACAACCCAAGTCAATCGCAAAGAAAACGGCAAGGTATAGATAATGGCGACAGGCACAGCAGGTAGTTCATTTACAAGCGAACTAAATCGCTTAGCAAATAGTGGGACATATCCAGTATTGACTTCATACTTGGCTGCCACTGGTGCTGCCAACCAATATGCAGGAACAACAGGTAAGGCACTCATTGGTGCACTGAACCTAGAAGCAGACGCTAATCGTCAGCCTAATAACTTTAAGGCTCTTGGCGGTATCTGTAATGAACTAGCAGGAACAACAGACTTATCACCTACTGACGCCTTAAGGAGCATTAACCTGTGACAACACTTAGCGAAATGATTGATGAGACTTTAATCAATCTATCGGGTTATACCTATCTGCAAGATAGAAGTACCTACCTAACCTCAGCAGTAACTACTCTTACTTCCCCTAGCTCATCTCCTACCGTGTTAAGCCTAGGCTCTACTGACTCAGTAGGCAAGGGCATCATTGAAGTAGGCGAAGAGTTAATGTGGGTTGATTCCTTTGACCGCGTTGCTAACACAGCAACCATTGCGCCATATGGTCGTGGCTACCTAGGCACTACTGCCTCAACTGCTGCTGTTGATACCAAGGTTACTATCTCTCCAATCTTCCCACGCTATGTAATCAAGCGTGCTATCAATGATACAATCCGTGCCATGGGCACACAGCTTCTTATTGTAGACCAGACTACCTTTACATACAACTCAGCTATTACAACCTATGAGCTGAGTGATGGTAGTGGTAACCCACTTAATATTGAGAACATCCTAACTATGTCTTGGCAGGATATTGGCCCAAGCAAAGAGTGGATAAATGTTCGTCGTTATACCTTTGACCCAAAGGCTGAATCTGGAACTTGGGGTACAAATGCACAGACAGTTACCATTGGGGATTACATTACCTCTGGTCGTACAGTCAAGGTTAACTATGTCAAACAGCCATCAGCCTTTACAGCTTCTAACCAAGTCTTTACTACCCAGACAGGATACCCTGAAACAGCAAGAGATGTGGTAATCCTTGGTACAGCATACAGACTTCTAACCTACCTTGACCCAGCACGTGCTTCTCAGATTAGCCCACAAGCTGATGAGATTGATGCTAAGCGTCCGTTCGGCTCAGCCAACACAGCAGTCCGACAAATATTTTCACTTTATCAACAAAGACTTAAAGAAGAGATACAAGCCTTCCAGGGTCAGTACCCAACCCGAGTTCACTACAGCCGATAGGAACATAAATGACAACACGCCAATACTCGTCCCGTAGCCAACAGTCAACACTGACTAGTGCTATAACCGCAGGTGCAAATACTATGACTGTAGTATCAGGCACTGGTCTGCTAGGTGGTGTTACTATTCCTTCAGGCAGAACTTTTACATTGGTTATAGATGTAGATACTGCTCTTGAAGAAATCGTAGATGCTACGGCGGTATCTACTAATACCTTTACAATTACCAGAGCCATTGATGGCTCATCTGCACAAGCACACTCAGCAGGTGCAGTAGTAAGACATATGGCTATGGGTAGAGATTACCGCGATGCCAACCTACACGCAGAGGCTGATGCTTCTTATAATGATGGTGGCGGTAGCGCCCATACAATGCACGGCATTGGCTCAGGTGAGGGTGTAGTAGTAGGAACTCTTAAGACACAGACTCTTACTAACAAGACTCTTACAGCCCCAACAATTTCTGACCCAGTATTTACTGGAACACCAACTGCTCCTTCTTCTATTGTTTTTGAAGGAACTAACGCAGACCCTTATGAAACTACCCTGACAGTAACAGAGCCTACGCAAGACAATACAATTACCTTGCCTGATACAACAGGCGTAGTAGTCATTGCTACGGCAACACAGACCCTGACCAATAAGACCCTGACCAGCCCTACCATCTCTGGTAGCCCTGTCATTACTGGTCTATCTAGCGCAGGTATGATTTCATCCTCTGCTACTCCTAAGGATTATGTAGATAGCATTCTAGGCTCAGCAACGGCTGCAGCAACTTCAGCAGCATCGGCTGCTACAAGTGCTGCTTCTGCTGCTACCAGTGCTACAAGTGCCTCTAATAGCGCTACAGCCTCGGCAACGAGTGCCTCAGCAGCAGCCACAAGTGCTACAAGCGCAGCCACCTCTGCAACTTCTGCGGCGGCTTCTGCCACAGCAGCGGCTACTAGTGCTACCAGTGCTGCAGCCAGTGAGTCAGCAGTTGCAGCCTCCGCTGCTGCTGCAGCAACTTCTGCTGCTTCGGCTAGCACCTCTGCATCTTCTGCCTTAACCTCGGCTAACTCAGCCAGTACATCGGCTTCTTCGGCTTTAACTTCGGCTAATAGCGCTGCAACTTCTGCTTCTACTATGGCAGCCAGTGTTGCTGCTGCTTCTGCAAGCGCAACTGCTGCTGCTACATCTGCTGCTAGCGCAAGCACATCTGCTTCATCTGCCCTGACTTCTGCTAACTCTGCTGCTGTAAGTGCAGCCAGTGCTGCTGCTGCTGTCGCAGCATCTTTTGATGCAAAGGGAGATTTGCTAGTAGGTACAGGGGCACAAGCCTTTGACCAACTCACAGTTGCTACAACTGCTGGATATATTTTAGCGGTTAACTCTGCAACATCTACAGGACTTGAGTGGGTTGCTCCTAATGTTGGTGATATTACAGCAGTATCTGCTGGCACAGGAATTACAGTAGCAAGTAGCACTGG
>Ga0209358_10000352_pt1 | contig 40637 bp, 30 predicted proteins | sample LauGreFa1BDMLBSN_2_FD_187574 | JGI IMG/M metagenome (GOLD analysis project Ga0209358, IMG submission 187574) | Freshwater lake microbial communities from Lake Michigan, USA - Fa13.BD.MLB.SN (SPAdes) (version 2) | ecosystem: Environmental > Aquatic > Freshwater > Lake | place: Lake Michigan, USA... | reverse complement strand
GAGCATGGCGTCGACGGACTCGTAGGCGTTCGGGATGCCCCACTTGGTCGCGGCCTTCTGGGCGGCGCCCGGCGCCGGATCGGCGACGGCGATGATCTCCGCGCCCGCCTGCTTGAAGCCGGCGGCGTGGTATTGGAGCATGCCGCCTGCTCCGATGACGCCTACTTTGGTTGCCATGATCTTGATGCGGATAAGGGGTGATTACTTGCCCTGGGCGGACTTGTCGAAGGCGGCGTCGAACGCGACCTTGTTGGTCGGGAAGGCGAGCTTCTTGACGTAGGCGGCCGACTCGGCGGCGCCGAAGAAGCGGTCCATGCGGCCGTCTTCCCACTCGACGGAGAGCGGGCCGGCGTAACCGACGTCATTGAGGGCGACGATGACGTCCTCGAACTTGATGTCGCCGCGGCCGACGGAACGGAAGTCCCAGGCGCGACGAGGGTCGCAGAAATCGGTATGGCCGCCGAACACGCCGACAGAGCCGTCGCCGTGACCCCACCAGACGTCCTTCATGTGGGCGTGGTGGATCTGCTTGCCGAAGGTGCGGATAAACTTCACGTAGTCGACGCCCTGGTAGCCGAGGTGGCTCGGGTCGTAGTTGAAGCCGAAACGCTTGTGGTTACCGACGGCGTCGAGCGCGCGCTGGGCAGAAGCGATGTCGAAGGCGATTTCGGTCGGGTGCACTTCGAGGCCGAAGTAGACGTCGTTCTTCTCAAAGACTTCGAGGATGGGCTTCCAGCGCTTGGCGAAATCATCGTAACCCTTCTGGAGATAGGCCTGGTTGGTGGGCGGGAAGGCGTAGATCGCGTGCCAGATGGAGGAACCCGTGAAACCGTTGACGACGGTCTTGCCGGAGCCCTTCGACTTGTTGGCCATATACGCCTTGCCGGCGTCGAAGAATTTGCGGGCGGCCTGAGCGGTCAGGGCCATCTCGGCGCACGCGCGCTGGCGGACGCCTTCCGGATTGCCATCACCCCAGACGTGGGCCGGCAGGATGCACTGGTGGCGTTCGTCGATGTTGTCGCAGGTGGCCTGGCCGACGAGGTGGGCGGAGATCGCCCAGCAGCCGAGGTCGTGCTGCGCGAGGAGCTTCCAGACGGACTCGACGTAGCCCGGCTCGTTGACGGCGCGGACGACGTCGAAGTGGTCGCCCCAGCAGGCGAGCTCGACGCCTTCGTAGCCCATGGCTTTGACCTTGGGCAGGAGTTCGGCGATCTTGAGGTCGGCCCACTGGCCGGTGAAGAGGGTAACAGGGCGCTGTGACATGGTGCTTAGGGGTGAGCCCCCAAGTCAGCCAATCGGCCCGCTTAATTCAAGTGGGCAATGCTCACAGACCCCGATTTATGCCTTCCGCGACAGCGATTGGCCCAGTTCGGCCTCGAGCTTGTCGTAAGCCGCCCGGAGGGCCAGGTTCGGCTGGACGACACCCGGGGAGGGAGCGCAGAAAACGGGCTCCAGATCGGCCATCTTGACCCCGCAAGCCCCCTCGGCGGCGCGGAGGGCGGCCCCCAGGGCGGCGGAGTCGGAGACGGCCAGGCGGAGGACCGGGGCGCCGAAGACATCGGCGAAGATCTTGGCCACGGACGGGTTCTCGGAAGCACCACCGGTCAGCAGCAGCTGCGTGGTCGGGGTGCCGACCCAGCGGCTGTGGAGACGGAGGCTGAGCGCCTGACCTTCGACGGCGGCGCGAGGCAAGGTGGCCTGGGTGGCGGCGGCGCCGAGGGCGATGCGTCCGGCCGGACGACGCGGCGTGATCTCGGGCTCTTCCATCGGAAGGACCGCGGAGACCGCGGCCGACGAAGCGTCGACGGCGGCAGAGAAAGCCGGCCAGTCGGCGTGACCGCATTCGCGACGGATGGCTTCGCGAGCGAGCGAACCGTTACGCACGCAGATGAGGCTCATGCTACCGCCCATCGGATTACCGAAAGCGTGGCCGAGTCCGGCGGAGTCGGTGCGGACGCCTTCGATCGCGGCGAAGAGCGTGTCGCTCGTGCCGAGGCTGATGACGACCTTGCCGGGCTTGGAGGCGCCCATGCCGACGAGACTGGAAGGATTGTCACCGGTGCCGATGACGACCTGGCACTTCGGCGAGAAGCCGTGGCGCGCGACGAAATAAGCGGAGATGCCGCCCGCGACGGTGGAACCCGGACGCACGGGCGGAAGCTTGGCGGCGAGATCGGGCGCGGTCGCGGCAAGCGCGGCGGGAGCCCAATCACCTTTGCGGATATCCATCAGGTTCATGCCCGCGCCGTCACCGGTGTCGATGGCGGCATCCTTGCCGGCGAGCACCGAAGCGAAGAACGAAGAGACAAGGTGGACGCGCCTGGTCTTGGCCCAGGCGGCGGGATCGAGCTTGGCGAAGCGACGGATCTGCGGACCCGTGAAACGCATCGTGGCGACGGAACCGGTCAGGTCGCAGACAGCCTGGTCGCCACCGAGGGCGGCGGCGATTTCGGCGCATTCGGCCGCGGTGGATGAATCCATCCAGATCGGCGAAGAGCGTCGAGAGAGGACCGGTGAGATCTTGGCGGACAGCGACGTGGCACGATTACCGTCGGCGAGCGCGGCCTCGTAGCCGGCGGCGAGGTAGACGCTACCGTGCTGCTGGCCGGAGACCGAGACGGCGTCGACCTTCGAGAGGTCGGTCAGCTTGGCGAGACGATCGAGCGCCAGCTCGAGGCCGTCGAGCCAGAGCAGCGGATCGGCGTGCACTTCGCCGCCCTGCCCTCCGCGGAGGAATCCTTCCGGATGTCCGCGGTCAGGGAAGTCGGCGCCGAACGCCGCGCGGGCGCGGGCGACCGTCGTGCCTTTCACCGTGTCCAACACGAGCGCCGTCGCGCTCTGCGTGGACAGGTCCAGACCCAGGACGATCGCCATGGCCTTAGCGGATATACTCGTTGATCAGGTTCTCGAGCATCTCCTGGCGGCCGGACGCGAGCGTCGGCGCCTTGATGCCCTGGGCGTAGGCGTCGAGCTGGGCGAGGGTGACCTTGCCGGACTCGACCTTCTTGCCGATACCGCTGTCCCACGAGGAATAGCGCTTGGCGACGAACTGATCCATCTTGCCGTCCTTGATGATCGCGTGGGCGATCTTAAGGCCGCGGGCGAAGGCGTCCATGCCGCCGATGTGGGCGTGGAAGAGGTCGACCGGCTCGTGCGATTCGCGACGACGCTTGGCGTCGAAGTTGAGGCCGCCCTTGGTGAAGCCGCCCATCTTGAGGATGCGCAGCATGATGTTCGTCGTGAGGTAGAGGTCGGTCGGGAACTGGTCGGTGTCCCAGCCGAGGAGCGTGTCGCCGCGGTTGGCGTCGACGGAACCGAGGGCGTTGGCGCCCATCGCGACTTCCATCTCATGCTCCATCGTGTGACCGGCGAGCGTGGCGTGGTTGGTCTCAAGGTTCAGTTTGAAGTGCTTCAGGAGGCCGTATTCACGGAGGAAGTTGAGGCAGGCGGCCGAGTCGGAGTCATACTGGTGGGTCGAGGGTTCGCGCGGCTTGGGCTCGATGAGGAACTGGCCCTTGAAGCCGATCTTCTTCGCGTGGTCGACGGCGAGGTGCAGGAGCGCGGCGAGGTGGTCGAGCTCACGCTTCATGTCGGTATTGACCAGCGTGGCGTAGCCTTCACGGCCGCCCCAGAAGACGTAACCTTCGCCGCCGAGGGCCTTGGTGGCCTCGAGCGCGTGACGGACCTGGCTGGCGCCGTAGGCGAACACGTCGGCGTTGGGCGAGGTGCCCGCGCCCTGCGCGTAGCGCGGGTGGGCGAAGAGGCAGGCGGTGCCCCAGAGGAGTTTCTTGCCGGTGGCCTTCTGGTAGGCCTTCAGCTCCTTCGTGACGCGGGCGAGGTTCGCATGCGTCTCGGTGAGGGTCTTGCCTTCGGGAGAGATGTCGCGGTCGTGGAAGCAGTAGAAGTCGATCTGGCACTTCTGGAGGAACTCGAAGAAGACCGGGATACGACGGAGGGCATTGTCGAGGGAGTCGGAGCCGTCATCCCAGGGCATGAGGGCGGTGCCGGCGCCGAACGGGTCGGAGAGACTGTTGCGCATCACGTGCCAGTAGGCCGCGGCGAAGCGCATGTGATCCTTCATCTTCTTCCCGCCGATCTTCTCGTCCGGGTTGTAGTGCTTGAAGGCGAACGGGTTCTTGGACTTCGGTCCTTCGAACTCGATGACCGGGACATTAGGGAAGTGCGACATGTCTTATAGGAGGGAGGGTTCTGACATTGGAGGCGACCCACCGACTGCCAAGAAAGGAATGGCTCCGACCTATGAACAAAACGACAGGCAGGGAGTCCGCATACAACTGCGCCTTGCGCCCTCGGCGGGGGCGGCTAGTTTGGCGGCATGGAGGTCGTCCACACCATCCCTGAGCTGCGCGCCGCCGTCGCCCGGGCCCGCCAAGCCGGGAAGTCCGTCGGCTTCGTGCCGACGATGGGCTGCCTGCACGAAGGCCACCTCAGCCTCATCCGCCGAGCGAAGCAGGAGGCCTCCTTCGTGGTGGTCTCGATCTTCGTCAACCCGACCCAGTTCGGGCCTAATGAGGATTTCTCGAAATACCCGCGGACGTTCGAGGATGACCGTCGCGGCAGCGAAACCGCCGGAGCCGACCTGATTTTCTCCCCGGTGACGGCCGACTTCTACCCCGCCGGCGCCTCGACCTGGGTGGACGTCGAAGGCCTCTCCGCCGGACTCTGCGGCGAATTCCGACCGGGGCATTTCCGCGGAGTAGCCACCGTCGTCGCGATGCTTTTCAACGCCGTCCAGGCGGATGTCGCCGTCTTCGGCCGCAAGGACCTACAGCAGCTCGCGGTGATCCGCCGCATGGTCCGCGACCTGCACTTCCCTGTCCGCATCCTCGCCCACGAGACCGTCCGCGAACCCAACGGCGTCGCGATGAGCTCGCGCAACCGTTACCTTTCGGCGGAGCAGCTCACGCAGGCGACCGCCATCCCGGCCGCCATGGAAGCCGCGAAGGCGCTGGCGCGTACCGGCGTCACCGATGCCTTGCGCCTGCAGGCCGCCGCGCAAGCGGTCTTGGCCGCCCAGACCGCCCTGAAACCGCAATACTGCGAGATCGTCGACCTCGAGACGATGGCGCCCGTGGCCTCGACCGCCGGCAAAAGCTGCGCCATCGCGATCGCCTGCCACCTAGGAGCGACGCGCCTGATCGATAACGCCGACCTCTGATCAGGTCAGGCTGAGATAGACCGCGGCCAGCAGGATCAAGGCCCCGATGAGGCGACGTGTCATGATACCGCTGCCCACCTGCTTCTCGGCGTTGGCGAACCAGTGGCCGACGACCCACACCAACGCCACGCTCCACAGGCCCCGCGTGTTATAAAGGACGTTGGTGACCGTGACCTCGTGGTAGACCGCGATGCAGTAGGCGATGCCCATCGCCTGGATGGTGAGCAAGGTGCCGCCGCCGAAAGCCCAGACGACCATCGGGCGAGGCATCTCGCGTAACGGCGCGGAGAAGAAAGGGATCAACGTGAACGACAGTCCGCCGACGGTGGCGAACATCACCGGCGCGAAATGCCCGAAACCGAAATCGCGGACCCACAGCTGCTGCATCACGTCGGTCGCCGCGAAGGCGATCGAGGCGAGGAAGGCGAAGCCGACGCTCACCAGCAGGCGGTCGCGGTTGGCCCGCCACTCTCCGCCCAGCAAGGCCAAGGCCAAAGTAGTGAGGAAGGTGGCCACCCACAGCTTCCAGCCCAGCTCCTCGCCGCCGGTGACGAACACCAGCAGGGCCACGAAGATCACCTTCGTGCCGAGCACCGGCGTCGCGATGGAGATATCGCCGCGGCTGATCGCGATGAACGTGAAGACCTGGCCGATGAAGAAAGCCGTCCCGGCTAGCATCGCATGGAGGACGTTCGTCGACGTGAAGGCCTCGCCCCCGTGCAGGAGCCAGGTCTGGAACAGGACCGCCCCGATGAGGTTCACGATGAACAGGACCCGCCAGGGGTGCCCCCCGTCCATGGCCCGCTTGAGCGCCATCGCGGCGAAGGTATAGCCCACGGCTGAGCAGAGCGGAATGACGATGGAGGCGGGCGAACGCATCAGGCAGGCCCGAACGAACGCCCTTCCCTCCCCGCTGGCGAGTCCGAACCAAGAAAACGCCGCTACCGACCCGACCCGACCTTGCCCCCGGCCGGCCGACCGGCATGCTGGAGGCATGGGTCATTTCTCCTACAAGACCGAGGCGGTCGACCCGCACCGGAAGGCGCTTTCCGAACAGCTCATCCTGGACCTGAACCATGTCGCGGACGGGCCCTTGCTCGCCTTGGCCAAGCTCATCCCGGGCGGATACATCCACCGGAAGCCTTTTCTCCGCGACGCCAAATGGCGCTTCCAGAAACGGCTGGCCAACCTCACCGAGGACGCGGCCGCGGTGGCCGACCATCTGCCATGGTTCGCCGGGGGCCTCAAGGCCGACAAGGCGCGGCTGCTCGAGCATCTCGATGAACTCGCCGCCGTGCTCGGCGGCCCGCGCGCCGGGCTGCTCTGCCTGCTCTGGAACCATCGGGCCGAGAACAAGGACGCCGCCCTGTCCGCCGACCTGCTGCCCCGCCTTCTCGCGAACACGAAGCCCCAGGCCGGGAAGCCCGATGGCAAAGCCTGGAAAGCGCTGCAGGCCAAGCTGGGCGGAACAACGGAAAAAGAACCGCTCGAATCCGTCGACGCGCTCGACTCGGCCGGCAGGACCGTCCGGCGCCTCCTGACCGAAATCTCCCAAGGCAAAGCCGCCCGCGAGAACGAAGGCCGCCAGATCCGCCGCCAGCATACCAACGAACTCGAAGCGAAGGACGCCGAGATCCGGAAGGTCCGCGAGGAAGGCGCCCGCCAGGCGCAGGAAGCGGCCAAGCTGGCCGCCGTCGCGGAGGCCAGCCTCCAGTCCCTGCAAGCCAAGCTGACCAGCGAAGAAGCCGAAGTGACGCGACTCCGCGGCGAACTCGACCGCGCCCGGGAACACGTGGCCAAGAAGGCGCGAGAGATCGCCGAGGAACTCCTCTCCGAAGAAGTTCGTCCCTGGCTGGCCGACGCCCGCACGCTGAGATCCGCTTCCGAGGAAGTCGCCAAGCTGCGCCAGCTGACGACGGAGACCGTCGAGAAGGTCCGCAAGGCCCAGCGTGACGCCGACCCCTTCCTGGCGAAGGAACACGAACTGCGCCAAGCCATCCCGCAGATGGAGGAGATGCTCAAGCTCCTGCGCCGTTACCTGCGCACCGCCGGCCAGGCCCTGCCCGAGGTCGTCGCCTTGGAGAAACGCATCACCGAGCACATCGAGAAGGTCCGCTATGAACTCGAGAAACGCGACCAGCCTTCCGACCCCTTCCTCGAACGCATCTCCGCCCGCATCAACGGCGCCGACGCCCGCGAACTGAAATCGATCGAAAGCGCCCTGCTCCTCGCCGAACAGGCCGGACTCGTCGACTCGCGCCACGCGGACCTTTACCGCCGCGACCTCCACCGCCGCCGCTCCTACCTGGCCGACGCCGCCTACCACGTGCAGAAGCAGACGGGGCCGCTCGCCCTGCTCGAACGCGCGGTGGCCACGGGCGAACCCGCCCGTCTCGCGCTCGACGCCAACAACTTCGCCTGCCTCCGCCAAGATTACCTCGGCCTGCGCCTGCCGACCAAGAAGAACGTCCAGGGCGACAGTCGCTTCCTGCTCGACGCGGCGGCCCGCCAGAAAGTCGTCCAGCTCCTCGAGAAGCTGGCGGACGACGCGCCTGGCCTGCATGTCTGGATCAGTTTCGACGGCCAGCAGACCGCGCTCAAGACCACGAATTCCCGGGTCCGCGTGACGTTCAGCCGCGCCGGCGCCAAGGCCGACCACGACATCATGGACCTCGTCGCCAAGGATAAGACGGTGGAGGCGCCTTGGTTCGTCGTCTCCGACGACATCGAGGTGCGCGACGCCACCTCCCGCGAAGGGGCGTATATCATCTACAACGACGCGCTGATCCAGCTGCTGGTGAACCGCGGCATCCGGGCCTGAAACAAGACGGGCGCATCCTGCGATGCGCCCGTGCGGAAGGAAGCCGACGCGCGGCTTACTTCTTCTGCTTGGCCGGAGCCGCCGTCAGAGGCGGAGGCAACACGCCCGCGAAGTCCTCGGCCTTGAGGCCGGGGTGGAACATGTTGAAGGAATACTTGCTGGGCTTCCATTCCACGACCGGGGTGACGTCGGCCTTGGCAGGGACGTCGAGACCGAGACCCCAGTAGACACCGTTGACGAGCAGGCGACGGAGCGACTCGTCGACGAGGTCGCTGGCCGAAGCCATGGTGGTGGTGAGCACGCGGTTCTTGGAACCGCCGGCGTTGGGGACCTCGCGGGTCCAGGCCACGGCCATCGCAGGGGAATTCACGCCCTGCTCCTGCTTGTCAGTGGCGCGCTTCTTGGCGCGTTCGCTGAGAGGGTCGTCCTTGCCCATGCCCTTGAGGACTTGGCCGCGGAGAAGGATCTGCGCATCGGCGGGCGGATAGGCTTCATAGACGTCGGTGTCACCGAAGATGACGCCCACGCCGTTAAGGATCGCGAGCTGGGCGGCGCCGGCTTCGACGGCCGTGCGCGTGGCCTCACCCTTGTGATTGCCCCAGTGGCTGACCCAGGTCTCGCCGAGCACGTTCTTACCGAAGCCGCCTTTGTTGTTCCAGTTGTAGGCGACGAAGGGGCTTTCCTTGGGGATACCCGAGAAGGCGTGCGTGCTGGTGCGGGTGGCGACGATCGGCACGCCGCGCTTGATGGCGGCGTCGAACTTCGCGAGCGCGCCTTCGTTCCACTTACGGAATCGCAGGCCGAGCACGAGGGCGTCGGCGCTGTCCAGGGCCTCCGGCTTGCCGAGGGAGGCGCCGGCGTTCGGATTGATCACGCCTCCGTCATGCGAGAAAAGGACGGTGCACTTGAAGCCGTGGCGCTCGGACAGGATGCGGGCGAGCATCGGCATCGACTCTTCGGAACGGTATTCTTCGTCTCCGGCGAGCAGGACGACGTGCTTGCCGGCGCCCGCGCCCTTGCCGGCGGGGAATTCCAGCCAGCCAGGACCGGAGGTGAAGGCTTCCGCGGCGACGGCCGGGAGCGCGAGGACGAGGGCGGCCAAGGCGGCCCACAGGTGGAGATGACGCTTCATGGGGTGAAGCTGCAGAGTGACCAAACACAGGGCCCTTTCAAGCGCCCTGTGCCGCGCCAGGGTTTTATTTCCGCTCGTTAGCGGGCTTCTTCGGCGCGAACGGATCTGGGCGGAGCACTTCCTGCCGGCCATCGGAATAGGTCGTGACCTGGTTCCCGAACGGGTCCTTACGCGTGGTGGCGCTGGTGCCGTCACTGTAACGGGTGGTCGTGCCGCCGAAGGGGTCGGGGCGCGTCGTGGCGGTGACGCCATTGCTATAACGCGTGGTCGAGCCGCCGAACGGATCGGGGCGGGTCGTGGCGGTGACTCCATTGCTATAACGGGTCGTGGAACCGCCGAACGGATCCGGCGTCTTCACCGCCGTGACGCCGTTGTCGTAGCGGGTCTGCGTACGGCCGAGGGCGTCGGCGCCCTTGACGCCGGAGCGAGGCGTCTCGCCGGTGCGCGGATCGGCCTTGATGACGACCGAGGGTTTCGGTTCCGGCTTCGTCGGCTCCTTGCGGGCGTCTTCCTTCTTCGGCGCGGCCGAAGCGAGGGCGGAGCCGAGCAGACCGACGACAAGGAACGCGGGGAGTCTCATGGGATTGACTCTATTAGAATGTGAGAATGAAGGAACGCAAGCCGGCGGGGACCCCGGAAAACAGGAAGGGCGGGCGCCTCACGGCGCCCGCCCTTCGCTCGGAGGACCGGAGTCCCTTAGGCGATGATCTTCTCGACCGCCTTGCCGAAGTTGTCGGTGAGGCGGAAGTCACGACCGTTGTAGCGGTAGGTGAGCTTGGTGTGATCGAAGCCGAGGAGGCGGAGGATGGTGGCGTGGAGGTCGTGCACGTCGACGCCGTCAGCGGCGACCTGGGAGCCGATTTCGTCGGTCTCGCCGTAGTGCATGCCGCCCTTGACGCCGCCACCGGCCATCCAGCAGCAGAAAGCCTTGGAGTGGTGGTCGCGACCGGAAGCCTGGTTGACGCGGCCAGCGGTGGTCGGGGTGCGGCCGAATTCTCCGCCCCAGATGATCAGGGTCTGGTCGAGGAGACCGCGCTGCTTGAGGTCGGCGATGAGGGCCGCGGCCGGACCGTCGATGTTCTCGGCGCGCTGGGCGATCGAGGTGAAGAGGTTGGTATGGTGGTCCCAACCGCCGGCGTCGACCTGGACGAAACGGACGCCACGCTCGACGAGGCGACGGGCGCAGAGGAGCTTGGCGCCGAGGTCGGTCTTGCCGTACATCTCGCGGGTCTTCTCAGACTCCTTGGAGATATCGAAGGCGTCGGTGGCCGCGGTCTGCATGCGGAAGGCGAGTTCGAAGGATTCGATGCGGGCTTCGAGCTGCTCGTCCTTCTGGACGGTCTGCATGTGGCGCTCGTTGAGCTGACGGACGAGGTCGAGCTGCTTGCGCTGCGCGTCCTGCGTGGTGAATTCGCTCTGCAGGTTGGCGATGATCTTGTTCGCCGGAGCACCGGGGCGGAAGGAGGTGTTGGCGCCCTGGTAGAGGGACGGGAGGAAGGCCGAAGCACGCGCGTCGGAGCTGCCGCCGAGGGAGACGAAGCCCGGGAGGTCCTGGCTTTCGGTGCCCAGACCGTAAAGGACCCAGGAGCCGAGGGAAGGCTTGGAGAGGATCGCCGAGCCGGTGTGCATCAGCTTGGCGGCCGGGCCGTGGGCCGGGATACCCTGGTGCAACGAGCGGATGACGCACATGTCGTCAGCGACGCCCTGGAGCTTCGGGAAGATCTCAGAGATCTCGAGGCCGGACTTACCGGACTTCTTGAACTCGAACGGAGTCGGGAAGAGGACGCCGTTCATGCCGGCGGCCGACATGTCGGCGAGTTCCTTCATCTTCGGCTTCGGATCGAAGGTGTCGAGGTGCGAGGGAGCGCCGCCCGCGAAGATGTGGATGACGTGCTTCGCCTTGGCGGCGAGAGGAGCCTTACGAGGCTTGAGATTGGCCATCACTTCGGCTTGGGCGTCGCTGACGAGGTAGTCGGCGACCATGGTGCCGAAGGCGAGCGTGCCCATGCCGAGGCCGGTCTGGCGCAGGAACTCGCGGCGCGAGTTCGGGGTGGGGACGTAATTTCCGCAGCTGGAGTCTTTCATGGGGATGATGAGGTTGGTTAGATTGTGAGGGGGTATTGTAGAAAAACAACTCTTTCGAGCGTGGGGGATTTAATTCAGGTAGACGAACTCGTTGGAGCAGATCATGGACTGGGCCAGCATGACCCAGGGGTTGGAAGGCTCCTTACGGGAGACCATTTCCGTGTTATTCACGATTTTTCCGCCTTTAACCGAGGTCTCGATCTTCACTTCGGGGGTCGAGGGCCCCTTGGTCAGGGCGGCCTTATCGGCCTTGGCCTTGGCGACCCGCTCGGCCTTGGCCCGGGCGGCCTTGTCTCCCTTGGAGGGAGCCTGGACGACCGGCTCGTCGATATAGCCCGCGATGCGGGTCACGAACTCCCGGGCGATCTGGCGCTCCTGCACCGTGGGCGAGCGCTGATACATGATGCGATAGAGCTGGGTGATGCGCTCGTCATCGGAAGTGGCCTTAGCCATCTCCGGGCGGGTGTTGACGTTGCGGGCGACTTCGATGGCGAGCGGATTGTTCATGAAGAACAACGCCTGCTGCGGCACGATCGTGGAGCTGCGCATGGAGTTCGCCATGTTCGGATCGGCGAAGTCGAACTGCGACTGAAGTTCGCTGAGCTTGTCGCGGTCGATGAAGCCGTAGATCGTCCGACGATAGCTGTAAGGCTCGTCGGTGATGTTGACGGCGCGGCCGCCCATGGCGCGGTCGATCTTGCCGGACAGGAGCAGCATCGAGTCGCGGATGCTTTCGAAATCCAGGCGACGGAGGTTCGCGTGCCAGAGGAACTTATTGCCGCCGTCGACCTTGGTCGGATCCACGGAGGATTTCTGCGTCAGCAGGATATTGGTGCTCGGATTCGCGGACTGACGATAGGCGGCGGAGAGCAGGATGCGCTTGTGCATCTTCTTGATGGACCAGCCGCCCTCGACGAACGTCGTGGCCATCCAGTCGAGCAGCTCGGGGTGGCTCGGGGCCTCGGACATGTTGCCGAAGTCATCCGGCGAGGAGACGATGCCGGCGCCGAAGTGGTGCGCCCAGAGGCGGTTCACGAGCACGCGGGCGGTCAGGGGGTTGGTGCGGCTGGCGATGGCGAGGGCGAGCTCGCGGCGGCCGCTACCTTCATAGAACGGCAGGCGATCGGGACCGGAGAGCACTTCGAGGAACTGGCGCGGGGCGACGGGGCCGCGCTTGTTGCGGTCACCGCGGATGTAGACATTGCTGTCGCGGGGCTTCTCGACGTCGGTGATCACCATGGCCGTGCCGGGACCGCCTGGGTGGGTGATGTCCAGCGCGTTGATGTCGGCGAACTTGAAATACTTCACCGGCTTGTTGTTGTTGACGAAGGTCGAGCTGATCGGGGTCTGCCAGTTCGCGCAGAAATCACGGCTTTCGGTAAGGCGCTCCAACACGGTCACGGAACGGATGTCCTCGACGTCCGGCAAGGGCCAGGGGAAGGCGGCCAGCTGGGCGACGGCGGGGTCATCCTTCTCGGCCTTGCGACCGGGCTGCGTGCGCAGCTGGATGTGGGCGAGGATCTTGTCGCGGTGCTTCTTGAAGGCGGCCTGATAGGCCAGCGCCACTTCGTCGAGAGACTTCGGCTTGAGGCCACGGAGGGCTTCGGCGATGAGCGGATTGACCGGCGACTTCGTGTCGGCGAGGGCGGCGGACAGGATCCCGGGGGCCTGCGCGGCGAAGTTTTCGGCGCTGACCTTCTTCAGGCGGACCAGCGGTCCGGTGATCGGGTGGTCCGGGCGGGCCATGACGGCGGCGAAGGAGTTGCTGAGCTCGCGGCTTTCGCCGAGGTCGTATTTCTTGAGGATGTCGAAGCCCGCGGTGCTGCGGAAGCCGCCGACCATGGCGGCCATGGCGCGCGGAGCGAACTCACGGTGGAAGGCCGCCTGCATGCCCACGAGATGCTTGTAGTAACCCTGGGCGGTCTCTTCGATGAGCGCGGCGAGGCGCTTCTCGTAGTCGGCGCGGTAGGCGTTGCTCGGGGCGTTCTTGCCGACGAGCAGCGGATCGCGGATGACGGGGTTGGTCTGGGGCTCGATCACGGAGGCGAAGATGCCGTGGAGCGAGTAGTAGTCGGCCGCCGGGATCGGGTCGAACTTATGGTCATGGCAACGCGAGCAGGAGACGGTCAGGCCGAGGAAGCCCTTGGTCGTGGCGTCGATGCGTTCGTCGATGGTGTCATCGTTGTTCTGGAAGCGCTTGCCGACGGTGACGAAGCCGAGCGCGGCGAGGCGCGGGTCGTCCTTGGCGAGGTCGGGCAGGCGGTCCGCCGCGAGCTGCTCGATGATGAACTGGTCGTAAGGCTTGTCGGTGTTGAAGGCGTCGATGACGTAGTCGCGGTAGGTCCAGGAGCTGTCGAACGTCTCGATGGTGCCGTTGCGCTTCAGGCCCTTGGTGTCGGAGTAGCGGGCGGTGTCGAGCCAGTGGCGGGCCCAGCGTTCGCCGTAGTGCGGCGAAGCGAGCAGTCGGTCGATGGTACGTTCGACGACGCTGGCCACGGCGCGCACCGGCTGTCCCTTGCGCACGGCCATCGCGTCGTAAGCGAGCGCCGCGTCGTAATCGCGCGAGAAGGCGTCGACCTCGACGCTGGTGGGCGGCAGGCCGATCAGATCATAAGACAGGCGGCGCAGGAGGGCTTCGCCGTCGGCGGCCGGGCTGGGCTTAAGGCCCTTCTCGTCGAGCTTGGCCATGATGAAGGCGTCGACCTCGTTCTGGCACCAGGCGGGGTTGCTGAGCTTGGTCGGCACCGCGAAAGTCTGGACGGGCTGGAAAGCCCAGTGCGCGCGAGCTTTGTCGGAGAGACCGGTGAGCTTGGCGCCGCCGGCGCCGGCCGGAGCGGGCGCACCCATCTTGATCCACTGTTCGATCAGACCGATCTGCGTGGCGGAAAGTTTCGCGCCGGCCTTGCGCGGCGGCATCGAGATGTCGGGGTCGGCCTGATGGACCGCGACGACCATCAGCGATTTCTTGAGGTCGCCCGGGACGACGGCCGGACCGAGGTCGCCGCCGGCGAGCATGCCTTGGCGGGAGTCCATGATGAGCCCGCCCTTCGAGACACCCTTCTCTTTCGAGTGACATTCGTAGCAACGCTCGGTCAGGATCGGGCGGATGTTCTTCTCGAAGAACTCGAGGCCGGCCGGATCCATCTTCGGCTCAGGGGCGTCGGCGGCGCCGAGGCTGGCGACGGAGACGAGAGCGAGCAGGCGAAGACTGACGGACAAGGAAGACATGGTGGTTTTAAGGGGGTGGGCGACAGGGGGAATACCGCTAGTATTAAATACTCCCCTACGGCTAAAATGTTTCAACCAATTCATGCGGGATTAAGCCAATAAATGAAGAGGCCGACCCCCTTGACGAAGGCCGGCCTCGTTAAAAACCTGTCAAAAACGTCAGTTGACGTAGATGAACTCGTTCGAGAGGAGCAGCGCGTGGACGAGGAGCTCGGTCGGGGTCAGCGGCTCGCGGGAGATCATCTCTCCCACGTTACGCAGGACGCCTTCGGCGCCACCACCGGTCACGGCCATCATCATGCTCTCTTCACCGTCCGGAGCCATCACCGGAGCACCCTTGGTCGGAGGGGCGGCGGTGCGGGCGACAGGCGCCACGGCTTTGCCACGCTCGCCAGCCTTGGTGGCCGGACGTAGCTTGGCGGTGGCGGCTCCCATCTTCTGCTTGGTCAGGAACTCCTGGGCCACGCGGATCTCGTTGGTCGACGGACGACGCTGGAACATGCAGCGGAACATCGCGACGATGCGCTGATCCTCGGACATGGCGTTGACGACGTCCTTGCGGGCGGCGACGGCACGGGCGACGTCGACCGACAGGGCGTTGTTCATGAAGAACAGGGCCTGCTGGGGCACGATCGTCGAGTTGCGCTTCGTGTTCGAGGTATCGGGGTCACCGTAGTCGAACTGCGAGAGGGTGTCGCTGAGGCGGCGGCGGTCGACGTAACCATAAAGGCTGCGGCGATAGCTGAACGGCTCGTCGGTGATGTTCGCCGGCTGACCGCCGACGGTGGTGGTCATCTTGCCGGTGAGCAGGATCATCGAGTCACGGATGGACTCGAAGTCGAGGCGACGCAGGTTGCCGCGCCAGAGGAGGCGGTTACCGGCGTCGACCTTCAGCGGATCGACCGGCCCCTTCTTGGCTACCAGCGGATTGGCGGTGGGATCGGAGTCCTGACGATACGTGTTGCTGAGCACGATCATGCGGTGGAGGCGCTTCATCGTCCAGCCGTTCTCCACGAAGTCCGTGGCGAGGTAGTCAAGCAGCTCGGGGTGCGAGGGCTTCTCGGACATGTTGCCGAGGTCGTCGGGCGTGTTCACGAAGCCTTCGCCGAAGTGCTTGGTCCAGGTGCGGTTCACGGCCACGCGGGCGGTGATCGGATTGTCCTTGGCGATGATGGACTGGGCGAACTCGTAGCGTCCGCTGCCGTCGACATACGGGCGGCGCTCGCCGACCGTCAGGATGTCGAGGAATTGGCGGGGGACGATCTCACCCTTGAGGTTCTTGTCGCCACGCTTGAAAACGTAGCTGTCCTTCGCGCCTTCGGAGTCCTGGACGACCATCGCGTGTCCGGGGACGCCGGGGTGGGAAAGTCGGAGCTCGTTGATCTGCGCGTGACGGAAATAGGCGACCGGCTCGCGGTTGCCGATGCCGCCGTAGATCGGGCGGTTCTGCCAGTCCTGACAGAACTTACGCGTGCTGAAGAGGGAGATCATCTCTTCGTTATCGAAGATCTCGTCGTAAGACGGGATGGACCAAGGGTAGCCCGTCATCTCGGCGATGCCCGGCGAGGTCTTCTTCCATTCTTCACCCGGCTTGGCCAGGAGGGCGAGGTGGGCGAGGATCGCGGCCTTGTTCTCGACGTAGATGCGCTGATAGGCGGCGGCGACGTCATGCATCGTCTTCGGCTTGATATTGCGCAGGCCGGCGGCGATGATCGGATTCACGCGGTTCTCCGGATCGTCGAGGTATTCCTTCAGGACGATCGGGGCGCGTTCGGCGAAGTAGACATACGGCACGGAGGCCAGCGCGGCGAAGGGCCCGGTGATGGGCGAATCCTTCTGGATGCGCATGGCGGCGAAGTCCGTGTCGGACTGCAGGTCGATCTTGTAGCGTTCGGAGAACTCGCCGGCTTCGGCGGAACCGCCGCGGACGGTGGCGATCATGAGACGGCCGGCCATCTCGCTGTCATAGCGGGCGCGGGTCTCGCGCATGTAGCGGAAGAAGCCGGCGACCTGCTCGTCCTGGAGCTGGTTGAGGCGCTTGAGGAAGTCGGAACGGGCGGCGGCGGTGTTGCCGGTGGCCGCGATCGGGGTCTGGTGCAGCGGTTCGACGATCGAGGCGAAGATGCCGTGCAGCGAGTAGTAGTCCTTGATCGGGATCGGATCGAACTTGTGATCGTGACAGCGCGAGCAGGCGACGGTCAGGCCGAGGAAGGCCTTGGTCGTCGTGTCGATGCGCTCGTCGATGGTGTCATGGATATCGTCGAAGCGCTTGCCGATGGTGATGAAGCCGAGGGCGGCGAGGCGAGGATCGTCGGGAGAGATGTCCGGGATGCGGTCCGCGGCGAGCTGCTCGACCACGAACTTGTCGTACGGCTTGTCCTCGTTCATCGCGTTGATCACGTAGTCGCGATAGGTCCAGGCGTAGGCGTAGCGGTAGTCACGGAAGAGGCTGTCGCCCTGGTCGACCTGCAGGCCACGCGTGTCGGAGTAACGGGCGGTGTCGAGCCAGTGACGGGCCCAGCGTTCGCCGTAGTGCGGCGAGGCGAGGAGGAAATCGACCTGCTTGGTGTAGACGGCTTCGAGGTTGCCGGCGGGGCGACCGGTGCGGGCGGCGAGCGAGTCGGCGAGGCCGGCGTTATCGCAGGCCTTGACGAAAGCGTCGACCTGTTCGGAGGTGGGCGGGAGGCCGATCAGATCGTAGTAGACGCGACGCAGGAAGGCTTCGGGACCCGCGGCCGGATTGGGCTGGAGGCCCTTCTCTTCGAGCTTGGCGAGGACGAAGGCGTCGATGGGATTCTTGACCCAGGCCTTGTTCTTCACTTCGGGCACGGGGAACTTCTTGACGGGCTGATAAGACCAATGTTCACGGGCCTTGCTGGTGAGACCGGTCAGCTTGGCGGCGCCGCCACCGGGCATCGGCGCACCCATCTTGACCCACTGCTCGAGGAGAGCGATCTTCTCGTCCGGCAGCTTACCGCCGGTCTTCTTGGGCGGCATCGCGAACTCGGGATCCGTATACTGGACGGCCTTGACGAGGAGGGACTTCTCGAGGTCGCCGGGGACGACGGCGGGACCTTCGTCGCCGCCCTTGTAGGCGCCGTCGCGGGAGTCGAGGATGAGGCCGCCCTTCGAGGAATTCTTCTCGGCGGAGTGGCACTCGTAGCAACGGTCGATGAGGATCGGGCGGATGTTCTTCTCGAAGAACTCGAGACCTTCCTTGGAAGGCTGCGCTTCGTCGGCGGCGACCGCGAAGGCGGAGGCGAACAGCGTGAGCGCGAGGGCGGAGTGACGGAGCGACAGCATGGGCGTGTTTTTTAAAGCAGGATAAGGGTCAAGGGAAACAGCCGGGAGGGGCTGACCTTGAAGAATAATGTAAGTCCGCTCCCTCGGAAATCAAGAGCGCTTCCCCATTCGGATTGTAAAGAGAAGACCCCAAGGCGAGGATAGGGGGCCGGACGATGCGTATCCTGATCGCCAACGACAAATTCAAGGGCTCGCTCGCGGCGGAAAAGGCGGGTTTTCATATTAAAAATAGCCTAGAAAGCCTGTTCCCGGGGGCGCTCATCGACATCTGCCCGATCGCCGATGGCGGCGAAGGGACGGCCTTAGCCATGACGACCGCCCTGGCGGGGGAATGGGTGCATGCCCAGACCCAGGACGCCCACGGACGGCCGATCGAGGCCCCCTTCGGCTGGGTCCCCGGCTCCGCCACGGCCATCATGGAGATGAGCGCGGCCAGCGGCTTGGCTATCGTCCATGATATCGAACTTAACCCATTTAAAGCCAATACCTTAGGAACGGGAATCCTCATCCAATCCGCCCTCCGGAGAGGCGCCCGACGGCTGCTGATTGGCATCGGAGGCAGCGCCACGAACGACGCGGGCCTCGGGGTCGCCCTGGCCCTGGGATACCGGTTCAAGCGACGGGGTCAGGACTTCTCCCCCACCCTCGAGACGATCCTCGAAGCGGACCAGGTCGAGCGGCCGACCTCCCTCCCCCCCTTTGAGCTGATCGCAGCCTGCGACGTCGACAACCCCCTCCTCGGCCCCCGCGGAGCCACCCGGGTCTACGGCCCCCAGAAAGGCGTCCGTGACTTCGCTTGGTTCGAACAGCGCCTCGAACACCTGGCCGACCTGGCCCGCCGCGACCTCGGCGTCGACCCGCGCGACATCCCCGGCGCCGGCGCCGCGGGCGGCCTCGGCTTCGGGCTGATGGCCTTCCTCGGCGGGCGTCTGGTGAGCGGCTTCGACATGGTCGCCTCGCAAATCGATCTCGAAGCGCGCGTCGCCTCCGCCGATCTCGTCATCACGGGCGAAGGCCGCCTCGACGCGCAGAGCCTACAAGGCAAGGGCCCGGTCGGCGTCGCCCGCCTCGCGCGTCAGCTCGGCAAGAAGATCGTCGGCGTCGCCGGTTCGGTCGAAGACTCGGACGCGCTGCGCGCGCAGTTCGACCTGCTCATCGGCATCAAGCCCGCGGCGATGCCGCTCGACGAAGCGATGCGTCGCACCGGTGAACTCCTCGAGTCCGCCGTGCGCGCCCACGCCGCGCCGCTGCGCGCGCTCAGCTCCTGAAGATCGGGATCGGCACGCCCTTGCCGTCGACGGTCGCGTAGAAGGGCCGGCCCTCGACGTCGTACGCGGTCTTGGGGCTGATGCCCATCGCGCGGAAGATCGTGGCGTGCATGTCGCTGATCGAGACGGGGTCCTTGATCGCGACCAGCGGACGCTCGTCCGCGGTGGCGCCGTAGACGTGGCCTTTCTTCACGCCGCCGCCGAACATGACGACGCTCGTGCCGCCGGTGAAGTGACGGTGCAGTCCGTAATGGTCGGGGCTGGTGATGACGCCGGACTTGTTGAACGCCTGGTCCTTGGCCTGCGAACCGGGCCGTCCTTCGATCATGGCGTCGCGGCTGAACTCGCTGGCGATGATGACCAAGGTGCGGTCGAGCAACCCGCGCTGCTCGAGGTCGCGGACGAGGCGCGCGATCGGACGGTCGATCTCGGCGTGCATCTTGGCGACGGTCTCGTGACCCTTGCCGTGCGTATCCCACTGGAAGAACGGGACGTATTCCGTGGTGACCTCGACGAAGCGCGCGCCGTTCTCGACGAGGCGGCGGGCCAGCAGGCAACCGCGGCCGAAACGACCGGTGTCGTAATCCTTCTGGACCTCGGGCGTCTCGAGCGAGATGTCGAACGAGGCGCGCTCCTTGGCGCTGAGCAGACGATAGGCGTTGTCCATCGAACGCAGCATCGACTGATGCTGGTGGTCGCTGAGCAGGTCGCGGTCCGGCGTCGCGTCGACGAGGCGACGGAACTCGCGGTCACGGTTCACGAAGCGACCGGCGTCCATGCCCTTGGGCGGACGCACGGCGGCGGCGGCCTCCTCGGGGAACGGCAGGTTCATCGGGCCATATTCGCCGCCGAAGAAACCGGCGGTGGTGAAGGCCTTGAGTTCTTCGCTTTCGCCGACGCCTTCGAGGCGCTGGCCGATGTTGATGAAGGCCGGCATGACCGGATTACGCGGACCGAGCACGCGGGCCATCCAGGCGCCGATGTGCGGGCAGGCGACCGTCTGCGGGGGCACGTAGCCGGTGTGCCAATGGAACTGGTGACGCGAGTGCAGGATGCTGCCGAGGTCGGGTTGCACCGCCGAACGGATGATCGTGCCGCGGTCCATGACCTGCGCGATGTTCTCCAGGCCTTCGCAGATGCGGACGCCGTCGACCGAAGTCGGGATCGCCGGGAAGGTGCTGAGGACGCGGTCGTAGGTCAGCCCCTTCTCGTAAGGCGCGTAGCGCTTCGGGTCGAACGTCTCGGGCGCGGCCATGCCGCCGGCGAGCCAGATGAGGATGACCGCGTCGGCGGTCGCGGTCGGCTGCACGATCTTCTCGCTTTCGGCGAGGAGGCGCGGGGCGCCCATCGAGAGCGTCGCGGCGCCGGCGGCGCCGAGCATCCGCAGGAATTCACGCCGGGCGAGCGGCTCGGGCAAGGACGGATCAAGCGGCAGCGGAGAGGACATGGCGTTCAGCGGATGGTCTGGAATTCGGGAAGCATGCACACGGCCCAGAGGAGGTCCGCGATGCCTTGTTCGGAAAGCTCGGCGCCGACGATGCCGGCGGCGACCTTGAGCTCCGCGGGCGCGGGCTCACGGCTCAGCGCGGAGAGGTAGAGCCAGCGGGCGAGCTCTTCCGGCGAAGCCCACGCGCGGCGCTTCAGCTTGGCGGCGCCGGCGGCGAGGAGGTTCGTCAACGCCTGGCCGTTGGAAAGGTCGATGGCCTCGAGCGTGCTGAGTTCATTGGGACGCATCGAGACGATCTGCTCGCGGTTCGGGCGGCCGAGCGCGCGCTGGAGGAGGTCGGACTTCACGAGGCCGGCGCGTGCGGGCAGGCTGCTGGTGCCTTCGACGCCGGCGAGCATCTCGGCCATGCGGGTCTGCGCCTTGCGCCAGGCCTCGCTCTTGACGAGCGCGACGGGCTGCCAGAGGGGCTCCGCGGCCTTCGCCTTGCCCTTGCCGGCGGCGAAGGCGCCGCGGGCGTTGGGCACGCTGGGCGTCCACTCCCAAGCGGCATCGGTGGCCAGCTTCACGCGGGCGCCGCCCTTGAGCGTGACGTTCACCTGGAAGAAGAGCGCGGCGATGTTCGGCCCGGAGCCGGCGTTGCGGCCGACGACGACGATCTGGTTCGCGCCTTTGAGCAGCGCGACGGAGAGGTCGTAGTTCTGCGGGTCGGCCCAGTTGTCGCCGGCGCCGATCTTCTTGCCGTTCACGAACAGCTCGAAACCGTTGTCGCAGGTCACCACGCAGTTCGCGGCATCCACGTCGGTGTCGAGCACGAGCTGACGGCGGAAAGTACGGGTCTCACCCGCGGCAGGCACGCGGCCGGCGGCGATGTCGCCCGACCAGATCGGCACGGCGACGAGCGGCTCGACGACGGGCTTCTTGACGGCGGCGACGACCGGCGCAGTCCGCGGCACCTTGGGTTCGATCTTGGAAGGCGTGGTGCCGGTCAGCCGCCAGACGGCGTCGACGAACTGCTCGGCGGTCAGCCGCTTGGCGCGCGGACCGCGGTAGGCGTAACCTTTGTCGTCGGCGTCGCGCGCGAGGGTCTCGGCGCGGGACTGATAAGCCTGCGAGGTGGCGATGAAGGCGAGCACGGCCTTGAGGTCGTAGCCGGACTCGACGAGGCGGTTGGCGAGCACGTCGAGTAGGTCCTGGTTCCACGGCTCGGTCTGCATCGCGTCGACGGGATGCACGATGCCGCGGCCCATCAGCCGATGCCAGAGGCGGTTGACGATGGTGCGCTGGTAACGGCCGTTCTCCGGATGGGTGATGAGCGCGGCGAGCTGGGCGAGTCGTTCCTCGCGCGGCTTGGCGGCGTCGACCTGGCCGAGTTCAGGGAAGGGCCAGGCGGCGACGGCCGGCTTGCCGGTCGGGATGTCGCAGCGCACGAGTTCCATCGGCCGGTTCGCGTAGATGGCGGCGAGGCCGTAGGCGTCGCGCAGCTTCCAGCGGTCGGTGAAGCTGTCGTGGCACGAGGCGCACTTCATGTTGATGCCGAGGAACGTCTGGGAGACGCTCTGCGAGAACTGGAGCTCGGGCACCTGGCCCGCGCTCACCGCGCCACGCCAGATGATGCCCTTGGCGAAGCCTTCGCTGTCGGCGGAAGGCGCCACGAGCTCCCGCGTGAAGCGGTCGTAAGGCTTGTTGGTGAGCAGCGAGAGGTAGAGCCAGTTGGTGATCTGCTTGCGGCCGCCGTCGATGTAGCCGGTGCCGGCGTAATCGTTACGCAGCAGGTCGTTCCAGAAGACCATCCAGTGGTCGGCGTAGTCGACATCGCGGGCGAGGAGCGTGCGCACGAGCGCTTCGCGTTTGTCGGGCCGCGGGTCGGCCGCGAAAGCGCGGGCCTCTTCGGCGGACGGCAGCAGGCCGACGAGATCCAGCATGACGCGACGCTGGAAGGTGGCGTCATCCGCCGGCGACGGAATCGGGGCGCCCTTCGCCGTGAGCCAGCCGTCGAGCACGCGGTCGAGCGGATGCATGCGGCCGGACTTCGCTTCGGGCAGCACCGGCTTGCGCGGACGCAGCGGCGGCTCGAAAGCCGGCTGCTTGAAGGCGAAGCCTTCGGTCCAGACGGCGCCCTGCTCCACCCATTTGCGCAGGATGGCGACCTCGGCCGGACTCACACGCGCTCCTTTCGGCGGCATGCGCTCGTCGGGGTCTTCGCTGACGATCGACTCGAGCAGGCGTCCCTTCGACGCCTGACCCGGGAAAAGCACCGCGCCGTTCTCGCCGCCTTCGAGCAGCGAGGCGCGCGTGTTCATCGAGAAACTTCCCTTCTTCTTGTCGCCCGTGTGGCACTCTCCGCAATGCTTACGCAGGATCGGCACCACCTCATGGGCGAAGTCGACCGGCGCCGCCCCAAGGGAGGCCGTCAGGAAAAGACCGGCAAGAAGGGGATCTCGGAACATGCGGAGGTTACCCGCGGCTCAAGGGACGAAGACGACCGCGGCGGCGGCCGAGGCTTCGACGGCCTGCTTGGTGTCGACGAGCTTGCCGTCGCGGCTGATCTTGTAGGCGTTGAGCGTGCCGGACTTCTGGCCGGCGCACACGAGCCAGCGGCCGTCGGCGCTGAGACCGAAGCCGCGCGGCGTGGCGGGCGTGCCGAGCACGTGCTGGAGGAGAGCCAGCTTGCCGTCCTGGGCGATCGAGTAGACGGCGATGGAGTCATGGCCGCGGTTCGACACGTAGAGGGTCTTGCCGTCGGGGCGGACGAAGATCTCGGCGGTGGAAGCACCCTTGGTCTCCGCGCCGGCCGGCAGCGTCGGGAGGCTCTGGAGCTGCTTCAGGCCGCCGTTTCGTTCGACGGAGAAGGCCACGACGTTGAGGCCCATCTCGGTGTTCACGTAGGCGAACTTGCCGTTAGGGTGGAAGGCGAGGTGGCGCGGGCCTTCGCCGGCGGTGACGCGGCCGGACTTCGGCTTGTTCGCGGTGAGCAGGCCTTTCTCGGTGTCGAACTTGTAGATGAAGATGTCGTCGGTACCGAGGTCGGCGACGTAGGCGCGGCCGCTCTTCGGATGGAAGTAGACGCCGTGGGCGTGCGGGCCGGACTGACGGACGGTGTTCGGACCGGTGCCGACGTGCTGGATCGAGGACGAGGCGGCGGCAAGGGAACCGTCGGCCTTGATCGGCAGCGCGGTGGTCGAACCGGAGCCGTAGTTCACGACGACCAGGTTACGACGGACGGTATCGACGGCGAGGTGCGTCGGGCCTTTGCCCTTGGAGGCTTCGGTGTTGAGCAGGCGGAGCTTGTCGCCTTCGACCGCGTAGGCGGCGACGGCGCCTTCGGCGGCTTCGGCGGTGGCGTAGAGGAACTTGGCGTCCATGCTGAGCGCGACATAGGAAGCGGACTTGGCTTCGGCGGCGACGGTCGGCGTCGAGATCTTACCGGTCTTGCCGTCGAGCACGCAGCGGAGCACGCCCTGAGCCTTGGCGCCGGAGGTGCCGACGTAGAAGACATACTGGGCGGGCGCCGGCTTCGGGGCGGTCTTGGTGGCGACCTTCGGAGCGGGAGCAGTGGTGTCGGCCGACTGACAGCCGACGAGCGCGGCGACGAGCGCGGCGAGGAGGAGGCGGGTGGTGTTCATGGTGTTGGAAATCAGGAAGGGCATCAGCGTCCGGTCCACCAGCCGTCGAGCTGGGTCGTCAGGCGCTTCACATCATCAGGACGTTCGGCGGCGAGGTCGCGAAGTTCGTAGGGATCGGCCTTGAGGTCGAAAAGGCGCGGCGGCTCGATGGCATCGCCCGAACCCTGCTGCTTCCCGCCGGTCTTGAGTCCGCTGGAGACGATGAGCTTGAGGTCGCCGGCGACGAGCCAGCGGTAGCGCAGGCTGGCCGCGGGGCGGGCGAGATCGAGGATGTCGTGCGTCGAGTTCTGTCCCGCGACGAACGGCCGCGCCTTCAGGGCCGCGTCGTCGAGCAGGTCGAGGCCGTCGCCGTCGGCGGGTACGGGGGCGCCGACGAGCTTCAGGAGCGTCGGCATGATGTCCACCGCGCTGGCGGCTTCGGCCACGATGGCCGGCTTGATGCGTCCGGGCCAGCTCACGAAGATTGGCGTGCGCACGCCGCCGTCGAAGGGCGACTGCTTGGAGCGCTCGAAATCGACCGAAGGCTTGTCCGTGCGCGGAATCCAGCCGTTGTCGGCGATGTAGACGATGATCGTGTCGCGGGCGAGGCCCTCCTTCTCGAGATGCGCGCGGATCTCGCCGATGGTCTCGTCGAACCATTCCACCATCGCATGGTATTTCGCGGCGTGGAGCGTCGGGGACTTGTCGCGATACTTCGCGAGCAGGCGTTCTGGCGGCGTGTGCGGGTCATGCGGCATCATCGGCGCATACCAGGCGAAGAACGGCTTACCGTCCTTCTTCGCGCGGCTGATGAAATCGGTGAGCGGTGCCAAGGTCTTGCGGCCGATGTCGAGGCCTTCGTCGCCGTGGCGCCCCCCCTTGGTCATGCCTTCGGTGAAACCGCCGCTCTGATAAGGACCCATCCACCACTTGCCCGTCTGCAGACTGACGTAACCCTGCTCGCCGAGGAGGCGGGGCAGGATCGGCGATTCCTGGAAGCGCTTGATCATCTGGGCGCGACCATCGAGGAAAGCGGCGTTCTTCTGTTTCGCAGCGGCGGCTTTGGCCGCGCCTTTGGCGCCGGCGGGGATGCTCACGGGGACGAGCGGGTCGTTGCCCGTCAGTCCGTGACGGTGCACGTGCCGGCCGGTCAGCATCGAGGCGAGGCTCGGTCCGCAGAGGGAATTCGTGACATAGCCACGCGGGAAGACGCGCGACTCCGCCGCGAGCTTGTCGAGGTGCGGCGTGCTGACCGCTTTCGAACCCATGAAGCCGTAATCAAACCAAGCATGGTCGTCCGAGACGATCATGAGGATGTTGGGGCGGTCGGCCGCCGACAGCGACAGGCCGAGACAGGCGAGCACAGCGACGCAAAGGGGTAAGAGGCGGGGCATCTCCTATAGACTCCCCAAACCAAGCCCCGTTCCCACCCAAAAAATCCGCCAATCTTCGTCGTTTAAAGGGTATGCCAAGAAACCGTCGCCACCCCCTTTGACGAAACCCCGAGCCTGGGTATAATGAGCCCCGGGTCACTGCTAGCCCCTCCCGGCCACCCCGCCGAGGAGACCCCTCTATAAAATATAATACGTTTTTATCTGACTGATTTTCAGTCACTTATGTAAAAGCGTCTCTCAGACCCCCCTTTTTCAGCCCTATATATACAGGCCCCTTTCTTTTTCCATGATCAACCACATCCCGCACCGCACCGCCAAGAACGACGCCCTCACCACCCTCCTCCGCTCCGACCTCCCCGATCTCGGTGAAATCGAGGTCTCCCGCCTCGAGACGGCCCCCGACCGCTCCGGCGAGGCGGACAGCCTGACGGTCTACCTCAACCAGGCCGCCCGCTGGCCCCGCCTGAGCGCCGAAGAGGAACTGGCGCTCGGCCACCGCATCAAGGCCGGCAAGCTCGCTGACGGTAATCTCACTCCGGCCGGTCAGGCCGCCTTCGATGAGATGGTGAACCGTAACCTGCGTCTGAGCTACCACGCCGCCAAGCAGATGCGCGTGCCCCGCGAGGAGATCATCGAACTCATCGCGGCCGGCAACGTCGCGCTCATGGAGGCCGCCCGCGCCTTCGACGCCGACCTCGGCCACCGCTTCAGCACCTACGCGTTCTGGGGCATCCGCAGCGCGGTGTTCCGCCACCTGAACTTCCTGCGCCGCACGGTCCGGTTGCCGCGTAACCTGCACGAGCAGATGGCCAAGCTCCGCAAGGCCGAAGCCGGGCTCCGGCAGGAGACCGGCCGGGAGCCCACCGAAACCGAACTCGCCACGCGCCTGAAGTGCACGCCGGAGAAGATCGTCGAGCTGCGCTGCTACCAGCAGCACGGCCAGTCGCTGGACGCGCCGATCGGCGAAGACAGCGATACGACCTTCGGCGACACGCTGGCCGACCGGGAAGCGCCCACGCCGGCCGTCGCCGCCGAAGCCTCCGACCGCCAAGCCGCGCTGGCCGAAGTCATGGCCCAGCTCACGCCCCGCGAACTCGAGGTGATCCGCCTCCGCGCCGGCCTCGACGGCGAGGAGCTGACGCTCGACGCCATCGGCCGGCGCCACGGCGTCTCCCGCGAACGCATCCGCCAGATCGAAGCGGAAGCCATCCGCAAGATGCGCCTGATCATCCGACGCTGAGCCGGGTCTTGTGTCCGGAAGAAGGCGCGCCATCGTCAACGCGTGCCTTCCTCCGCGCCTCGCCTGTTGCTCCTCGGCCTCACCGGCCTCCTGGCACCGAACCTCTCGGCCCAGCAGGCCGAGCCGTTCGAGGAAGCGCCGATCAAGTATTCGGCCACCGAAGCCAAGGATCGGGCGACGGCCCTGAACGCCGCCCACCAAGCGCGCGCCAACGCGATCCGCTCCCTCCCGGCGAAGAAACGCCTGCAGTGGCTGCTCGACGAATTCAAGGTGCCGGCGGAGTCCCAGCTCTTCGTGTTCAGCAAGACGAGCCTGCAGCGCGACCTGATCACGCCGGAGACGCCGCGCGTGCTCTATTTCTCCGACGAGGCCTACGTCGGCTGGGCGCCCACGGGTGCGTTCGAGGTGACGGTCTTCGACCCGCAGCTAGGCGCGATGTTCTACGTCCTCGACGCCCACGAGACCGGCCCGGCCCCTCTGCTCGTGCGCGACAACGACTGCCTGCTCTGCCATGCGCGCCACGAACACACGCCCACGCTACGCACCCGCTCGGTCTTCCCTGACGCGAGGGGCGAGCCGCTCGGCGGATCGGGCGGCGCCAACATCGCCCCGTCGACTCCGCTCGAGGAACGCTGGGGCGGCTGGTATGTCACCGGCGGCGGCCCCGGACTACGTCACCGTGGCAACCTGACCGGCCGGCGGCTCGAGGATTTCGAAGGAGCATCGGCGCAACCGACGCGTAACCTCGGCTCGCTTGAAGGCATCGTGGACACCCGTCGCTATCTCCTGAAGACGAGCGACGTCGTGCCGCTGCTCCTGCACGACCACCAGGTCCACGTGCATAACGTGATATCCACCGCCCTGCAGGACGCCCGTATCGCCTTGCACCGCTGGCCGGCCATGCGCGCGATCCTTGGCCTGCCCGACGACGCCCCGCCCCAAGGCTCCTGCCTCGTGGTCTTCGAAAGCCAGGCGGAGAAGATCCTCGACGCGCTGCTCTGCCGCGATGAAGCCGCCTGGCCGGAAGATGCGCTGCGCTCCGACGGAGTCTTCGCCACCGCCTACGCCAAGACCCGCAAGCCCGACGCGCAGGGCCGCTCGCTCCGCGACCTCGACCTACGCACGCGGCTCTTCCGCTATCGTTGCAGCCCGCTGATCTACTCCGAAAGCTTCGCGCACCTGCCGCCGCAGCTCCGGGAAATCACCCTGTTGCGTCTTTCGTCCGGCCTGCGCGCCTTCCCGCCCGCGCCGGCCTTCGGCCACCTCGAGCAAGCGGAACGCGTCGCGATCCACGAGATCCTAACGGCCACGCTGCCTGACCTGCCCGCCGGCTGGGGCAAGTAAGCCGGACATGAAAAGGGCCGGCCCTCGACGAGGACCGGCCCGGTTTCGGCGCCTCGGCGCGGCTTATTTGACGAGCGCGGCGAGCGGCTCGCGGATGGCGTCGGCTTCGATCTGGTAGCTGACGGCGTTCAGGTGCAGGAGATCCGGCATGACGGACTTCTCGAGCGTGCCGTCGGCGGTGAGGAACTTGGCGCCGATGTCGAGGTAGCGGACCTTCTGGCCGTCGTCGAACTTCGCGATGAGGGCGTTGACGGCCTTGTTCTTGGCGCGGCCGGGGTTGTTCGCTTCGGTGGCGCCGCGCGGGAAGATCGCGAGGAGGAGCACCTTGGTGTTGGGCGAGCGCTGGTGGATCGCGGCGATGATGTTCTTGATGCCGTTGGCGATCAGCTCGGGCGTATGCGCCGGGTTGCCGACGTTATTGGTGCCGATCATGAGCACGACAGCCTTGGGCTTGATGCCTTCGAACTCGCCGTTCTCGACGCGCCACAGGACGTGCTGGACCTGGTCGCCGCCGATGCCGAAGTTGGCGGCCTTATACTGGCCATACTCCTTCTCGAAGAGGGCCTTATGACCGTTCCAACCCGCGGTGATGGAGTCACCGAGGAAGACGACCTGCGCTTCGCCCTTCTTGGCGACGGCGACGAAGGATTCGTGGGCCTTCGCGAAGCCGGCTTGGACCTGACCGGTCTTGGGGTCGAACTTAGGAGCGGCGACATCGGGCTGCTGCGCCGGCAATTTCACGGCCGGAGCGGCGGCCTTCTTAGGGGCGTCTTTCTTGGCTTCCTGGGCGACGACCGATGCGGCGCCGAGCAGAGAAAGCCCGAGGAGGAGGGATAGGGTGCGTTTCATGGGTGTATCTTGGGGGACCTCCATTTCGTCTCGGGGTTCCTCCCTGTCAACGACCAGCCCCTCTGGCTTGCTCACAGCGGACCGGATAGCATAGGAACTTACATGACCCAACCGCTGCGATTCGTGACGAAGGCCGAGGCCATCAAGGAAGAATACAAAGGCCGCACCAATTACTGGCTGACCCGCCCGGAACTCACCGGTGCGAAGGACCTGCAGGTCTGCGAGGCGACCCTGCCCGCCGGGGAAGGCCACGCTTTCCACACGCACCCCGAGCTCGAGGAGATGATCTACGTGCTCGCGGGCGAGGTCGAACAGTGGGTGGAGAAGGAGAAGCGCATCCTGAAGCCCGGCGACGCGGCGCACATCCCGGCCGGCGTCGTGCACGCGACGTTCAACGTCTCGAAGGCGGACGCCACGATCCTCGCGATCCTTTCGCCCGGGGCGAGCAAGGGCCCCTTCATGGTCGACGTCAGCGGCGAGTCGCCTTGGAAGGACCTGCGCGCCGGCGCATGAATTTCTTCGCCCGCCATCGCGGCCTGCTCGTCGCCACGACGCTCCTGCTGGCCGGCGCGATGATCCCATGGATGATCTGGGGCGACGCGCTGGACGCGACGTTCACGGTCGAAGGCTCGCGCGTCTGGATCGCCGGCTTCGGCGCGGCCGGCGGCCTCGCCGGCGCAGGCCTGCTGGTCGCCGATCTCCTGCTGCCGATTCCGAGCACGCTGGTGATGTCGGCGCTCGGCCTAGCCTACGGCACGCTCGTCGGCGGTCTCTACGCCGCGGCCGGCACCGTCGCGGCCGGCCTGCTCGCCTATGGTCTCAGCCGCTGGCTGGGCCGACCGCTCGCCGTGCGTCTCGCCGGGGCCGAAGCACTGGAGTCAGGCGAGAAGCTCTTCGCCGAAGGAGGCGCCTGGTTGGTAGCGGGTTCGCGCTGCCTCCCGATTCTTCCCGAAGCAATCGCCTGCCTCGCCGGCCTGAACCGGATGCCCTTCCGCACTTTCTTCTTCGCGCTGCTCTGCGGCGGCGTGCCGACCAGCTTCCTCTTCGCCGCGATCGGCGCGCTCGGACAGACCGAACCGGCCTGGGCGCTGGCGCTCAGCGTGGTCGTGCCGGTGCTGCTCTGGTTGGTCGCCCGCCGCTGGCTGCGCCGCTGATCAGCGCAGCTCCTTGATCCGCACGTTGCGATACCAGACGCGCTTGGCCTCGTCCTGGAAACCGACGTGGCCCTCGACAGGGCGGTCCTTCATCGGCGAAGCGGAGAGGTCGAGCACGATGGTGCGCTCGCCGTTGAAGTCGACGGTGAGACGGCGATCCTTGAGCGTGAGCGTGTAGCGGTTCCATTCGCCGGCAGGCTTCACCATGTTCTTGGACGCGGCCATGGCGCGGATGATGCCGCCGCAGTCATGGTGGCCGGGCTTGGCGAGGCCGTGCGTATCGAGGATCTGCAGCTCGATGCCCTTGGCCACAGGGTCGAGCGGATCGGCGACGCAGAAGAAGACGCCGGAGTTACCGGTGGGCTCGAACTTGAATTCGAGATCGAGGACGAAGTCGCGGTACTTGCGCTCCGTAAAGATATAGGCGTCGAAACGCTTCCAGCCGGTCTCACCCGCGCGCGGCTTCAGCGTGACGGTGCCATCAGTATCGTAGACCCAGTTGCCCTTGGTCTTCCAGCCAGCGAGATCCTGGCCGTTGAAGAGAGCAACGAAACCCGAGGCGTCTGCGGCGGGGTGCGGCACGGCGGCGACGGTCGGGCTCACCGGAAAGGGTTCGGGGGCGGCCGCGAGGGCGAGGGGCAGCAGGGCTGCAAGGAGCAGGAAGCGGGGCATGCAATGGAGGTAACGCGCGGCGGAAAGAGGTCGAGCCACATGTGAGCCCGGGCGAGTTACTAAACGATTACAAATGAAAACGGTCGTAAGGAGATTCCCCTCGCTGGCCGGGGAATAATCATCGATAAGAGGAGCCATGATCGTACCCCACGGTCATATCCCTACCCCTACCCAACTATGAACTGCGTGAAGAAACTCACGGCGGCGCTACTGCTGTCCCTCCCCGCCCTCGCCCGTGCCGGCGAAGCGGATATCCGAATCCCTGACCTGGCGAAAACGACGTTCCTCAATGGCGCGCTCACCGGCCATCAGATCTTGTGGTTCGGCCTGATCGTCTGCGCCCTCGCGACCGTCTACGGTTGGTGGCAGTACCTGCAGACGCGCGCTCTGCCCGTCCACCGCTCTATGTCGGACGTCTCCGATATCATCTGGGAGACGTGTAAGACCTACCTCTGGCAGCAGGGCAAATTCCTGGCCGGCCTCTGGGTGCTCATCGCTGGTTGCATGACCTACTACTTCGCCGGCCTCGAGCAAAAGGACGCCTCCTCTGTCGCGGTGATCCTCGCTGCCTCGGTCCTCGGTATCCTTGGTAGCTACGGCGTCGCTTGGTTCGGCATCCGTATCAACACCGTCGCCAATTCGCGCGCCGCCTTCTCCGCCCTGCGCGGCAATCCACTCGCCACCCTACTCATCCCGCTCAAGTCCGGCATGAGCGTGGGCCTCCTGCTCGTCGCCATCGAGCTCTTCTTCATGATCGGGATTCTCCTGTTCCTGCCCAAGGATCTCGCCGGACCTTGCTTCATCGGCTTCGCCATTGGTGAATCCCTGGGCGCCTCCGCCCTCCGTATTTGCGGCGGCATTTTCACCAAGATCGCGGACATCGGTGCCGACCTGATGAAAATCGAGTTCAAGCTGCCGGAGGACGATCCCCGCAACCCCGGCGTCATCGCCGACTGCACTGGCGACAACGCGGGCGATTCCGTCGGTCCGACCGCGGATGGCTTCGAGACCTACGGCGTCACCGGCGTGGCGCTCATCGCCTTCCTCGCGCTAGCCCTAGCCGCCAATCCCGCGCTGTGTGCGACCCTCATCATCTGGCTCTTCGCCATGCGCATCCTGATGGTGATCACCTCTCTGCTTAGCTACTGGATCAACGACGTCGTGAGCCGCGCCGTCTGGGGCCAGGCCAAGGACTTTAACCTCGAGCAGCCGCTGACGAACCTCGTCTGGATCAGCTCGGTGGTCTCAATCGCCATCACCTACCTCGCCAGCTACTTCCTCCTCGCCGACCTAAGCGGCGGACTTTGGTGGGTGCTGTCCACGATCATCTCGCTCGGCACGCTCGCCGGCGCGCTCATTCCGGAGTTCACCAAGGTGTTCACCTCGACCGAGAGCCGCCACGTAAAGGAAGTCGTGACATCGTCCAACCAAGGCGGCGCCTCGCTTAATATTCTCTCCGGCCTCGTCGCCGGCAACTACTCCGCCTTCTGGACCGGGCTCTGTATCCTCGGCCTGATGTTCGGTGCCTACCTGCTTTCGGCCCATCCGGCCGTCGCCGGCCTGATGCCTCTGAAATTCGCCTTCGCCGCCCCGATCTTCGCATTCGGCCTCGTCGCCTTCGGCTTCCTGGGCATGGGGCCTGTCACCATCGCAGTCGACTCCTTCGGCCCGGTGACGGACAACGCCCAGTCGGTCTACGAGCTTTCCCAGATCGAGAAGCAATCGGGTATCGCCACTGAGCTCGAGCGCGACTTCGGCTTCCGTCCCGACTTCGAAGGCGCGAAGCACCAGCTCGAGAAGGGCGACGGCGCCGGCAATACCTTCAAGGCGACCGCCAAGCCGGTACTCATCGGCACTGCGGTCGTGGGCGCGACCACGATGGTCTTCGGCATCATCATGATGCTACAGGAACACTATCAGGCGGTGGACGCGAAGTTCAACGTCCTGGAGAAACTCTCGCTCGTCCACCCTGAGGCCCTCATGGGCCTACTCATGGGCGGCGCGGTGATTTACTGGTTCACGGGCGCCTCTATGCAGGCCGTCGTCACCGGCGCCTACCGCGCGGTGGTCTACATCAAGGAGAACATGAACCTCAACGCGACGACGGCGACGACCGAGTCCTCCAAGGAAGTGGTTCGCATCTGCACCCAGTATGCGCAGATGGGCATGACCAACATCTTCGTCGTCATCTTCTGCTTCTCCCTGTCCCTCGCGCTCTTCGACCCGTTCTTCTTCATCGGTTACCTGGTGGGCATGGCCTTCTTTGGCCTCTTCCAAGCAATCTTCATGGCCAACGCCGGCGGCGCTTGGGATAACGCCAAGAAGATCGTCGAAGTCGACATGAAGGCCAAAGGCACGCCTCTCCACGCGGCCACGGTCGTCGGCGACACGGTCGGCGATCCCTTCAAGGACACATCCTCGGTCTCACTCAACCCCGTCATCAAGTTCACGACGCTCTTCGGCCTGCTCGCCGTCGAGATTGCGGTGAAGATGCCGGCCGGCCCGAAGCTGCTCCTCGGGAGCGCAATCTTCCTGGTCGCCCTCTTCTTCGTCTACCGGAGCTTCTACGGCATGCGCATCCCGGTAGCGAAAAAAGCCCACTGACCTGGCCGGACCGACGGCCCCCAAGGGCTCCCCGACCGGGGAGCCCTTCTTTTTGCCCATAAATCGGGGGGTTATATTATTTTAAAAAACCTCGGGCGGCCCTCTGGACAACCTGCCGCGCCTGGGCATAGTGGAGGACTCGAACAGTTCTCCGCCCACCCCGGCGTCCCTGTCCGAAACTCCATTCCACTGATCACGCTTCCAGCCGCGCACCGTTTTCCCACGGACCGCACGGCAGGGACACCCTCTCTTCCTTTTTTTCCAAACCACTCATGAAACGCCGCTCCGCCGCTCCTTCCCGCCCTCGCCCCCTCCTCCGTCGTCGCTTCGACACCGCCCTTCAGCCCGCCGATGTCCGCACCCGTCTCGAAACCCTGGCCTGCGCCGGCACGGTCCTGCCCACGCTCTTCGTCCTGCCCTCCGTCGGCGAGTCTGTCCGCCTCAGCGGCCCGGAGCTGCACGGCGAAATCCACGTCCGCCTGGCCGGCTGCCAGGCGGCGCTCGCCGCTTTCACCGGAAGCCCTAACGAGGTCACCATCGATTTCCGCGCGGCGGACAAGGCGGTCGTGCAGGCGCTCGTCGCCGGCCTCGGCCCCGAACTGCGCGAGACCAAGGTGCGCCGGCCGAAGCAGGAGATCCAAGGCCACCTCGTGCCCGGCCATCAGCCCAACGTCGGTCACTTCCTCGCCTGGGCGGCGCGCATGCCCAGCATGGAGGACCATGTCATCCTCGAGTCGGCCGTCGACGCCGGCTTCGCCTGCGAGTTCGACTGCTTCGATCACATCCATGCCGCCATGCGCGCGCTGGACTTCATGCGCATGGTCCGGATGGAAGGCGGCATCGGCAGCGCGTGCGATGGCGACGAGATCCCGCCGCACCTCCGTCATCCGACCCGTCAGGGCCTGACAGGCAAGGCGGCCATGCTCGTGGCCCACGCCGGCCATAAGGTCAGCCTCAACGCGACGATCGACTCCAAGCCGAATCCCGCCGGCGCGCGCCTGCGGATCCACTATGGGTGGTCCTCGCAACTCCAGCGCTACCTCGTCGGCTGGGTCAGCGACCTCGCGCCGAAGGCTCAGTGACCCTCGGTCCGCTGCATCTTCTCGCCCCAGGCGAAGAGGATCATCGAAGCGAGGAACACCCCGTGGATGATGGCCTGCCAGAGCACGACCTTCTCCATGTTCGGGGACATCGCCGCGCCCGCGCCCACTGAATCGGTGATCGCGATGAAGCTCTTCAGGAGGTGGATGGCCGAGATGCTGGCCAGGCTGCCGGCGAGCTTCACCTTGAGGGTGTTGGCGTTGATGTGGTCGAGCCAGTCAGGGCGGTCGCCGTTGTCGCCGAAGTCGATGCGCGAGACGAAGGTCACGTAGCCGCCGACGACGACCATGTTGACGAGGTTGGCCACCATCGAGATGTCCACGAGCGAAAGGATGCCCACCATGATGGTGCTCTCGGTGGCGGCGGAGAAACCATCGAGCAGATGCAGGAGCTCCTGCACGCTCTTCCACGCATAGGCGATGGCCGCGAAGATCAGCGCGACGTAGATCGGAGCCTGCACCCAGCGGCTGGCGAAGATGAAATATTCGAGACCGTTCTCGAGTTTCTTGGCGATGGTCTGCTTTTCGTTGGCCATGACGGGAGACTTACCGAATCTCGCGGACCGTCAAGCCGACGAAAATCCTGGGTCGTCACAAGAAAGACGCAGAAGAAGGATGGAGGCGGGGCATCTTCGTCTGGCCCTCCGGCCAACGGATCAACCGATCAACTGATCTTCCGTCAGATTCCCGCGCTCGCCGCGGCGTCGCCGAGCGGGTTGGCGTTTGGTTCGCGCAGGTAGGCGTCGGCCTTGGCGGAGACGATCACGCCGTAATTGATGGTGCCGAGCCAGCCGGACATGATGATGCCGACGCTGCCGGCATGGTAGAAACCGCCGACCTGCTCGGGCAGGGCCATCGAGACCTTGAGGCCTTCGAACTTGGTGCCGAAGGAGGTGCCGCCGACGTGACGGACGTAACGCTGGACGGTGCGCGGGGTCGCGGCTTCGGCGTGGTCGACCTTGGCACGGATGTCGGGGATGAACTTCTCGAGGCCCTTGAAGGACTCCTCGATGACGCGAGCCTTATGCGTCGCGTAATCGGCGTCGGACAGGCCGGCCCAGTCTTCGAACTTCTGATTGACCGAGGTGACGATCGCGTAGCGCGGGTTCTTGGTGTGCGGACGGGTGTCCGGGTAGTAGACCGAGTAGGTACGCGAGGTGGTATGGAAGTCGACGAGCTCGTGGCTCGAGAACGGCTTGGCCTCGGAGGTGAAGACGAGGTCGCCGATGTGCGGAATGGTCTCGCCTTCGCGCACGCCCATGTAGACCTGGCAGGAGGAGGTGTTCACGCGGACCTTGCGGGCTTCCTCGAGGAACGGTGCTTCGAAGGCGTCTTCCCCGCCCATCTTGAGGACGGTGTCCTTGATGTTGGCGTTGGAGACGACGGTCGCGCAGGCGACTTCGGCTTCCTCGCCTTCGCGCGTGCCGCGGAGCTTCACGCCCACGACGCGACGACGGCCGGAGGCGTCCTTCTCGACGTGGACCTTCTCGACCAGCACGTTGCGGCGGATGTCGACGCCGTTGGCCTTCATCTCGGCGGTCATGAGGTTGATCATGGTGTCCGTGCCGCCCTGGAAGATGAACACACCCTTCGACATGAAGTTCGAGAAGACGATGCCGAAGGTGATCGCGGGGTCGTCGAGCGTGGAGCCGTTGGCGTAGGCGATCGGCTCGAGGAGCAGACGCTGGACATCGGGACGTCCGGGGAAGAACTGCTCGAAGAGCTGGCGCGTGGTGCGCGGGTCGTTGTCGTAGTAGTTCATCTCGCGCAGGTGCGCGAAGAAGGCCTCGACGGTCTCGGCGGAGAGCTTGAACTGCTCGATCAGGATGCGCGTGAAGTCGGCGCGGTCGAAGGTCGTGCGGACGTCGAAGTCGGGGTTGATGAACCGGACGTCGTGGAGCTGGTGAATGCGATCCGAGATCTCCTTGGTCCAGTAGCGGCGCGTGGACTTGATCATCCCATGCGGGAAGCCGTGCAGGGAGATGTCGAAGACGTGTCCGCCGACGCGCTTGAAGTAGGTGGCGAGGCCGCCGAGCTGGTAGTGGTGCTCGAGGAGCAGCACCTTGCGGCCGAACTTCGCGAGGTTGTTCGCCGCGGTCATCCCGCCGAGGCCGGCGCCGATGACGACGGCGTCGTAGCGAGGGAGGAGGTTGTCGAACGGCGAGGGCATTGCGGAAGCAGATGAAGTAGGCTGAAGCAGGGGTTAAGGGGAAGTCGAAAGCGGTCAAACCGCCCCGCGACTACTTCCCGGCGACGGCCAGCGACCAGCCGTCCCGCCCCTTGGCCAGGCGGACCTTCCGTCCGAAGAGCTTCGACAACGCGGCGGGCTTCAGGACGTCGGCCATTCGTCCGGCGGCGAGGGCGGACCCGTTCCGCAGCAGAAGCGCATGAGTGAAGACGGGCAGGATCTCCTCGACGTGATGCGTGACGAACACGATGGCCAGGCCGGGCTTGAGCTTCGGCAGGCGCTTCACCAGCGCGAGGAATTCGGCGCGCGCGACCGGGTCGAGCCCGGCGCAGGATTCGTCAAGGATCAGCAGCGCGGGGTCGGAAGCCAGGGCGCGGGCGATGAGCACGCGCTGACGTTCACCCTGCGAGAGATGTCCCCACGGACGCTTCGCGAGTCCGCCGACCTTGAGCAGACGGAGCAATCGGCGTGCGAGCGCGAGCGTCGCGGGCTTAGGGCGACGCCAGAGATTGATCAGGCCGTCGACGCCGCCGGCGACGACCGATAGGGCCGGCTCGGCGGGCGCGATCATCGCGGCGACGGACGGACCGACCAGGCCGATGCGGCGGCGCAGCTCGCGCCAGTCGCTGCGGCCGAAGGTCTCGCCGAGAACCGAGAGCGAGCCGGAGGTCGGCGCGAAATAACCCGTGAGTGCCGCGAGGAGCGACGATTTGCCCGAGCCGTTAGGACCGAGGATGACCCAGTGCTGGCCTGGCTCCACGCGCCAATCGAGGCCGCGCAGGATGACCTTATCCTCGCGCGCGATGCGCAGACGGGAGACTTCGAGCACGGGGACGACGGGACGAGGCACACCGACGCTATGAGGCATCCCGCCCCGGCTTCCAAGCCGCAACCACGCTTGCCCTTGGCCGCTTACGCCCCTACCCCTTCGTCATGCGACGCCCCCTCGCCCTGCTCCTCTCCCTGTTCGCCCTCGCGGCGGGCGCCGCCGAACCGGCCACGCCGTCGCGCACGACGCCGCTCGAGGTCGTCATCAAGGAAGGCGTCGAGACCCGCATCGCCTGCGATCACAACGGCGGCTACTCTAAATACTCCGGCGTCTACCACTACCGCGTAATCCTGCCGAAGGGCTACCACGCCGACGCGACCAAGGAATGGAGCGCCCTCTTCGTCGCCTCGCCCGGCGGCAACGCGACCCTCGGCAACATGGCCGAGTGGGTGAAGAAGCACGGCTACATCGCCATCCTCCTCGACGAATCCAAGAACGGCCCGTGGGACCCGAGCGTCGGCAATTTCCTCGCCGCGCACCAGGACGCCGTGAAGCGCTTCCGCATCGGCCCCGGCCGCAAGGTCTGCACCGGTTTCTCCGGCGGCGCGCGCGCCAGCTCGATCTTCGTGAGCATCGGCGATAATTTCGGCGGCGTCATCCTGCAGGGCGCCGGCACCGGCATCCTCGACAACGGCCTCCGCGGCCTGACCGGCGTGCAGATCCCCGCCGTCGCCGTGACCATGGGCAAGAAGGACTCCAACCGCGGCGAGATCAAGCAGCTGCAGGCCACGCAGGGCGACCGCCTGGAAGTCTTCGAGTTCGAAGGCGGCCACCAGTGGGCCCCGAAGGACGTCATCGAGAAGGCCCTCGATTACGTCCACGCCAAGCTGCCGAAGTAAGCAGACCTATTTATTATGAAGCACCCCATCGCCCTGGGCCTCATGATCGCCCTAGCCCTCATTCCGCAAACCACGCAAGCCCTACCCCAGAAACCCGCGGAGCCCAAGACCGAAGCAAAGCCTACTACCCGCAAGGCCTCGGCGACAACCAATGCGGCCGAGGAGACCGCCACCCCGCTGACGGAGCCCTTGAAGGACGGAGCCGAGACGCGCATCACGTGCATTTACAAAGGGACCGGTAAATCCGCCGCTCTCTCGGGAGCCTACCACTACCGGCTATGGGTTCCCGAAGGCTACTCCGCGGACCCGAAGAAAACCTGGAAGACCATCTTCATCGCCGACCCCAACGGCAAGGCAAAGCTCGGTGCCATGGGCGACTGGATCAAGAAGCACGGCTACATCGCCGTCATGCTGGAAGAGTCCAAGAACGGCCCCTATGAACCTAACATTGTTAATTTCCTAACGGCGCATGCGGACGTCCTCAAGCGCATGCGCGTAGCCGAGGGAAAGAAGGTTGCGACCGGTTTCTCCGGCGGAGCCCGGGCCTGCTCACTTTTCGTGACCTTGGTCCCAGGCTTCGGCGGCCTGATCTTCCAAGGGGCAGGATGCAGCGACATGAACCCCCTTGACCGGTCTTACATCGTGAAAGACATCAAGGTTAAGACCCTTGCAGGGACTTTCGGAAAGAAAGACATGAACTATGATAATGCCGCACGGCTGAAAAAAGCCTTCGGCTCCCGCATAACGATCTTCGAATTCGACGGCGGCCACCAGTGGGCGCCACAAGAAATCATCGAACAGGCCCTGAACGAAGTCGACGCCAAGCTGCCGAAGTAAGCGGTCGGTCTTGCCAACGCGCTTCGGCAAGGACATCTAGGACGCATCCCCATGCGTATCGTCCTCGCCTGCCTGTCCCTCGGCTTCGTCGCTTCTTTCGCCGACGCCGCCCCGGTGAAGTTCAACGACCCGAAGCCCCAGGCCTACCACCTGCGCGCTCGCGCCAGCGAGGTCGACCCGTCCGCGAAGGCCTATCCCGAGATCGAGTTCCACCTCGACGCCAAGGGGAAGCCGGCCGACGTCCAGACGGCCGACGTCGACACGCGCGTCGCGCCCCGCGGCCAGCTCGTCGTCTGGCTGATGGGCCATAACCCCGTCATCGCCGAGAAGGTGAACGGCTACGGCTACCACCACATCAGCGTGCACTACGCCCGCGGCTGGTTCGGCAAGCTCAACACCGTCCCCGCCGACACGCAGCATCTCGGCAACATCCGCCTCGAAGCCACCGCCGGCGTCGACGCCTCGAAGGCCGTCGAGATCGCCGCCGCCGATTCCGCCAAGGGCCGCGCCACGCGTATGGTGCAGTGGCTCGTGAAGACGCACCCGCAGGGCCGCTGGGAACAGTTCCTCACCGCGGGCGGCAAGGAACTCGACTGGACCAAGGTCGTCGTCGGCGGCTCCTCGCACGGCGCCACGTCGTCCGCGCGTTTCGCGATGCACCAGCAGGTCGCGCGCGTGATCATGTTCTGCGGACCGCGCGATAACACCGAAGACTGGCAGGCCGGCCCGTCCGCCACGCCGCTCAATCGCTTCTTCGGCTACTCCCACGTCCTCGACGGCGGCTGGACCGACCAGCACTACCAGCGCTCCTGGCTCATGCTGCGTCTCAACGAATACGGTCCCATCGTGAACGCCGACGACGCCAAGGCGCCCTACGGCCACACCCGCCGCCTGATCACTTCGGCCCCGATGAAGGGCGACGCCAAGAAGCAGGCCGGCGCCGCGCACGGTTACGTGACCCCGAGCAACGGCTCGCCCAAGGACGCCCAGGGCCGTCACCTCCAGGAAGACGTATGGAAGTATCTCTTCACCTCCGATGTCGAAGTTACGGGCAAGCCCGTGCCGGCCGAAGCGGGCATCCGGATGGACCAGCGCTCCGAGGCTAAGCCGAAGAAGAAATAAGCCGGCGGAAGGACGGCTTGCGCTCGGCGGCCTTTCGGCTGTTGGATGGTCGCGTTCACCGTGGCCATCCGCATCGACCTCGTCACCCTCTTCCCGGCCATGGCCGATGGCTTCCTCCAGGAGTCCGTCATCGGCAAGGCCATCGACAAGGGCCTGATCGCCTTCAAGGCCCACGACCTGCGCGCCTATTCCAAGGACAAGCACCGCAAGGTGGACGACATGCCCTACGGCGGCGGACCGGGCATGCTGATGACCTGCCAGCCCCTGTTCGACGCCGTCGACGCCCTGGCCACCCCGGACTGCGAAGTGGTCTACCTTTGCCCGGATGGTGAACAATTGACCAATAAGCTGGCCAAGGAACTGGCCCAAAAGAGCCACCTGATCCTCATTTCGGGTCATT
>Ga0209358_10000351_pt1 | contig 40644 bp, 55 predicted proteins | sample LauGreFa1BDMLBSN_2_FD_187574 | JGI IMG/M metagenome (GOLD analysis project Ga0209358, IMG submission 187574) | Freshwater lake microbial communities from Lake Michigan, USA - Fa13.BD.MLB.SN (SPAdes) (version 2) | ecosystem: Environmental > Aquatic > Freshwater > Lake | place: Lake Michigan, USA... | reverse complement strand
GAATCTTTGCAGTATCAGATTGGTTAGCCTTCCACGCTTTCCAAGCTTCTCTCTTCTTGTGATCTTCAAGAGACCTTCCATTAACATTAGGCTTCTTGGCTTTGGGTTGCTTTGGGTTTTTCTTGGGAGCTTTACCGTTCCGCCGGTTCGTATTTCTAACACCACTACCCCTGCCTTTCTTGGGCTTGCCCATCTTGTGACCTTTCCTTTTGTAGAACTGTTATTGCGTATTCAAGTCCATCAACTAAACCTTGTTTGTATTCAGTATCAGGTAGTGGTTCTGCTTCTAAAAGCTTCTTGCAAAACTTATCAATGTAAAAATCTTTAAGTAACATTTTGGTATCCCTTAATGTAGTCCTCTACCAACTTAGAGATCTTCGCCTCTCCATCGACTGGTCGCCATACGATCATTATTCCCGGAAGAATTAGATTCTTTTCTTCTGGTAATGGAACAAGTTGAACCATGCGATCAGCAATGAAGAACCCTTCATGGAACCAATCAACAAGATCTAGCTTGCCCAATAGGTACTGGCTGGATTCATATGCATGATCCCACCAGATAGATATACCACCATCTCTGCCATAAGAAAACCCCATTACCCATGGATGAGGGCGTAGTGAGGAATCAGATAACTCAGCCATCTGTGCATAGATGTTGTTTACCTCAATCAGCTTTTCTGTCATGGAATAAGTGTGACACAAGGGTATGACAAATTGTGGGATTTCGGCGTGTCGTGATATTGTTGGCCTACCTCGAAAGAGGTGGGGCAGAAACTTCAAGGCGACACTATACGGTGTAGCACCTGACCAACCATAAGTTTTTTATGGGGGGTAGGGGGGCATTTCTTAAAGCTCTTCTACCGGTGTAGTTTTTGGGCATAAAAAAAGAGGGCCACCCGAAGGTGGCCCCATTTCTTGTAAGAGTTATTACTCTTCGTCAATATCCTCTGGATCTGTCCAGAGAGCTGCATCTGTCTTATCGTTTTCTATACGCTGTGCATACTCACCTAGACCCAATGCAGACAAGACAAAGATAACTGCTTGCTCTGCTGGAATATCTGGTGATATTAAAGTAACGATTAAAGCAACTGCTGAAGATACAAACGCTGCAACTCTAGCAGGGTGACGATGAATTAATGATTTGATCTTTTCCATTTAGTCCTCCTTTGGACTTGGTACTTCACATTTCTGTGGGTTCCGATTCTTCAGACTTTGAATTACAGCATCTGGAGAAGAGAACACTTTCTTTTTTGTCCAAGGGAACCAAGAGCTTTTATCGTTCTCATGCTTTGGATCGATGGAGATGTGCATATGTTTTGAGTGTGGGTTTGATCCGGTATACCGGCGGTCTCCCTCACTTGCTCTGGCACGAGTCCAGATCTTGCTATCGAAGATTAAGTAGGCAACCCTCTTGTCATCCTTAAACTTCTGAAACAGTTCATGGCAGTCTACCCCAGACTTTGGGTCATGGGTTAGATCGACTGCGTGTCCTGTGTTGTGATCAGAATTAGGACTGGCTTTTAGGTGGGCAGCAGAAGGCAGGAGCCCATCGCTGGCCTTGTTGCGTTTCGGAAAAAGTTTGGTTGCTTGTCGCAGAACAGCAAGGGCAGCAGGTGTGGCTCTCTTGGCAACAGGTTTCATTTATAGCTTCCTTATCCATACTTGGGATCCTGTATCTAGTAGTTCGATCTCTTCCTTAAGAAGGGTCAGAAATAGGTCTATAGCTGGCTGTGGTCGCTTTTCAAAGGGTAATCCATCCCCCCATAGGTAATCATCAAAGGCCATGATTCCGCCCTTTCTAAGGGCTTTCCAGCCAAGGCTGGCATCTTGCCAGACCCCTTGGGCTGTATGGTCTCCATCGATATAGATGAAGTCATAGATCTCTTCCTTGGGCAGCCGAGCATAGAACTCTAGGCTGGTTGACTTGACCTTTATTACTCGTGGGTAATCTTTAAGCTTCCAGTCGTAGGTCTTTTCGACATCAAGAAAATCCATTTTATGATGAGCTTCTTCATCAGATCCCTGCCAAGTATCCACATCAACAAGGACTGAACTCTTCTGGGTCAGGATGTTTTGGATCAGCCATAGGCTGGCATCACCTGTAAAGGCACCGACTTGTAAGAATCGTAAATTTTCTTTGTCTTTGAATCTTGCTAGATGTTTATCGAAATACGCAATGGCGTAAGAAGCAAACCAATTTGGATAGCTCACTTCTGTATTAATATCTCATACAATCTGTCTAGTTTTACAGATAGTCTATTGACCTCATCACGCAAACTTGTTCCACCGTTCGGCTTAAGTTCTGCTAAGTAATGTTTAACTAACCATCTAACTCCACCGGCTAATGCGGAAATGATTGTTATTATTGCGACCGCCAGTCCGGCCCAGTCAAGATAGTTCATTATACAACCGTTCTCATAGTGATAGTGATGATCCCTCCGAAGTTATCGCTATTGCTACTTGGTGGGGTCATGCGAGTGAATGAAATTTCTTCGATTACGGTATCGAAGTTTTCACCAGAGGTGAAATCCTGTACGAGAACAGTAGAACCACTAGATTCTAAGGACTCTAACGCTGCTATTCGGAACTTAGCTCCATCTTGTGTACCGAAACGAACGCCTCTTCTATCTGTTTCAAAGTCATAACACATCAAAGGCATTTGAATAAGCCTAGATCTAGTAGGTGAAGGGATAGCCTTGATGGCATAACCACGAAGTACTGCACCCTTAGTAGCATCTGATGCACCACGATAAAGGCTAAATGTTAATTGACCATTAACCTGTGGTGATAGATATGCAGAAGATAAATCGAAGTCGGTATTGTATTCAGTACCTTCAGTCAAGGTAACGATCTGTGATCTACCTTCATTGGAATTAGCGTAGACTTCAATCTTTCCAAGAAGAGTATCGGTCTCAACACGAACTCTCTTCCATGCCTTCTTTTCTAATGTACCCCAGTTGACAATACCTGTGTCTAAAGTTCCTTCAGCAACTAATTGAGTTGCATGTTCTAGATGAATACCACTTGCTGTGATTGAAAAGAATAGCTGACCACTTGTTGGGAAGAAGCCTATAGAGTCTACTATTCCTGTAGTTCCAGAAGCAGATATATCTGTAGCAAAAGGATAAGCACCATCGTCAAGTAGGGTTCCAAGGTAGATTCGATAGGCACCAGATGCACCACCAACACCTGCTTTAACACCTGCCCATATGTATGAATCACGAGCTGCAAAGCAAAGCACAGGGCTAGTAGTCTCAAAGATTATAGGGCCATAAACAATGGTTGCATCATCTGCAATAGCAGCAATACGAACACCACGAGATGTTCCAATGGCAAGAAAAGTTCCAAGATATCCAAACAATGCAGTCACGGTTTCACCACGAGGTATATCTGCTACAGAGATAGCAGCTCCTAAAGCACCGGTAGCAGCATCAGGCTGCACCTTAAAGATTGCAGATTTATCACCGGCATAACCAGAGAGGTAGATAGCTCCACGACCCTCTGCAATATCTGACCAAGTCCATCCAATAGGTACTGTGGTTGTATTTGTTATAGGTGTAATAGAACCAATGTTATGTGTACTTGAATGGCTTTCGCTAAATGGTAATGAATATACAGCAGCATGAGGTGTAGTTCCTGCAACATAACTAATGCCAGCTACAATACGATTCTTAACAAACTTAAGAACTACATTAACAGCGTTAGCTGTATTGATTTGGTAATGTTGGTGAAGGCTAAGAGATCCACCAGTAAAATCACCATGATAGATATAATCTTCGGTAGCTAAATAAAGTTCTGTTCCATCTGTTTCAGCAGCAAGAATCTTTTTAGAAATCGTTGCACCAGTAACAAGAGTACTAGCAGTACCGGCTGAAGTAACAAGGGATACTCGAACCGCAGTTGTGGATGCAGCAGTTGCCTCTGTGTTAATAGCAAGGACATAATCTGTGCCACCATAACTTGCTGATAAGGCTATGGTCTTTGCGGTAGCAGATGTGCTTGTAACATTGTAGATCTTAGAGGTGTCTTTAAGGAGAGAAAGTTCACCGGGAGTCCAAGGATCAATACCTGTGGATGTAAAGTAACGGAAACGAAGAAGATCAGCATTACCCTCAAGAGCTTCTTGGAACTGGATACCTGCACCAAGGTGCCATGATGTCTGAGATCTAACCCATAGACCTGAGTCAAGAGTCTGCTCACCCGGTTCACGAGCTTGGTCAACACGCTCATATTTCCATCGGGCAGTAGATCTGCGATAGGGAATTGTATCTGTGATGTTATAGAGGAATGGCAAACCTCCAATAGCAACATCAAAGGCATAGGTGTCTGGATCATAATACTGAGATGTACGACCAGTAAGGTCGACAATAACTGTCTCGGTAATATCCGGTGACTTAGAGATCTTTAATACCACGCCAGACTCCTTGAGTTAAAAGTTAAATAATTTAATTAGGCAGTAGGCCCGGTAATCTCAATCCATTGCTGGTTTGGCTCAAACCAACCATAAAGTTTTGGATTCTCTGGGTCTACTGTTGGATAAGCAACAGGTGGTTCCCAATCACATTTATCTTCATTTAGAACCCATGATGGGTAAGGGCTTGGTGAAATAAATGCATCACGAGATGCATCATAAGTGTAACCAATACCTGCATAGTTTTTACGGATAGTTCCATTGTAGGAAGTTTGCTTCCATTTGTCATAACCGTGTAATCCAGTCAAAAAGTCAATACCTGCTTGCTCTAATTCAACACCGTCTACGGTGATGACATCATTGTTTACGACATGAACAGCAAGGACAACATTGTTGTCATCTAGTTTTGCAAAGTGTGCCATATTTCTCCTTATAGTGTTATTGAGCCATCGCCAGTAAACTTATAGTAGCGATACCCACCGTTTGTCAATGTTGTCGGTGAACCAGTAGTTGATGTAGCAGCAGAAAAAGAATCTGGATATCTAATTAAAACTATTCCAGACCCACCAGCACCACCTGTTTTATTTGTTGCGTTTCTTTCAGCACCACCACCGCCACCGCCTGTATTGGCAGTTCCTGCACCACCATCACCGTCAGTACCTAATCCACCACCACCAAAACCAGCAGCACCGACTGGATTATTACTTGGGTTTTGAATACCGCCCGAACCACCACCTGCAAAATAATAAGTTGAGCTTACATTTTGACCAGAAGTAGTTGCAGAACCCCAAGCAGACCAAGTGCTTAAACCGTTTCCACCAGCACCAGATGTGGCTGTATTTGAATCATTACTACCATCGCCACCAGCAGCTCCAGCTCCTCCACCACCGCCACCTACATAAAGTTTTCCAGAGCCACCACTATTTCCATATCCAGTAGCACCGCCAGAATTAGATTGAGTTGAGATTCCTCCGCCAGAAGAATCATATCCACCACCACCAGAGCCACCACGATTCCCAGGTGTTTTTAAGGTATTTGATAAATTGTAATGCCCACCACCTCCGCCACCTACGGAGATGATATTGTCAAATTTTGAGTTAGAACCATTATTTCCTTGTTTGTCACCAGATGGGCCAGTACCACCAGCTCCAATTACTATGTTATATGTTGTGCCAATAAGTAATGGTTTAGCAGAATGATAAGAAACTCCACCAGCACCACCACCGCCAGAACCTCCATATATTCCACCACCACCAGATCCGCCACCTGCAACTACGAGAACTTCTATAGTTACTGATGGTTTACTTTGCTTATCCCATAGATTGCTTAATCTTGTTCCATCCTTAATGGAACTTAAAGAAAATTTACGAATTCCCATTAGTAGGTTATGCTCCCATCCCCAGTAAATTGATATACATGATTTCCGCTAGCAATACCATAAATTGGAGAACCAGTAACTACTGTAGCTTTTCTTAATGATTTGAATACAACTACTCCAGAACCGCCATTTCCGCCACTTACCGTTGTTTCAAATCCAGCAGAACCGCCACCGCCACCGCCTGTGTTGACAGAAGCAGATGTTTGAACATTTGAAGAACTTGCTGTAACGGGTGTACCAGCAATTCCGCCATAGCCACCATTTCCACCTCCGCCAGTTCCACCACTTCCGCCGTTTTGGTTTCCTCCACCTCCACCGCCACCAGCATAAATAACAGCAATGCCAGTTATAGAATTAGATGTTCCGTTTCCGCCATTGCCAGCGAGAACTGTTGTTGCATTTGCACCAGCAGCAGATGAACCACCACCGCCACCACCATTTGCACCATTAGCACCATTACCGCCTGCATAACCTTCAACTGGTGAATATGAACCAGAATTTCCAGCAGCACCTGTTCCACCGCCACCAGAATCAGTTCCACCTCCACCACCACCAGAACCTCCGCTAATGCCGTCTATGCTGGAACTTGGAGCATTTGGCGGAACGCCATTTGCTCCACCGCCACCTCCGCTTGCAGTAAAAGTGGATAATCCAGCTCCACTAATGGAAGAATTACCACCGCTAGAGCCTTTATTTCCAGTAGTTGCGGAAGAACCGCCGTTACCTCCGCTACCTACAGCAACCGTATAAGTAATTCCATCGTTTAGTGTTAATGTAGATGTACGATATCCACCTGCACCGCCACCAGCACCTACATTTCTTCCACCACCGCCACCTCCACCAGCAACAACTAAAACTTCAACAGATATTTGTTGGTTTAGGCTTTGATATTTAGGAAACCCAGCCCCAATACGAGAATTGCTAAATCTTGATATAGCCATGGTGGTTAAAGCCTTTCGTTAAATTAAGCAGTTAGTTCAGAACCAAATGCTGTAAATGTAAGAGATGATGCAGCAGATGCATACACATGAATTACATTTGAAGCAGCAAGAGTAATACCAAGAGTTAATGCTGTTGAGTCATTAGCAGCGATTGCTACATCATAAGCAATATAGTGTTCGTCTGCAATAGATGTACCAGTTGCTGGTTTTACCGCAATGCGGTATGTACGAGCAGATGCTGAACGGTTTGCTACAATGATTGTAGAAATCACAGCACTAGATGATGCCGGAACTGCGTACAGTTCCTCTAAGGTCGTAGCAGCAGATGCCTTACGACCAAGTACTTTATATGCCATTTGTTATGCTCCCATCAGAAGGAATGGATCTAATCCGCCGCTACTTGCTTCGGATGCTTTAGCTAATGGTATTCCACCAGCCGTTGAACCATCGTGTACCACAATGGTATCTTTGTCGGTATCAACAGTTATTTCACCGACTAAGCCTGTAAATGATGCGTGTTGGGCTGTTGTTCCCCTACGCAGTTGGATTGCAAATGCTGGCATTCTTATGCTCCCATCATCATAAAGATATCAGTCAATGGATCAGTAACAATGGTTGCCCATGATGCTGTCGATCCATCAGTTGTTAAGTATTTACCGCCATTACCAGTTTGACTTGGAAGGCTTACTGGGGCTGCTGCCCAAGTAATACCATTGGTAGCGGTAGAAGAAGCAGTCAAAAGATAGCCATCTGAACCTACGGAAAGAACAGCAGCAACATCGTTTGCACTTGCCACAAATATGTCACCCTTAGCATTAAAGGATGTAGCTAGTAAGGCTGATCCCAAAGCTGCTGCCGAAGTAGCAGCAGAGCTTGCTGAGGTAGCTGCCGAGTTAGCAGAAGTAAGGGCAGAAGATGCTGAAGTCGATGCACTAGAAGCAGATGTTGCTGCATCAGTTGCCGATGTGGCAGCAGATGAAGCAGATGTGCTTGCACTTGTAGCAGATGTAGCTGCTGCTTGAGCATGATACTTAGCAGAGAACTCACCACCGGCAACTGCTCCAGATGTTTTGGTTGCCCAATCATTAGCAAGTATTGCACTAGCGGTTGCATTTGTTTCAGATGTTGCAGCAGCAGCAGCAGAAGTTGCTGCACTAGAGGCTGAAGTTGAAGCCGAAGAGGCCGAAGTAGCTGCACTTGTTGCTGAAGTTAATGCACTTGAAGCAGATGTACTTGCTGAAGAAGCAGAGGTAGATGCTGAGGTAGCAGAGGTTAATGCACTTGATGCTGAGGTGCTTGCACTTGATGCTGAGGTGGCAGCCGATGTGGCACTTGTATTAGCAGAGCTTGCTGATGTTGCTGCATTAGCAGCAGATGTAGCAGCATTGGCTGCAATCGTTGCAATGTTGATATAGGTAGTTGTGGTCGTATCAGACTCAGTAATAGATCCCATATCACGGACAATGCCGGCACCAGTCAACCCTGTAATCGAGGTTAAACTATTGGCTGCTGAGGTTGCAGAGTTAGAAGCTGAGGTAGCCGAAGTTGATGCTGCACTAGCAGAGTTAGCTGCTGAGGTTGCACTTGTAGATGCAGCAGTTGCAGAACTAGCTGCTGCAATCGCAGAGTTGGCGGCTGATGTAGCCGAGGTCGCTGCGGAAGAAGTGGATCCAAATAGAGTATCAATGTATGACTTATTAACAGCATCAGTAGATGCGGTAGGGGTTCCAAGATCAGTAATCTTGTTATTACCCATTGACAAGGCACCGGTCATTGAATCGCCGGCCTTAGAAACCTTGGTAGCAATACTGTTGGTTACTGTGGTTGAGAAGCTTGCATCATCATTGATAGCAGCAGCAAGCTCATTAAGGGTATCTAAAGCACCCGGAGCTGCATCGACAAGGTTAGATACCTGAGTATCTACATAAGCCTTAGTTGCAGCATCTGTGTTAGCAGAAGGTGTAGCAAGACCAGTCACCTTAAATCCACCAGCAGCAAGATCGGTAGCAAGGGTTGCACTAGATAGAGTCTTAGATGTCAGGGTAGATGCAACGCCATCAAGGGTTACAGTACCTGTGGCATTAGGAAGGGTAATTGTTCTGTTTGCTGTTGGATCAGTAACAGTTAATGTTGTATTAAAAGCATCGGTAGTTGTACCCTCAAAATCAATTCCACCAGATGCAATAACTGCACCAGATAGAATCTTTGCTGAGAGTGTCTGTGCATCTGTAGTACCTACAACATTGCCAGTAACGCCATGGACTCCAGCAGTTGTTGGTGTTCCAGAAGAACCAATATGTGCAGAGAACTCATTGAAGTCACGACCAGAAATAATGTGACGAACAGTTGCACCAGCAGAGTGGGCAACATTGGTAGTTCCATCTTCTCCACGAGTAACATTGAGAGTCGTTCCACCACCAGAGGAACCAACGGTGATGATCTCTTCCTTGTTAGTATCTGGATCAATAACTAACGAGTAAGGATAGTTAGTTGGGAAGCCTGTCGTTAAGTCTAAAGTAATCGATGTAACAACACCATCGATTGAAGATGATAGAGAGGCTTGCTTTGCCGTAGAGGCGTAGTATCGTGTTTGTGCCATTCGTTACCTCTTATAGTGGAGTCGGGGAGGGTATAGATCTCGGAGTGATGCAGCTTCTTGTTGAAGTCGCTGCGTATACAGACCAAGATAGAAACGAGCTGTAGAAGCACCTGAGCCGACCGGCTTCGATTGGTCGAGCATATCCGCTTCTACGCTTTGGAATGGAATCTTTGCTGCATCGCTATTCATAAGTAGACGAGCTATAGTTCCATACATAATTGCATCAACAGAACTTGATGGGAAACCAGTAACTGTTTCATATACATCACTATCTGATGTTAATGTTGAAGGTGCTTTAGCAAAAACAACTTGAACGGTTCTACCCGGATCAATAGAATCAAATATGTTAATAGTTTTACCATTAGGAAATGATGTTGTGTTGGCTACTTTATCTGTGTTGTATCTTCTTACATTGAGCCATTCTTTAGTTGATCCAATGGTCTGCCACTTTACATCAAGAACATATTCCATAGCAGCAGGAAGAGAGTAGGTAGTCACAGCAGAGTTAAAGGAAAAAGTGTGTGTTCCTACCGCAAATAGTTCTGGGTAAGAAGCTTGGATTGTGTCATTAATTGTTTGCTTAACAAGACTTCTAGGATAAATAGGTGCAACAATTACTTTGGCATTATTGGCAGCACTTGCTGCTGTTGTGCCACGAAATCCTCTGCCCCATGGAGTGACTGTTACTGTCTTAGTAAGGTTATCAACCTTATCAAGATAGATAAGTTCATCACCAATCTCAATAAGACCACGACCCATTTGATTAGTTTCATTAACTACAAATGATGTGGCATTGGCAGTAATTCCGGCTGCTTGATTAATCCAAGTAGCAGTCTCTAGTTGAGCAGAACCACTTTGAATATTAGACATTACTTTGTCTACAAGTTGACCAAGGGTAGTTGACATTAGGTAGACCTTGCTCTTAGGGCAGCAGCAGGAGCCTTATCGGTTGTGCCACCTAGTTGATTACATACACCACGAAGATCCTTATAGTTAGGTCTTGTGTTACCAGCTTTAACATTTAAGGCACCAACAACATCAAGGCCGGTTGTGCCGGCAAAAGTGTTTGCTGCTTTTGCATCATCAACATAATCCTGTATAGCAGGATAAGTACCACCATTAGCAAGACGATTAAGTTCTGCTGTAAAGGTACTGCCATTAGTGCCTAGTGCCATTACTTGCCCTTCTTCCTTAATACTGCTGCATTATCTACAAGGTTTGGATACTTGCGACCGGCAGCTTTTGCTCTAGCTTTTGCTTGAGTTTTCTGTGCAGGTGTTAGTTTCGTAGATTTCTTCTTTGGATTTTTTGTATCCCAGAATGCTTTTTTCTTTTTCACCATTTCACCTTATCTGCCCAGTATGCGGCTGACATCTTTCCTTTAGAAATATTCTTTGCATGACGAGCCTTAAACGACTTCTGTCGTTTAGTTGGTTGACGATCGCCTGTGACACCCTGTTGACCAAACCTAATTGTCTTAACCTGTGATCCTTCTTTGGCTACTACAACATGAGACTTGGTAGGATGAGAAGGGGTTCTCTTAGGTTTATTAAACCCAGATACCCCTGCTCTCTTAAGTCGAGGATCTGCCTTACTTCTTTTTTCCGCCACGCTTCTTTGCTTTCTTCATTACCATTTTCTTGCCAGACTTCTTAGCATCTGCCTTAGCCATTGCCATACCTTTAGCGGTATATGCGTATTCTTTCTTTCCTACCTTTGGCATATCCTTACCCCTTTGTGTGATTATTTTGGTTTTCCCACCTGTATTTATATCAAACGAGGCAGAAATCTCTATTGCTTTCTTTGCTTCATTTACTGCAACTTTGGTACTTGTTGGAGAAATGTTAGCTCTTGACAAAGAGCCAAGTGCATAGGATCCACCGGATCCAACTGCATATACTCCACGATCATCTCTGCACCAAGAGAAATCATTATCTATTTGATATATCTTTCCACGGACACATATTAAGGCATCAAACCCTGCATCCTCGTTAGGCATACCATCTTCCTTCTTTGGAGAAGGATCGTATCCATAGTCGGTAAAAGCTTGTCTAAGTGATGGCATTAGATCTGTCATCATAAACTTATCTAAATTAACTACCTTTGGTAGTTTCGGTGGGATCCAACAGAAGTTGGCAATATCCCCGGCGATAGCATCGCCAGCAAAGGCAAAGACATACTCGCCTTTTTCAATGACCTTATCCATGCCATTGGCTATAAACTTTTGACTACCTGAAACCATCAAGGAATCTGCTGCTATAAGACCCCAGCCTTTACCTTGGATTCCAACGATGGTGGTCATTATCAGTCCTTAAAACTATTGGTGTTGGCATCGAAGGCTTTACCAGCCATATTCGATAGCTCAACAGCCCCTCGGATATCTTTCATATTAGTTGTTGCTGGTTCAATGCCTTGGTCTATCGCTGACTTGTAAGCATTAAGTTCATTATCCCAAGCCTTCTGAGACATTACCCTTCTGCTATTAGCATCTCCTGTATTAACTTGTAATCCTGAATCTCTAAGGCATTCTCCCCAGTTAGCATGATCCTGAGTGGGGCAACCTGTCCTACATGCCATTATGACCTCAATACTAAGAATCCATCATGTGCTTCATCTGAGGCTGCATCAGCCTCTCCTTGAGTCTTTATTGTATACCCTAGACCCACTAGAACATCTTTAACCGCTTCGGTTACGACATGCTCTCTTCCGCCAAGAAAGACATATTCATACTCATTTAACTCATCTTCTGTTACTGCTCGAGATGTGGTGACAGTAGCCCCATCTATCAGGACTGCCACACCCCTTGGAGATACGACTCTTCTCCACCACTTGTCTCGTAGTGGGAAACCTTCCATTACCTGCGGTGGATAGAAAGTATAAGTTGCCATGTTTCTCCTTTAGTAGAGAGGGGGTGAGTTGCCCCACCCCCTCAACTAATTAGCTCAGATTAAAGAGCTGATGCACCGGTTTCCAAACGAACAACGGCATCATCACGGAAGATGCCCCATCCGCCAAAGTACTTCCAGCCGAGTGCTGACTTACGGCGAAGGATGTCGATCTGAGGTGCAATGACAGTTTGTACATCATATACATTAGCCTCAAGAAGAGCTTCCTTACCTACTGCAACAGCCTTGTAGACAGTTGCAGATGAAGCACCGTCTGCACCTGAAGGAACACGAGTTGTCTGAACAACTTGGAATCCTTCAAGAACACCGATGGTGCCTGTCAATAGGTTGCCAACATTCTCAGTTGTGTACTTGTGAATGTCAACGAATCCACCTGATCCAGTTTCGGCACGAAGGTCGAAAGCTTGGCGTGGGTGAATGAATAGAGTGTAGAGATCTCCAACACGAGGTTGTGCTGAAGCCTCTAGAAGTGTGGTCTGAGCCTTACGAAGCATTGTTGTTGAAAGAACATCAGATGCTGTAAGGGTTGCTGTTGAGGTACGGCTTCCACCGTACTTAACAGCAGTTCCACCAACGAGAACGGTTGCAACAAGCTTGTCGAGAGTATCGGCAGCGTTGTATGCAATAGCATCACCAATCATTGTATCAATGTCGGAGAATGCAGCGAAGTTTACCTTCTCAGTTTGCTCAACTGCATTACCGTATTCGGTAACAGTTACGCTTACTTGAGATGGGTTTGCCAATGCAACTGGAGTTACATCGGATGTTTCGGTTAGAGCTGTGGTAGCAGCAGTCAAGTTGGCATAAACTGCAAACTTGAGAGATGTACCCGGGTTGGTCATTGCTACTGGTCGTAGGTCTGCAACAGAACGCATAACAGGAAGTGAGCGGAGTGCAGCACGAACATATGTGTCATATGCATTGACTACGAGGTTGCCAAGACCAGAGATTTGTGTAGTTGCCATTAGGCACTACCTCCTATTTTCTTGGTTAATAGCCCTGCTTACCAAGATCTGCAAAGAGCTGCTTTAAGGCTTCTGGGCCTTTGGCAGCAGCTTCATCCATTTGAGATTGAATCAACTTTTCTCTGTCGGCTGTCATGCCGGCATCCATGGTTGATTGAGCCTTCATGTAATTTTCTTTGAAACCTTCTGGCAAGTTAGAGCTTGCTTGGTTGGTTGATTGACTTTCGATTCCGAAAACATCTCCGTATTCAGAAAGCCAAGTCGACAACGATTCCTCCGTGAGGTCGATGTCCTGTGGAATGAATGCCGCTATTTTCGGATTCACACCACGAGAGGTGAGGGTTTCTTTGATGGTTCTATCTCGTTTTTCTTTACGCAGTTCGGAAAGCTCTGCCTGAATTTCTTTCAGTTGCTTTTCTTTTTGCTTATTAGCTTTGCGTAGTTGAGAAAATGCATCATTCGAATCTAATTCGAAATCTTCCTCATCATCTTCATAATTGGACATTTGTCCTACTCCCTTTTTCTATGTTTGTCGCTGGCCTCAAATAGATCGGGGAATCTACTTGGCTCCAACTGCCGGGTTAATACTCATCTCAAGCTCCGGTATATCTAGAGATGGAGTGGGTGTTCAGGTCTTGAACCTGAATGACTGCCAGTCACCCGACCGATTAAACGGTTCTTGTTCTTAATGCTCTCTGACCAACACCTGTTGTTCCAGAGAACTGTGCAAGGTTTGTAGCTCTTAGTCTGCCCATTGTTTCTGTGGCTCCGACATCTCCACCGAACTCGGCAGCAATAGCTTCTTTGGCTCCAAAGTTTTCGCCATAGATTGAAGCAAGATCTCCATACTGCTGAATGTTTCTAGCAACCTGTGAGAACTTCTGTCTCTGAGTTCCATAGGCAAGTGATCCTGCACCATACTGCTGTGCAATATCTGCTTGTTCCTTGGTCAAGCCCTCAAGAAGGGCTGCTGCTGTATTGAGGTTCTTACCTGCAATACCTTCAAGAATTGATTGACCTCTTGCTGGATCAATCATGTAGGCAGTAATCATGTCATCACTAATGCCATAGAGACTCTTAAGTTGACCACGGATTCCTGAATCAGTTGTTTGCACGAAATCTCTATATGCTTGGAATACATTTGCTACATCAACATTTGTATAGTTGTTTTGTAGGAATGTCTGGAAATCGCTTGTTTGATCGTAGAAACCTTTTGGTGCATTATAGGAAGTGAGAACCTTTTGGTATTCATCTTCCATACCAACGATAGTTTTTTCATCTAATGAACGATATCCAGCCTTGATACGAGCTTCATTAACCTTACCGAATCTTTCATAGTAAGGTGCTGTTTGGATTAGTTGTAGATAGAAACCTTCTGTGGTTGTAGGTATCTCATCAAACTTCTTACCACTTCGGTCTACGCCTTCTCCTTTGAAAATATCGGAGATTACTTTACCGAACTCTGGAACACCCATCTGGGTAAATCGTTCTGTAATAATGTCATATGCAGACTTGCGTTCTTTGGCTAACTGCTCAAGTTTTGCTTGCTCGGCAGCTTTCTGTTGAGCAGTAAGTTGTGCTTGGAAACTAGCCATTGATTTTGCAAGGGCTGCATCGATAGCCTTCTGCACATCTTCTGGAGTCATTCCCGGTGTTGAGGTATCTGGTGCTGGAGTATCTGTATATGTTCCATCGCTGTAATAAGTACGAATTACACGATTGGCACCGGATCCAAGAATCTCAGTTCTTACAACAGTTTTACCTGTTGGAGTTCCAATAGTCTCGGTAGTTCCATCATCATATGTGATGGTTACTGTTCCATCGGCATTAGTCTTACGAGAAACTTCTTTTTTACCAGTTGAATTTTTAGTTCCTACGACTTCTGTTGATCCATCATCATAGGTAACTGTAAATGTGCCATCACCGTTATCTTTACGGCTTACTTCTTTTTTGGTTTTGTTTCCATCAGTAGGAATTTCTGAGGCAGCAGCAGTAGGGGTTACACCTGTAACATCGGTAATCTTTGTATTGGTCTCATCATACTTACGGAATGAACCAATATCAAATACACCTGTTGGACTTGCAACATTTGAAACAGGATTAGATCCAGTACCTAGACCTGCACCAGTACCTGCTTGGCTTGCACCATAAGGATTGTTTGATGTATTTGGTGCAGTAATTTTTACTGTAGTACCACTATAAAGGACAGTTTGACCAGCAGATGCACGAGCTGCAAGAGTTGGATTATCAGCAAGAATCTGTGCAACAGTAGTTCCATTTGCTTTAGCAATACCAGATAAGGTATCGCCAGATTTAGCCTTTACTTTTTCTGCCATGTTATAGTCCTAACATATCCTTGAGTTGTAATGTAATTGTGTCTGCCTTACCACGAGCATTAGATGTGAATTGCCAACGGTTATCTTTGAACAGGCTTTGTTCAAACATCCATAAAGGAACTGTCTCATAAGAGGTTGCAGAACCCTTAGCATCTGTAATCGCCTTACCCTGCATAGCCTTGCGGATTGTAGGATCTTCAAGATCTATACCACCCTCTGGGATTTCCAGAATACGAACCATTGCTTGGATGTATGGGCTGGCAATAGCCAACGGAGATTCTCCATTAAGGATTCGATCACGGAAAGCAGGGAAAGCTGCAACAGCCTGTTGACGAAGATTCTCATCAATCTGCTCATTACTAGAATCTCCAAGGAAAACATTCTTGGCAAGATTAGTTGCTGCTTCATCAGTAATGGATAGACCATACTGACGATACTTAGTCTGCACCATCAACTTATTTGAATTGATCTGTTGTTGAACCTGTGGCTGAGATAGATACTTATCTGTCTTGCGGATACCCTTTTCAAAGTCTGCAAGGTTTGTAGACTTAGTCAATAACTGCTGGAATAAAGGATCATTCACAGAGAACTGTGAAGCAGCCATATTAAAGTTTTTAGTATAAGTCTGGATATAGTCAGCAGCAGCTCTATCGAAGTCAAGACCTGCTTTCATTGCACGAGCAATGTCTGGCTTAACAGTTTCTAACTGATACTTTTCGATAGACTTAAGACGAATCTGATATTGAACTTCATCCTTGTCTACTACCTTTGCAAGAAGCTGATCTCTAAAAGAGGTCTCTTCTTCTTTGGTTAAGGTAATACCATTAGATAAAGCGTAGCCACCTACTGTTGCATTAACTCTCTGATTAACATCTTTATACCAAGCAGTATTACGAAGATACCCTTCAACATTTCCGGGTAATTCATTAGCCTTAGCAAACTTAATCAAATCGTTATAGATCGTAGGATAGTTAGACTTGAAGTATTCAAGTAGATACTTTGATCCATAGGTTCCAAGAGTTGACTCTTGTGCTGTTGTTAAACCTGTGCCTTCTTCAGCAGTAGCTGTGGCAAGGATTCCATTGTTGTATTTTTTACCATTATAGGTTCCGGTAAATGGGCTACCATTTTTGGTAAGTGGCTTATTCTTAGTTCCACTACCTGCATAGGTATCTTTACCACTACCCTTATTATTAACAACTTGATTACCTTGGTTATCAGTAACTACAGATTGTTCTGTGTCTAAAATTTTAACATCTGGAGTTAAGACTTGACCCGATACACTCATTGGGGTTTCAAATGGTCTGCTACCAAAAGGAACATCATTAGCAGATTGATTACCTGCAACTTTACCTGTCGAGATTAACTTTCCTTTTGCATCTACAGTTAATACACCGCTAGATATGTCGGTTGACTTCTTGATAAGATCTGCTTGCTCATTAACTAATTTATTGTATTTATCAACTAATGATTTAAGGTTGGCAGGTTTTCTTGCACCTGCTGAAACAAGGGCTACTTCACGAGTAATCTGATTCTTAAGCTCATTAAGTTGAGGAACTAGACGAGTAGCAGAAACATTAAACCCTCTTGCAGCTTCTTTATTTCTAGCATCAATCTTGGCAGCCTCGGCTGCTGCTTTGGCTTTTTGAGTAGCGGCAGCAGTAGCTGCACGAACTCTTTCAGCTTGGGCTAAGAGTTCATTAATATCAAGCTTTTCTGCCATTAGAACTCACCTGCCAATCTACCAATAATGTCGCCATATCCATTGAGTCTCTTATCTACAGCCTCGGCTTCTAAGGAAGGTGTTCCCATAATTGCTTCTTCAATAACTTGTTGTGTACCTGCTGCACCAAGACCACCTGTAGTGGTAGAGGTATAAACTCCCGGTGCTGTCATGGTTTGTGTGGTAACAGATGGGCTTGCTTTCTCGGCGATATTTAATGCCTCAACTAACATCTTAGTTTCTTTAGATGAAGGATCACGACCAAGAATTGCTCGTAAACCATTCTGAGCAATACCACGAGCTGAAGCAGGATCAGAAATATTATAGGCAATATTCTTGGTTGGGCCAGTTGCACCTCGTTGTAATTCACCCGATGCAATCTTTGCAATCATCTCTTGATAAGTAAGACCACCAGCAGAGTTAGCCTCTGCAAGTAATTCACGAAATGCTTCAGTATCTTTCTGACCCCAGTATGCTGTCTGGAAAGCAGACTTATCTAGAAAACCACCTGCAACCAAAAGAGACTTAACTTGGTTCTGATCTTGCAAAGTAGCAAGATCACTATTCTTGATAAACATTGCTTCTTCGTTAGTTGCTGTATAAAGGGCTTTGTAGATCTTGCCTGTTACATCAACCTTCTTACCAGTAGCTGGATCGGTGTAAGTAACACCGGGTCTAAAAACATTTGTTCCCTTTGCAGGAAATGCAGAAGATGAAGCATATGGATTGCCTCCAACAGCAGGTGCCTGAATTACAGGTGCTTTGGTATCAGGTATGTTTGGCTGCGGATCTATTGAATCCGGAATGCCATCTTTATCTGTATCAAGTGCCATTAATTATTTCCTGTCTCGGTAGCAAATACACGCCAGTACATTACGGAAAATTCTGGGTGTTCTGCGATGATCTGATAAGCAGATTGATTTAACCAATCAGCCACATTGGCTACTGATTTTGCAGTAAGACTCTTAAATCCTCCTGCGGCAGCAGACTGTAATGCTGCATCACGATATAACAAGAACTTAGCCAAACCTTTACCTGTCTCAGTTTCTGCAAACTTTGGATTATCCAATGCTGCCGTTACTTCTTTGACAAGTGTCTCACGAGGAACACCAGCAGCTCGGAAGTCTGGCTGTCCACCAAACTCATCATCAAGTGCTGACTTCAAGGTTAAATAAACCTGATTAGCCATCTTTGGATCTGCACCCTGTCCAACAGCAGTTGTCATATCCTGTTGCAGTTTAGCCTTACGAGCTGTGTAAACATATCGGGCTGCTTCCAACTGCATTTCAGCAGGTGATAAACGGAAGCGTTGTCCACGCTGTTCCTGCCATTTAGCAAACTCTTGTGAGTATTGTCCACCGGGGAAGAATAAAGCAAACGCATTAGGGAACTGATTGGCATCATCACGGTTGTTTGAATAAAACTTCCATGCATCATCAGTAGGTGTGATACCACCACGAGTTCCTGATACCAAAGCAAAGAGTGAGTTATAGCCATACTTCTCTGCCCACTTAGCAACTGCCAACTCATATGAGTCTGGGTTGTTTGCTCTGATCTGCACGAAGTCATTGAACATCAATGCTTGCACATGGAACTCGCCAGTCTTGTCTTTAGCAAGAATCTGTGGAGAGATAGCTCCCGGAGAAAGGTTCTGGGTAATACCACGCCATAGGGCTAGGACTCGATTAACTCGACCAGCATCTTCAAGCAATGCAGCCTGAGCCTGACCATCTAATGGGAAATCTCCATACTCACCAGTAGAAGCAAGGTATGCCATCAATGGTCGTAGGGTAGAGACATTCTTTGCCTCATAAGAGTCCATACCAAGGCCATAGAGGATACGAGAGGCCCACGCTGGGGTAAAGGTCTCAACTATTCCCATCTTGCCTTCAGGGGCTCCGAATGGGTAAATGATGTCTCGCAGTTGATCTGCGATCCAACCATTCTGGTTCTTGATGTATCTGCCCAAGGAAAGCTGAATAGCAGGGCCTACGCCCGGCAGTAGTTCATTAGAGAATGCAAGGTTAAGAGATGGGATAGAAAGTGATACCGGCATTCCCGGCACCTTCTCACCTGTAACTGTTCCAAGCATTGCACCAAGAATGTTGCCAGCAAGTGGCATAACTAATCTTGGATCTCCATATGTAGGATCCTTATAGATAAATCCTTGTGATGGGTCGTTCCAGTTATCACCCATCCACTCATAAAGAACGCCAGTTTCTGGAGTGGTTAGATACTCAAAAGCATTGGCACCTTTATAGGTACGAGCTTTACCTTGTAGACGGAATGTATTACCTACATCTTTGGTAATTAACTTACCCCATACACCAAGTGTGTTAGCCCATGCTTGAATGAACGGTGCTACCAAACGGAACTGAGCTGCATACTGCTTTTGACGAGTAGCATCATAATAAAGCTTACGGACTTGATCAGCAGCATAACGCTGTCCTACTGCATCTATATCAGCCTTAGCTAAACCTCGATCATCAAGAGTCTTAATTGCCTCACGCATACGAACTAACGCTGGGTTAGTAGTTCCGGCTTTAACACCAAAGACTTTGATGTTTCTTAATTCTTTTTCTGCGACCAACAGAATATCTTCTGCATCTGCTTTACTAAGAAGATTAAAGTTATCTGCAACGCCATTCCAGTATTGCTGTTGGAACTCTGGGCCTAAAGCACCACGCTTTTCTAGCTGTGCAGATAAACGGAAGAATAGGTTTGCACCTCTATCCCATTGACCACGAAGAGAAGCAACTGCACGAATATCATCGGCAGGAAGTTTTAATTGACCGATAGCAGAGGATACATCTGTGGTCTGGCGGTAGTCTTTAAGAACCCTACCAAGCCATACATCCTTAGATGTAGTTCCCTTTGGATCAAACTTCTGAACATCTCCTGCAACATCACGAAGTTGCTTACCTGCAATAAAGTCACGAATCTCAGCTCGACCTGCTGAAAGATTATCAATGCCCTTAGATACAGTACTAAAGTATGCAGCCATTGCTTGCTTGGCTATAGATTCATCGGCACTTAACATCAATGCACGATTAGTCTCATCGACCTTAGCAATCTGCTCACGAAGCAAACGACCTTGCTTAGTCTCAAACATGAAGTCAACAATCATCTTGTCGTAGTCACGAGAGAGATCAAAACCTTGTGCTTGTTTCTTAGCAAGAAACTCTGGATATTCTGAGAACCAATACTTTGGCTTTCCACCGGGTTGACGGAGGTATCCACCAAGACCACCTGCTGCTAAACGAGCAAGAGATGATTCACGATACTGAAGGATTGCTCCAGCCCATGCACGATTGAATCCTTTTTCCGTGGAGTCAATAAATCTCATACCAGTACGAAGTGCTTGAGACAAGGACATAGTTCCTTGACCAACACCCATACCAATACCACGAGTCATCATTGCAGCAAACTGGTCTGCATCAGAAAGTAAAGCACCCTTGAAGCTAGATACATCTACATCTTTAACAAGTTCATCGAAGCGAGTGCCGAAAACATTCGTATCGTATCTAGAGAACTGACTTAAGAACTTTTTAGATCTGCTTCCTGCTGGATTACCAAGCATCATTCCAATAAATTGCAATGGGTGATTAAACAAGGTAGATGATCCACCAAGATATGCACGAACCTGCATATCACCAATGTTTCTGATTACATAAGAAACACGATAGACAAGAACTGTCTGCTTAAAGAAAGAATCTAATAGATCTGTGCTTACTGCTCGGAACTGCTGTGCTGATGCGTTCCTCGAGAGGAATCTAGTCTTTCCGGTAAGTTGCCTAAAGGAGTCGATATCAGGCCACTTAACAAAGTTTGAAAGCTGAGAATCGAGTAAGGGGTCAAGAGATGAGAGCTTAAGCTTTTGTCCATCGATAATGTGTTCTGCTCCCGATGCTGTGTTTCCATCAACTTGAGCCAAAAACCTTCTGTTAGCATCTTGTTCTTTCTTGAATACTCTTGCTGCATCATCAAGAAGTTTAATCTGTTCTTCGGTTAGATTAGGTGACTTCTCTTTGACCAATGTTTTAATTGTGTCAATAAAAATATTAAATCGTTCTGTAGATGTTGTAGCAGCCATCATGGCTTTTACAGAATCCTGTTGCAACTTTGGAGATGCCTTAAGGAATGGCAATGTGTCATTCATCTGCTTGACAAGTTCATCAACATCATCAAGATGAATCAAGTTCTTTGTAGGTGAGAATCTACCAAGTGGACTTTCTTTGATTGCTTTATAGCCTTTGGCAGAAGCATCAAGGAAGAACTTCTCAAATGCTGCATGATGCAACTTAAGAGAGTTAGGTGCAAAGATTCCAGACTTAAACTCTAATGCACGAGATGTAGAAGCAAGTCCAAGTCTAGTTCCAGTTGAGATATCTAGTCCTGCTTCACGAGCAAGTATCTGGATTACTTCTTTCTCAGATGTAGCAGCAGCTAATCGCTTGGCTGTATCTACTGATAGATCGCCATTAAAGGCTCTCCATACATCATAGTAATCTTCTGGCCCATAATGAACTGCAACCATCTTGGCAACATTCTGACCCAATGGGCCAAAGAATGCCTTTGCTGCTTGCTGATAATTAATGATTGACTTCTCGCCAATATTAAGCAAACCAAACTCTGCCTCAAGTGCAAGTCTTTCTGCACCTTTAGTCTGAGTTATCTGCTCAAGCAAAGCCTTCTGTTGAACGATACGATCTTCAACCATCTTGAGATTATCTGTGTAAGCCTTGTTGGCTTTTGCATATTCATCATCAAGCAAGACTTTAACTTTAGTTACTTCAGCAAGATCTTCATCTAGTGCAGCAATCTGCTGTTGGACAGTTAGACGAGGTGCAGCAGCAGCTTGGGTAAGACCTTCAACTTGTTGTGTGATACCTGTACGAGTTGTAGGTGCTTGTAAGCCAAAGTCACGGACATCTGGCGATGCAATAGCATCAGCTTGTAGTCGAGCAAAGTCAGATAGTTTTGCATCAAATGGATCTACTGCTCTTGGAAAGTAAGCGTATCCGCCACCACCAACACCACGAGTTGCACCAACATTCTCAAAGCCTTGGATACCAGATCTTTCGTAGGCTAAATATAGTGAATCTACTATGCCAGCTCTTTGAGCTGCGGAAACAAGTTCAGCATGAGTTGCACCGGGTGTATCGATAACATCAAGAACACCTTGCAATTTAGATTCTTGGATACCTGCTGCTGTGCCAACATCAATTAGGTTAGATCCAATTTCATTACCTACACGAGTAGCCTGTGGAGAATCTCCAGCTTTAACAAGAGCAGTCCACTTAATAAGTTTTGGCTTCTGCTTTGCAGCAACTCTAACAACCACATCTGCACCGGCACGAATACCTTGTGTTGCAGTTCTGGCACCCTTCTTAAGGGCTGCTTCTTCTAGAGTGTGAACAAGTCCGGGAGCTAAAGTTTCTTGACGAGCAAGAGTCTGAGCAGATTCTGCAACTACATCAAAACCTTTATCAAGAACTCCTTGAACTTCTGCTGCACGACCAGCATTGTTAAGTTCAAGACGGAAAGCAATTAGCTCTTCAGCCTTACGCTTATCTCCAACAAGTTGTTCTGATCTAGTGGTTTCAGACTTGAGTGCAGTAAATAAATCGCTTCTCTTGGTAGCAAGTTCACCATAGGTAGCATCAAGTAAATCGTTTTCCCATTTAGCAGAATAGACTAAATCACGATTACGAGATAACTCTGGTAGTAAAGCTTGATAATCATCTTGAAGTTTAATGAGGTCGCCTTCAAGCATTTTGAGATTACCTGATGCAGCTTTGCCTCCAGCACGAACCTTCGCAAGTTCTTCTGCCATATCTTCGGCTTCACGAATGACAGCCTTGATAGGTGCTTTCTTTGCCTCAGCAGCTCTTGCTGCTGCCTTTGGGCCAACACGAAGTGTGACTCCAACTTTCCCTGCTTCTTTACCGATTTTGAGTAAACCAACACCGGGAACATAAGTTAAAGGATCAAGACCAAGGTTAAGAATAAATCCAGAGACTGCTTGGAATGTACGAGCTGCTTTAGTTTCAGGATCATCAAAGAGTGCTTGAGTTAATCCTGTGGAATAAGTCCAAGGAACTCCACCCTTCATCTGTGGGCCAGCAGCAATCTTTGCCTGTAGCAAAGCCTTACCTACTGCGGAGTTTGGATCTGCACTAAGAAAACCTGTGCCTACATCAATGCGACCATCTTTGAATAACTGTGCCAATGCTTGACCAGTTTGAGTCTCATCAAAAGTATTAGAAAGTGGTCTACCTGCTACAGTATTTCGAATGCTTGCTTCGAGCATTTCAAATGGTGTAGATAGCAACATGAAAGCAGTACGAGTAAGTGGAGCAAGAAAGTCAGCAGGAGAACCTTTAGCAACTTTGTTCTGCTCTTTTAATTTAGCAGCAGCAGCCTTAGCTGCTTCTCTTTGCTGATCAACAAATGCCTGTCCATCCATAGTTGCAGCAGCAGTTGCTGTCTGTCCGTATGGTGTAGCACCAGCTTTAGTAAGTCCAAGGACAACACCAGCAGATGCATTTGGATACGCTTTTGCCATGCTTGCAACCTGTTGAGCAAATTGTGGATTTAGAAATCTGCCCTCTTGTTGCCGTCTATAAGTTTCATATTCAGGAGTTCCGGGTAGCGGAATGTTTCCAACAAACCCCGGTAGCTTTCCTGCACCTTTAAGGCCACCGATCTCCGCCATTAACCACGACCCTGTGCCTTAACTTGGGCAGCTAATCTGGTCAAATCTGGATCTGGATATAGCTCTGCTAAAGATAAAATTAACTGTGCAGTTTGATCTACTGCTTGTGGTGGAATAGGCAATGCCTCTGATCCACGACCCGGGCCAAAAGATGCACCATCTGTAATAGGAACATCACGATTTGGGTTAGGTGTATTAAAATTTAATGTTGGTCTTGCCATAGGAACTGCGTTAGCAACTGCACCCATTTGTGCAGCAGATACTTCAGAGGCTGCCATACTTACACCGGGAGCAGTTTGAAGGGCCATTAATTCTCCACCTTCACCATAAGCTCCACCGGGGATGTACTGAGCTGCTTGCTTACCTGTGTATGCTTCAGCCATCTTTGTTAGCCTCCATTTTTTCAATATCCTTGGAGAACTTTTCCCACATGTATCGCTTCTTAGATTCGTTTACTGAATGTGAATAAACAATCTTAGATATCAAAGAGAAAAATTCCGCAAAAGAACTACTAATGTTATACATCAACGCAGAGATTGCGTATAAAAAATCTATCCTTTTAGCAGGTCTTGCCAATGGAAACATATCTTCAAGTTCATCAAACTCTTCGTCTGAATCCATTGGCAGACCTCCTATAAGTTGTTACTTAACTTTCTTGCCACCAGCAGATGCAGCCTTGCCTGTTTGACCAAGCTTTTGCATTCCTGCCTTGCCCTTTGCAGATCCTTTACCCTTTTTAGGGCCAAGAACTGATGCTGGGGCGACTTTGCCTTTCTTAGTTCCGAACATATGTTCCTCCTGTTGGATTAAGCAGCCCCAGTTAGGGCAGCTAATAGTTGTGCCATTTCAGGTTGACCACCTTGTGCTAGATCCGTTCTTCTTGAGAACTGTCCGGGCCCAGCAACCATTTGGGAGCCAGCAGCCGGGGCCGCTCCCGGAACCATACCCATAGGTGATGGTTGCGAAGCACCGGGGGCCATCGCAGAAACTGCTGGCTGTTCTTGCGGAGCAAATGCACTAGCGACTATCTGCTCCAAAGTTTCACCCTTTTGACGACCATTAATGATGTCAGCAATACGCTTGACAGCTTCTGTTGGATCGCCACCTTGGGTAGCAAGCATAGGAATAGCTGTTGCATATTGCGATACAGCATTCCTAAGTGAATCTCTGAGATCTTCAATGTCAACTCTTTGTTCTTCTTGTGTGACATTGATTGAGAATGGAAGGTTTCTGCGTAGGAAGTCACGGCTAATAAGTTTATCGCCACGAAGTTGTAGACCAAAGATGGCTGCACGATTAGGATCAAGTCCTGCCATCAAACCATATTGAACATCAACGGTGTAATCACCCTTGATATCACGAGCTGGTGTGTAAGTTAATTCGTAAGGGGTGCCATCATCGGTACCACGAATAGTTTTACGATCGTTACTGAATATCTTCTCATCTGCTTCAAAAGCAATACCGATAAGGTTAACTAAGAAACGAGCAAATACTGCTTGTGCTGCTTTTACTTGTGAATCAAAGCCACCCATAAGGGCTTGAACACCACGACCGGTAACGATAGATGCATCAATTTGTCCGGTACGACCCTCTGGATAACGAGATCCCATACGAAGCTCTCGTTCCAATGCTGATGATTCAGCGAATACACCCGATGGAAGTTCGATAGGAACTCTACGGATTCTCTCTGGAGTGTTAGAACGAAGCAAAGCATCAGGGCCAAGAGCAAACTCTTGGACATCTGGTGGAATAGCAATCGGTGCTTCTACCGATTTCTTGGCAGCTTCTAGTTGCAAGAGTGCAAAGCGAGCCTTAGCCATCTGCACAGGTAATACATCATCGAACTGACCACGAGTTTGACCATCAACAGTTGGGCGTTCGGCTACATCTATAAGAACTTTACCGATAAGGTTAGGGGTATTAGATAAAACTAGGTTATCAAGATCTGGAATGAACAACATATCCTGATCTTTATCGTGATAATGAATTAGATTAACTACTGCACTTTGACCACGATACTTCTGACGAATCTTATTTGTGTGTTCTGGGTATTGATAAACGATGGATTCAGTATCCATAAACATATTACGAGATACACAGGTTACAGATCCAAAACGATCCTTCTCATAATAGAGACCAAATGGGTCAAGCAGACGGATTCTTGGGTTATTTGTTTCAAAATCAATATCAATCATTCCAGCACAGAAGCCATAGGTGTAATACCAGTCGGCACCTGCATACATCTGGAGCTGTAAATCTGACTTATTGGCGTAGTGATTAGCAATGCGTGTACGGATATCAGCCTTTTTACGAGCTGAATCTGAGGACATATTGGAAGAAGAGCAGTTAATTGAAGGTAGTGGGGCTGTTACTTCTGCTAGGTCACGAGCAGCGATATCGACCATGTTAGCGATGAGAGGTTTTGGATACTCATCTGAGAACTGACCAAAGAAAACATCTTGCATTCTTCCTTGACGGACAGCAAGTACATCAGCCATACGGCGATCACGATCCATATTGTTTCGTTTTAGCCGGTCAACTTTTGCTGCTATCTCTTGTGGAGTACGCATTCTTTAACCTATCTTTCGACTTGCAGCCCACTCGTCAAGGTTTACAACCGTTTGACGATTCTGGTCTGAACGAGTTAGAAACTCATTTTTCATAAACTTACCACCATAATCACCGAATTGGCAGATCTCTCTAGCTCTGATTTCGCAGAACCAAAGTGCCATAACCAAGTCAGTCTTATTCTTTGTCTCAGGAGACCAAGTAACAAGTTGATCAATTAACAACCTAATGCCTTCGTGCCTATCGGAAGGAAGGTGCATTAAGTTATCTCTATGATGCTTACCATTTGATTCAATAGAACCAAATAGTGAAGCCATTGCTGCTACACCAAAGCCGACATCCCACTTATTGCGAGATGTTGTATGTTCCCGGAGCATCACTCCACGGTTGGCAAGCCACATTCGTAGATTCTCATCTTGTGTCAGGTAGCCCTGAAAAGCGTTACGCTCAACCACCCATTCGGATGGTTTGTATTTGTCTGTGAATGTTGTGATGAGATCACGAATCGCTTGTGGCGAAGGCCGAGTAATTGTTGTCGCATCAAGTACATAACGCTTCTTGCGGCGGCGGTCTATTGCCATTACTACGGCTGCGGTGTCACCAACAATCGCTGGGTCAAGCCCTGCGACTATGGTAATTCCTTCTGTTGTCTCTGGGTGTCCGGGATTGCCGGGCACGATAGGGCCAATCATTCGCATACGATCGATTGAGCCTTTGACACAAACAACATTAAAAGTTGAATCTTCGTCAACATCTGCTTGCTGGTAAACCATAGACCAAGTCTTTGGGTCTAGGGCACCCCTTCGCATTGCAAGGTGGGTTCCATCCCAGCGAGGGTATAGACCATCTTCACCGGGTTCTTCTTCAGAACCTTGCCATGGGCGGTCTGTCTTAGGCCAAAGGGTTTTCCAGTCGGTTGGAGATTCAGAAAACTCTAGAACCGCCGGCATGGCTAGGTATGTCCACGGAGATTGACCTGTTGGATAGCGTTCACCGTTACGGAGTTCTCTATACAGGTCGATGGAATCCACTCGGGTTCCTAAAACTAAAAGCTTACCGGTGGGGCCAAGACGAGTTAAAACTTCTTGTTGGATCCAACGGATATGTTTTTCATACTCATGAGCATTGCTCATAGTCACACAGTCGTCAAGAATAATTAAATCAGCTCTCGCACCATAGACCTGACCTCCAATACCGATGGCTTGGATGGTTGGGTCTTTCTGGTCAGAGTCACGGAGTTCATCTCCAAGATAGACCTGTGTTGCTTGCCATGTAGCAGACTTAGACTTAAAGCCAGAACCGGCAGCGTAGGCAAGTTGTAGCTTCTGCCACGATGGGTGGGTAAGTCTTTGCTTGATAGCGTAAATAAATTCTGTTGCCTTCTGCTGACTCTTCGAGACAATCATGATACGGACATTGGGATCCATACAGATTCGGTAGACCGGATAATCTATCGAGGTAGTCATAGACTTGGCGTGTTCTGGGGGCACATTCACCAGAACATATTGGGGGCGACCCTTTTCATACTGCATGGATGTGTGAAGCCACGCTGGGTCTCGACCTTCTAAGAGATCGATAATGTTCATCTGATGTGGAAAAGTCTCGGCCTCTAGGTATTCCTTGCGGAACTCACGGAAAGGCATCGTGAGAGAGTCGGCGGATTGGATTCTGCCCTTGGATACTCTGGCAGCTCTAATCTTGTCGGCGTTCTCTTTGAACTCTTTGTCGCTGGAACGGTAATACTCCCAGAGCTTTACTGACCGACCGACAGCCCTCATGGCTTCTTCGACCGTATAACCTTGCGTTAGGTAGCCAAGCACTTTCGCTTTAGTTTTGGCTGCCTCTTCTTGGCGTTTTGTCATTGGATCCCTAGTGTAGTTTTCATTGGATTAACAGTCTGTGGATAAAGCTGTGGATAAGTAAAACGGCAGACCTGTCCAAACTCACTAGGAGTTTGTTTGGGGGCCTCCAGTCGTTGGAAACTCCTTCCGGCCCCTAAGGCCGGGTAGGTCGTCTATTTACCTACTCGGTAAATATCCTCCCTACTATGTATAAGCCGGGATAAGTAGGTTTTATCCCACTAAATATGCTGTGATTTATGTCACAGTTAGCCCAATGTAGTTAAAACCCACTCCCACCAGCACTTTTACAGCTCTTGATCCTATCAAAAATATTTTTCTGGGTACATATACATGGGCCCCACCGCCAGTTAAAGCACTCGGGTCAATTTATCCCATGCGTGTCTAACCCCTTACTTTACATAATACATATTATCGGCTAACCCTTATGCCCTCTTTTCTAGGGGCTGGCAGGGCATGACATGGGCTCATGATTAGGGGGCTTCTTAAGTTCCCCCTTTTAGTAATCGCCTAAGAATCAAGGCAGGGAATCAGAGAGAGAAGGGGGCAGACATAAGGGCAGGGCAGGGGATAAGGGCAGGGCTAAGGGGCAGGGCAGACCCCTAGAAAGGGGGGCAGAAAGGCAGGGCAGAAAGGCAGGGGGGCAGACCCGACACCTTCGCCCCTTTTCTACTTTTCAGAATCTCTACTTTTCTAGACCCCTAGAAAGTCATTACTTTTCGCTATCTTTTCGCCCCTTCTTTTCTTTCTATGGATCTGACACGAGCTTCTTTTCGGTGATTGATTCCCCCTTCCCTTTCTGTCAGAATTGGGGGGTGGGGATACGCCCCACTTCTTTACCTACAGAAAGAAGGCAACACATGTCTGCTATAACTAAGCCCCTAACTATGGGAGAAGCCCGAATCTCTTTCGATTCTCTTCTCTCTGCTTTCAATGATTCCAAGCCCCTTAATGAATCAGACTTGAGAAAGTCTTTCTCTGGAATCTCGAACTCTCTGAACTTTCGAGATTATGTCTTGGGCTCTGTCGGCTTCGGTCTTTCTGATTATTCAGACCGAATCGCTTTTCTGAATCTCTTCTCTGTCTGTGGCGATTCTGCCGACATTGAAGCGATTAAAAGTTCCTTTCACTATGAAGCAGAAAAGAAAAGTAAGGCTCTTTCATCAATAGAAAAGGCTCTGAAGTTAGATTCTGCTCATGGGCTTTCTAACCTTCTTAAGAGGGTCTATGAAAGTTCCGCCCCTTTCGACATGCTGGCAAGTATGAGAAACGCCCTTCATGGAAAGGTTTCGGCTCAAGTAGAAGCCGAAGCCTTAGAAGTCTTGGGGGCTTAATCATGAGAAAAGAATCTCCTTTCATCACCCTTTTAGATTCTGAAAGTGGGGAAGTCTTGGTCTATGCCCCACTAAGTAAGACCCGATTAAACGCCTTAATTAAGGCGTATGGAAAGGCAGGAATCACCGCCCTAGTTGCTTAGTTAGTAAGTGGGGGGCAGGGCTTCGGCTCTGCCCCTTGCTTAGTGATTAAGACCTAATCACTTCTTAACCTACAGAAAGGCAAGGCTATGTCAGAGAAAGAAAACGGCTCACTCGCTTGGGCTCGTGAATCCACCCCTGCTTCGTGTGAAGCGGTGGCAGACCTTTATCTATGGTCTAGCAACTTCGAAAAGTTCGAACCTTTTCGCAAGTTTCTAGGTCTTATCGGATACCTAGAAGGCGAAAGCGGAGAAGGCTTTATCGGCTTTCTTGAACTCTCTAAAGTTGCTTCCGCTTTACAGATTTACAGCGAAAGACCGCAAGAAGTAAAAGACTTTATCTCCGAGCTTCTAGAAGTAGAAGTGGAGTTCGGTCTATGAGATCTAAATCCTTTTACCGAATCAGGTTCGCAGTTCGCTTTATCTTTTGGGGCTCTCTGATTCTTGGGCTTCTTTCGATTATCGGGAATCTCTGGTGGGTGGGAGATGGCTACTGCTGGGGCTCAATGCTTGAGTGCCACTTCCCCGAAGAAGGGGGCAAGTAATGCCGATTATGTGTGAAGAGTGTAAGTGTTCCAACTGGAACTGCCCGACATGTGGCGAATCGAATCACCATGATTGCGATTGCCCTTGCTGTGGTTGCCCATGTCAGAAGGACAACAGCGACAACAGCGACAACAGCGAAGCCGAAGGCGGTGCTTTTCTTTTCTTAACTGAAGAGAGAATCAAACTGTTAGGCGAAGCCCTAAGAATTGCCATCAATAACTATGACTTTGATGGCGACTATGAATCATCTAAGAAAGTCGAAGAGATTCTCACCATAATTGAGAAGGTAAATCTATGAAACTTGCTTATGTGGTCATGCTTAACGCAAGGGGTAAAGGGTCTATTGATTACCTGACCCCTGAAGAATACGAAAACCTACAGAAAGAAGGAAAATGAAATGGGATTGGACATGTATTTAACTGCCAGCAAACATACCAACAAGATTAACTGGCAAGCACTTCAAGCGAATCAAGAGTTGAATTATGAATCGCCTGAAGCGATTTCACCTGATTGGAAAAAGATTATCGAAGCCTCAGACATGGGCGGTATTGCTGTTGATGTCTATGGCGTTAATGTTGAAGTGACTTGTGCTTACTGGCGTAAGTGTAATCAGATTCATAACTGGTTCGTTAGTAATGTTCAAGGTGGAGAAGATAACTGCCGTTCGTATTATGTAAGTATCGAGCAGATAAAAGAGCTTCTTTCTACCTGTAAAGAAGCATTGAAAAAGAAAGACCCTTCTCTGCTTCCACCTGCCGAAGGATTTTTCTTCGGCAATACAGACATTGACCAATGGTATTGGGGCAGTATCCAGCAGACTATTGAAAAACTTGAAAGGGTCTTAGCCCTACCTGAAGCAGATGAACTCTCTTTCTCTTATCAGAGTTCATGGTAAGGAAGGAAGATAAATGAAGATCCAAACTAAAGCGAAATGCCCTGAGTGCCTTCGGGTTTTTGACCTGCTAGACGACACCGATTCTCAAGAGTGGGCATACGGACACGATTGCGAAACGGAGATAACAGCGTGACTACGATTCATCTTGGCGATTGCGATACTGATTGCCCCACCTGTCGGGCTAACTGCTCATGTGAGAAATGTAAAGACCGAGAGGGGGTGACAGCGTGACAGTTCATAAGACTTGGGTCGTGATTTATTCAAGTGACCCTATGCCGAACCATGACCTAGCAAGAAGGCTAGAGGGTTTGGAGTGGTGGATTACAGACCGAGATAATTCTAAGGAATCGAGAGAAGCGACACGATTCCTAGACCTGACTACATTAAAAGATTAGTAGCCGATAGGGCAGGGGGCTCATCTCCCTGCCTCTTCGGGTGTTCATCTTGAATACCGATTACCTACAGAAAGAAGAAAGTAATGAAGATAAACGATAAGTTAGAAGTTGTAGAGGCAGATTCATTTTCAACCTCAACAGCGTATCGAATGACTCTGAAGTATGAAGGCGAAACTTTTTACTTTAGAGGTGAGATGCACGAATACGGAATGGATTCGTATTGGTATAACTCTGAAGGCAACAAGATTGCTGACCCTGATTGGGCTGATTTGATTGAAGAATCTGAAGATAAAACTCTCTTCGAAATCTGTGAAGAGAAACAACAGGAAGATAAGAAGCGAAGTGGAAGAACCGATTGCGGTTATGAAGTAGAAGAAGCAATCATAAAAGAGCTTCTTTTACAGGGCTTCCCTTTGGATCTAACTAAGGAAGTTCTCAGGACTTATCCGATTGATGAAATAATCTTCGAACAGATTATGAAAACTGCTTCAATACAGATTGATGAACTACAGAAGGTAGATAAGGAAGATGATTCAGACATCTACACTATTAAAGAAGAGGTGAAGTAATGTCTAGAGTAGTTGGATTCATAATCTTCAATAAAGAAACAGGAAAAGAAATGGCAAGACTTCCATTGACTATCCCTATCGGGGCAACAGTAGAAGCCTATGAAAAAGCAGGTCACAGGGTTTCTTGGGGCTGGCATGAAGAAGAGGTGGCTAATGTTTGAAGAGTGTGTTTATTGCGAAGGCGTTGCCGACTTCATACAGATTGATGGCGGTTGGTATGTATGTGCTGGCTGTATTAAAGAAGGTCAGACAGATACTCAAGCACAGGAAATGGCGGTGACTTCATGAGTTGCGAAATCTGCTTAGAGTATGGCAAGCAAATAGTTGCTCTTAAAGATAAGAGTGGCTCATACTGGAGTTGCTTTGAGTGTATAGAAGAGGTGACGGCATGAGTTGCGATTGCAAACTAGAAGAGAATCTTCTAACTCTATGCGAAGAGCATAAGCAGGAACTGGAAAACCTGAAGGCTAACCCCCCTGCTTGGGCTATTAAAGCAAGAAAGAGTGGTCGGTGATGTCGAAGCACTCTTTTATCCTGACTTATGACACCGCCACTAGAGAGTGGGAGTGGGATACAGACCAAGAAGGCAACCGCCTTGATGGTAAGACCTACGCCCCTGATTGGTCTGCGATTGACTATGACCAAGTGGGCTGGTCAAGAGAGCCGATTCACTTTGCCTTAGAAGATGAACTGGCTGAGAAGATTGGCTTCATGAGAAGAACTCTCAATGACATTGAGAAGCATGAAGATTCTTTGGAGAAGGCTGTTAAAAGTTCTCCGAGATTCTTTGATTGTGAGATTCGATTCGCTGGGCAGGAAGCAACCGAGAAAAGAAGAATCGGTATTCTGCCTCTGGGATTCGAAGGTGACACCCAAGCTTTGTCTAATGACGACAAGGTTTGGTATTGGCTAGATGCGTTAAGCCTTTATGAAGGCTTCTCTAATCTAACTGACGGCTGGACTATTGAAAGTATCGAGGTGGAATCGGCATGAAGTTTGGATTCATACTGTTCTTCTTGACTTTCTTTACAGTTCCGCTAGGGCTGGCAGAGGATTCTCCCCTGCTGGTGGCTATTCCGATTGCGGTTTGGATCGGGGCTATTCTGTTCGGAAATGAGGTTCAATGACTAATCGATTACTAATTGGAGTAATCGCTTTCGGGGCTGGTTTCATACTAGCCCCGAAGGAATTACCTACTAAGGAAGTTATCGTTGCTGAAAGGATTGAAGTTCCTGTCGTTTATGAAATGACACTTACCGACCTTCCTTTAGCTTGGCAAGAGTTAGCCAAGTGTGAATCTAATGGCAGACTTAATGCCGTAAGCGGCACTAAGAAACAATTTCAAGGGGCATTCCAGATTGAATACCCTAGAACTTGGGTTGCTCACGGCGGTGACAGCGATACTCCGCCGAAGAAAGCGACACTCAAAGAGCAGTTCCATGTAGCTCTTCATATCTATGCAGATCGTGGGGCCAAGCCTTGGCCTTACTGTGGCAAGTTCCTAAAGGAAGAGTATGGAAGGTAACTTGTCAATGCTAACAGCGACTTGTATGATACGATCAGCTTAGTTGGAATAGACACCAACTAACAGAAAAGCCCTCGGACTGTAGGCCGGGGGCTTTTCACTTTCTAAAGTTGTCCGTTGAGTAGAAACCTTGAGCCTTGAAGATCGTAGGGTTAGCGGAATAAACTCTTCTTAACTTTGCACCACAGGTAGGGCAAGCATATTCACCTTCGGGTTCAGACATAGATCTTTCAATGGTAATAATCTCACCATCACCCGGGCATTCGTAATCATAACTAGCCATTAATTACTGTAGCTTCCTCTAAACTTTCGTAGGTTTTCTTCTGGTACGCAGTAGATCTCTGGTCTCTTCCAATCAGGTTTATCTAACCATTCAGGATTCTTAGCATCTTTACCCATGATCCAACCGATTAACTCATAGTTCGGCATACCACCACGAACTAAAACAAACTTAATATCATCTCTAGCTTCAGGTCTTACAAGTAATCTACCCTGCTCATGCTTGGTGTATTTAACATCTATGTTGGGTTCTATATCTACACCGCCTTGACCGAAGGCACCACCCCAATAAACTCCAAGATACTTGGCTACAGCGATCTCTGCACCACATCCATCAACATCAAGAAGTATTCTCTGCCATGGATCAAGGTCGCCTAACCCTCTCATCTGTTGGTTCTTCATCGTGCTTACATATCTTTCAACTGCCGTGTTAACTGCCATCACAACCTCATATCTTTCAAGGTTTATCTTTAGGCCCATGGCGTAGGCCCTCCGAGATGATCAATTATCTTTCGTAAAATTCTTTGCACTCTCCTATCCACAGTTGAATCAGAGAGTCCTAACTCTTTTGCTATATCCGATAGGGTCATTGGGGAAGCTCCATATCTTAGATCGATTATGTATTGTTCATCTTTGTCTAGTAGTTCAACAGCAGACTTAACATCGATAGCCATAGCCATGAGGTTGCCACCTTCGTTAGGTGCTGGAGATTTTCTTGGTTGTCCATCATCTACCTTGTCGATAAGGGTTGCCCCCTGCACATCAAACTGCAATGCAACAGGCAAGATAGATGCGATTGTTGCTGTGTTGTAGAAGAACTCATCACCAGTTGAGTATCCAACCTTGGCTGCTTTTTCTTTACGAGAATACTTTTCTATGTGCCGGCGGAACCGAGCCATAATCTTTCGAGCTACCCACTTCGTCTCATCCTTTGAGACAGCATAAGATTCATCAAGATCTTCTTCAAGCTTGGGTCGCTGAAGCACATAGATATTTAGTTCTTGTATCAGATCCTTATACTCTACATATCCAATGAACCTTCGGTAGATGGTTAAAGCGGATACATTGATTAGATCATTGATGTGGTCTTTAGCTCTTTCACTCACCGACACTACCCTCATCATCCATCTCTATGATGGTGTCGATTAGAAATCTAATGGCGAAATACAATGCTGTAATTACAAGAATTGGAATTAAAAAAAAGAAAACCTTTTTCATAGTTTATTCTTAGGCCACTTTCCACGCTTGACCATCATGGCAATGATGGCGTAGTTGGCAAGATCCTTGAATGAATCCTCGATAGGTTCATGCTGTGGTTTGCCATCGCCGAATGTAAATAGATTCTTGAGTCGTTCAAACTTGTCACCCATACGGACAAGCAGTCCGTTCATTGGGCCACCGAATGCATTGTTAATATTGCCGGGGCCGTAATCCCTCTGCTTACTTATCAAAAGATTACCAAGCTCATCAATGATATCCCAGACATCAGTAACGAACTGGTTCATCTCCGGACTGGCGGAACTCGAACTCTTATCTCTAGGCCCGAAGGCAGATTTATTATCTCGATTATTTTTAACCCTTGAGACTCCAACAATCTTTTCAAAGTCTCTATCGTCTCCATATTTTCTAAGCTCATCTTCGTATCTGCTGTCACTCATCCAACCCTAACCTCTTCCTTAATCCTTTGAGTCCTTCATCTATAACTACAGAGTTAACATCAGATCCTTGCGGTAATGATATCAGTTCTGCGTGTTCAACTTCTTGTAATACCTTTTCGGCGAGTTCCATACCCGGATTGCTACCATCTTTCTTTGCCTCGTCATTATCTGCAAGGACAAGTACTCGTTTGTATCCCCCGAATAATCTGTTGAAGTGTGGTCTCCATGCTTTGACACCCGGTACTCCAACTGAAGGCAACAGTTGGCTGGCAATAGCTGCATCGAGTTCTCCCTCGCAGATTGCAACAACATCTGAAGGTTTTTGTAGATCGACTGCATTGTAGAGTCGGGCTGGCTGATGCATTGGAGCCATGTACTTAGGGCCCGGAGATCCATCGACTCTTCGGAACTTGAATCCTGCCACCCCATGGACAACTCTGTATGGGATGGATAGCCAACCGATAAATTGCACATGGCTAGGATCACAATCTACTGGTACGGTGCCGAGTAGATGAGTTTCTGCCAGCTCTTGACTGAACCCTCGCCCCTGTAAGTAAGCCACCGTCTCTTCGTTTATCTTTGTCTGATAAGTCGTAGCCAGCTCTTTTAGCAATGTCAACCGCTCTATCGATAGCAACACGAAAATCTATCCCTTCTTTCCACATCAACAATGAATACGCATCTCCACCAATACCACAGGTATGACAGAAGTACAGTCCGGCTCTGTCTCCATCAGTAGACATAACCGCAGATCGTCTAGTGTCGTCATGGAAACAACACCGGACTGCCTTTGAGTAGCCGTCTCTAGTCTCTCCGCCGTAGTGCTTGACTACAGCTTTAAGTAGTTCAGGATCGGCTGCCATAATTATTTCTTCTTCGCAGTAGTTTTCTTTTTTACTGTCTTTACTTCTTCATCAAACAACTTAGCAAAGTTGAGGAAATGGTTTGGATCTTCCTTGCGTTTGCGGAAGTAAATCTCATCTGAGATTTTGTAGTAGCCCCACTCAAGGAAGTGATAGATGGCAACACCTGCTGTGACAGACAGGATTAGTGCTAGTGTCTCATTCATTTATTAGCTCCATAAATTCGTCTAGTTGGATAATTACAAATGCTTTACTGACATTGCTTTGCCTTCGCTTGGCAATGACAAGTGGAATAACTCGACCATTGTTCTTTCTTCTCTTCCTCCAGTTATCCCTTTCAAGCACCGCTTCTTGTGTCCAAGGCCCGGGCTTGAAACCTTTTTCATTCTTGGCTTCTACTACGAAGTAGACCTGTCTGTTTAAGAACCAGAGATCGCCTTCATCGTAGTTGCCAGAAAGTCTTAATCTTTCTGCTATTAATTCTTTACTTCGGAAGTAATCAATTAGATCTACTTCCCATTGCGTACCCTTGCGTTTGTTGGCTCGTGATGTTTTGCTGTCCAAAGTTTATTACTCCCGGTCTCATGTCTGCTCTACCCTGTGCATTAGCATCAGCTATCTGAACTCTTGATGGATCGATAAGAAGAGTAGAATACTTAGTTCCATCAGCAGAGTGTTCACCGAATCGGTTCTTAACAGCAGCAACCCTAAACTCTCCATACTCTGGATTCATTGCAATAGAAAGAATCATCGAAGGAAGCTGTGAAGCTTTACCTAAGATGGCTCTTCGTGGTGCTGGTTTGTCTGCATCGTAATCTCTTTGCTCCGACATATGTGTAAGAGCAAGGACACAGGCACCTGTCTTTCTAGCAACATGATGAAGTTCGGACATGATTGCCCGAATGCCTGACCATTCTTCCCCGGTAACGGACACGCAATTCATCAAGTTATCTATCACGACAAGTGCCGGTGCCATGCCATACACCTCACCATAGGCAAGGATTTCAAGTTCAATGCTGTCGATATCTGGTGACGGATCAAAGACCCACTTGATATGTGAGCCTTTCTCGAACAGCATTGAATCGAAATAGTGTGAGTCCTGATCAAGATAGGTCTCCACTTGTTGTTGCGGAATCCCACTCAAAGCAGCGACAGTACGAAACATCTGTGTTATTGGATCCGTGTCGGCAGAGAAATACAAAGTTGGTACCTGACTTTTAAGTGCATATACCAAAGCCATAAGACTCTTACCGGAGTTTGGTTGCCCAGCGATTAGGCATAGTTGTGAATGACGGAACCTCATCCCATTAAGCTTCAATGATTCCCACACATCGGGCAATGGTTTCGCTGAAGAGTTTGTACTGTGTACTGCTTGAAGTAAGTTCAACATTAGGCTGCTACGGTTCGCTTTCTTTCTATGTTGTAAAATCTTCGGATAAACTTTCTATCATGTGCAGAGGAAGCTCCCCAATAATGGAAGTCCTCGTTATGTAATGCCCAGTTAAAACAATCTTTCAAGAGTGGACATTGACTACAGATCCCTCGCAGAACCTCGTAGTGACTGAAGTCTTTTTCATCTGTACAGAACATCTCTGATCCTACAGTTGCACAAGCTTCCTTGCCGGTGAAGGCCGGATACTGAGGTGTATCCGGCTCCACCAGTTGGATCAAAAACTTTTGGTGTTGTGACCTCATGGGTTACTTAATCCAAATAGTTTCGGCCTCAGCCACTCCCTTACTGAAAGGCTTTGGGCCTTTTACTGGATCAAACCAACCGACATAGGATTTTCCGGCCTTGGATATTCCACGCTTCTTAGCATAGAAACCACGACCATCAGGTAGTGGTGGTGCATCAGGCAGACCATAAGTCCACTCGTTTCCGTAGCGATCTTTCAACGCTTCTACGCCAATGCTTGCAACTGGAGTATTAGCTTGTGCTGGTGCATTCCACTTATCAGTAGTAATAACAGTTCCACCCAAAGCATTCGCTATCTGTTGGGTAGACATTGGCTGTGCAAACGCATTAGCCATTGCTTGGAGTAGTGCCTCAGCACCACTCTGATCTAGAGCTTCAGACAATTTCTGTGCAAAGCCTGTGTATGTTGCATCTGCAATTACAAAGATTGTTCCATCGTTTGTCTTTGTAGATACTTGAAAGCCGAGTTCAGCCATCTTATTTTTCCTCCGTGTGTTTGATGTTCAACCGTACTGATTCTTTTCCGGTTGTTTTCTTTGGTACAAAACCCATCTTCTCTTTGATCTGTTCCTCATCAACGGATTGACGAGGTGCCACAGTTGTCCAGCTTATCTCTACGCCAGACAATGTCCTTCCGAAGATACCTTCGAAAGTAGATTTCAAAGAATCAGATTTTGTTTCTAACTTTTTGATTTCGTTATTAACTTGTAGATATTCTAAGGCATTCATATCCACCTGTGGATCATCAAGAAGAATCTCCGCCGGTGTGATACCGCCTTTTTTTAATCCAGTACACCCCACTTCACCACTTGGATCATAGTACTTGCAATAGAACTGACAGTAACTAGCATCCTTTGCTGGTGGTGGTGCCTCATCTGCAAACTCAATATTGCGTAACCAGTTGAGAGCTTCTTCGGCGATACTTGGATCGTATGCTTCAGAGTGTACTTTGATATCTCGTTCATCCCCATCTCGTGGTATGCCCACAAGATTTACAGTTTTAACTTCGTAGCCATTCTTGGCTAAAAGATAACCATAGGTTTGAACCTGCCAGATTTGTTGCCTTGATGGAAAGAAATTAAGATTCTTAATCTTAACCGTTTTCCAATCGACAACAGCACCAGATGATTTAACATAGAGATCGACATGGGCTTTCATTCCATCTGCTTCGACCTCAGTTTCAACAAGATATTCTTCCTGCTTTGGATCGTGCAATGCAAGAGCCTGTTCTATGGCTCCATGAATTGCAGTACCCATAATAGCAGCAAGCTTTAACTCATTGCTATTGGTCTCAGGTTGTTGATTCAACCTGTACCAAACCTTGCGTGGGCAACCACCAAGTTCTGATGGCCCTACTTGTGTCTGAGTTGATCTACCTCTTGAAGCATCTTTCTTCTTGAGGATATCAATCAACACATCTTTAATTTCCTGCATTGGCTTCTTCTTCCTTTATCTTCATTTGTCTTGCATATTCTTGCCAGTAGAGTCCATAGTAAGCGACATCGAAACTGAATCGCTTCATATGTTGAGCCAATGCACCGGTATGTGCATGAACTTTGATTCCACATTCCTTTAGTTTCCTAAAGAAAATAATATCTTCACCGACAAACTTATCCTTACCTAAATCTTTTTCAGCAAAGAATGATTGATCAGGAAACTTCTCTCTTAATTTTGGAACTATTGACTTGTGCATAAGAACTAATCCCATACCTGCACTATCAACTTTGATTAGTGAGTCTACTGGAAGTGGGTGGATAAACTCCATATTAAACTCATCTCCTTCTTTGTCTAAGAATATAGCCGGCATAGGTGTCATTAGGCTGGCCTCCATTCCTTTAGATACAAAGTACACCCCAGATACGACAGGCCGTGAGATCTTATCGGCAGCATCCCAAAGCTTCTTTAATATGTCTGATGTTAGAACCACATCTGAATCTACCCACAGTAGCCAGTCTGTTCCCACATGATCAGCCCATAGTTCTAGAAGATCCATACGCTGTCTGGCAATCTGATTGCCTTGGACACGAATTGCATTATTAAAAAATATCCCATGCTTTGCAGATGTAAGTGTTGTGTATAGCAAGCCCTCTGTGAACTTGCCATCAGTCATGCCATTGTCACACCAGCCAACAGATAAAGTTTCCTTACTACTATGCGGCATCTACTTGCCACTCCTTCCAATGTGGAATCTTTGCAGTATCAGATTGGTTAGCCTTCCACGCTTTCCAAGCTTCTCTCTTCTTGTGATCTTCAAGAGACCTTCCATTAACATTAGGCTTCTTGGCTTTGGGTTGCTTTGGGTTTTTCTTGGAAGCTTTACCGTTTCGCCGGTTCGTATTT
>Ga0209358_10000349_pt1 | contig 40773 bp, 34 predicted proteins | sample LauGreFa1BDMLBSN_2_FD_187574 | JGI IMG/M metagenome (GOLD analysis project Ga0209358, IMG submission 187574) | Freshwater lake microbial communities from Lake Michigan, USA - Fa13.BD.MLB.SN (SPAdes) (version 2) | ecosystem: Environmental > Aquatic > Freshwater > Lake | place: Lake Michigan, USA... | reverse complement strand
TCGCAGCATCGGAAGCAAAATGCCACCGAGGGCAAGAAGGGTCACGCCACTGCCGCCTGTCAGCGCCGTAAACGCCGAGCAAAGCACAGCGGAAGCCGCCACACTCGCTCTCCAGCCGCCACCAAAGATAAAACTGATCAATTCGCTTAAGCGTCTTGCGGCCGTACTTTTTGCAAAAAGCAGTCCTGCAAGCGTGTACAGGGGTAGCGCTGGTAGAGAAGGATTAACCGTCATCGCATACTGCGATAGCGGTATCGAGGCTAGCGGCTGACTTACCGATATAAATAAACCGATGGTTATCATACCGATAACTGCAAAGATCGGTGCTCCACCCGTTGCAATGAAGATTGCAGCCACCAGAAAAACGCTAAGGTCAATACTTTGAATGCTGCCAAATAGCCCGCTTGCTGCTGCAAACACGATAAATCCGACCCATACCAAGAAGCCAAACCTTAAAGCAGCGCCACGAACTTTGTAAATCGCAGCCTTAACTAGAGCAAGCGCAATCAATGCGTAGCCAAGTGGCATAACGACTTGAACCATCCACACATCAATGCCGTAAGCAAGCGCCTGGCTTGCCTCCCGTTCGCTCATCACAAGATCAAGGGACGCGGTACACAGCAATAAAGCGCAAAACCCAGCAAACAGCAAGGCCAGGACATGATGACCGGCAGCAAGCTTCGGAGCAACAGTCCCATCGAACATCGACCTTGAACCCGTGAGCGTAGATAAATGACCGGCGGGGAAGGCGGCAATAGCGCCCATGAGGCTAAGCACCAGACCAAGATGCTGCGTTAATAGGGCAGCGTTGCTGATAAATCCACCGAGAAATGGTCTTGCCGTGAGTTCGATGGCAGGTATCAAAAGCATGAAGCACAACGCCACGACCGCAATAGTCGCCGCAAATTTCTCTATGAGACCCAGGGCCTTTGTCCCTTCAAGATCCACGATTCGCCTTGCTAGCAGCTTGCACTTATCGTTGAATCAGCGTCGCATGCTTCTAAACGTTTTAACATGGGCCAACACTTCATCGAAAAGCTCACTGGGCACCAATTTCCCACGGATTCGCGGGTAAAGCTGCTCGGCGAGGCTTTCCCATTGTTTGAGATCTTGATTACTTGGTTTTGTAACGATTAATCCGCGCTTAACCATTGCTGCAACCGCCTCATCCACTTCGGCTCGGGCGCGCGCACGTACGATCGGTCCGATTTGCTCGCCGGATTGCTTTAAAGCGAGCTGAACCTCTGGGGGCATAGATTCAAAGGCCTTCCTACTTAACACAATAGCGCCAACGATCGGCGCCCAGTTCAACTCCAACATATGGGGAGCGCTTGAGAAAACCTGCGTAGCCATCGCGAAGTAAGGTGTTGAAGGTACCACGCTCACCATGCCAGTCTGGATCGCGGGCAGGATATCGGCTGTTTCCAAGGGCACTGGGAAGTACCCCAAATCCTTCATGATGGTCTGTTGCTCTGGTTCATTGCCCCAAGTAAAAAACTTGAGGCCTCGAAAGTCTTCTGGCTTACTCGCCGCTGACTTTGAGAAGAACCGCACCCAACCAGCATCGCCCCAGGCAAGCACCACAAAGCCTTTTGCCAGAAAGCGTCGCTCCATGGAGTCGCGTAACTTGTCACGGACATAGTCGACTTCAGCCCAGTCTCTAAATAAGAGCGGTATCGACTGCATGGCTGTGACCGATTCATCAATCTCGCGCAGACCAACCACTGACAGTAAGCCGCCTTGTAACTGCCCGATTCGAATGCGCTTGACCATCTCGGCTTCACCGCCCTGACTGCCATCGGTAAAGACATTAAATCGACCCTTACCATCGAGTGCCTTGCGCCAGGCCTGACCAAGTTGCAGGAGTTGCTGGTGGTAGACAGAATTTCGCGGCACAAGACTAGCGATACGCAAGACTGGTTCGCGAGCACTGTCGCTTGCCAAGAGCGCTGAAGCGTAGGCGCTTGTTAGTGCTCCGAAGCAGATCTGACGTCTCGTTAAAATCATCGTTTGTACCGATCAAAATAAACTATCGATGCGATCTAATAACCATAGCGCCTTGCTGGCTGCCACACGATTCTCAAAACTCGGATAGGCCTCTGCGACCTTGATTGCAAGCCGCAGGCGGTCTTCGAAAGCCTGCCGATCACCGGCGTCTAAATCAAGCTGCTCAGCGAGAAAAACGTGCGGCATGGCCTGCTTAGCGCCGTATTGATTAAGCACCGCTGTGAACCAAAGCTTTGCTTGCGCCTTATCGCCTCCTGGGCTTGACCATTCGAAGCTGGCTGCAAGCATTAATGCGGCCCCCTCCCCGAAATCGGCTTGCTGCTGTCTCACCCAATCGGCAAGCGCTTTTGCCTTGGGCCAATCGGCCAGTGCATCAAAGTCATCGCGATCAAGCGCAATCAAAGCGCCCCAGGCAGCAGACGTCCAGTAGGCTAATGCGAGCTCATCGCTTGCAGCTGCCCTTGGGTTCAGCGCAATACTTTTCAGATGGTCCCAACCAGCCTCTTTGGCAATTTTGAGCAATCGAATCGCCTCTGCACGTTTGCTTTTTGCAGCGTCAGGATCGGTAAGCTCAAGTTGCTCAGCCTCAAAGGCACGAATACCGTATGCATCTTTAACAAGACTTGAGATGGCCCACGCACGCAAGCGCGGCCTCGGATCAGACCAAAGAACAAGCTCCCCGAGCTTGCCTGCAACACAACTCAAGGTCTTGATATCGCCAGGCAGCGCCGTTGCCTGGGCAAGGGTTGGCGTAAACACCAAGACCGCTACAAGGCTTCTCGCCATGAGCCTTGTACAGCCATCGGCAATCCGGTTGGCGACGGCTTGAATCAGCCTCGCCTGCATCAACAACATGGATCAATACTGCAAGTTGATTTGCAAAATGGCTGTGCTGCCGCTCGTCTCATTACCGAGTACAAGCAGTGGCTTGCCATTGGGCGAGGCATAGGCCGGTATGAGGAGGATACCCTCTGGGCCTCTATCGCCAACAGCACCGTTCCGCGTATTGTAATAAGTTACAAATTTCGCAGCTTTCGGATCAGTAATGTCGTAGACCATGACCCCGCCGACGCGCTCAAGGCCGATGAATGCGAATTGCTTGCTCCCAAAGCGACCGACCACAATGCCTTCTGGCTCTGGACCCTTGTTTGGGCTTCTTGCATCGAGCGTGTTGTTGTCATTGCTCGCATTAAATAAAACGTTCGGCAGTGCGATTGTCCTTTGTTCAAACTGATCACCCGAGTCATAGACACGATTCAAATTGCTGTCCCAGATTGAAAAGGATCGAGCTCCAAAGGCATAAAGTTCGGTGCAAAGGCCTGCTGCGTTCTTGCCTGTGGTTCCACCGTTGGGCGTCGAGGTGATTCGTAGGCGCCCAAGATTGGAGTCAAAGATCAAGTTTGCTGCATCACTAAAAACACTTGGGTCAAGGCCCTTGTCACAATGCGCTCTAACACGGGTCTCCTCATTAAAGCCTGGCCAATCAGCGCGCGCATCGCCTTCGTTAGCAGTGACAAGGTATGTTTGACCATTCACCGAAAAGCTTGCAATGCCATCGGGCAAATACAGTCCGCGAACAGGTCGTTGCAAGATCTTGATGGCTGCTGTGCCGCTGTTTGTATTGGTACCTCCGTCTTCATCGGAAGCGTCGAGTCCCATGCCCGCTAAGCTATGATCCTTGTAACCGAGCGCCTTGATTGCGGTCACTTTGGCACTGACGATATCAACAATCGCTATCGCATTGTTTTCCTGCAAAGTAACGAAGGCGGTCTTTCCATCTTCACTAATCGCAACATACTCAGGCTCGATATCCTGGGCGGCGTTCGCCCCCGGTCCATAAAGCCGCACACCAGCCTTGCGAAGCTCATCTTCCTTGCCGATGTAGGCCTTGAAGTCAGCAGTGGCAACCGTTGGCGTTGCTCCTCGATTGACCTTGATAATGCTTACCGAGCCTTCCGGGTCGACCGAATCGGCAAGACCATAACTGTTGGGCTCGCCTTCGTTGGCGACCACCACATACTGCCCATCGGGTGTGAAGGCGAGCATATCGGGCAACGCCCCCACGGTAACTGTATGCAAGAGTTTAAGGTCACTCGCTTGATAAAAGGCAACCTTCCCCGCACTCGTTTTGGGATTGGCTTCGATCGCCAAGGCAACAAGACCCTCATGGACTGCCACGCTGTTCACACCTGCACCCATGCTACTCACGTTGATGGTTGCTACAAGCTTTGGCGTCGTGGGTTGAGAAAGATCGAGCACATCGACTGTGCCATTGGCACCGTTTACAACAAACAGGCGCTTACTTGCCGCATCGAATGCCGTGATCTCAGCAGCACCGAGCACTGATCCCTCAAAGCCACCAATTTTTTCAAGACTGATACTGCTCGGCGTTGGTTCCTCACTGCTGGTACACGCAGCAAGTACTGCCCCTAGTCCGATAGCGAAACTTGCTGCAACTTTTAGCGAGAGGCGATTCAAACTAAAACTCAAGCGCATTAAAGCTCTCCAAGACGTTAGGCTAAAAATGACGAAAGTTTTACGAACTGACGTGACAAATTGATGTCAGGATCATCATTATGCTTTCTGTCACGGCATTGTCACGGTCAAGGTTCTATGATTCGGCGCCATGTGTGGATGTCTTCTTCTTTGTAGCACTGACCCAGGGCTTGAATGAGTGCGAACGCCGATTTACCGCCTGCTGACATGAAGCTTGCCTTCGAGGTCGATTCAATCAGCAAGCACTTCGCTGGCATGAAACGCCCAGCCGTTGATTCGGTGTCGCTTCGCTTGAATGAAGGCGAAGTTGTAGCCCTGCTTGGCGCCTCAGGTTCGGGCAAGTCAACCCTTTTACGATTGATATGTGGTCTTGAGCGTTGCGATCCCGATAGCGGTGAAGTTCGCACGCCGCTAGGTGTCCTGCAGGCAAAAGGTGCTTTATCGAGACAGATTCGCAGACTTCGTCAGCAATTTGCCGTCATATTCCAGCAGTTTAGTCTTGTCGGCCGCCTTGACGTGATGACCAATGTGTTGATGGGGCTTGCGGGCAAAAGACCTGCATTGCCCTTGATGGTGGGCCGCTTTAGCCCATCAGATCAGGCGCTGGCTCTTGATGCGCTTTCGATGGTGGGTTTGGCCGATCAGGCATTTCAGCGAGCGTCAACCCTATCGGGCGGCCAACAACAGCGAGCAGCAGTTGCAAGAGCACTGCTACAAGGCGCCAAAGTCCTACTTGCTGATGAGCCTGTGGCATCGCTCGATCCAGAGTCCTCCAGCCGTGTGATGGACTCCATGACGAGTCTTTGTCAGGCTCACGGCATGACGCTTCTGGTGAGTTTGCACCAGGTCCATATCGCGCAAAGCTATTGCCCACGAATCATCGCAATGCGGGAGGGTCAAATCCTTCTCGACGCTTCTAGCGACGCTTTTGATGAAGCGTTCTTATCGCAGTTGTACCGAGATCAACCCGAGGAAGCCTTGTGAATCCAACCCGGCGTCATTTCAAGCAACTCAAACGCTTCGGTCTTGCCATGTCGCTTGGCGTAGCCGCTGTTGCGAACAACGCCAGTCTTGCCCTTGCCCAAGAAACATGGGTGTTGTGAGCCGATGGTTTGAGAAGGATGGGTTGATCTGCGCCTTCGTGATGCATTAAACCAGGCGCGTGACAAGCATTTTCTTTAATCTTGCCTAAAGTTTTTGATCGCATTCAAAAGATTGAGGCCGGCGTGAAGCGCAAGCCAAACGAGACCCATCGCGCGGGTCCGTACGGAAGCGACACGGATTGGAGATCGGCTGCCGCAGCACCGAAGGGTCTCCCAAGCGAAGTATCCACTTGAACCAGGTCCGGTATGATGCTGTAGCGAAGGCCAAGTTGCCAGTAACGCCCACCGCTCGTGTCGCCGAAGAGCTCTGAAATGCCTAACCAGCGCTCATTAATCTTCCACTCAACACCGCTACCCCAAGTGAGGCGATTGTTTTTGCTTGCCTGGTCACGCAAACCGCCGAGGTTGACATGTATGACCCAACGTTCATCTTCAGATGCATAGGACCAGGGCAAATAAAAATAACTATTGCCGAATTGATTGGGACCGGGATTAATTTCCGGGTGAAAAACTTTGCCTGCAGCAAGACCAAGAGCCCAGTTGCCAGGACTTAATGTGCGAAACAAGGTCTTTGCCTGCACGACATAGTCTTTACTTTGGGGGCCTTCGAGCGGCCGCCCTAAGGCAGCTCCGAGCGTGACTTCGAAATTGCCGCTTGGATTACAAGCAGGAAAGGCCCAAAACTCTTCACTTCTCGCGCTGGGTTTACTTGCGCGATTGAGGCGCGTCCAGCTTTCGAGCTGACAACTTCCGGCTGTGGTTAAGCGGGCATCGTCAGTAACAAATGGACGAGCGGCTTGAGCGCTACCACCCGACCAAATCAACAATAATAACGATCCAATATATATGTCTTTCATTGGCGTAAGTGAATACCCATCATAGAACGCAATGATCTGCCGCGTGAAACGAATCAAAAAAAGGATAACAAGCACTTGTGTCAGTTTATCGAGGGTTCTCTCATGAAAGGAGGCTTTTGGGTACTTAGCCCTCATGACGTAAGGCTGTCACGCCCGCTGTCATTGTTTCTTCATCCAAGCTTCAAATCACTGTCATCCGCAACACGCAAACTCCGGTTTCTCGCTTTTCGTAACAGCTCGTAACAAGGAGTTTTTCATGTCGCATCGCAGTGATGATTTGGACTGCAATTCATCCAATAACGAACATTTTCAGCAAGTGCTTGATCGCGGACTTGCTAGCCCATCACGTCGCAGCCTCTTGCGAGGCGGTATCGGCCTCGGAGCAGTCGCAAGTCTACCGATGGTTGCAGGTTGCAGCGATGGCGATGTGCCCACGCTTAGCGCACCTTCAACACCGCTTGGTTTTTCAGCAGTAGCCAAGAGCATCGCCGACCAGGTAAGCGTACCCAGCGGCTACACAGTTCGCGTCCTTCACGCCACCGGCGATCGGCTTGACAGTGCGTTACCCGCCTATTCGAACGCAGGACTTGAAACCGATGACTGGTCGCGTCGAGTGGGCGACCATCATGATGGCATGGACATCTTTTACGTTGGATCAAATGGTAAATACAGTCGATCAGCCACCATGCGTGCTGTGCTTGCTGTCAATCACGAGAGCTCAGCCGACGCGCACTTTTTCCATCCCAAAGGACAGACCTCAAAGGGTGTCAACGGTAAAAAGTTTTCACAGTTCGGCGATTGGGACCTTGGTGCTCGCCCGGAACTCGAAGCACTGAAGGAAATCAATCATCACGGTGTGTCGATTGTTGAATTGAGTCTTGATACAGCGGGTCGCCCAACAGGTTATTTACTCGATTCACCCTTAAACCGCCGAGTTACAGCACAAACCGTCTGCCGAATTGCCGGTCCCGCTGCCCATTTAAACGACATCAAGCAATTCATGGCGACCAAGTACGATCCGACTGGAGGATCAGCGCGCGGTACGCTCAACAATTGCGGCCATGGCATTACGCCGTGGGGCACTTATTTGGGTTGCGAAGAGAACTGGGCGGTCTACTTTCAAATTCCCACGACGGGCAAGGCCGCCGATACCAAACTAACAGCTTCACGTGCACGCTACGGCGTTGCGAGAGCACCGCTTTCAGCGACAGCCACAGCCGGAACTGGTCAGGGATGGCATACAGTTTCAAGCAGCGATGATCGCTTTGCTCGCTGGAATGTTTCTGCAGATGGTGCTAATGCGGCGGCTGACTTCCGGAATGAGCCGAACACCTTCGGCTATAACGTAGAAATCGATCCACTAGATCCGACCTCTACGCCCGCCAAACGCGTAGCGATGGGTCGCTTCGCCCACGAAGGTGCATGGTTTAGTCTCCCGCAGGCTGGGAAGCCACTTGCGGTATACATGGGCTGCGATAGCCGAAACGAGTACATTTACAAATTCGTGACCGCTCAAAATTGGTCAGCAAGCGATATCGGTGGCGGCATGGCAGCTGGCGATAAATATTTGAACGAAGGCAAGCTCTACGTTGCCAAATTCAATAGCGATGGCAGCGGCGAGTGGATTGAACTCGACATTAACAACCCCATGATCAAGGGCTATAGTGCATATAGCTTTACCAACCAGGCCGATGTTTATGTCAATGCGCGCCATGCTGCCGATGCCGTGGGGGCCACTAAAATGGATCGCCCTGAGTGGGGCGCAGTCAATCCAGCCAATGGTGACGTTTATTTCACCTTGACTAACAATAGTTCAGCTAACCGTACACCAGCAACAGTTAATGCTGCAAACCCACGCTCTTATGCGGATCCCGATGGTAATAAGGGCTCTGGAAATCCTAATGGCCACATCATCCGTTTTGCCGAAGAAGGTGCAGCCGCCAACGCCATAAAGTTCCGTTGGGACATTTTCCTTTTCGGAGCGGAAGAGGACTCCGTTGGTAATGTGAATCTTTCGGGACTCACGGCTGCCAATAGCTTTTCATCACCTGATGGCTTGTGGTTTTCGCCATCAACAGGCATTTGCTGGATTCAAACCGATGATGGCGCGTTTACCGACGAAACCAATTGCATGTTACTTGCTGCAATTCCCGGTCAAGTGGGTGACGGTCGCAACATCGTCATCGACAATGAGCTCTCAGGAGCCCGTGGCCAGCAGGCTACCTTTATCGGTGCAGCGCTTGGTGAAGCCCGTTTGCGGCGCTTTTTAACAGGTCCAAAGGGATGCGAGGTCACTGGAATCACCGAGACTGCGGATGGGAAAACGATCTTCGTCAATATCCAGCATCCGGGCGAGAACACGCCAGCGATCGGGACAGCGGCTGACTTCGCCTATCAAAGCGTCTGGCCGACAAACGGCGGCGGTATCACTGCCGGCGCGTACGGTCCTGGTAAGCGCCCTCGTTCTGCCACACTGATTATTTCGCGCACTGATGGCGGAAAAATCGGTCTGTAATGCGTTTTAGATCGCAGCTATCCGGACTTATCGGATTGCTGCTTTTACTCGGTGCTTGCTCTTCAGGGGGCGATGCACCGAGTCAAGCAACTGGTAACACGAACCAGGGCACAAGCGGCCAAGGCTCAAACCCAGTTTCAGCGGCAGGATCAGCGCAAGGCCCAGATCCACAACGCGCATTGCAATGGCACTTAAGCCTTGCTGAATTCTCCCCACAGGGCACAACACAATCCTCAAGCGAAACTCGTCCGCTATACGATTTAGCATTAGGCAATCTCAGCGAGCGTGGTCGTGGTATTAGGATCGCTCTTATCGATGGAACGGTTGACGCCACGCACCCTGACCTTTTGGGGCGACTTCTTGATTCATCGGCGATCTGCTGCGACTGGGTCCCGCTTACCCGGCAAAACAACTCATCCAGTGCGAGTCCTGATAGCGCTATGCGCTCAAGGGTCGCTGAAACGGGTCATGCCACAGGGCTTGCCGCACTGATTGCCGCAACTGAAAACAACAGCATCGGAGGCCATGGTATTGCGCCAGCAGCAATGCTCGTTAGCCTTAATGCGATCGCTAGCGGCGACGACAGCCGGCTTGTACAGGCACTACAGGTTGCTTTGGGTAGTGGTGCATCGGTGATCAACAACAGTTGGTCCCCGCCAGATCCCAATGAGGGCGGCAGCCGAAGCTTTTATCCTGCGCCACAAGCTTGGTACAGCGCCCTTGATGAGGCGCAAAGCAAGGGGCGCTCGGGCTTAGGCGCCATCATCGTAAAAGCAGCCGGTAATGGTGGTGCAGCCTTCAGTCCGTCGCGGCTTCGCAGCGACTCGGCAGACTCTGCTAATTATGATGGCTATGCACAACACCCTGCTGTCATCGGCGTTGGCGCTGTGGATGCTTTTGCAAGACCACTTGCTTTATCGGAGCCCGGTGCCCAGGTACTCGTTTCAGCCTTTTCGTCCCAGACAAATAGCCCAAGCCTGTCGACGGGCACTGAAGTTCTACCCTCGGGAACCTCAAGCGCTGCTGCCATGGTGAGTGCCTTAAGCGCTTTAATGCTTGAAGCAAACCCCGGCTTAACATGGCGTGATCTGCGCTGGATTCTTGCGACTACCGCGCGTCCTGTACCAGGCTACGACCAACCAGGTATCAGCAGCGCACAATCGCTGCTTCGCAGCCACGGCTACCACCAGCAAGTCGGGTTTGGGCTGGTCGATGCTGGCGCAGCGGTTCAATCCGCCAAAAGCTTTCAAGGTTTACCGCCCTTACTGAATTGTTCACTCAATGCAAAAAAAGATGCTCCGATCGTTACGCGAGTTAGTACCGGTGAGCAATTTGCTATGCCGTGGCATCAGGTAGCGATAGCCCGAGAAAACTCAAAAATTTCATTTTCCTTTGATTTGGCAAAGGCTCAGTGCTCCATTGATCGCATCGAAAGCGTGGTGCTTTCGCTTGCTAGCTCGCATCAAGACGCAACAGGCTTGCGCATCACACTGATTAGTCCGCTTGGTCACGGTGTTCAGTTCGCAGCGCCGCGTGATTGCGCTCACACGGCCTGCACGAATTTAAATAATGGCTTTCAGTTTCATAGCGTTCGCTTTATGGCCGAGCCTGCCGCGGGTCGCTGGGTGCTGCAGATCAGTGAGGAAAGCGGCAAATCAATTGGGACCCTTAGCAAGCTTCAGCTAAGCCTTTGGGGTCACTAAATCGCTTGCAAAAAAAAGCCTGCGATATGGCAGGCTGAATACCCCACGCGTCGAGGGGTTGGGAGACAACCCGGAGGACGGGCTGTGATGTCAATTTAACTGGACAGTTTTTAATTGTCAATCTATTTTGACTTTATTGTTCTGGACAATTAAAGTCTGCCCAGAAAACTTCACAAACGCATTTTTCGTTTTGTTCGACAAGGAAACTTAACGGCGATCACGTCCAATGACCGACGGTTTTGATAGATCTTTTACGCACGCAATCGATACAAGTCAGGCATCGATCGAAGCTGTTTTCCTCAAGCGAGTTGTCCCGCTCATGGCAGCCCATCGCAGCGCTGGGCTTCGCGCCGGCGTAAAAGCTAGGCTTTGTATCAGTACCGAGGAATTCGATCGCTTTTGTCGGTATTGTCTTTCGGGAGATGCTGATTCAGTTCATGCGCTTTGCGACTTATGGCTTGTGCGCGGCGTTTCGGCGGAATCAATTGTTGATGCAGCGATCACAAAGGCCGCACAAAGCTTTGGACAGCGATGGCTTGATGATCATGCTCACTTTGCCGAGGTGACGCAGGCCTGCTGGCAGTTACAAAAAGTCTTGCAGCAGCTAACGCCCGCGCTTGAGAAGCCGATCACGGCGCATGCTTCAAAGCCAAGAGCGCTCATGCTTGGCGCCGAGCAATGCAGCCACAGGCTTGGCCTCATGGTCGCATCGAGTCTATTGCGCCGTGAAGGCTTTGAGGTTGAATGCGGATACTTTTCAACGAGAGCCCCATTCCTTAGCAAAGCACAGGCACTCGATGACGCAGGTTTGCAGCTGCTTGCCTTCAGCCTTAGCTGTAGCGATCAACTCAAGGCCTGCAAAGCACTCGTGAAGCACATTCGCCGAAAGCGACCCGACCTTCGCCTTGTGCTCGGTGGGTCCCTCATCAGCGAAGCTTTCACAGCACGATCTATTGGGGTGCCCGTGGATGCAGTGATTGTCGGAAAACCGGCTTGGTCTGAGATCCTTGAAGGGCTGGGAATTAGCCCGACCAAGCTTTGTCCATGGCAAGAAAATGCTTGCCACTTGTCCTAACTTGGATCGATACTCGATGCGGGGGAAAAGACCTTTCGTTTTCCTCGACACGGCGCGCCGTGCCTCCTCAGATTCATGAAGATTTCAACTTGGGGAGACGAGTGTGGGATCAAGGCGTTCACATGATAGAGATTCAACCCAGCATGCCATCGGCGACATGGTGGAACAACTTGTGCTGCCGAAAATGGTTCAAAGCCATCGCGAACTAGGACTAAGACCCAAACTTATTTGCGACCTCGATGGCTTTATTGAATTATTGCTTTCAAACGATCAGCCTAGCCTGATCGCATCGATTGAGACGATGCGCGAGGCGGGTCACCCGCTTGAACTGATCTATAGTGAGGTCTTAACACCAGCTGCGCGTAGGCTCGGCGAAAAGTGGCTTCGCGATGAATTCAATTTCAGTGAAGTAACGATTGCGACCTGGCAGATTGAACAGCTTCTGCACCACTTTCACCAGGCCTTTGAAAATAGCCAGCGTAGGCACACGAGTAAGGCATCGATACTTATCAGCATGATGCCTGGTGACCAGCATAGCCTTGGTGCGAAAATGCTGAGCACTTTTTTCAGGAAAGACCACTGGGAAGTCACCCTGCTACAGCCGCAAAGCCTGCAGGCCATTCACGACGAGGTCATCGCCTCGAATCCGAGTTTGATAGCCATAACCGTGTCACAAGTTGAATCGCTCGGGCAAGTAAAGCTTTTGCTTAAACTCGCCAGGCAGCAGCCAGCGCTAAGATCGATGCCCTGGATGATTGGCGGTCGCGTGATCAATGAGCACCCTATGCAAGCCGTTGCGGTGCTATCTGACCGCAATATTCATCTTTGCCAGGGCGATGCAAATCAAGCATTGGTGCTAGCCAGAAGGCTTCTCGGTCTTGAAGCTAGAGGACAAGCGCAAAGCGAGCATAGCAAGGCCGCAACCCAGCATTAGGCCTCTGCTCAGAGCAGGGTGAAGCTTTTCACTGCCCAGTACAAGCCCATGCTTTGCTATGCTTAGGGCATGAATGCACCTGCCCCATCGCAAAGCCTCGCCCACTTCTCGGAAGCCTCGCCCAGACGCCTGATGCACACCCGTCGCATCGAATCGCAGGGTTTTCGGCGCGAAGACGGTTTGTGGGATATCGAAGCAAGAATCGTCGACACCAAGCCTTTTGCCTATGAGGAACCCTACCGTGGCCATCGCGAAGCAGAAAGTGATGTACACAATATTGCGATTCGTCTAACGCTTGATGATGACTTCGTTGTGCACGATATCGAAGTACTCATGCCGGCCGTGCCTTATCCAAGTTGTGCCGGCGCCATTCCGAATTTCAAGCTTTTGATCGGTGCGAAGGTCGGTGCTGGCTGGCGTAAAGCTGTTCAGGCGGTGGTGGGATCGACAAAGGGCTGTACCCACGCCCGCGAACTGCTTTTTCCGATGGCAACGGTTGCCTTTCAAACGCTTTTTGGCTGGGAAGATGAGGCCGAAAGCCAGCAAGAGAAAGAGCGCCGCGCGCAACGCGAAGCGATGCGTGGCCAACAAGCAGGACGCCCCCATTTCCTGGATGGCTGCCATAGCTGGGCAAGTGATGGCGAAGTGGTGGCAACGCTCTACCCTCAATTCTTCACCCCTAAAAAGCTCTGATCCCTAGGGTGCGGATAAGGCCTCAAACCCGTGTTTTCTTGTTAGTCCTTGGCTTACCCCTGCGAGGTGGGTGCGGACTCGACCTGTCTTCGCAGGTCATCGGGTTGGAGGGTTTGGGTACAAAGTTGCGCGAAACGATAAGCATAACGTTTTAATATTTGACCTCTTCTAAAAGCCATCACGGTTGTGTTAGGACCGAAAAGGTGCCCTGCTTCAATCTTTCTTAAGCCCAGATCACGCATCGGATCAAAGGCCATCGACGCGATAATCCCAACGCCAAGTCCACAAGCGACATAGGTCTTAATCACGTCTGCATCAAGCGCCGACATCACGATATTTGGCCTTTTTGCGTGACGCATAAAACCTTGCTCAATGCGCTGTCTGCCGGTAAACCCACTGTGATAAGTAATCAGCGGCCATTTTGCCAGGGACTCGATGTCGAGCGGATGGCGCAGCAGTGGATGGTCTGCGGGCACGACCACCGCGTGAGCCCATTGATAATAGGGAAAACTCACAAGTTCATCGTGCTGTGAAAGCGACTCCGTCGCAATGCCGATCTGCGCCTGACCTTTTAACAACCACTCTACAATTTGTTGCGGACTGCCTTGCTGCAAGCTCAATTGAACCTTTGGAAACTCGCGACGAAATGTCACAACCACATCGGGCAAGACGTAGCGTGCTTGAGTATGCGTCGTTGCAATGCTCAACTGACCGCTATCGCCTTCGCGAAACTGTTCAGCCACAAGACTTATGTTGCTTGCCTCAAGCAGCAAACGATCGAGCATGGGCAAGACCTGCTCACCAGCCTCGGTAAGTCCCGTAAAGCGTTTACCCTTGCGTACAAAAATGCCAAGACCCAACTCGATTTCTAAGTCACGAATTTGCTTGCTCAGCGCAGACTGCGAACTATGCAAGACTTGAGCCGCATCGGTGAGCTTGAAGTCCTGACGGACGACTTCGCGGACCACACGCAATTGCATTAGATTCATGGCAGGATCAATCCTTGATGGATGTTTGAAGACCTATGATGTTTAACCTTATCATTCGATTAGAACAGCTTCGCGGCCTGATCGCTGGCTGGATTGCACTCTTGTTGCTTTCGCTTGGCGTTGCGCTCTACAGCCAACACGGCCTTGGCATGATGCCTTGTCCTTGGTGTGTGATTCAGCGCCTTTTCATGCTGCTATGCCTAGGCTTAAGTTTCCTAATGCTCAGTAGCGTTAGAATTCCGATAGCGATGCTTGCACCCGCCTTTGCCCAGTTCTTGCTGCAATGCGCCGGGATGGCTGCCGCCATATACCAAGCGCTTGTTGCCAGCGAAGATAGCCAGTGTGTTATGGGCCTTGCCGATAGGCTCTTGATGGCAAGCGGCCTTGAGCAAGCTTGGCCCTGGATGTTTGCTGCCTCGACTTCTTGTGCCGAGGCAGCCCAAGCCAAGCTTTTTGGCCTGAGCTTTCCATGGCTTGGCTTTGGGCTCTTTTTCGTCGGCGCTCTATGCTCTATGGTTTGTATAGGATTATCGCTAAGAGCAAGCTTTAGCCCGCGCATGAAGGATAGACCTATCCCATGACTGATTCAAACCAAGGGCATCTTGCTGAGAATATTGTTCATTTCGCGCGGGTACTACGGACCGCGGGATTGGCGATTTCAAGCGACCGGATAGTCATGGCCACCGAAGCCGTCCTCGCAGTTGGCCTAGCGTCGCTAGACGATTTGCGCTATACCTTGTGTTGCACGTTAACCAGCAGTGCAGATCAGCAAAGTCTCTTCGATCAAGCTTTTACAGCATTTTGGCGCGATCCCGATTTACTTGGTAAGGCCATGCAAATGCTCTTGCCAAAGGTCGATGGCGGTATGGCATCACCACAAGAAGCAAGCCGAAGGCTATCCGAGGCCTTGGCTCCACCTGCAAAAGCGCGCAGCGCCTCGGATCAAGACGATGCTGAGCCACAGACGCTTGAAGCGACCATGAGTTTTTCAAATCGAGAATTGCTACAAAAGGCTGACTTTGAAACACTTAGCGCTGCAGAGTGGATCGCGGTAAGCAGGTTGATTTCACAAATGCTGCCTCAGATGCCGCTTGTACTATCAAGACGAAAGCAGCCTGCATGGCACCGAGGTCCGATCGATATGCGTCGCGTCGCACGCTATGCACTTCGAAGTGGCGGTGAGATCATGCAGCTGCCTCGGCGCTTGCCTCGAAAGCAAGCGATGCGGGTCGTCGCCTTGCTTGATATCTCAGGTTCGATGACGAGTTATTCGCGCATGTTCTTATATTTTTTGCATGCGCTCACGCGTGCCGACCCTCGCACACAAACACTGGTCTTTGGTACTCGACTGAGCGATTTGTCATCTGCGATGCGCGAGCATGACCCTGATGAGGCGGTGGCAGCAGCGGTAAGTCTTGTTCATGACTGGAATGGCGGGACTCGTATCGCATCAAATCTAGCACGATTTAATAAAGATATCGGTCATCGGATGGCTGGATCACGAAGTATGGTTTTACTTGTGACCGACGGCTTAGAGCGCGATGATCCAACTGCGCTTGGCAGGGAAGCGGCGCGATTAGCAAGACGCTGCCGTCGGTTGATTTGGCTCAACCCTTTACTTCGGTATCACGGTTTCGAACCTAAAGCGAGCGGTGTGCGCGCGCTATTACCCCATGTCAACGAGCACCTACCGGTTCACAATCTCCAAAGCCTGATGGCCATTGCAAAACTCAGCTAAAGGCGCATTGTTGTTGGTTTTATAGGGCAACAGAATTTATGGGTTTAATAAACCTCGGGAATGTACATTTCCAGAGGCACCGGAGTACGAAAATACTCTGGATTTCTAACCCTCTCCGGAAGTACCACTTCTTCATGCTGCACTTCCTGATACGGAACCTGATGCAGCAAATGATGAATGCAATTCAATCTTGCTCGTTTTTTATCGACGGCCGCCACAACATGCCAGGGTGCTTCATCGATATGAGTCCGCTCCAGCATATTCTCTTTAGCCCGTGTGTAGTCTTCCCAACGCTTGCGGCTTTCGAGATCCATAGGGCTGAGTTTCCACTGCTTTAAGGGATCATGAATACGCGCAAGGAATCTTGCGTGCTGCTCCTCATCGGTGATCGAAAACCAATACTTCACGAGTTTGATACCGCTTCTAACCAGCATGCGTTCAAACTCGGGCGTTGAACGAAAGAATTCTTCGAGATCGTTATCGTTACAAAAACCCATCACTTTCTCGACGCCTGCCCTGTTATACCAACTACGATCAAAGAGCACGATCTCGCCAGCAGCGGGAAGATGAGAAACATAACGTTGGAAATACCATTGCGTTTTCTCGCGATCGTTTGGTGCAGGCAAGGCTGCGACCCGACAGACACGCGGATTTAGTCGCTGGGCAATACGTTTGATCACGCCGCCTTTACCTGCCGCATCGCGTCCTTCAAAGACAACCACAAGGCGGAATTTATGCGCGACAACCCAGTCTTGTAACTTGACCAGTTCACGCTGCAGTCGAATCAACTCGGTGAAGTAAACCCTGCGCGGTAAGGCACTAGCCGATTCAACGATGTTTGGATGCTCGCCACCAGCCGGAAACACAAGGGTTTCATCTTCGAGCTCAAGCTCGAGTTCTTCGTCTAGGGTATCAAGCAATTCCTCGCGAAGTCTCTCCATCGCCTGACTATCTAACGTTTTCTCGTCCATGGCCATCCTCTGGTGTCGCCAAAATATCAAGTAGAAGATTTACTCAGATTGATTGCCAGATGATGACGAAGGCTGCAAAAAGTCGCGTATTGCCCTGGCCGTTGCTTCAGGTTTTTCTTCAGCGATAAAGTGGCCGCAGTCCAGGCTGAGCTCGCGAACAGTCCTTGCCCAGCGCTGCCATGTCGCTAAGGGTGACTGGCTATTTAGGTATTGCTGGGCCCAAATCACGAGCACATCGCATTCGATTTTCCGCGCAGCCTCCCTATCTGCCAGGTCATTCAATCGATCGACGGTGGCACCAGCGCGATAATCTTCACAACAAGCTTCAATCATTCGCGTTTGGCCATAGCTCTGTTCGTAATCTTTCATAGCACGTGGATCAAGCGTGGCCCCGCGCCCTTGCCAGCGTCCGATCAAGTGATGTAAATAGTAGATCGGATCGGCACCGATCAGGCGTTCAGGCAGTGGAGCTGGCTGTGCCAACAACAGCCAATGGTAGCTGCGCAGCGCCCCTGACATCGCCATGCGCTCCCACATATCAAGTGTTGGAACGATATCAAGCACAATCAGTTTTGTAATCGCCTTTGGATGATCCAAGGCCAGGCGATATGCAACACGACCACCCCGATCGTGTCCACATACTGCAAAGGTCGAGTACCCCATCGTTTGCATCATGGCAATCGCATCCGCGGCCATGCTACGTTTGCTATAGGCTTGATGATCATCGCTGGCTGAGGGTCCCAAACTTCGCCCATAGCCTCGCAGATCTGGAATAACAAGCGTGAAATGATCTTGAAGCCGAGCAGCCACGGCATGCCAGGCAGCAAGTGTTTGCGGGTAACCGTGCAGTAACAACAAGGGTGGACCACGGCCTGCACTGAGCCAAAAGAGATCGGCCCCCTGATGTTTTAACCGATGACTACTAAAGCCAGGGAAAAGGCTAACAAGCGGGTCTGTTTCACTGCCAAGCACCATCAAGCTTTCATGGCATTGACGCTCACTTTGGGCTTGGCTTTGACCTTCACTTTGACCTTCACTTTGAACTTCACCTTGAGCGTCACTTTGGGCTTGGCTATGGTCCTGCTTCATGTTGTGCCTATACCGGGTACTAGGTCCCAATCGCCAAGTGCCCACCCATCTTTCGTAAGAGGGCAATCACTGATTGCGCGGTGATTCGGCCGGTTTTGGGGTTTTCTGAGGGAATATTTTCGATTTTCATGCTGAGTCTTGCCGCATCGGATTCGACGACAAGCTCATGGGTGTTGCGCGTAATGGTCGGGTCTGCCCAAATCTCAAGTTTGGTGCGATCGACGCCAACGCCGGCAAGCGATGCCGCTATCGCAACATTAAGGTTGGCTGGAAACCCGGTTGCAGCTTCGCGCGCTGAGCCCGCATAAAGTTGCATGGGCTCCTTAATACCCAACACCTCGATGCCTCGTTGGACAAGAAAAGGCGCACCGTGAAAGCCAAGCGGTGGTTTGCTGCTCTTCATGGTGACTGAGTGAATTTCCCCCTCTGCCGCAGCAATGATGGCATCAAGTCCAATCAATGCCCCTGTTGGGATATGAATTTTTGCACCGTGGGCCTTTGCGAGCTCGATCAGGTCTTCATTGAGCAAGAGGGCGCCAACGCTTAGGATGACCAGGTCTTTACCGGCTTGGAGCACAGGCTCTGCCAGCTCGCGCAAAAAGGCCGCAGGCGCTGATTCGATCACGATATCGGCATGCTGAGCCAGTGCGTTGAGCGCGAGCACCCGCGGTGGCCTTTTTAGCCCAGTTAAAAATTCGCTTGCCTTTTGTGGATTTCCAACGGCCACAGCCTCGAGCGCCATGCCTGGGATACCGTCATCGAGCGCCTTGGCGATTTTTCGTCCGATGGCACCCATGCCGGCAATTGCAACTTTCATCGACTTGTCCTGCTGATTACGCATCGTCTATCCCTTGAGCGATGTTTTATAAGAGAAAATCCCCAACATTGAAACAGTAGCTCACCCAATGGGCAGCGGACTATGGCAATGTGGCTTCCGAATGTAGCTCATCCTGTCAACACGAGTTGGCGCTTCCCCTTAGTCTGGAGCCAGCATGCGAACCCAAGCGATACAGATCACCGCCTTTGGTGGTCCGGAAGTCTTAAAAGCCACCGACATTGAGATTGGCGAACCCGCCCAAGGCGAAGTCCGAGTACGTCATCAGAGTGTGGCGGTCAATTTTGTTGATGTTTATCACCGGATAGGACAACTTCATGGTGATGGCCCCAAACCACCCTTTATCGCTGGCGTTCAGGCCAATGGCGTCATCGAAGCCCTTGGTGAAGGACTAGCCGAAAGCGATTTGCGAGTCGGTGATCGGGTCACCTACGCCAATATTGGTATCGGCAGCTATGTCGGCCATCGCAACCTGCCCGCTGATCGTCTCGTCAAAATACCCGAGGCACTAAGCGATGAAATCGTTGCCGCTTCCTACCTGCGCGGACTGACTGCGCATTACCTGCTCAAGCGCCTTTACAAGGTCCAAGCGGGCGATACGGTCCTCATCCACGCTGCCGCAGGCGGTGTAGGCCAATTAATGGTTCAATGGGCAAAAGCCTTAGGCGCCATCGTCATCGGCACGGTTTCAAATGAGGAAAAGGCTGCCTTGGTGCAACGTCTTGGTTGCGACTATCCCATCGTCTACACCAAAGAAAATTTCGCTGACCGCGTGCTGCAAATCACCGACGGTGAAGGCGTACCGGTTGTGTATGACTCGGTCGGACGCGACACCTTTAAAGAGTCGCTTCGCTGTACCCGTCCGATGGGTATTGCAATCAACTACGGCACCGCCTCGGGGCAGGTCGAACCCTTTCCTTTGCAAGACTTGCACAGTAAATCGCTCTCGGTTTGCAGGCCAACGCTAAGAACCTGGATTGCCAAGCGGAGCGACTTACTTCGGGCCTCTCACGAACTTTTTGATTTGCTGGGCAGCGGATGCCTGCGAATCGATATCGCCGCGCATGTGCCCTTGCACGATGCTGCTCAAGCCCATCGCTTAATTGAAGATCGTCGAACCGCCGGGGCAATCATTCTAGACCCTTAAAGAGGGCGGCCAGATCTTGATCTTACATTCTTTTATGTAACGTTACTTTATCTTGTTTTTATAACTACGAATCAAAAGTAAAAGGAGACCACCATGATCGATCTGAAAACACGCAGAGCACTGCTGTCTTCGGGCGCAGCACTGTCTGCCGGCACCCTGCTTGCGGCAGGCTGGTGTCGAGAGTCTATCGCGCAAGCAAAAAAGACTTGGCCCGAGCGACCCGTTAAACTGGTATTGGGTTATCCAACGGGCGGCGCTGCTGATGCCGTTGCCCGCCCGATGCAAAACAAAATTGAAGCTGCTATCGGCCAACCACTTATTTTCGAGTACAAGCCAGGGGCAGGGGCTACGATTGGTGCAGACTTTACAGCAAAGTCCGCCCCTGATGGCTATACTATTCATTACGCAGACTCAGGCCCACTCACCATTCTTCCCAACGGTAAAAAGCTCTCTTATGATCCAGTAAAGAGCTTTTCACCCATTGGCATCGCTTGCAGTGGTGGCACGGCCCTGGTAGCCCACCCCTCAGTATCGGCTAATAACCTTGAAGAACTATTGCGCTTGATACGCGCCAAACCGGGTGGCATGACTTACGGCACCTCAGGAATCGGCGGTGCGGGTCATCTTGCAGGCGAACTCTTTCAGTCGATGACAAAAACCGACATGGTTCATGTCCCCTACAAAGGCGGTGGTCCGGCTATGGTTGAATTGCTCGGCGGACAAGTGCCCCTCTTATTCGCTTCGATGCCGACCGCGGTACCACACATCAAGTCGGGCAAAATAAAAGTGCTTGGCGTCACAAGTGCCACCCGATCATCGGCTCTTCCTCAAGCACCCACGATCGCCGAACAGGGTCTAAGTGGCTTTGAAGCGGCTATTTGGTGGGGCCTTTTGGGACCGGCAGGCATGCCAGCCGATATCGTTCAAAAACTTAATGCAGCCATGAATGCAGCCTTGAGCGACGCCGCAGTTGCCGAAAAAGTCCGCTCACAAGGCTATGAACCGATGACATCAACGCCAGCCGAATGCGCGGCACGCATCGTGGCAGACCTGGCTAAATGGGGCAAGGTCATTCGCGATGCAAAAATAACATTTGAGGGATAAGCAGGTAATGACCATGCAAGCCGCATACTACCGTCGCAAGGGGCCAGCCGCTGAGGTCTTGCAACTTGGCGAGCTCGAGACACCGCAGCCAGCGCAAGGCGAGGTAAGAGTTCGTATTAAAGTTTCAGCGGTCAATCCGTCAGACACCAAAAACCGTGGCGGCCATCGTGGCAATATCCACATGCCCTTTCCTTTGATCATTCCGCATCAGGACGGATCAGGGATTATCGAAGCCGTCGGTGAAGGTGTTTCCAAAGATCGTATCGGCGAGCGCGTTTGGGTTTATGAGGCAACGCTTGGCAGAGCTTTAGGAACTTGCGCTAGCTTTTGTTGCGTTCCATCTTCAAAAGCTATAACGCTACCTGATGCTGCTGACTTCGAAGCAGGTGCTTGTATGGGCATACCAGCCATGACAGCGCATCGTTGCGTCTTTGCCGATGGAAGTGTTGCTGGCAAGCGCGTCTTGGTCTTGGGCGGCGCAGGTGCCGTGGGTTTTTACGCAGTCCAAATGGCCAAACTCGATGGCGCGGCGTCGGTCATCGCCACGGTTTCGCGTCCCGAGCAGGCGCAGGTCGCTATCAACGCGGGTGCAGATCATGTGATCAATTACAAAGAACAAGATCTGGTTGCCAGTTGTAGAGAGCTCTTTCACGAGGACAACCCCATTGATCGCGTGATTGATGTTGCCTTTGGAGCAAACCTTCCTCAAAGCCTTGCGCTTTTGCGAGCACGCGGTGTGATTGCGACTTATGCCTCGGATGCTGTTCCAGAACCTAGCATTCCCTTTTGGCCCATGCTTGCCAAAGACTTAACGGTTCGCTTTGTGCTGGTCTATGCGATGGGCGAGCAAGCACACAGGGATGCAGCGCTTTATATCAATGAATCACTTAAGAAAAACCAGCTTAAGCATCAAATTTACAAACGCTATCATCTTCATGATGTTGTTTCGGCTCACGAGGACTGTGAGAGCATGAAAATTCTGGGTAAGGTGCTCATCCACCTGGATTAAGACCATGAGCCAAACTGTTACAGCCACTTTGCGACCCACTGGTCGCAAAGGACGCCTTGCTGTTTTGAGCATCCTCGTTGTAATCATTGCATTAGGTGCTTTTAGTTACTGGGATCACTTCTTGCGCGATATCGTTGCGACTGATAACGCCTACGTACAAGGGCATGTGGTGCCGGTAAGCGCACTTACTGCCGGCACGATTCGCGAAGTCTACGTCGCAGAAACCGAGCATGTTCAGGCGGGACAGCCCTTAGTTGCCTTTGACGAAAGCGACATTGATATCCATTTGCAACAGCTTGAATCGGATCTTGGCAAAACCGTTCGTGAAATTACCGCTTTATCGCGACAGGTATCGGTCAGCGAAGCCCAAGTCAAAGCAAAGCATGCTGAGTGGATTCGCGCTCAACATGAGCTAGAACGTCATAAAGCGTATCGCGAACGGCGCGCTGCACTGGTCAATCGAGGACTAACCACCCAGGAAGACTATAGAAACGCCGAGACACAAGTACGTTCGGCGGAGGCACAGGTTGAAGCGGCGCGCTCCCAATGGGAGGCCAGTCAACAGCAAGCGGTGGCCTCCAAAGCCTTGCTACGTGATAGTTCTATATTTGAGCACCCGACCGTATTGGGTCAGGTCGCCAAGCTTCGGGAGGCCTGGCTTGTGAAGCAGCGCGCTCAAATTCTTGCTCCAGTAAGCGGTCAGGTCGCCAAACGAAATGCTCAACCGGGTCAACGCGTTGCCCAGGGTAGTTCGATGATGGCAATTGTCCCGCTTGATCAGCTCTGGGTTGATGCCAACTTTAAGGAAAACCAAATTGCAGCTTTAAGGGTCGATCAGCCTGTGAGCCTCACAGCCGACCTCTATGGCGATGAAATCCGCTTTCGTGGCCGCCTTCTTGGACTGTCCCCGGGAACCGGGACTGCATTCTCATTGCTACCTGCCCAGCAGGCAAGTGGCAATTGGGTCAAGGTTGTCCAGCGTGTACCGGTTCGAATTGCGATTGAACCCGACGATTTAAAAAGTTATCCCTTACGAGTCGGCTTATCCATGCGCGTTCGCGTTGATGTGAGTCGCAAAGACGGCTTGAGGCTAACCCATGTAAGCACTGAGACTGCAAAGGCCCAAGAATCAATAGCAAATCCGGCGAAGCCGGCAAAGCAACCGAGTCAGCAATCAGCGATTGCGGCCGAAGACCCCGCGATCCATGCAAAGATTCGAAGCATCATCGAACAGCATGCGCAGCCTTGATCAAGCGAGCGCACAGCCCCAAGCCCTGCAAGGCGCTGCACTCGCGCTGCTGACTTTAATGATTTCCCTGGGCACCTTCATGGAAATCCTCGACATCACGATTGCCAACGTTGCCGTTGCCAGCATCGCAGGCGATTTGGGCGTATCACCCCAACAAGGCACTGCCATTATTTCTTCGTATTCGATTGCCTGCGCTGTGTCGCTTCCCTTAACTGGTTGGCTTGCAAGACGTTTTGGTGAGGTTCGCGTCTTTGTAATCGCGGTGTGCGCATTCACCGCTGCAAGCCTTCTTGCCGCGCTATCAAACAGTCTAGAGATGCTAGTGAGCATGCGTTTGCTACAAGGCTTAGCGGGTGGCCCTCTCCTACCTTTATCTCAAACTTTATTGCTTAGATGCTATCCGCCTCAGAAGCGGGGCCAAGCCATGGGGCTATGGGCCATGGTGGTCGTGGTCGCGCCGGTGATTGGTCCAGTACTCGGCGGCTTTTTGGTCGACCGTGTTCACTGGAGTTGGCTCTTCCTCATCAACGGCCCTGCGGGTGTCGCAGTCGCTTACACGGTTTGGAAGCTGATGCGTTCGCGAGAGTCGGCGTGTCACCCTGTGCGGCTTGATCTTGTTGGTGTTTGTCTGTTGGTCGTTGGCGTAGCATGCCTTCAATGGGTGCTCGAACACGGCCGGGAGGAAGACTGGTTTGAGTCGCCCAACGTTATCGCCATGACCGTCATTGCCTTGCTTTCGATTGCCTATTTTGTGGCCTGGTCATGGAACGAAAAAGAAGCAGTCGTCGATTTAAGCTTGCTCAAGGGCGTTCAATACACCACGGGTGTGAGTATGCTAACAATCGGTTTTATGACCTATTACGCTACCGTGGTTGTGTTTCCGCTTTGGCTTTTGCTTGTGATGGGCTACAACACCGTTCAAGCAGGCTTAGCTATTGCGCCTATCGCCATTTTTAATTTGGTCTTTTCACCGTTGGTTGGGCGAAACATCCATCGGCTCAATCCTCAATATTTGTCGTTGCTCTCCTTTAGCCTTTTAGCAGTGATTTCATTTTGGAATAGTACCTTCACCCTTGAGGCTGGGTACTGGGAAATCATCATGCCTCGATTGTTACAAGGATTTGGTATGGCAATATTTTTCATACCGATCCAAAGTTATATGCTTGCCGGCATCGCCAATGACCGACTAGCTGCTGCCACCGGGTTTTCAAACTTTGCACGCATGCTTGGTGCAGCGCTCGGTGCTGCGATCGGCGTCAGCGCCTGGGATCGCTGGGCAGCCGAAGCTTATGTTGAGTTGGGAAGCCGCTTGAACGCTCTCGACACGACGACGATCGACTATTTATCGTCGATCCGTCAGCTTGGCATTGAAGGAAGCGGCGAGCTTGCAATCGCTGAGCGACTCGTGTTTGCCCAAGCCTATATGATGGCTACCAATCGCTTTTTTTACGCCTGTGGTGTGATCTTCGCGCTGATGGCGCTTGGCTTAGTCGTCACTTGGGCTTGGCGTCCTCCTTGGGGGCGACGGCCTGCTTTGAGTCCTCATGCAGCCAAGCACGGATGACCGCAACAACCGTTTGTGGGTCGGACTGAAAACTTGCTCTGACCGCATCACGCTCAAGGTCAAAGGCCGCCTCTTTCGGATCTTTGGCCGCTGAGCTTGGCTTGGCCGCGCCTGCTGCCTTAGCCTGACCCGCTGCCTTTGACGTGGCGGCTGCCCGCACTTGACTTGATGCCTGTGCCTCGCTTGCTGCCTTAGCGACCGGCTTGGCTTGCACTTTCTGCTGTTTCTCAAGCCCCAAGGATTGTTTTAATTTATTCCACATCATCAACAATCGGGTTGCTTAAGACGCCGATACCGTCAACTTCAATCTCGCACATATCGCCCGCTTTCATAAATACCGGCGGTTTTCGCGCATAGCCAACTCCAGCCGGTGTTCCTGTAATGATCACATCGCCCGGTTCAAGCGTCATACAAGCTGAAATAATGACCAGCGCCTCGCGCACATCAAAGAGGAAATCCTTGGTGTTTGCATCTTGCATCACTTGCCCGTTTAGCCGCGACTGTATGCGCAAACCCGCTGCGCCGAGCGGCAGCTCATCGCAAGTGACGAGCCACGGACCAAAAGGCCCGGTCGCATCAAAATTCTTCCCGATAGTCCACTGGCTGGTTTTACGCTGGAAGTCACGAATCGAAGCATCGTTAAATAAACTATATCCCGCGACACAATCAAGCGCTTGATCGCTTCTCAGGTGGCGCGCGCGATGACCAATGATCACCGCAAGTTCTGCCTCATAATCGAGCTGATCACTCTGCCGTGGGCGAATGATCGCCTCGCCCTGACCGAGTAAGGAACTGTTAGCGCGCAGAAAGAAGCTTGGGTAATCGGGTTTGGCATGCCCACCCTCAGCAGCATGGTCTGCGTAATTCAAGCCCATGCAAATGAGCTTGCCGGGCTCAGGGATCAGAGGGGCGTAGCGAAGCGCACTGCAGTCGCGTTTCAAAGCATCGGGCGCAGTCGCTAAAGCCGCATTGATTTTCTCGAGGGCCTTAGGGATGGCCAAAAGTGCTGGCATGCTTGGTGGTGCCCAAGGCGCTATATCCTCGAGTGAATAAAACGACAGCCCTGCTGCCGAACTCAAAACACCGAGTTTGACCTGCTCACCGTCTCGAAATGAAAACAATCGCATGGACCTCTCCTTGGAATGTCATGCATGATAAGCAGATTCCACGCTTGATCAAGGAGATCTGTTTCATGTCAACGCTATCAAAAGTCGCTATCGTCACAGGCGCTGGCAGCGGCGTAGGCCGCGCCGTGAGTTTGGCCTTTCTTGGAGCAGGCTATCGCGTTGTGCTTGCAGGTCGCAGACAAGACGCCTTGCATGAAACCATAGCGATGGCGCAAGACGCTCAAGGCAGAGCGCTCGCTAAAGTTACCGACGTTTGCGACGCCTCTTCAATCGACGATCTTTTTGACGCCTGCGTTGCCGCCTTTGGGCGGCTTGATGTGCTCTTTAACAACGCAGGTATTGGTGCACCTGCCGTACCCATTGATGAGTTGCCGATCGAGACCTGGCGACATGTGGTCGACACGAACCTCACCGGTTCGTTTCTTTGCACCCGTGCGGCTGTTAAACAAATGAAATCGCAAGACCCCCAAGGCGGAAGAATTATTAATAATGGATCGATCTCTGCTTATGCACCTCGACCCAATTCGATCGCATACACCGCAACCAAACACGCGATGACAGGCCTCACAAGGTCTACAGCACTCGATGGGCGTCGATTTAATATCGCCTGCGGTCAAATCGATATAGGTAATGCCGAAACGCCGATGGCCGCTCGGATGGCCAAAGGCGTGCCGCAGGCCAACGGCGAGATCGCAGCAGAGCCTTTAATGGATGTGACCCATGTTGGCCAATCGGTACTCCACATGGCCGAGTTACCCCTGCAAAGTAATGTACTTTTCATGACGGTAATGGCAACCAATATGCCCTATGTGGGCCGCGGATAGTTTTGAGGCTAACATCGTTATGAAATCGCTTTATCCACAAGCCTTTGAATCGGCCATCGCGATTGCAAACCGCGTCAAGCGCGGGACCTTGAAAGCAAGCGATGTGCTTTCGGCGCAAATCGAACGCATCCAAAAGCACGATCAAGCAATAAATGCGGTGGTCGTGCGCGATTTTGATCAGGCAAGACTTGCAGCCGAGCGTATTGATCGAATCGTGCAACGTGGCTCCGAACGCCAAAAGCAAGCCCTTGGCCCGCTTGCAGGCGTACCGATCACGGTTAAGGAGTCCTATGATCTTGCCGGTCTGCCAAGTACTTTTGGTCGGGTCGAGATGCGCGCCAACATCGCCCAATCAGATGCGCTCATGGTTTCAAGGCTCAAGCAAGCAGGCGCGATTGTGATGGGCAAGACCAATGTGCCCGTGCGCCTTTCAGATTGGCAAAGTTTTAACCCGATTTATGGCACAACAAATAATCCCTACGACCTCACACGTGTTCCGGGTGGATCGAGTGGCGGGGGTGCAGCAGCGCTTGCCGCAGGGTTCAGTTTTCTAGAACTTGGCAGCGATATCGGTGGATCAATCCGCGGACCAGCACATTTTTGCGGTGTTTTTGGGCATAAGCCAAGCATCGGCGTGCTGAGCGGTGAAGGCCATGCCTTACCCGATGCTCTGGCAACCGCCGATTTAGTCGCCTATGGGCCATTAGCAAGACATGCGCGTGATCTTAAGCTCAGCTTTGATGTTGCGCTCGGCGAGGATCTTGCAGGGTATGGCTTGGTCAAGCCCGCAGCGCGCCTGGCAAGGCCCAGTGGCTGGCGGGTTGCCTTGCTAAGCGATGCCAAAACCTGTCCGGTCGATCGAGAAATTGTCAAGGGACTTGAAGCGCTAGGTGATCGGCTCGAAAAGCTAGGCATGAAGGTACAACGCAAAGGTCCTCCTATTGAATTGGAGCATTTGCACAAGCTCTACATTCGCTTGCTGCGCGCCGCAACCTCGCGTGGCCTATCGGATCAGGCCTTCAAGGAGCAGGCCGAAGTGGCCGAGGCCTATCGTCATGGCACGCGCCAGGAGCGAAAAGGCTACGATTACTACGCTTGGATGGTGCAAGCCAACACCATGACTCACCGTGAGTGGTTACAGGCACACGAAGAGCGCATGGCGATGGCTCGTACTTGGACAGCGTGGTTTGAAGAAGTCGACGTCCTACTTTGCCCTGTTGCATCAATGCCCGCCTTTCATCACATGCAATCGGGGGAACGCTGGGAGCGCATGATTGCGGTCAATGGTCAGCAACAACCCTCAACCCAGACCATGTTTTGGGCAGGGATGTCAACCCTTTGTGGTCTTCCCGGCACCGCGGTTCCCGCAGGACAAACGACAAAGGGACTTCCCTTTGGTGTGCAGGTCATAGGGCCGCGCGACGGTGACCAGATCACCCTTGCCTTTGCCGAATTACTCGAGAAGTACGCTGGCTGCCAATTCCAACCACCCCCGGCGTTTGCATCCTAGTATCTGCGGCGACGCTGATCGATCGGCGCATAGGTTGTCAGTGGCGCTGCCATCAGATAACTGGGATCCGGCGTAATGACCAAGGGGAGCGTTTCTCCGGGATCGCGGTTTAGCTGGGCGCTATACTGCCTACCAGCGTATTCATACACGACGGTATAGCCGGCAACCCGGGTCTCAAGCGCCTGGCTGCCCTGACAAACAATCGCAGGTGCGGCTGGCAAGGGCCCAATAGGTGCCACGGCACCTGGAGCACCCGCAGGATTTGAGGTGATGGCCACAGCAGCCTCGCCGCCGGCCTGACTAATCGGCGCAGCCGTCCCTAAATGGCTACCTGCTGCTGCAGGCGCATTATCAACCCTGTCACCAATGATAGCGCCAGTTGCTGCACCGATCGCTGCAGCAGCAACCCGACCATCGCCGCGCCCCACCGTGCTTCCAAGCAATCCACCGGCGATGGCTCCCACAACAGCGCCTGCGTTGGAGCGCTCCGCATGAACTGCGGGCGCAGGGGCAAGTCGCTGTGCGCAATAAGATGAGGGCACGAGCACTTGTTGTAGATTTGCGGTTCGAGAGATCACGCGCGCCGCATCCTGGGCATGAGCAAGCCCAGTCCATGCCAGGCAAAAAAGGCTTGTCAGTGCTGCCATGCTTCGAAAAGCCTTGATCGTCGACAAGGCCAAATGGCTGGGAAGGTTGTTTGTCATATGCTCTTTCATATCGCCACCCTTATTTCGAGACTGAGGACCAGTTCGCCATCATATGTTTAGGATACTTCGCAATGATGCCTTTAAACATCGTCATTACCTCTTCAATGCATGAGCGCCGCCCTGGTTGACTTAGAAGGCTTGAAATTTTCCTGGGGTGCGAAGGAAACTTTGATCGATCTCCCTCGCTGGCAGGTTCAGGCGGGCGAACAGCTCCTGATTAGCGGCCCTAGTGGATGCGGCAAGAGCACCTTGCTCGCACTGATCGCTGGCATCATGGTTGCACCCAAGGGTTCGGTCAAATTGCTCGGGGTTGATCTTGCCAGCCTCACAGCAGCCCACAGAGACCGCTTTCGCGCTGACCATATCGGCATCGTTTTCCAACAATTCAATTTGATTCCCTATTTAAGTGCGCTCGACAATATGGTGCTTGCCTGCCGACTAAGTTCCCGCCGCAGTCAGTCATTCAGTACGGTTAACAGTATGCGAGATGCAGCGAGAAAGCTGGCGAATGATCTCGATCTTGACGCTAAAGCCATAGCTCGACCGGTTACCCAACTTTCGATTGGCCAGCAACAACGTGTCGCCGCCGTGCGAGCGCTGCTCGGTGAGCCCGAATTATTGCTGGCCGATGAGCCAAGCTCAGCACTTGATGCAAAGCGTGAGTCACAACTCATCGATCTGCTCACCCGTCAATGCCGGCGCCAGGGAACAGCGCTGATTTTGGTAAGCCACCACCAAGCCCTTGAAAAGCATGTTGACCGCCATTGGCGTATGTCGCTATAGCAACTAAACGCCCACTTAATCATGTCGTCTCAACGATCTTTCAGCCAAACCGCAGCGCTCATCTTTGAGCTCGCAAGTAAGAGCCTTTGGCATCGCCGAATTGCGCTCAGTTTACTCATACTAGCCATGTCTTTATCTTGTGCGTTATTGTTTTTTATAGAACGTTTACGCGTCGATATCAAAACATCGTTTGCCCAGTCGATTAGCGGTACCGATTTACTGGTTGGCCCAAAGGGTCATCCTGCTCAGTTACTGCTTTCGACCGTCTTTCATCTGGGCGAGCCACGTGAAGCCCTAGCCTTTGAAAGCTTGAAATGGCTTCGCGCATTAGACTCGGTCGCATGGGCTGTTCCTATTTCGCTGGGCGACTCGCATGGGCCTTATCGGGTGATCGGCACCGAGCATCAATTCTTTGAACATATTCGTACCGGTGAAGCTGAACCGCTTGTTTTTACCCAAGGTAAGGCCTTTACAGGATTATGGGAGGTCGTCATCGGTGCCTCCGTGGCCAGGCAATTGGGCTACAAGCTCGATGCCTCGATTGTTCTGGAACACGGCTTACCAAGCGATGAGTCACAAACTAAGCCCTCAATCGCTCCAAAGAGCTTTGGCGTATCGGCAAGTCACGAGGACAAACCATTTCGCGTGGTTGGTCTGCTTGCGCCAACGGGTACTGCGATTGATCGAAGTTTATTTGTATCGCTTGAATCGATCGAGGCTTTGCATGTGGGCTGGCAGGCCGGTGCGCCAATACCAGGATTGAAGCTATCGGAAGCGATGGTTAGAAAGTTTGACCTAAGTCCTAAGCAAATCAGCGCGGTTTACATTGGGCTCAAGCAACGCAACCTTCTCTTTCGTACCCAGCGTCAAATCGAATCGGGTGGTGCTGCCGCCATGACGGCCGCCGCACCTGGGCTTGCGCTTGCCGATCTCTGGCAGCTTATCGGTAAAGCGGAGGCTGGGTTTTCTCTGCTCGCTTTTGTTATGCTTATTGTATCCATGCTCGGCATGGGCGCAAGTTTGCTGGCTTCGATGCGTGAGCGCGAGCGCGAGCTTTCACTGCTTCGAGTGCTCGGTGCGCGACCCTGGCAAATCGCCCTCCTCGTGGTGGTCGAAGCCTTGCTTGCAGCAAGCCTTGCCCTGGTATGTTCATTATTAAGCCTAAGCGCCTTGATATTCTTTTTCCGAGAGGCGCTCCTGGTTGAAGCTGGCCTTCGCATGTCCGCGCAATGGCTTCGCTATGACGAATGGCCCTTTGTCGCTTCGGTTTATGCTTGCGCCTTGTTGGTAAGTTTGCTGCCCGCTTTGCGAGCTTATCGCATCTCCCTACAACAAGGCATGATGGAGCGCTAGGCATGATCGACCCGGTTTCAAAGGCCCGTATGCGACGAGGCTTACTTGCACTTAGCCTGCTTCCAACGGCCATCGCCCTACTGAAATCACCCGGTGTGCTTTCGCAAACTCAGAACAAGGTTCGCGATTTGAGCTGGGATGATTTGATTCCAGCCGACTGGAAGCCCGAAAAGTTGCTCGAGGGCATGAATTTTGCACTCTTACAAGACGGCGATCCTCGCGCAAACGAAGCGATGGCCAAACTGCGCGAACTTTGGGATAAGGCGCCAGCAGTCAACAGCCTACACGGCCAGCATATCCGTTTGCCGGGTTTTGTCGCGCCGCTTGAGCGAAGTGCGAAAGGCATCAGTGAGTTCTTACTCGTACCCTACTTTGGCGCATGTATCCACTCACCGCCTCCCCCGGCAAACCAAATCGTTCATGTTATAAGTACTGAACCGATTAGCGAAAAAACCGCGCAAGCAGCCGTTTGGGTGAGCGGTCGGCTTGATGTGGTTCGCTTTGAGTCTGCCCTCGGTGTATCAGGTTATCGCATGCTGCAATCCAAAGTACAGGTCTATCAGGGCAAGAAAAATTAGATCGGTCTACTCATGATATAAGGGAGCGAAACATTAGATCGGTCTACTCATGGTAATTATGAACGAATTGCTGCAAGTAATTGTGTTCGTGTGAAACGCCCGTTTTTTCGAAACGGAATGCGAAAAAGGCCGCCCAACTCAGCCGTACCTTCAATATCATAGCGAAGGCCCTCGCCAAACAGGGCCACCAAGCCTCGATCGATCGCACCAGGAATCGCACGCAGCGGAATCAGCACACGAAAGCTCGCATCGGCACTACCTAAAGCGGGCAAACGCAAACTTTCAGTTGTTTGACCCTTGGCTAGTTCGCGCTCTTCGATACGTGCAAAAAACTGTATCGTTGAAAGCGGAATAGGTACAGGATTACTATTATCAAGCTTTAGCACAACCAGCAAACGCAACTGCTCACGATCAATACCCTGAAGCTGCACCTCTTTGACCGCAACCTCGGGGGCACCTATCGCCTGAACTCGCGGTGGCTGCAGCAACAGGGCTACCCCTAGACTCTGACCCAGGAGCGGCGCAGTCATCGCAGTCCTCGCAAAACATCGGCGTGAAAACTTCATGAAACCTCCCATCGCAATGGCACAACCTTTGCCGGATCGAACTGAGGATTTTCCCATTGCAAAGCTTTCGGGCTATTTGCCTGAGCAATGTTTAGAGCGTAGCTGCCGGGGTTCACCACAACGCGCGTGCTTCCAACCATGTAATCAAAACTATTATGGACATGGCCATGAATCCAAAGATCTGCAAGGCTCAAAAGGCTACCAAGGTCTGATATAAATCCTGGATTTGCGGGATGCTTCGCAAACCGCGGATGGACAGACTTCGGATGAACACCATGATGCGTGATGGCTACTGTGGGTCCACCGAAGGCCTCCTGTAATTGTTCAGTCAACCATGTACGTTCATACTGATGAATCTGCAATGCATCTTCAGGTAAGAAACGCTTGCGCTTGGCATCAACGCCTTGAATCAATCGATGGTCAACCATGAAACGTTCACAGGTTTGCATGGCGAGCGTCTTTCTTATGCCTGTACCGAGAAGCTCATAATCGGTCCAAAGCGTGCAGCCAATAAAGCGCACGCCCTCTACGATTGTGACGTCTTGCGACAAAACCTGCACCATGGTGCCACGCGCCGCTTCACGTAAGGCTACTAAAGCTTGATCGATTCTTGTTTCATAATATTCATGGTTACCCGGAACGTAAAGCACAGGGATGGGCCAATCGGCGAAACAGCGGATGGCCTCTACACCATTATGAATATCGCCTGCGAGCACGAGCAGGTCCGCTCTGTCTGCCTCTAAACGATCAACTCGATACCAGTTCGGAAAGGGCTTTCTGAACATTTCGAGATGCAAGTCGGAGGCGATCTGAATACGAATCGTTCGATGCATCGTGTTAGACCTTCAAAAACTACGCAGCGAAATCCATGCGCAAGCGCTCTCTCAGCTGAGCGATGCTTTGCACGTAAGCCCTAAAGTGCGAGCGTTCATTGCTATGGAGCGCGAGCAGATTGATGTGATTCGGAGCAGGCATTTCCTGATCCGACCCTCGATTGCCTGAAGCACACATGTGCTCATCTGATCGCTTCGCAAGCATAGCCATCTGCTTTTCCAATCGCCAATGCGTTAGGGCCTCAAAGGCTTCAATCAAAGCTGAGGCCTCGTCTTTGCTCATGATGTGATTACGTTCTAACCATTGCAAGCGCTCGACCGTTCCATGAGGCATCCATTGACCAGAACTCAGTTTGCTCAATACCAGAAATCTCACCGCATCCACAATCAGCGCGGTACCATGAAGCTTGATATCGCGCTGACATAAGTGCTTGGTACGAGCACCACCGATCATGCGATAAAGGCTAAGCTGCCATTCTGCAGGCACTGCTTGCACGCCCCGCTCAAGCAAGTCAGAGAGCATGGTGCGAAGAAAGGACTGGCGTGCGGCGCTTTGAAGCTGATCAGCGCTGCGCTGTGCAAAAATCGTCGAAAAACCTTTTTCAAGCGATTCAACAAGCAAGCGGTCGCCAGCAACCCATCTAAAATCGAGTGCGATCTGGGCTTTAAGAATGGCTCTTGGATTTGGACTTTTCAACCATGATTGTGCCTGGGTAATCCAGCGCTCAAGGCTCATACACCAATCCTCATGCATGGCCATGACACCCCCCTGGCATAGGGGAAATCCCATCCGATCAAGCAAGTGGTTGACTTTCATAGCGATGTCCAAAAAGCGTGGAACCAGGGACTCATCGCCAACAACGAATGCATTGTCTTGATCGGTAACCATGGTTTGCTCGGCACGCGCCTCAGAGCCGAGCGCCAGCCAGGCCCAAGGCTTATCGGGGAGGCCGTGCTGATCTTCGCTACGGACAATGAGTTCGATCGCTCGGCGGGTGAGTGCATCGTTAAGCAATGACATCATCTTCGCAATATGAAGAGCGCCGAGCCCCTCGCGGTGCAATTGCCTTGCGATGTTGGCGGCCTGCTGTGCAGCAAGAATCAATGCGGCTTCGTCTTGGGCTCTATCGATTGACACCATCAAACGATCGGGTCGATTTCGATGCTGCCGCATCAAATCATGCTCACTTACGAGGCCAATAATCGATCCGCCCGAGGTAATTGGCAGATGCCGAAGTCGCCAACGCATCATCGCCTGCATCGCATCAAGCAGCGAACTCTCAAGGGGCAAGCTTTTTATGGGATGACTCATTACTTTGTCGACGGTGCAATCGAGCTCGAGTCGAGGCAATATGATGCGTTCAATGAGGTCGGTTCGGGTGAGAATACCGGTGCTTCCATCATCACAATCGACCAATATCGAGCCAACCGAATGCTTTTGCATTGTTGCTAGTGCTATGCCAAGCGGTTCATGCTGCGAACAACGCAACAGTTGCGATTGCATCACATCCGAAACAGGTCTGAGCAAAGCACTGTCACCAAGCTTTGCGTGCATGGAGGATTCAGTCGCTGCCATCGTTGTTTAGCGCCATCGTTATCATTGTAGGCTCAGCTCAGTCCAGCACGGTATCGTTCGGGCTGACTTGGTCCAGCACGCTTCTTGAGCCTTTGTTGCAAGCTTTGATGTCTATGCTTTGAACCCGATGAAGTGAGAATTAATTGATACAACTAATCAATATGCAGCTTGCCTTTGGCGATTTACCGCTGCTCGATGGCGCGTCGCTTTCGGTTCAACGAGGGGATAAGCTCGGACTTATCGGACGAAATGGCAGCGGCAAGTCCTCTTTACTCAAACTCATCGCCGGCTCGATCCATGCCGATGATGGGCTCATTCAACGCGAAGACGGCCTTTACTGTGTTGCTGTTGAGCAAGAACCACACTTGACCGAGCGGGAGAGTCTTTATCTGAGTCTTTTGGCCAGAGCCGACTTAAGCGCGTCGCCCGAAGAGCCCGCCGCTTGGCAAACGCTAGCCGATATTCGAGCCTGGCTCGATCGTTTTGGGCTCGAGCCAGACCGGCCCTTGCAAGGCTTATCAGGTGGTGAACGAAAGCGGGCAGCGCTCGCCCTGGCGTTCGCTTTAAAGCCTGATTTGCTCTTGCTCGACGAGCCGACCAATCATCTCGACTTGACAGCCATCCGCCTGTTGGAAGAGTCCATGGAGCGGGTAAGTACAAGCATCGTCATCACGCATGATCGTCACTTTCTGGACCGCGTGGTCAATCGCATCGTCGAACTCGAACGCGGCATCCTGCGTAACTACCCGGGTCGCTTTGCTGACTATCAGCGCTTGCGTGCCGATCAATGGGCAGCTGAAGATCAGGCGCAAAGGCGCTTCGATCGCTTCTGGGCCGAAGAGGAAACTTGGATTCGTCAAGGCGTTGAAGCAAGACGCAAGCGCAACCAAGGCAGGGTGAGACGACTTGAAGCACTGCGTGAAGCTCGCGAGGCGCGCAGGCAACGCGTGGGCCAGGTCAAGATGCGATTAGACAGTGGAGAGCGCTCGGGCAAGCAAGTTCTAGAATGTACATCACTAAGTTACCAGACGCCCAACGGACGCGTGCTTGTGAAATCACTTGATTGGGTCTTGATGCGCGGCGATCGTGTCGCCCTCATAGGTCCCAATGGTATCGGTAAATCAACGCTGATTCGTCTGGCACTCGGTCAACTCAAGCCCACAGAAGGTCAGGTAAAGCAAGGCACTCAATGGCAGCTTGCCTATTTTGACCAAATGCGTGAGCAACTCGATGAAGAGCGCAGCGTTGCGCAAACGATTAGCCCTGGTTCGGACTGGATTGACATTGCTGGTAAGCGCATGCATGTCATGAGCTATTTAGGTGATTTTTTGTTCTCACCACGCCGCGCCCAGTCACCAGTCAAAACCCTATCGGGTGGCGAAAGGAATCGACTTTTGCTAGCAAGACTATTTGCTCGGCCAGCCAATTTGCTTATTCTTGATGAGCCAACGAACGATCTTGATCTCGAAACGCTAGAATTATTAGAATCGAGCTTACAAGAGTACGAGGGCAGTGTCTTGCTTGTCAGCCATGATCGTGCCTTCATGGATGCAGTAGCCACTCAAACCCTGGTTGCCCAAGGTGAGGGCTTGTGGCGCGAGTATCCTGGTGGTTATAGTGATTGGATCGATCAAGGTGGTGAGTGGCTCACTGAATCAACCAAGGTCGCAGCAAAGTCGTCGAATGCATCAGCCTTGCCTGTATCCGCCAGTGTCCAAGCGACGATCAACAACGCCCGCCGCAAACTTAGCTATAAAGAGCAACGTGAACTCGACAGCATGCCCGAACGAATCGAAGCTTTAGAATTAGAGCAGACAAAGATACAGGCGGCTATGTCTTCGAGTGAATATTACCGCCTCGGACCCGAACAAATGCGCCAAGACAAGGCAAGGGTTGAGCAGATCGACCATGAATTACTCGCCTTATTAGAGCGATGGGAAGCCCTTCAAGCCATATAGTCGCGGTAAATCCTGAGCCCTTGAGTCACGGCAAGTTTTAAGCGATTGGCTAGCGGCAAGGCGTAGACGCGTTTTTGCATCAAGGCCTTTTTCTTCAGCGCAGCAACGACTCGATAAGCGACTGCACCTGCCAAGCATCTTCAAAACTCGCCCAAGTGTGAGGTTTACCCTGTGCAAAATCGGCAATATGTGCAACCTGCCTTCGATAGGCCGCATCGCGTGGATCATTTGAAGATTCCGCCATGTTTTTAAAACCAGTGCCGTCATCAATATCCAGGCGATACCAGTCGCTGATGCGAGCGGCTCCGTCATCACAAAAGACCATCAGTTCGGTTGCGTCGCGCCAACCACCCACCATGGCAGCGACCTGCACTGCGATTGCCTTTTCATTTTGTAGCGATGCGATCAATGCGATCTCGGTTTCATTTGCATACTCATGTGCTTGAGCCGCCGTCGGATAGCTAATCGCGTGAGAAAAGCGTTTTAGTGGGCCGAGCAATCGATGCGCCAGATAAACATGGTGCGATAAGACTTCACGAACAAAACCACCCTCTTCGCGCTGGGCAAGCCATTTAGCGTGGGCTTGGAATGGCCTAGGCCAGGCCTTAAAGTGAAGGCGAATTGACATACCGCGCACCGCCCCAAGCGAAGTTCCAGGGCCTACTAAGCTTTGTAGGCTTTGTGCACACCATGCAGAAGCGTAGGCGAAGTTAACAGCTGTCGGCAGACCTGAGCGATGAGCAGCATCAAGCATTGCCCTGGCATCGACTTCTGAAACAGAAAGCGGCTTCTCGCACCAACATAGCTTGCCTGCCTCAAGCACAAGCTCAGCATAGCGGCGATGAGACTTCGGAGGAGTTGCGATATAAATCAGATCGCTATGATCAACAACATCATCTGCACTGTCTGCAAAGCGCGCGCCAGCGCTTTGCGCCTCCATCACCTGCTCATGCTCCGCTGAATCGATGACCGGGTCCCAAATTGCACTCACACGTAAAGCAGGCTCTTGTAAAAGATAGCGCAAGGTCCGCGTACCAACCGCACCCAGGCCAATGACGCCAACGGCAGTTTGTTTCATAAGTCTTGGCTAGCCGCCCTCGAGAAAACTCTTAAGCTTATCGGAGCGACTCGGGTGCCTAAGTTTTCTCAAGGCCTTAGCCTCGATCTGCCGAATGCGTTCACGTGTGACATCGAATTGTTTACCAACTTCCTCAAGCGTATGGTCCGTGCTCATTTCCACACCGAATCGCATACGTAAGACCTTGGCCTCACGGGGTGTGAGCGAATCAAGCACTTCTTTAACCACATCTCGCATCGACTCGTGTAGGGCAGCATCGGACGGTGCGAGCGTGGTCGTATCCTCGATGAAATCTCCCAAGTGCGAGTCATCATCATCGCCGATTGGTGTTTCCATCGAAATGGGTTCTTTTGCAATCTTGAGAATCTTGCGAATTTTGTCTTCGGGCATATCCATGCGCTCGGCCAAAGTCGCTGGATCAGGCTCCTGCCCTGTTTCCTGAAGAATCTGCCGGGAAATCCGATTCATTTTATTGATCGTTTCAATCATATGAACCGGTATGCGAATCGTACGCGCTTGATCGGCAATCGAGCGGGTGATCGCCTGACGAATCCACCAGGTTGCATAAGTTGAGAATTTATAACCACGGCGATACTCGAATTTATCGACCGCCTTCATTAATCCGATATTGCCTTCCTGGATCAGATCAAGAAATTGAAGACCTCGATTGGTATATTTCTTAGCAATTGAGATCACAAGGCGAAGATTCGCCTCGGTCATTTCCTTTTTGGCGCGCCTTGCTTTTTGCTCACCAGCAACCATGCGCTTGTGGATCGCTTTCAAGTCACCGAGCGGTAAAAGTACCAGCGCCTGTAGATCGATCAGCTTTTGTTGGATATCTTGTACCGCGGGAATGTTTCGACGCAGCACACCATTCCAGGCTTGCTCTTGTTGTAACTGTTGCTCGGCCCAGAGCAGGTTCGTTTCGTTACCAGGAAAATTAGCCACAAAGTGGCTATGTGACATGCCAACCCGATGCACGCAAAGATTGCCTAACTGTCGCTCAAAGGCCCGAACCCGTTCGACCTGCCCGCGCAGGGTGTCGGCCAAACGCTCAACCATCTTGGCGGTAAAGCGAATTTCAAGTAATACATCTTGTATCGATTGCTGCGCAACCTTATAACTTTCAGATTGATAAGCCTGCTGGTCAAATGCTGCCTTCATTTGATCGAAGCCCACGCGGATCCGATCGAATCGCTCAAGGGCCAAGCCCTTAAGCTCTTCAAGCTTGGCGCTAAGTGCAGCGCCTTCTTCTTCCTCATCGGCAAAATCGGCTGCCTGTGAGGGAGGGGCAGGATCTGGCTCGGCAGCATTCGGATCAACGATCCCGTCGACCACCTCGTCCACACGCTTTTTACCCTCACGAACCGCATCAGCGTCGTTGAGAATTTCCTGCACGGTCATGGGGCAAGCTGAGATGGCCATCACCATGTCCTTGAGACCTTCTTCGATCCGCTTAGCGATTTCAATTTCGCCTTCACGCGTTAGAAGCTCGACCGAACCCATCTCGCGCATATACATACGGACCGGATCGGTGGTGCGGCCAAAATCGCTATCAACCGTAGACAAGGCTGCTTCAGCCTCCTCTTCGGCATCGTCGTCGTTTGCAACCACCGGGGCATCCGAGGAAATGATCAACGTCTCGGCATCGGGCGCCTGATCAAAGACCTGTATCCCCATATCGTTGAAGGTTGTAATGATCGACTCGATCGCTTCGGCATCGACAAGGTCTTCGCCAAGATGATCGTTGATCTCGCCATAGGTCAAGTAGCGACGCTCTTTACCAAGCCTGATGAGCTGCTTGAGCTTGTTTCGCTTGGCCTCAAGCTCTTCCTCGGAGAGTGCGCGTCTTGCGAAAGCCTCTTTGATAAGCGCTTTCTCTTTAGCACTTGCCCTGCGACCCTTGGGTTTGGGTGTGGCCTCGATCGCTTCGACTTCTTCGATCTCTGGCGGCACCTCTTCGTCGCCAAAATCCTCATCACCAGCAATCAAATCCTCGGAATCGCTGTCTGCGCTATCGCCTTCGGCCGATTTCTTAGGTCTTCCGCGCTTGCTCTTGGCAGCATCCTTGGATCGTGGCTTTTTGTCAGCGTCGTGTTCTGCCAAGTCCATGTCAAGGTCATCGTCACCAAGATCATCTGCATCGATCGCCTTCGCCTTGGCTTTGCCCTTAGCTTTGGTCGCAGTAGGCGCTTTTTTTGCAGCCGGTTGATCACCCTTGCTGGCTGCTTTGTCGGCCTTTGCAGAGGACTTTTCAGCCTTCGCGGCTGGCTTATCAGCTGTTATTGCGGCGTTATCGAGCTTTGTCGCTATTTTTTCAGGCTTCGCTACCTTCTTTTCAACAGCAACAGGGGCTTGTGTAAGCACAACAGCCTCGCTCAACTCGGCAGACTTTTTCTGCTCAGACTTAGGCTTTGCGATTTTTGTTGCTGCTTTAGACGCTGGTTTTGCCTTGGGCTCTTGAGCATGCTCAATGTCAGTCACAGCTTGCGCGGCGGTTGCCTGCTCAGCCTTTGCTTGCTTTGTCGGTGGCTGCTTGGTCGCTGCCTTCTTAGCCGGCGCTTGCTTTGTCGGTGGCTGCTCAGCCGTTGACTTCTTCGTCTCCGCCTTCTTCGTCCCCGCCTTCTTCGTCGCTGCCTTCTTTGCCGCTGCCTGCTTGGCAGGCGCTTGCTCTTCGGCCTGCAGCTTTGCGGTCGTTGGAGCCTCAGCGATCGCGGCCTTTTTCTTTACCTGCTTTGGGGCTTGTTGAGCAGCATCTTGCAGCGGCTCTTTCTTTTTTACGGAGTCTTTTTTTGGCATCTC
>Ga0209358_10000348_pt1 | contig 40865 bp, 41 predicted proteins | sample LauGreFa1BDMLBSN_2_FD_187574 | JGI IMG/M metagenome (GOLD analysis project Ga0209358, IMG submission 187574) | Freshwater lake microbial communities from Lake Michigan, USA - Fa13.BD.MLB.SN (SPAdes) (version 2) | ecosystem: Environmental > Aquatic > Freshwater > Lake | place: Lake Michigan, USA... | reverse complement strand
CGTAAAAATTTTCTCATATTTTATTTGTTTTTAAGATGAATCGTAGTTAAAAATACTGAATTGTTCCCACTTGAGAAAAAATTATCAAAATTGTGTTAAAACTTTTAATTTAGTGGTATGAAATCCAGACCCTTTCCAGGCCAATTAAACACTTACCATGGCAAAGTAAGAGATGTATATTACATTGAAAATGAACTACTTGTAATGATAGCAAGTGACCGAATCTCAGCTTTTGATGTAATTTTACCGAATCCCATCCCCTTTAAAGGACAGGTTTTAAATCAAATTGCGGCCTATATGCTTAAGGCAACTAGTGATATATGCCCAAATTGGCTATTGGATACCCCTGCCCCAAATGTGGCCATTGGGAAGAAATGTACCCCTTTTAAGATAGAAATGGTGGTTCGAGGTAATTTAGTGGGTCATGCTTGGCGAACTTACCAAACAGGTGGACGCATTTTATGTGGTGTTTCCTTACCAGATGGGCTAAATGAAAATGACTATTTCCCTACCCCTATTATCACCCCTTCTACCAAAGCAAGTGAAGGACATGATGAAGATATTTCCAAAGAAAACATTATTGCACAAGGTTTGGCATCCGCCGAAGACTGGTTAGTGTTAGAAAAATATGCCTTGGCATTATTTCAAAGAGGAAAAGAAATTGCAGCGAAGCAAGGTTTGATATTAGTGGATACCAAATACGAGTTTGGAAAAATTGGAGATACCATTTACTTGATGGATGAAATTCACACCCCCGATTCTTCACGTTATTTTTATGCAGATGGTTTTGAAGAAAGGCAAACAAAGAAAGAAAAACAAAAACAGCTTAGCAAGGAATTTGTGCGCGAGTGGTTGATTGAAAATAATTTCATGGGAAAGGAAGGACAAACTGTTCCGCATATGTCCAATGAATGGATTGATACCATTTCAAAAAGATATATTGAATTGTACGAGCAAGTAATTGGTGAAAAATTCAATCCACAAAAATTATCGGACGAAGCAACCTACGATCTAGTTGCAGCTTCATTAGCAAAGTTTAATTAAAGAATTAAGAATTGAATTAAATATGTTTAATTCAATGAACTGCTTAAATATCTTTTCCTAATCTTGGTCTTAGGCGCTGTTTGCTTTTGTTGAAAATTTGCTGTCCTTTGTCAATCCCTTTTCTAAGTTCGATTTGTTTTTCGATTGGCAAGTGAACAATATCTGTACAAGCCTGTGTACAACAACCCGCATAGGTTTCAGCACAAGTGGAACATTGTATGAATAGCAAATGACAGCCATCATTTTTACAATTCGTATGCGTATCACAAGGCGCACCACATTGATGACATTTCGCAATAATATCCTCTGTTATTTTTTCACCAAGACGATCGTCAAAAACGAAATTTTTTCCTTTGAATTTACTTTCTAATCCTGCTTCCTTAATTTTATTCGCATAATTTATAATACCCCCTTCTAAATGAAATACATTTTTAAACCCATGATGTAACATGTAAGCACTTGCTTTTTCACAGCGGATACCCCCTGTACAATACATAATAATATTGGCTTCTTTTTTATCCTTCATCATATCCGCCGCCATGGGCAATTGATCCCTAAAAGTATCTGATGGAATCTCAATCGCGTTGGTAAAATGTCCTACTTCGTATTCGTAATGATTGCGCATGTCAATAACAATGGTATCAGCAGCATTCAACATCGTATTCATTTGTTGGGCATCCACATATTTGCCTTTATTTTCCATACTAAAACTTGCGTCCTCAATTCCATCGGCAACAATTTTTTCTCGCGTTTTAATTCTTAACGCCCAAAAACTTTTTCCATTATCATTAACCGCAATATTTAATCTCAGGCTATTTAATTCAGGAATAGAATATAAATATTCCTTGAAGTTTTCAAACAGGTGCGATGGCACACTCATCTGCGCATTTATGCCTTCTTTAGCAATATAAATACGGCCAAAACATTGCAATGCACTTAATCCTTTGTATAAATCATCCCTAAATACTTGGGGATTCTGGATGCTGAAATATTTGTAAAAACTAATGGTGGTTCTAGAAAAATTTTCTTGGTATAACTTCTCTTTTAACTCTTTATTGGAGACGCGATTGTGTAGTACTGACATAAAATAAATTTAGACATCCAGGATGTTCCTTTACAATGGACCCAATTACAGGTTGGGCAAATTCATAGCGAAGATACAATAAAAATAATTTTATACCCCTAGCTAATTACTGACTTTCATCAGCTATACATTTCAAAAAAAATTACGATTTGTGCGCTCGAACAAAACTTCCAGTGAGTGAGGCCAGTCCGCCCAGCAATGCGCCAATGGAAGCAGTAGCAAAAATTAAAAGTAAATAAGAACCTCCCATAGGTAATATTTTTGCCACTTTCGTTGATAATATATGATTGTTCGCCATGTCAATACCAAAAGCCAAGCCTGCCCATAATGATCCTACCCCTAAGGCACCTGCTGTAAAAGCTTGCGCAGGTTTAATTGGCAATGCAATGGCAATGATAAAATTTGTAATTACAAAACTCCACCAAGGCAGGTCACCATATATTCCTACGGCATAAGTAAGTAACCCAGATAAAAAAATAGATACGATATATTTCATATAAAATATTTTAATGAATTAGAATTAATTACGAATTTGTCTTTTGAAACTGCATGTGCCATTTTTTTCTTTCACTTTGCTTTAATTTTTCCTTAGATAAGAACAGCAATCTGTAATATTTACCCTCGGCCCAATAATTAACAAATGTATCATAATAAGGGCTGCCCGGATTTCCACTTTGACCACCTGGATATAATCCATAGGCTTCAATTTCATCGGTCAAATGCACCACCATACGCCAACTAGGACCATGATTTTCCGTAGTAGCATTTATAATATTTACACCACCGCCAATAGGAAGATCCATTCTGCTTAATGCCGGGGTTTTTGTTAAATGCAAAACGCGAGTCGCTTTAAATAATGCCCACTCCAATTTATTTTCTTTTTCTAACGCAAGCAATTTCTCAAGTTGCTTTTCAACACCCAATGTTACCTGCGTTTTTAAATCCTCTACTTTGTCCTTTGTATTAATATCATCAGCGATACTCCAATTGGTATCCTTTAACATTTGATCTAATAGGACATACGCTTCTGGTTTTAATAATGGAATAGCCGAACCAGCTAACTCGTCGCTCCACACAGCTTGCTCCACACTATCCCAAATAATTTTAAAACAAGTAATCCCTTTTGCGTTTACGCTATTATATAAATCCCAATTGGTCATTTCTGTCACCATTCTTTTTGCATCAATACTCAGCTTATCCAATTGAATATATTTCATTAAAGCTGGTCGTGCAGTTTCTGCAAAAACATTATAATTATCTGTTTGCAGTTTTTGCATATCCTCTGCCGTAATTTGAAACATATCATTTAAGTGCATATTAACACTGATACCACGATACAAAGGAAATGCGGATGCAGCACCTAAGTAATAAGGATAACTTGGATCTGTTGACTTTTGATTGGCACTACTTACAAAACCTCGCTCCGGATTTTTAATCATTGGATTTTCATTGGTTGGTATGATTCCCTGCCATTGAAAACTAGTATCCTCTCCTGGCATTATAAAATCACCTTGTCGCTCCCACCTAGCAACAAAACTTCCTTGTTGTTTAATAGCAATATCTCCTGACTTTGTAGCCAATACAAAATTTTGTCCTGGACAGGTCCATAATGAAATCGCATGTAAATAATCGTCATAATTTTTAGCGCGATTCAATAAATAAAAAGTTTCCACACCTGTTGATGTATTATGCGCAGTCCATTGCACTGCTAAATTTCGGCCATTGGATTGCGTGTTCTGGTAATGTGCATCAAACATGGTTGGCCCCCAATGTGTCATTGCAATCTCTTCCACCACATCTAAACTATCTTTCACTTTAATCACTTCCTTTCTTTTGGTTGTAGCTTTCCATGCACCATTAAACCAATATTCATTCTCGGTAGTATCTTTAAATTTAATTTCATAATAATCAAATACATCACGGCCTGCATTAGTTACACCCCAAGCCAAACTATCATTAAACCCAATTATTACTGCAGGTGATCCTGGGAAACTTGCACCATAGGTACTGTGTGTGGGTGTAGTAATTTGCATTTCATACCACAAGGAGGGTAAGTTTAAACCTAAATGCGGATCGCTACATAAAATAGGTCGGCCTGATTTGGTTTTTGATCCAGCGACTGCCCAGTTGTTAGAACCATTATTTTTATCTGGAGCCTCGGGCATATCAACAGAATTAAATGTAACACTATTTGCTTTAAGTAAATAGGCCGAATCTGCGTTCAGAGGTTTGACTGGAACAATGGATGACTTTTCATACACCGTGCCTTTAGGAATAATTGGGTCTAAAGAATCTTGATTGTTGGTATACAATTTATCAAATAAATCATAGCCTAAATAATCCCGGGTATTGGTCATTTGTAAATCAACGGAAGCGGAACGACCTGTTAAATCGTAGGACATGAACATTAAAAAAAGGTAGGTCTTTTTAGGTGTCCAATCCTCTGGTGCATAATTCATTAATTTAAATTCGAAAGGCAGATCAGCAGGATCTAACTGCTTTATATATGCATTGACACCAGCAGTATACGCATCCACCGTTGCCTTCATGTTAGGATTCGTTTCATTGATATTGGCTTCTGTTTTTTCAGCGCCATACACCATCCCTAATCTTCTAAACATTCGATCAATAGGTAATTTGTCTGCACCTGCAATTTCACTTAATCTTCCAGAAGCAACGCGCGTTTCAAAATCCATCTGCCATAATCTAAATTTCGCATGCAAATAGCCTTGAACAAAATAAGCGTCTTGATCATGATCTGCATATATATGTGGCACTAATCTATCATCCACATAAACATCTACATTACCTTGTAATTCATTAGCCACAATAGATGCATCAAAATTGGCATCTGTCTTTTCAGCATTCTTCCAAAATCCATGCTGCGGAGATAAAAAATAACCTAATCTTGGTGCTTTTGCATTTCCAATTTTAAGTTGAATGTTTAAAGTAAATACCAATGCTGTGGTGACGATAGCGGATGCTATCAATGGCAATAAACGCATAACGATAATTTAGACAACTAAATTACGTATTATTTATAAGTTCGTCACTAAAAAAAGTTAGTAAGTCTGCCAAAGGTAAATAAGGATATTTTGATTGTAGTTGCTGTGTTTTTATCAGGGACTTATGTAAAAAGGCCTGATGAGCATTAGATGCTTTATTAAATGGCTTGTGTTGTTTTGCTAATTGCAACTCAGCTACCTCCCCCATGATTAATTGCGTATCCTCCGAAAAATAAGTGCTTACTAGTTTATCCCAAACATAATTGGTTGCAGCGTAATTAGGATGCACTAAATCCTCTGCATAAAAACGATAATCCCGCAGGTCATCAATCACATATTCATAGGCTGGGAAATAATCCACCCCTTTCAACTTGGCCATTAAGTCATGCACAGCATAAATAAGCACCGATTTGCTTCGATTGTTTTCAATTAATCCTTCTCGTAAATGACGCACGGGGCTAATCGTAAAAATGATATGAATATTTTTATTAAATAATTGTAGTGCTGCAACAATTTTTTGCAATTGCAAAGACAGTTCCACAGGATCCATTAATTTTTTTTCAAACCATTGGGCTGGCGCTTTGTGATTATTCGCAACCACCAAGCCAGCTTTATTTGGCGCAACTGTAGTTAAACTATATAACCAAGCAGAACCTAAGGTAATGACTAATTTATCTGTAAGTTTTAAATATTCATGCGCATCATTAATGGAACCATTAATTTTTTTCAGTGCAGCTTCGGAACTAATATCAGAAAACCTTGTATGGTGATGCCAGCTATTAAACAAATCATTGAGTTCAAATAAATCGGTAGCGACATATTCCTTGTTATCAATATAATCCTGCAATGCACCAATCACACTTATTGGATTGAATAAAATACCATGTGGATTTTCCTTTACCTCAAATAAATGTCTGTGTAATTTAGCACCTATGTTTTCAGTAAAGCAGGAACCCATTAACATGATTTTATCTTGATAATGAATGGTCGTAGCTGACTTATTCGCTTCTAAGGTTAATTTGAATTTCATTTAAACATCCTTTGCTTCATCCCTTCATACAAAATAATACCTGCAGCCACTGACACATTAAAGGAATCAAAATTGGTTGCCATGGGAATTTTGAAAAAATAATCCGCCGCTTTCGCTAAAAATGGTTGCACCCCTCTGCCTTCATCCCCCATAATAATACAGGCTGGTATGGTTAAATCCAACTCATGTACATTTTTATCTGCACGCATTTCACTAGTAAAAACTTGAATGCCATTTAAATGTAAAGTATCCACCGCTTTTAATAAACTACTCACCCTGACTACTTGTATATGCTCTAATGCACCAGCACTGCTTTTAAAAGCCTCTTCATTTAACGCACCCACGCCTTTGTCTGGAATAATTAATGCTTGGGCACCACAACAATGGATACTTCTGGTAATTGCACCAATATTGCGAACATCGGTAACGCCATCCAACATCATAAAAAAGGGCGTCTCCCCTTTGGCAACCACAAAGTCAATTACTTCCTGCAAGTCCATATATTTCACCATCGAAATAAAAGCCAACACCCCCTGATGATTTGCTTTAGTCATGCCATTCAACTTTTCAATGGGCACCAACTGAATAGGAATATTATTATCTAAGGCTGCTTTTTTTATTTCACTCAACCCTTCCCCTTGCGCATTCTTTTGAATCAATATTTTTTCAATATTGGTATCACTTAAAAAGGATTCAATAATGGGTTGCCGACCAATGATAAATTTACGTTCCGTAGTTGCAGCTCGGGGCGTAAACCTACGCGGGCCATTAAATTTTCGATCGGGTCTGTTATTATAATTGCGTCTTTCCTCCATGATTCAAAGTTACTCTTTTTTATTTTTAAGCAATTCCCATTTAAGAATGGCGGCGACTGATATCGAATCTGTAATCTTACCCTCCATGACCCAATTAACGGCTTCTGAAAATGGCATTTTAATGACTTTTAAATCCTCCGTGTCCTCTGGTTCCGCTTCCCCTGCAATTAAATCTTGTGCCACATATACAATGGCAAATTCATCAGATACGGAATTAGATACATGCATTTGTAAAATTTCGGTCCATTTCCCTGCTTCAAATCCGGTCTCTTCTTTCAGTTCTCTCTTTGCAGCAGTTAACCAATCCGTTCCTTCAGGGCACCCACCCTCTGGTATTTCCCAACTATAGGCATCCAAAACAAACCGGTACTGCCCTACCAAATAAGTATTGTCGGCTGCATCAATCGCAATGACACCAATGGCAATATTTTTAAAATGTACTTTACCATAAATACTTTGGGTACCGGCAGGTGTGATTACATCAAACTCCGTTAAACTTATCCAAGGATTATCATATACTAATTTATCTCCTACTTTTTTCCAAGGATTTTTTTGCGATTCTCTATTTTCAATTTCCATAAAAAATATTTTAACTTAAAATAAAAAGCCCGTCCTGAATGATCGGAACGGGCCTTTATTTAAAATCATTATTTTATTTTAAACCGAAAGCTTTTTTCACTTTCGCTACATAATCTAATTTCTCCCAAGTAAACAATTCAACTTTCATTGTTTTTGTTTTACCATCTGGGCTAGTAAATGTTTTAGTCACTGTTTCATTCTTACGACCCATATGTCCGTAAGCAGCAGTTTCACTGTACATTGGCGTTCTCAACTTTAAACGTTGTTCAATAAAGTAAGGACGTAAATCAAATATAGATTCAACCAATTTACCTATTTGACCATCTGTTAATTTCACTTTAGCAGTACCGTATGTGTTTACGTTGATAGATGTTGGTTTCGCAACACCAATCGCGTAAGATACTTGTACTAAAACTTCTGAAGCTACACCAGCAGCCACTAAGTTTTTCGCAATGTGACGTGTTGCATAAGCTGCAGAACGGTCAACCTTACTTGGATCCTTACCAGAGAATGCGCCACCACCGTGTGCACCTTTACCACCGTAAGTATCTACGATAATCTTACGACCCGTTAAGCCAGTGTCGCCATGTGGACCACCAATCACAAACTTACCTGTTGGGTTAATATGATACGTAATGTCATTGTTAAACAACTTAGCGTATTTCTTATATTTTGCTTTTACTCTTGGAATTAAAATTTCAACAATATCTTTTTTGATTTTCGCTAACATCTTTCCTTCTGCATCAAAATCATCATGTTGTGTAGATACAACGATTGCATCGATACGCACTGGCTCGTTTTTGTCGTTGTACTCTAAAGTAACTTGCGATTTTGCATCAGGACGTAAATATTTAATTGCTTTGTTCTCTCTTCTTAATGCAGCTAATTCAATTAAAATTTTGTGCGCTAAGTCCAAAGCCAATGGCATATAATCTTCAGTTTCATTGCTTGCATAACCAAACATCATCCCTTGGTCACCAGCACCTTGCTCTTCTTTCTTTTTTCTATCCACCCCTTGGTTAATATCTGCAGATTGTTCGTGGATGGCACTTAGTACTCCACAGCTATCCGCTTCAAACATGTATTCACTTTTTGTGTAACCAATTTTCTTGATCACATTACGTGCAATAGTTTGAACATCTAAATATGCTTTAGATTTTACCTCACCTGCCAAGATCACTTGACCAGTAGTTACTAAAGTTTCACATGCCACTTTGGATTGTGGATCAAATGCTAAAAAGTTGTCAATTAAAGCGTCAGAAATCTGATCCGCTACTTTGTCTGGATGTCCTTCAGAAACGCTTTCTGAGGTAAATAAATAAGGCATAGAGTTAGTATTTAAGGTGCAAATATATTAATAAAAGCTATTTGATTCAAATGGATACTATAAATCTGAATAATAAATATGAAGCCTCATTCTGAATCGGGAATGCTTTCCTCCTCCTAAACGAACCCTACCGATAGCGGGTTGATTACCAAGGCTTGAACTTAAATAATCCACGCTAGCGGATTTATTATTAGGATAAGGTGGTACAAACATGATCGAATCATTCACTGGAGCCAATATTCTAAAATCAAACATAGAGTCCGTACGAGATATCACCCCTTGCACATATCTACTTATATTGAAAATATCTTATTAAATTTTATGTAAAAAGGGAATTAATACTTAAATAAATTCTATGATTTTAAAAATATATTTAGAAATTATTTTTAAACTGTTAGTTTTTATGTTGTTTAAACGACAAGCATGTAAAACCTCTTTATTTATTTTTATTTTACTAAAAATATTTTTTGTACTTGTTCCTCCTAATTTCATATTTACAAATACTTTAGGAATATATTTATAGCTTATTTTGTTTACTAATAAAAATCTCATCATTAATTCATAATCAGCTGCAATTTTAAAATCATTTCTATATAATCCAAATTTTTCAAAATATTTTCGTTTACAATAAAATGTTGGATGCGGAGGCATCATACCCCATGCAAATTTCAAAGGCGCCCAATTTTTAGCAGTATATTTTCTATGTATTTTCCCATTGTTTTTAATAAAAACTATGTCGCCAATTACTGAATCTAATTCTTTACTTTTTTCAAATGTATCAACAATTTTAGTAATGATATCATTATTACTAAAGACATCATCTGAATTTAATATTCCAACAACCTCACCACTTGACAATAAAATTCCCTTATTAATAGCGTCATAAATACCATTATCAGGTTCTGAAACGATTTTATTAATTTTACTTTTATAATGATTAATTATGTTTAATGTTTTATCTTGAGAACCCCCATCTATAATAATATATTCAATATTTTTATACGTTTGGCAGAGAACGGATTCAATTGTGCTAGTTATTGTTGTTTCTGAATTAAAACATATAGTAATTATAGAGATTTTCAATGTATGTTTAGTTAATTTGTAAAATAAATTCTTTAATGGTTTTTCTTATACCAACTTGTAATTCTATTGAAGCTCCCCAGCCAAGGCTATTGATTTTAGATGTATCCATCAACTTTCTTGGAGTTCCATCGGGCTTAGTTGTATCATAAATAAGTTTTCCTTCATACCCAACTTCTGAAACGATCAATTCTGCTAATTCTTTAATTGATACATCTTTACCAAAACCAATATTTACTATTCCTTTTTCATTGTAATTCGATAATAAAAAAAAGCAGGCCTCTGCTAAATCATCAACATGTAAAAACTCTCTTCGTGGTGTTCCTGTACCCCATATTGTAACTGTAGGATCATTATTCTTTTTTCCTAAAACAATTTTTCTAATTAATGCTGGTAGCACATGTGAATTTTCTGGATGATAATTGTCATTGGTGCCATACAAATTTGTAGGCATTGCTGAAATAAAATTACAACCATATTGTGATCTATAACTATCACACATTTCAATACCTGCTATTTTAGCAATCGCATATGGTTGGTTTGTTGTTTCTAAATAACCGCTTAATAAATATTCTTCTTTTATAGGCTGAGACGCCATTTTTGGATAAATGCAGGAGGAACCCAAAAATAATAACTTAGTTACATTATTTAAATATGCTGCATGAATTATATTGGTTTCGATCATTATATTGTCATATATAAATTCAGCTCTATAAGTATTATTAGCATAAATTCCTCCTACTTTCGCAGCTGCTAAAATAACATAATCAGGTTTATTTATTTTAAAATATGTTTCGACATCAGACTGTCTTCTTAAATCTAACTCGTTAGATGATTTAATTAAAATATTATTGTAATTTTCTAATTTCAATTTTCTTAAAATTGCAGAGCCGACCATACCATTGTGGCCACATACAAATATTTTAGCTGATTTTTTCATTTTAATATTATGAATTGAAATAAATTTTTAAATTTGATTTCTAGTTATAAGACAATTTTCTAAAACTAACATATCCATGTTTGTTCTCAAAAAACAATCAATTGCCTGATCAGGATTATCAACAATCGGTTCATTTTCATTAAATGAAGTATTTAATAAAATTGGTATCTGTGTTCTTTCCCTAAAAGCTTCTATTAAAGAATAATACCTAGTATTATATTCTTTACTAACAGTCTGTAGTCTTCCAGTTCCATCAACATGTGTAACTGCAGGTATTATATTACGTTTAGATTTTTTTATAGGAAAAACTTTTTCCATAAATGGTACTTTATCTACGTTTTCAAAAAAATCTTCAACATATTCAATTAAAATGCTTGGCGCAAAAGGTCGAAAGCTTTCTCTTCGCTTAATTTTTTCATTTAATAAATCTTTAGCTTTAGCATTTCTCGGATCTGCTAAAATACTCCTAGCCCCTAATGCTCTTGGTCCAAATTCAGCAGGACCAGAAAACCATCCCACAACACCGGGTTCTACTAGTTGGTCAACAATCTTTTGAAAAAGTAGATGGTCTTCTAACTTTTCATACTTTATCCCTCTTTTAATTAATATTGCTTCAATTTGTTCATTTGTAAAATGTGAACCAGTATAAGCAGAATATATTGGTTCGATTCTAGGGAAATTTAGTTTATGATTATACATATACAATGCCGCACCCATACATATACCTGCATCGTGTCCCGCAGAAGGTATATAAATATCTTTGAATTGAGTCTTATTTATAATTTTTCCATTTAAAACTGAATTTTGAGCAACACCACCAGCAATGCAAATATTTTTCATTCCTGTTATTTTCTGAATGTTATTTAATATATGTAAAACTATAGTTTCAGTAACTTTTTGAATGCTTGCAGCAATATCTTTGTGTCTTTGTTCTAATTCTTCATTAGGTTTTCTATCAGGACCAAGTAATTCTAGTAGTTTTTTTGTATACAAAATTGAAACAGTTGGCACATTATTTTCATAATCTAATTTTATATTATTTGGTGATGTAAAATATGTTTTATCCCAATTAAAAAGTCCATTTTTATTCAAAAAAATAATCTTCATTATTTCATTGTAATAAATTGGTTCTCCATAAGGTGCCAAACCCATTACTTTATATTCATCTCCATAATTAAAAAATCCTAAATATTGAGTAAAAGATGTATATAACAAGCCAATACTTACAGGAAAGTTAATTGAACTTAAAACTTTAATCTTATTTCCTTTCCCAACTGCAAGCATTGTCGTAGTAAAATCTCCAGATCCATCTATTGATAAAATAGCTGATTCATTAAAAGGACTTGCGAAAAAAGCAGAAGCTAAATGGCTTCTGTGATGCTCAATATATTTTATTTTAGATTCAAGGGTTGTTATGTCTAAATTTGAAATATTTAATAACTGATTTTTAAAATTTAATAAACTTTTCGTATTTGACAATCTACTTAATAGTAAAAATTTAATATTAAATATATTTTTTAATAAATAAACTAATTTGAAAATTATTTTTGCATAAGGATCTCGACCTATACAAATATAATCAACTTGATCGAGTGAAATATTAGATTCATTTAAACAAAAAATTATGCTTTCAATTGGGAAACCAGCCCAATGTTTTATTCTTTTAAATCTCTCCTCTTCTGCAGCTGCAATTAATTTACCATTCTTAAAAATACAGGCAGAAGAATCTGCATGAAATGCATTAATTCCCAAAATTATCATATTTTATTCATTTAAATTATTATATAATGTACGATATTGATTATGTATATTTCTACTATTATATCTTTTAGAATTGATTAATCCATTGTTGATTAAACATTCTCTATAAGTATTATCATTTAATATTTTTAAAATTCCATCTCTAATTGAATCAATTGAAAATGGATCGACTAAACAGGCAGCATTATTAGCTATTTCAGGCATTGAAGAACAATTACTAGTAATGACACACCTTCCTATTGTATTCGCTTCAATAATTGGCATACCAAATCCTTCATATGTAGATACAAATGTTACTAAATCACAATCTTCATAATGTTTTATTATATCAGATTCTGAAATATCAATATAATTTTCATAATTTATATTATTTAAAATTAATTGTTCATAAATTTCTGAAGTTAAAGGGCCAATTATAACTAAAACACATTTTATGTTTTTTATAGATTTAATTAAATTTATAATATTTTTATTATAATTTGTTCCAACTTGTAATAAACGTGGTTCTATGTTATTAAATTTTTTATTTTTAAATTTGAAAGTATCTGAAATAGAAACTGGAATTACTACAATTTTATCTTTATTTATATTAGGATAATGTTTCAATATCGAATTTTTTGAAAATTCTGAAATAGTAGTAATATATCTTGAATTATTTATTGGTATAATTAAAAAGAGATATTTAAAAATAATATGCTTGATGCCTTTAGATTTTTCAAGATATATACAATCAAGAACTGTTAAGATGGTTTTATTTTTTTTTAATAATATTGCAGCGTATTGAATGTCACCTGTGATGTGATTAATATCTCCTTGACTAAAAATTGAATCAAATATATTATAAATTACTTTAAATATATTCGAAGATGTATATTTTAAAATTTTAGTTTTTATTGAAAAATCCTCTTTTATATCATTACGTAAATTATTAAATATTATTTCAACACTTCCATTTTTTTGTAAACTTTTCCTTTGATAAAAAGTTATTTTATTTCTCATTAAATGTTATATTTTTTTTTAAATATAAATTAGTAAAATAAATAAAAATATTTATAACTATAATTGATTTTATAGTAAAATTAAAAATTTGTTGCAAGCCAGTCTCTATAATTAAAAATTGAGAGAATAAATAAAATAAAAAAAACTGTGTATATAAATATTTGTTTGACAAAATAATATAATAGTTATAAACTTTTTTTAAAAAAAACCCATATAAAAAGCAAATTACAATTGCACCTAATTTTCCAAAATTTATATAGGCTGTCTCAATATAAGATAAGTTAATTGTAGTTACGTCACCTAAATCATTTTGAGATGCATATTCATAATAAAATTTATCTATGTCAGTAACACCCATTTTTTTACCAAATGGTTTTATGTCATTATTTATAATATAAAAGTTGTTTAAAAAAAATACATTCCATAAATAATCAATATAGGCTGAACCGTAAAGAAAATCAGTTTTTTGAGGAATATTATATAAAACAACTGCTACATTATTTCCTAAACTAAGTCTACTTGCAAAATTAAAGAAGATGAGGTTTTTATACTCATACATAAGTGGCAAAGTATTATTCAATAAATTACCCATGTATGTAACTTGTTCTTTGAAACTATTATTTAAATTTTCTTTACCTTCTCTATAATTCTGTTTTACAATACCAAGAGTTATAGCAATAAAGAATACTATTATTAAAGTTATGAAAATATTAACTATCCTAATTTTGTATAATTTAATTAAAAAAAATAAAAAGATTATAAATTGAATAAAGAATTCATGATACACAGTAGACTTAAATGCTCCATAAAACAAAATTGCAAAAATTAAAAAAGTGTAAAATATCTTATATTTAAACTTATATAAATGGAGAAAAAATATTGATAAATATAAAAATGATCCAAATATTTTAAATACAAAATTTGAAATAAATAATTGTAAAACCGAAGCAAATAGACCTATTAAAATAAAGTATATAATAATAGGTCTATTTGCTATAAAATATTCATTAGACTTATTAATATTAACAAGCTCAATCTTTTTATTGTTAAATAAAAAGATTCCTGAGTAAAACGAAAGTATACAAGGAACAACAAAATTAAAATATGTTTCTTTTTGTATTCTTAATAATTCAAAGTCACTATTTGCATAGTCAATAAAAAATTTATATATTAAAAATGGAGAAATGATGTAGTTGACACATATGACTAAAAAAAATAATTCTAGTAAGGGGATTGAATAATTTAATCTTTTAACAAAAATTAAAAATAAATAAATTGTAAATAAAATTCCAATGATTTCAAAAAAATACATACTATTTATTAAATCTTATACCCTGCTGCCAATGCATCGTTATAAAACATCTTTACCGTATCTAAAGAATATAAACTAAGATTGTAATCTACTAATTCTAATTTCTTTAATATATCATTTGTCACTGTTATAATTTGACAGCCTATTTCATCAGCTTGAAAAACATTCAATAATTCTCTAGGACTTGCCCAAATTACTTCTGCTTTAGAATTCATGCTTGTTATTTGAACTGCTGCTGACATTAAAGGGACAGGGTCTACTCCAGTATCTGCAATTCTTCCAGCAAAAACAGATACATAGGAAGGTACATTCTGATTTAAACTTAAAACTATATCTCTTACTTGTTCTAAAGTCATTATAGCTGTCACGTTAACCTTAACACCCTTGTCGGATAACTTTTTAATAAGAGAATAAGTTGGAATACCTTTTGTATTAGTTACTGGTATCTTTACATATACATTTTCACCCCATGTGGCAATTTTTAGAGCTTGCTTCTCCATTTCATCAAGATCATCTGAGAATACTTCGAAGGAAATAGATTTATCCTTTACCTCAAGCAAAATATCTTTTGCAAAAGCTTCATAATCTTTAATACCCGCTTTTTTCATTAGTGTAGGATTGGTAGTTAACCCTTTGATAAAAGATTTTTTGTACATTTCTAACATTCCTGCTTTATCTGCCCCATCAGCAAATATTTGTACTTTTAATTTTTCTACTCTGTTCATGATTTTTGTTTTAATAAATTTTTAATATATAATTTGCAGCCTCTTCTAAATTATTACATTCAAAATCTGCATTAATTTTTATTTCATCATAATCGTATTTGATTAATATTGAAGTTAAGCCAATATTTTTTGCAGTTTGAATATCTCTCCATCTATCTCCTATTAGGTAAGAAACAGATAAATCAATATCCCATTTTTTTACAGCTTCAAGGATCATACCTGGTTTTGGTTTACGGCATTCGCAATTTTCATTATCATCATGGAAACAGCACATAATCTCATCAACTTTTAATTGCTTGATAATAAAGTTGTTAATTTCATCGACTATCTCTATTGTAGTAGATCCTCTAGATACATCTGGCTGATTAGTTATTACTATTAACTTAAATCCAGAATGTCTTAGTAATTGAATTCCTTCATAAACCCCAGGCAGAATTTCTAATTCTTCGATTTTTGAAGGGGGATATGGTTTTCTGTTTTTTATAATAGGTTTATTCAACACACCATCTCTATCTAAGAATATAGCTTTTCCTTTTATTTTACTACCGACTCCCATTTTGTTTGTTTAGCTTTTAATTTAGGATGTGATACCAATAAATGCCAAACTACTGCCTGAAAAGCTTCTGAATGTGGAGTAATTACATCGTTATTAACAACAGGTATTATAACAGCTACATCAGCAACCTTTGCAGTATAGCCCCCATCTCTGCCAACAATTCCTAATATTTTTGCGTTTACTTCTTTCGCAAGGATTAAAGCTTTTACTAAATTAGGGCTAACATTTTTTTCAATATTACCACCGCCAACTGATAAAATAAAAATTGCGTCCTTTGAGTTTAGCTTACTTAATTTTAGCCATTCAGCAAAAATTGTATCCCAACCTTCGTCATTTGTTCTAGCTGTTAACTCTGAAACATTGTCTGTTGGTGCATAAGACTCAATACCAACAATTTTACGAAAATCATTCACACAATGTGATGCATTACCTGCACTACCTCCAACCCCTAAAAAAAATAATCGGCCACCATCTGTTCTTACCTGATTTAATACATCGACCATTTTTTCAATTAATGAATCATCTAATAATTCTATAATTTTTACACACTCATTCAAGTGGTTTCTTGAGAAATTTGTCATTTTTTATTTTTTAAATTTAAATAATTAGAAAGGTCTTCGATTCCCTGTAAAGAGCCGATTTCAAAAAATCTCTGAAAAACCTCAAAGCCGTATAATTCTTTTTTTAAAGATAAAGTTTCATACAATTCTCCTAAATCGAATGTAATATTTTTATCATAAATATCCATAGATTTATTCGATAATATTCCAAGGCCATAGTCAATATGGGACATTCTTGAATCTTTTTTAGTTTTAGAATATAGCTCAATTGAATTATTTTCAAAAATGACATTACTAGTATCAAATAAGTCCTTGTTTTTATAAACTGTCATCAAAGAATCGTAATTTTGTTTATTTGATTGAAAAATTTCTTGAATATCATAATAATTGATGTCTAAATAAGAATCGCCGTAGGTTATAAAGAAATATTCTGGTAATTGATTTATAATTTTTCTAATTGTACCCCCAGTTCCTAATAGTTTTTCTCCATCATATGAGAAAGAAATATTTAACCTTTTAAAATAATCGCTTTTTCTAACCGCATCTTCCACCTGCTCACCTAAAAAACCTAAACAAAAATGTATTTTTTTGAACCCTTTTTTTTCTAATAAATTTAATTGATGATATACAAAAGGCTCTCCATTTATTGCAATTAAAGATTTTGGGATTTTTTCAGTAATGGGTCTTAATCTTGTAGCTAATCCTCCAGCAATTATGACAATAGGGTACATTTAAGACAAAATAACTTTAGTTCCTTCATAATCGAACTTAAATCTTACTTCTTCTAGTCCTACTTTTTTCATTGCATGTCTTAATTTATTTCTATCTTCTGCATAGAATAATAAGAAACCACCGCCTCCAGCACCTACTAATTTACCACCTACTGCACCATTTTTTAATCCTAGTTCATACCATTCATCAATTTGTGGATTGCTCATACCACCTGATCTTTTCTTTTTATGTTCCCAATGCTCATGCATTAATACACCAAAATCTGCGACTTTGCCTTTTTCTAGTAATTCTTTACTTCTATACCCAAGCTCTTTTACATAATTCAAGTTTGCAAGCATATCAGTATTATTAGATTGTGACTTTTCTTTTTGATCTTTTAAAATTGAGCCTGCACTTCTAGAAAAACCAGTAAAGTACAAAACTAGATTATCCTCTAAATCAATTAATGTATCTTCTGATATATTTAAAGGATTTGCTATTACCGTATCATTTTTGCAAAAATCGAAACAAGTAATTCCACCGAAAGCGGCAATATATTGATCTTGTTTACCAATTGGCTCCCCCAATTTATTTATTTCAATATCACAAGCAAGTTCAGCAATTTCTGCAGTATGTAATATTTTTTTCTCATGTGTACTTAAAGCCTTTACTAAGGCAGTGGTAAAACTCCCAGAAGAACCTAGTCCTGTTCCAGAAGGAATATCTGCTAATGTAGTAATTTCAATTTGTGGTGCGTCAGCATTAATTATAATTTTAAGTGATTCTCTTATAATAGGATGTTGAACTCCATTTATATTATTTACATTCTCAATGCTTGAATATTTCAAATATACACCAGGAGAAAATGGTCTTGTTACAGTTACATAAACATATTTATCTATAGCTGCTGAAATTAAAAAACCTCCATTTTCTCTATAATATGATGGCAAATCGGTACCACCGCCACCTAAAGTTATCCTTAATGGACTACGTGTTATAATCATACCCTGAATTTTTATATATTTTATTAATTATTTTAAGATTTTCTATAGCATCTTGTAAACCTGGACTAGATGATGTATTAGTTTCTATATCATTTAAAAATTCTCTAAATTCATACTCCCAAGAATCATCAGCCATAGGATATTCCCATATAATTGTTTCTGGCGGCCCCATTTCAGGTGCCATTTTATAGTAGGCTAATTTTTCGACTCCGTAACTACCACCCAATCCATTAATATCTAGTTTACCATATTTACCATAAATCTCAAAGCTGAACAAATTTTTCCACTCAGTACAACTTGCTTGTAAAAATGCAATTTGCCCTTTTTCAGTAGTCAAAGTAAGAAACGCATTATCATCAACTGGCATATCCCAAAAATAGTTTTTTGCAAAACCCTCTACTTTGCTAAAATTTCCCAAAAACATTCTAGAAAGGTCAATTAAATGTGATCCTTGATCAATTAATTCACCACCACCGGAAATTGCAGGATTAGCTCTCCACTCTTTACTATATCCAACTCGGCCTCCATGTCCATAACGTGCACGAATAAAATATAGTTCGCCTAAATCTCCAGTATTAATAATTTCATTTGCCTTTCTAAATGCACGATGGTATCTATGATTAAACCCAATACGAACATTGCATTTATTTTCTTTTGCTAATATTTCAATATCTACTAATTCTTCAGCAAATCGACCAGCTGGTTTTTCAACTAAGACATGTCTACCCTTCAAAACTGCTTGTTTAATAATTTCTGGAAGTTGATTATGAGGTGTACATACTATAACTATATCTGAATTTACATTATCAAGTAATTCATTGCTGTTTGTGAAAAATGGAATGTTGCCAAAACTTTTAGCAAAATTTTCAGCTTTTTGAATATCCACATCGGCACAGCCAACTAACTTAGCATTTAATAACGCTTTTGCACGTTTAAAACCAATAAGTCCACAACCAATTATTACAACATTCATATAATTATTTTAATGGCCAATTCATTCCCCTATCCTCCGGAATTATTCTTTTTAAAGTATAAATATCCGATTTCATTAAATCCTCTTTAAACAGTTTGAAATCCTGCCAAGGATCCCAAATAGCACTTATCAATTTACCTGTAATACCATCACTTTCATTAGATCCCAAATAAATACACAATTCGGCACCTTTTTCAACCGGAGATCCTCCAGTTTCTTTTTGCTTCAAAGATTGTTCATAGAATGATTTACCCACTTTTTCAGGACCAGATTCTAAAATTTCATCTAATAAACGTGTATTTAATGCTCCAGGCGCTATAGAATTAACATCAATATTAAAGCTCTTAACTTCTTCCGCAAGTGTATCGCTAAAACGAACTATAGCTGCTTTAGATACTGCATAAGCACTTAAATAAGGCATTGCTTTTGTTGCGCCACCGCCAGATAATATTATAATTTTACCAAATTTTTGTTTTTTCATAACAGGTACCACTTCCTTACAGGTTAAGACAGTACCTTTTAAATTTATATCTATTGCATGACTCCACTCTTCCCAAAGAACATCTTCAATACAACCCTTTGGACCATAAATTCCGGCATTTGCTACTAGTATATCTATTTTACTAAATTTTTTTAATGCAAATTCTACAATTACCTTATTATCTGCTGGTATTGAAATATCTGCTTTTATAGAAAAAAGTTGACTTGTATTAAATTTAAACTTATCAAGATACTCTATTGCTTTTTTTAGCTTTTCTTCATCTCTGGCACAAATCATAACATTTGCTCCTTCTTTAAGATAAGCTTGAGCCACTGCTAATCCAAAGCCTTGATTTCCACCCGTAATAATTACATTCTTATTTAATAATTTCATATTGATTTACCTATTGATATATATCTTATTCCAGGTATATTTAATTCGTTTTGTAAAAATGAATTTGCATCAAATATTAAAAGTTCATTTGTTAAACTTGAAAAATCAAATGTACTCAATTCTTTAAAAACAGGCCATTCAGTAGCTACAATAATTGCATCTTTACCAATAATAACGTCATCTATTAATGATTCAAGTGTAATAAAATTTTCTAAATTACTTGGTAAATTTGTAATTGATGGGTCAAAGGCAGCAATTTTTGCTCCTTTATTATGTAATAAATTACAAATTTCAATAGCTGTAGATCTTCTTAAGGTATTTGTTCCAGGTTTATAAGTAAGCCCTAATACTCCAATTTTTTTGTCCTTTAGTGAAGGGAATTCTGCCGATATTTTATTAACCACCCAGCTTTTATGACTCTCATTACTCTGTAGTATACTTGAAAAAAATATTGAAGAAAGATTATGCTCTATTTCTTTTTCTACAAGATATGTTAAATCACGTGCTAAAGTACCGCCATCAAATGCACCTCCTGGTCGTAAATATGCTTTTTTTCCTATTCTTACCTCAGATTTCAAACCTTTCTCAACTTCGTTAGCACTTGCACCAACATGCTCACACAAAACAGCTAGTTCATTAATAAATACTACTGAGGTGGCTAGAAATGCATTTAATGCATGCTTAGTCATTTCAGCAGATTCAACCTTCATCCATATAATATTTTCAGTTATAGTAGATAATATATTATTAAGTTTAGTTTTAGCTTTTTCGTTTCTAATTCCAACAATAATTCTATCCGGATTCATAAATACGTCAATAGCATTACCTAGTCTTAGATTTTCAGGTGAACATGCAAATGAAACATTTTTATCGGGAAATTTATTTAAAAATATACTTTCCAAATATGATATTGAACCTACAGGTAGTTGTGAAGAAATTAATACAACTGTCTCTTCTTTAAAATAGGGGAATAATGCAATTGTATTATTGATTACAAATTCAACATCAGCTATGTCTTGATCATTTACCGGGGTGTCATAAGTTACCCAAATTAATTCAGAATTAGAGATTGATAAAGGATTGCCAGAAAAAGAAAGTGTACTTTTTATCTTATTTATATTCATTAAATCTTCTAAGCCTGGTTCATAAATAGGTAATACCCCTTTATTGAAGTTATTTATGATCTTTACATCGTGGTCATAAGCGTTAACATTATACCCCAGTTCTGCTAAACAAGTGGCTGTTACCGAACCAAGATGCCAAAGTCCAACTACTGATATGTGGATATTATTTCTCATTAAGTAGCCATTGATTACTTTCCAAATACTGGATTGTTTTAATTATTCCCTCTTGGATTGAATATTTTGGTTTCCATCCAAGATTTCTTATTTTTTTTGTATCTAAAAAAATAAAAGGGTTATCTCCAATCCAGCCTCTTTCAGTTCCAGTATAAGATAAATTTGGCTTTAATTTTAAATGATTGCAAATCCAGCCTATACTATCATTTACTTCACAATATTCATCTGTACCTAGGTTAAATATATTTACTTTATCCTTAGCTTTTTCAATTGCTACCATAATGGCATCTATACAATCTCCAACATATAGATATGATTTCCTTTGTTTACCATTCCCTAAAATTGCCAGTTTTGTAGGATCTTTCAATAATTGTTTATAAAAATCATAAACATGTCCATGGGAATATCTTTCTCCCAAAATTGAAACAAATCTGAATATCCATACTTGGAAATTAAAACCCTCAGCAAAAGCTGATAATAAAGATTCACCAGCTAATTTAGAAGCGCCATAAAATGATGTTTGAATTGGGAAAGGAGCATCCTCGGGTGTAGGAATAATCTTTGCTTCACCATATACAGAACCAGTAGAAGAAAAAGCTATTTTTTTAATGTTATTAGAACGCATAGCTTCTAAAACATTGAAGGTTCCGATTGTATTTTGTTTTAGATCTTTATCTACATGATTAGTCCCAAAACGAACATCAGCGTTTGCAGCAAGATGAAAAACGAAATCACAACCTTGCATTGATTCTTTTAAGTGATCTGGTTTTAATATATCACCATGTATTAATTTAAAATTTGAATTTTTTTTCGCATTAAATAAAAAATTGGTATTTCCTGTTGACAAATTATCATAACCAACAACGTTATCATGTTCATTGATTAACAACCTGTCAATAATATTACTCCCAATAAAACCAGCCGCTCCAGTTACAAAATATTTCATAAATTAAGATTTTATAATTTTATTAAATAAATTAATTGTAAAGATGTTTTCATTAGATATTGAATATCTATTTAACCAATTAAATAATAATTCATTATTTTGAGTATGATGATTTACTAAGTATGTTTTATTAATTAATATTTTAGACAATTCAATATAATTTTCAGGTTCAAAATATGTGGCATAATCACCCATAATTTCTTTCGCAATTTCCGTATTAGAAGAGATAACAGGTTTATTTGACAATAAACCTTCAATATACATATGACCAAATGTCTCATATAGACTTGTTATTGTAATCACTTTTGCATTCTTATAAAAATTAATTAAATCATTTATATCTATATTAGAAAAAAATGTAGTTTTATTTTCGATTTTTAAATCAAGAATTAATTTTTTTATTTTTATTTCATATTCTTTTGAAACAAACTTTCCAATTAAAACCAAGTTTAATTTTTCAGTTGATTCATTAAAATATATAGTATAAGCTTTTAAAAGTGTTTCTAGATTTTTAAACTTATAAAATGGTGAGCAAAATAATATGTAATTATCTTTTTTTATTAATTCATTAATTAATAGATTGTTCAAATTTTTCATTCTCCATAAATCAAGGTCAATTCCATGGTATATAACTTCAGTTTGTTTACGAGCTATATGACTAGAAATTGTTTTATTTGCATAAAATGAAGGATACAAAATTACGTTTGTATTTATGGAGGATAAATAGGATATAATTTTATGAAATATTGGATATTTTAAAGTTTGCAATTTTTTTGGTAAAATAAAATTAGGATTTCTAATTGCCAATAAAAGCTTCTGGTTAAACTTAAAGAATGGTCCAATATCAAATGGAGAATAAATTAATTTAACATTATAAAATAATCCAAAAAAAGGCAAAAATATTGTTGACCAGATTATTCTAATTGGCAATAGTTTTAAAAAACTATATTGTAAAATTTTAATGTTTGTATTACTATCAAATTTCGAAGACAAAAAATTATTTGAAACGATAAATAAATAGTAATTATTATCATTATTAGATATAATATAATTATATAAAGAGGTAATATTATTGAGGGAACCTATTGTTCTTGCTCCACTCGCATCAATTAATATGGTGTTTTTTCTCACTTATAGTTGGAAATAAATGTTTAAAAGAAGTGTTATAATATTGATTACAATTAAAATTATTTTTAAAATCATTCAACGCTTTATTGCTAATTTCATCATAATTTAATAAAATAAATTCTATTGATTTTATGATAGAATTTGAATTTAATTCTATTCCGAATGCCCAATCATAATCAGAAAGGTAATTCTTTTTAAAATTGCTATCTACTAAAACAGGTAAACCTTCAGCAATATATTGAAATATCTTAGTAGAACCACCTAATCCTAATGTGCTGGTCATTATAGAATTTCTATCATAAAACGCTAATCCTATGTCACAATTCTTTATTATTAAAGGAACCTCATCCCAAGGGCCAAAATCATAAATAAAAATCTTATTACTGCAATTCTTTAACTTTGATAGATTTAGTAAGTTATTCTTATAATTATCATCTAAGTAACCTTTAATATGTAATTGAATTTCATAATCATAGATTTTAACGTTTAATAAATCGATTATATCTTCAATTCCTCTGCCAATTCCAACACTTCCAACAAAAACTAATTTTATTATTTTATTTTCAATTGAATGTGATTTAGATGTATGTAGTTTTAAGTTTGGATAATTAGGAATTATATTATAGCCATACTTGAAATAATTTAAATTAAAATATTTCAACCGCTCTTTCATTGGCAATGTGAAATAATTAATACTTTTATAGCTTAGCCTATTTAAAAAAAAAGACAGGTATGTTATAGATAAAAAAGGCGAATTATTTTTATTGTATATTGGATCATAATTATGATACCAAGTTTTACATTTTGTTTTACAAAATAAGTTTGAAATATAAAAAGATGATAAAGCAATAGGTTCTATGATATAGATTAAATCATAATCATTTTTATATCTTAATTTAATGAATTTGTATGTGAATCTTAAAAAATATAAAAATTTGTAGTATTTAGTTGATTTAAATAACTTTTCTTCTGATATGATTTTTATGTTATTTGGAATAAATGTAACATTATCTGGAAAATTATAAGTTAGACTAAAATTATTTTTATAATAAAAATCAACTTTGTCAGCATTTTCAGATAAACTTAGAATAGAACTTATCAACGCACCATGCGATTCGGGATGTGCATAAGTTATTGCTAATATTTTCAAAATTAATGTTTAAAATGTTTGGGAATTGCTAGTAAATCAAAATTTTTTGTTGACAATTTAAATATATTTTTATTTGTTATTTTTTCAAAAGTTGGATTTCTTGTAAATCTAAGAATATCAGCACTATGTGAATTAATATTAAATGAATAATAATTTAATTCATTTAAAAATTCAACTATATTTGATAATGATAAATCATTTTGTATCAATGCGCCAGGATTAATTTCTAAAATAATTATAGGATTTGCATTTTTTAATAAATTGATTGCGCCTTTTAAAATACTCAATTCATGTCCTTCTACATCAATTTTAATCATTTTGATGTTTAAATTTGAAATTTTATTTTCTAATAAATAAGTATCCAAAGTATTTACTTTTATAGTTGTTTTAGATTTTAAAATTAAACCCTCTAAGTTTTTATTTTTATTTTCTAATCTACTAAGGCCACTTTCTGTTGCAATATTGAAACTTGCATCACCATTATAATTAGATAAACCAATTTTATTTAATATTATATTATTTGCATTATTTAAAATTATATTATTTTCTAATAAAGAATAAATAGTATTATCTGGTTCAAATGAAAAGACTTTTCCATTTGGTCCTACAATCTTTGAAGCATTGATTGACATATATCCAAGGTTTGCTCCGATATCTATAAAATTATCTCCTGAGGTTAAATACTTTTCAAAGATTTTTATTGTATCAAAGCCACCATGATTTAAAATATTTAAACAATGAAATCCTACATTAGGAAAAATTTTTAAATTTACATTATTATATGCTGAGTAAACTGTATTTGGATCGAAAAGTATCTTTTTAATCAAAAGTACAAATTTTGGAAAACCTTTAATTTGTATATTTTGAGAAATTTGTTGTAGTATTTTTATAAATATTTTTTTCATTTATTTTTATTATTGAATTTTAGAATAAAATCTATTTTTTTGCAACTAGGGTAATTGAATAATTTTCATATTTGATATATTTGTCAAAAAATATTGGCAAAATTCTAAAAGGCAATATAATTAAAGTGGCAATTAAATGACCAAAATAATTATTAATAATTCTAAATATTGTAGATATCTTTTGGCTAAAAAAACCACTACAATAACCAATTTCAATAACTTTGAAACCTGAATTTTTACATAATAAAACCAAATCATTTTCTTTATAGCCAATTACAACATGCCCACCATCTTCAATAGGATTTACAGGATTAATTTTTTCAATTGGATCTCCATACATAGGTTTAAAATAAAAATTTGGGGTGGTTAAATACAACATTCCTCCGATTTTTAAACAATTATACATGTCATTCATTAATTTTTGATCATTAATAATATGTTCAATATTTTCAGTACAAATAATAACATCATATTGGTTTAATAAGTCTTTTCTCATATCAAGATATCTCACATCACATATAGAAAATTTAACATTATCAATATGTGATATTTTTGCTCTCATTTCAGCTTTAATATTATTTATATTATCCCAACTAAGGCCCAAAGATTGAAAACCAAGACCAGCACTTGCAATAGTCATAGCTCCACTGCCACAACCTACATCTAATAACTTCAAATTTGTTTTATTATTATATTTAATTAGATATTTTTTTACCCAAATCCACCTATCTAAAACTAAAGTATCATGAAACATTAAAGTTATTTTGGAACCAAAGAATTTAATTAAAAAATTAAGCATAAAATTTAAATTATTGAATTATAAAATTTGAGTGAACGTTGAATATAATCTTCCCATCGATAATCATAAATCACCGATTTTCTTGAATTATTTGAATGATTTAATAATAATACATTGTTAGAATATAATTTGTCAAATAAATAAACAATATTATCATAATCTGTAAGATTACAAATAAATCCATTATTTCCATTAGCAATTGTACTAAAACCAGAATTTTCAGATGCTATCACACACAAACCACAAGCCATAGCTTGTAATAAAACTAATCCAAATCCTTCTTCATATGAAGGAAAGAAAAATATATCAGCATCTTGATAAATCTTGGGTAGTTCTATCTGAGGAACTTGAGAAACATAAGTTAACTGGCCAGAATTGATAAAGGGAATTAGATATTCATAAAGTCCAGTTTCTATTGTCCCAACTATTTTAAATTTTAAATATTTTTTAGTAGTACATAAATTTAAAACTTTAAGGTAAACAAAAGCTCCTTTTCTAACAGAAAAAAAACCTGTAAATAAAATAGTTAATGAACTATTTTCAAAAACAAAATTTTTCTCTTTAAAAACTTCAAGATCAACTCCATAAGGATTAATAAATAATTTTCTTTTTAATATTCCCTGATCTAAAAATGTTTTCTCTGTGAATAAAGTTGGCACTGCAATAAAGTCAACTAAATTGTACTCCTCTTTTTCACGTTTGATTAAATTTATTGAAGGTAAAATATGTTTAATTTTTGGAAATTTTTTATACTCTTCAAACAATATTGTATATTGAAAATATATATGTGTTGAACCTCTTTCTAAAATAATTTTTGCTCTTGGATTAACTTTTCTTATTTTATTTATTGTTAATTTAGAAAAACCTGCCCATAAAACATAAATATCACTATTTTTAGGAATTAAAAATGATGCAAAATAATCAAATAAAATATTAATGAAAATACTTTTTGGATACTTTTTATATATTAAATTATAAACTCGACAATAAATTTCTTTAAATAATAATGTTTTTACATACTTTCTAGGAATACCATAATTTTTTAAAATATAACTAGGATAACTTGTAATAATGATATCCAAATTATTTGTTTGCAAAAGTCCATATGCTAAATTGAAAGCATGAAATCTACCTGGTACAGATATTGATACTTTCATATACTATAAAAATGACTCAGATTCAATTATAATTGGGATTCCATCTATAATTGGATATCTTATTTTTGACTTAATTGTGATTAAAGAGTTTTTATCATCACTTAATATAAAACCTTCATTAGTAATTGGACATTGAAGTAGATGAACGATATTAAGGTTATTCCTTGGATTTTGATAATGATCATTTAAAAAATTTAAAATACATTTACTATTATCAATGTTTAGAAAACTTTTATTTTTGAAAGATTTAATATATATACTATCAGAGAAATTATTTAAAAATGGAAAAATTTTTGTAAAAAAAGAAAGTAATAATGAGGATGCAACTATGATTTTATTTTTTAATGAAACATAAAATAAATCTTCTTTTAAAACTCCTATACCTAAAAAACTATGATTTTGAAAACTAAAATTACCAAAAATTGAATAAAATATTTCTTTATATTGTTTTATGGAATAATATCTTACATTCCAAGAATTTATATCTTCTGCAAATTTCATTTCTTTTTTAACATTACGAAAATTATTATATACACCATTTCTATTTGGAAACTCTAGCTTTGAAAACCCTTTTGAATTTAAAATTCTATTTATATTAGTTAAACACGAAATCATTCTTGATTTATGAGTATGCTGAATAACACTAAAACTCCAAATAAAATCAAAAATATTATCTTTAAATGGAAGGTTTTTTAAATCAGCTACTAAAGAATATCCAAAACAATTATTAAAATGTAAGGTATTTATAGCTGTTTTACAAAATTCATGTCTTATATCAATTCCAATTGGGATATAACCTTTCTTATATCCAGAAACTAACCACCTTCCCCAACCATTACCGATATCTAACATTAAACCATTATTTACACTTTTAATTGGGAGATTAAATTCTGGATAGTCATTTAACTTGCCAATTCTATCTATATAATGTATACCATTTGTAGCAGCAATTTGTTGTTGTACTATCCATGGTATATTAGCTGAATAATTTTCTGGTTCCTTAATATAAGTTAAATTTTCATATATTTTTGTTTTATCAAAATCACTATTTTTCATAAAAAATATTATTAAAGTTTATTTAGATAATTAATTAAATCTTTACTTCTATTGTGATAATTATTTTCTTTAGCTTTTAAACGTGCGTTTTTTCTAATTCTAAAATTTTCATCATTATTGAATAAATAATAGTTAATTTTTTTAACCATTTCTTCTTTGGTATTAAAATATATCATTGAATCATTATCAGGAAAATAAAAATTCTGTTCTTCGGAGTAGTTTGAAATTACACAAGCACCAGCAATAGTTAATTCAAAAGTTTTCATAGTATGCAAACACATATGAGGTGCTCTGGTAAAATTAATAACAATCTTAGCATTATTAGCAGATTTAATCATATTACGATAATAAGAATCATTAGAAGACAATGCAATAGTTCTTAATATTTTATTGTTTGACCTTCGCCATAATGAACCATGGATATATAAGTTATAATTTTGTAATGGTAATAACATGTCCTCTATTTCTTTCGTCCAGGTGCCGAAATAATGAATTTCATTATTTGTAAGAATTTGCAAATCTTTATCTTTGATAAAATGAGTATATTTACAATATGCGAAAGGTAAATTATAAACATTGTTTGCTCCAAATCTATATAAAATTGGATTAATAGATTTAGAAAATGTTATAAATAAATCAAAAATATGAGCATTTTGTTTTAAAATTTTTAATTGTTTTTTATGTAACCCATAGGGGTGATCAGAAAGAAAATTAATAAGATATAAATTATCAAAATTTTTAATTTTATTCAAATATTTCTTATTTAATCCGCCATTATTAAAGAAAATAATAACATCTTTTTCATTATTAGAAGAAATAATAGTCTTTATTGAATTATATATATTATAAGCTTTTATATTTAAAAAATTGTGTAAAAAATTTAAATATTTATTAAAAAAAATAAAATAATTTAATTTAAGAGATATATTGTCAATTAAAATTATATTACTGTAGCTTATAGTATCTTTTAATGCCAAAGTATAATAGTATGCCAATCCAGTATTTTTTGGGGTATCAGAAACTAATATAATTTTATTAAAAAGCATTTGTCTAATTATTTGAAAATATAAGGCTTAGTGTCTTTAGAATCATACTTTATACTTGAGTACGCTAATAAAATTGATTCTGATTTAAGTGATGGATTATAAATTTTGTGTGCAATTCCAGATGGAATAAACAAAACTGATTTATTTGATGAGTTTAAATTATACTCTACATTAATCTTTGTTTTTATATCTTCTAATGTAATAATTAATTCTCCTTGAATTACGGTAAACCATTCATTAGCAATAATATGATAATGTTCAGCTCTAATCTTCAAAGGTAAAACCGTTACTATATAAATTTCTCCAAAATTTTTAGTTAGAAAATTCTCGTTTCCATCCATAAATTTGAAAAATTCTCCACGATTATCTTTTAATTGAATATTATTATTTATATAAACATCTTTTAGTGTCATTATTACTTTAGGTTTTATAATATGAGTATGTTTGATTAAAACTTATCTGAAGTGGTGTAAGTTTAAAACCATATTCATAGCAAAGTCTCGATTTTGAATAAAATTTATGTAAATCATCTTCTCTAAATTTTTGACTACTCCAATTCCAATAAATAGGGTTAAAATCATAAATTTCATTTTTCAATATTTCGGCGTATTCTAAGAAAGATAAAAAATTATTTGATCCTACGTTAATTAAATTTGGATATTTTTTATTTTTTGAGTTAATAATAATTGTTATTATAAAGTCTACTACGTCATTTACAAAGACATAATCCCTTAATTGTGTTCCAGGACTTAACTTGATTTCTGTTTTGTGTATTTGTGCGTTAATTAACATTGGGAATATTTTAGAAGAGGATTCAAAAGGTCCAAACATCCCAAATGGTCTTATTACAATATAATTTTCAGTTGAGTAATTATTTAAAAAATAATTACTCATTAATAATTTTGAAATGCCATAATGTGTATTAGGTAAACATGGTGTTTTTTCATCAATATCAATTTTGGTTAAATCGTATTCAAATGCAGTTCCAACTTGTAACCAAAATATATTTGCATTATTATTTATATATAAATAAAAATCTCGAATTAGAAAATAATTTATATCATACATTTTATTTAAATCAATTTCATCTTTTACCACACCATAAGCAATACAATTAATTATAATACTTGGGTTTAATTTTAAAATATTTTCCCAAGAGTTTTTATTTGCTAAATCAAAAAATATATCTTCTTCATTTTTTTGATGACCCGTACGATAAGTATAAAAAGCGTTAATTTTTTTATTTTTTAATATAACCTTTAAGTTTTTGCCTAAAAAACCTGTGGAGCCTAAAATTATTATAGACATCTTATAATACTAATTTTATATTTTTTATAATAGTATCATAATCATATTTATTAACTAAATTTTTTGAAAATGTTTTAGCATTTTCTTGTAAATTATTATTACTATATATTTTATTAATATAAAATGATAATTGATTTATGTTTCCATATTCGTAAACAAACCCGTTTTGGTTATTAACTACTAGATCACTATTACAACCAACAAGATTTGATACGATTATAGGTAATGAAAAATTTAGTGCTTCATTAACTACCAGGCCCCAGGTTTCGCCAATACCAGATGGTAGAACAAATAAATCTGCGATAGTATAGTATTTTGCAATTTCAGATTGATTCTTGAAGCCAATAAAAATTACATTATTAATATTTTTATCATTTACATATTTTTCTAAACTCAGTTTTAAATTACCATCTCCAAGAAAAATTAAAGTACTATTTTTTATATTAGCTTTTTCAAACGCTATCAACAAATCAAAAGGACTTTTTTTTTGAATTAATTTTCCACTGAATAAAATAATAAAATTATTAGAATTAATTTTTAAGTCTTCTTTTAATACAAGCTTATTGGGTTTTAAATTTAATTCTAATGTTTGAAGCATTTTATTATTAACACAATATGGTGTGTATATAAATTTACTTTCTTCAATTACACCGTAATAATTATAAAATAATTTATTTTGAATACCAATAAATAAAAATTTATCAAATAACTTTAAAAAAAAGTATTTGAATATTATATATTTGAGGACTTTTTTTACTTTACCAATTTTTATTTCATGTATATAAGGTGTTTCTGCCCTTAACCAAATTTTAATACCTAATATCTTAGCTGTTATTATAGCAATTAATGATGTCGGGTAGGACCATCCATGTATTATTAATATATCAGGTTTATTATAAAATAAATAATTTATAATTGAAAGATTACATCTCTTAAATAATCTTGAAATTATGTCTTTTTTTAAAAAGGTAAAGTTATACCCATTTAGTAAATCGAAATCCCAATTAATCGTTTTAGCAAATTCTTTATCATAATATCCGCTTGTTGTATTTTCACAATAAATAACATTAAATTGAGAAAAGTTATTTTTTTCAATTTCTTTAAAAAGTGGGCTAAAATATTGAATTGGATGAGTTAAAAGAAAAGAAATTTTTTTCATTTTTTTAATAAGTTCTTAGTTTTTTTCACTGCAAAATGAAATTATTTGATTTACAGTATAAGCATATATATCTTCATTTTTATTAAAATAAGTTTTATACCAATGAATTGTATAATTACAAGTTTTTTTAAAATTTAAGATTGGCTTCCATCTCAATAAAATATTTGCTTTATCACAACTTAATTTTAAATAACTTGCCTCATGATAATTATTATTTTTCACTAAATAACTAATTTTAATTTCATCGTCGTTCCAAATATTTAAAAATTTATTATATAAATCTAAAACTGAAAAATTTTCCTCAGAAATGGGTCCAAAATTAAAAGATTGTCCGTTTATATTTTTACTTTCAGATAAATGCTGTCCTAAAAGCAAGTACCCACAAAGCGGCTCTAATACATGTTGCCAAGGTCTTGTGGCATGTGGGTTACGAATTTCTAACTGCGTATTTGCAATTAAATTATTAATTATATCTGGAACTAATCTATAATCAGACCAATCTCCTCCTCCAATAACATTGCCGGCTCTTGCAGAAGCTAGTTTGACATTGGAATCTTTATGAGAAAAAAATGAGTTGAAAAATGAATGAAAAACTACTTCTGCCGCACCTTTAGATGCACTATATGGATCTTTACCACCTAATTTGTCTGATTCTCTATAACTCCATTGTTCTTCATTATTTTCATAGCACTTATCACTTGTAATAATTATTACAATTGTCTTTAAATTTAAAACTCTTAAAGTTTCTAGTAACTTTACTGTACCTAAAACATTAGTCTCAAAAGTTTTAACTGGCTCTAAGTATGAATTTATAACTATAGCTTGTGCAGCTAAATGAAAAATAAAATCAGGTTTAATAATATCAATTGTTTCTAAAAGAGTATCATAATCATTGATGTCCTGAAAATATGTATTTAATTTTTTTTCTAAATTTAAAGCCTTAAACATTGAATCACCAATAGGGATATCTATTGAATATCCATAAACAATTGCTCCTAATTCATTTAGCCAGACTGATAACCAAGAGCCTTTAAAACCTGTATTACCTGTAATTAAGACTTTTTTACCTTTATATATGTTTTTAAAATTGTATAAATTTACCATGTTTTCCATTTAGCGTTATTATTTGCCCATAATTCATTTAAAATATTTTTATCTCTTAAGGTATCCATGCATTTCCAAAAGCCTTTATGTTTGAATGCAATAACTTTATTTTCATTTGTAAGAGTTTCTAATGGGTAATTTTCAAAAATTTCTTCATCGCCTCGTATATATTTAAAAATATCAGGTTCACAAACAAAAAAACCGCCATTAACCCAATTGCCATCTCCTTTCGGTTTTTCTTGAAATGATAATACATTATTTAGTTCATCAATATTTAATGCACCAAATTTTCCCTCAGGCTGTATAGCAGAAATAGTTAGAGATTTTTTATGTTGATTATGAAAATTTAATAAGTCGTTCAAATTAATATCTGACAAACCATCGCCATATGTTAGAAAAAATTTTTCATTATTAATAATGTCTTCAACTCTCTTAATTCTACCTCCTGTCATTGTATTCTGACCAGTATCGATTAAAGTGATTTGCCAATTTTCATTATTATTATTAATAATTTCGATTTTATTTAAGTTAGTGTTGATTTTTAAATCACTGTTATAAATAAAATAATTTGTAAAATATTCTTTAATTAAATGCCCTTTATATCCTAATAAGATGACAAAATCATTATAGCCATAAGATGAATATAATTTCATTAAATGCCATAATATAGGTTTTCCACCAATTTCAACCATTGGTTTTGGCAAAGTATTGGTTTCCTCTGATAATCTAGTACCAAATCCACCAGCTAAAATTACTACTTTCATAAATTAAAATTAAGAAAATGCATAAATATCGAGATATCTTTCATTTGTGTTTTCTAAAAAAATTATCATTTCTTTAGCTGATATAGGATTATCGAATGTTAATTTATAATTATCACAAATATTAAATTTATAATCATTATATATATTTTCTAAATGAGAAATGCAATTTTTTGTTTCATCTATAAATTCAGGCAAATTTGCCTCAAAATTTATCGTTTTAATTCTATAACTCAGTCCTGATAATACATTGTACTCATAACCTTCTACATCTATTTTTATAAAATCAGGTTTATAAAAATTAGAAATAATATGATCTAATGTGTAAGTTTTAACCAGTAATTCATCTTTGAAATCAAAAGTTCTACTCCATCTATTAATATTTTGATTTGACAAGGATTGAAACCACTTTGAACTCATGGTATTATATCCACTTAATTTATCATGAACATAAAATTTTTCGACACCATTTTTATTTGAAACAGCACAATCTAAAATATATATTTTATTATTAAAAAAGAATCTATTTTTTAAAATTTTAATGCATGTATCATCTGGTTCTATACAAAGAATATTTTTGGGTTTTAAATGTAAAAAATATTCAGTTTTATAGCCTTGATTTGCACCTATATCAAAAATTAAAGCATTTTTTTGTATAATTGTTTTTATAAAATTAATTTCTTTATTTTTTTCAATTAGCATTTTTTTATTAAATAAATAAATAAATTGAATTACTATATTATTATACCTAATTAAATAATATGTATTAGTATAAATTAATAATTTTTTAAAATACTGTTTTAAATTATTCATAAGTTGTTGCTTTATAATTTTTTGCTAACATATCTAGATTGCTTTTTAGTAAAGAATTATATGATGGATCTACATAAGGACCTTCATAAAAAATTGAATTTGTCATATTATCTCTTAAGTCTTTATGAATATGGTCTTCATGTATTAAAACAGTTGCGTTTGATAAAAATGCTGCCCAATAACTAAATGTACTTCCAGCTGATGTAATAATTAATTGTGATTTACTTAGGTGCAATAAATCTAACATATCATTATTATTTTCTACAAGTTCAATATTTTGTAAACTTAAAATATTTTGCAATTCGGCTTTATATCCATCACTAAATAATTTTACAGGTATTTGCATCTTAGTATATTTTCTGATACTCATTATTAGTTCAATAAAATAAAAATCTGGTGTTTTTGTATTTCCATTATTTTTAAAATGCTCGTCGTTTTGAAATTTTAAGAAATCACCTCTTCTTATGTGGACTCCTATAATTGGGTTAGATAAATCGTAATACTTTTTTTTCAAGTCTTCATTTAACACATTAAAAAAAAGAGATATTACTAGTTTTCTATGATCTTTTAAGAAAGCGAAATAATCAGACCAATGTGCTGAACTATTAAAAAGATAAACATTATTTAAATTATCATTCAGAAAACTTTTATTTGGATTTAAGATTAATTTCTGTTTAGGTATCAAAAGTTGATATTTTAAAAAATATAAAATATAAAATAACACAGAACTATGGAAATTAAAGTAAGAAGAGTATTTTCTTTTTGATTTTTCAAATCTTAAATAAGGACCAATATTAAATAAATTTAAATTAATGTATTTGTAGCCTATTGAATTTAATTTAGCATATAATATGCCATTCATTATTGCAAATAATTGATTACCAAGGCCAGCTTTAGGTGGATTTATTAAAACGTAGCTTTTTGTCATTAAAAATTTTGATTTTATGTAAAAATATTTTTTTTTCATTTTCTGTAATAAAATACTTATAAAAAATATAAAAATATAAAATAAAAACAATTAAATTAATAGTATAAAATAAAATTTTAAATTTTACAAAATTTAAAATAAATAAAACTAAAAAAATAACTATATATGTTAAAATTAAAAATGAAATAATTTTATATTTTTCTGTTTTGTAATTTGTTGTTAGAAATTCCTTAGATATTAGTAAAACTGTAATTAGAATTGTAGTAAAATAATTTATAAATAAATAACCATTAAAGCCATAATTAAATATGAAATATTTTAGTGTACATATTATTATCAATGAATGAACTATTGAAATTAACCCTACAAAATTATTTTTTTTACTAGATATCAGAAAATTATTTATAATGGTTGCTGTTTGTGTGAAAAAATTTAAGAAAATAAGGTATGTTATATAATTAATACCAATTAAATACTGATTTCCAAATAATAAACTTATAAATGGAACTAAAAGAATATTAAGTATTATAGAAATGAATAATGTAAAAAAAATAATATACCTAAATTGAAATTTTTTTAAATTAATTGCTTCATATTCATCGCTTTGTGATAAATATGAAATAGTTATTGAAGCTAAGCCAATTGGGAAAAAATTAATTAATGCAATTATAGCAGAAGCGATTCTAAAATTGGAAAAATCAATAATATTAACATATTTTGAAAAAAGTGCTATTGTTAATAATCCTGTTATTGATCCCAAAAGTGTCGATCCTATATAATACACTATTCCATTTTTAAAAACTTTTTTTAAATGCTTAAAAAAGTTATTCAAACCTAGTTTTATACCATTAAAAGCGATTTCATTTTTAATTAAATGGACTGAATATATTAAAGTTATAAAACTATATAAAGCATATGAGTAGAAAACATAAGTAAATCCATAAAAATAAGCAATTGGTATTAATAAAACTAAAAGTGTTGTGTACGAAAATAAATTTTTTTTAAAAATATTTGTAAAGTTTCCGAGCCCAAATAAAACACTTGTCGTAAAAACATTTAAATATTCAATTAAAGTAATAACTATGATAATATTTACTAATAAATTATCGTAGTTATTACTTAACAAATATTTAAAAATTTGATTTTTAAATATTAATAATACGAACGTAAATAAAAATGAAATTATTAAAACACATAGAACAATACTGCCTAAGAAATTTCCTAATTCTTCTTTATTATCTTTCTTACATTGAGCAATTTTTTGTTGTGTTGGTATAGTAATACCCAATTCTGTAATTTGATTAATTGAATTCCCTGTATTTATATAAATGTTATACAATCCAAAATTTTGTATACTTAATATTCTTGATAATAAGCCTAATGAAAACATATTTAGAAATCTAGTAACTAAATTAGCTTTTAATATTATTAACCCACTTTTAAGAAATGATTTCATCAACTGTTTAATAGTTCTTCTTCAATCAATAAATCTATTACATTATAAAAATTTAAGTCATATTCCCAATTTAATTTATTTTTTATTTTTGAATTATCGCCATAGCTATCCAAAATTTCTACCGGCCTTATTAAATTTTCATCTTGTAAAATTAACTTATTTGAAAGATTAAGTTTTTCAAATATATATTCAACAATTTCTTTCAATGAAATTGAAATACCAGAACAAATAATGTAATCATCGGCTTCTATTGCATTTAAAATAAGCCACAATGCTTTTACATATTCAGGTGCATATCCAAAATCTCTTTTAACTTCTAAATTACCTAAAACTAAATTCTTTTTTATCCCCTTTTTAATTAAAATAGCATTTTTTATTACTTTTTTAATAAAGAAACTTTCATTTCTTAAATATGACTCATGATTAAAAAGAATTGCATTGCTTGCATATATTTTATACGCTTCTCTATAATTTATTACAGTCCAATAACCCATAGCCTTAGAAATTGCATATGGACTAGTTGGTTTAATAATACTATTTTCATTAATTGGAAGCTCTAAGTTATGCCCATACATTTCACTACTTACTGGTAGTAAAAATTTTGTACCTTGATTTAGAATTCTTATAATTTCTAATAAATTCAGCGTTGACATGCAATTAAATTGCATAGTAGAAAGTGGCTGTTTAAATGAAATATTTACAGAGCTTTGTGCAGCTAGATTATATATTTCATCAAACTTGTGCTTATATAATATTCTATTTAAACCTATTCCGTCTAGTAAATCACCTATTTCATATTCGATTTCAGAATCAATCCGTAAATACTTAAGGCCATTAAAATAGGGGTTTTGGGAACTTCTTATCAAGCCAACAACTTTATAACCCTTTTTTAATAAAAATTGAGATAAATAAGCTCCATCTTGACTAGTTATACCGGTAATTAGTGCTTTTTTTTGCATTATAATTTTATAAAATGCTTCTTTTAAATAATTCTAAATCAGAATTAACCATTTCAGTCACCAACTGTGACAAATTATATTTTGGCTCCCACCCTAATTTTGATTTAGCTTTACTTGGATTTCCTATTAGTAAATCAACTTCTGTTGGTCTAAAATATTTAGGATCTACTTTTACAACTTCTTTACCTTTTTCTAAATTGTACATTTCATTTGTAATTGCTATTATTCCAACTTCATTCTCTTCTTGTCCTTTAAATTCTAATTTAATTCCTAAAACATTAAAACTCATGATTACAAACTCTCGAATAGTTGTAGTAACACCAGTAGCTAAAACATAATCTTCTGGTTTATCTTGTTGTAACATTAGATACATACCCTCAATATAATCTTTTGCATGTCCCCAATCTCGTTTGGAATTTAAATTTCCCAAATGTAAGCAGTCCATTTTTCCTAAAACAATTTGTGCAACACCTCTTGTAATTTTTCTTGTTACAAATGTTTCTCCTCTTAATGGTGATTCATGATTAAATAAAATCCCATTACAAGCGTATATATTATAAGCCTCTCTATAATTTACAGTAATCCAGTATGCATAAAGTTTTGCTACTGCGTATGGTGACCTTGGATAAAATGGAGTAGTTTCCGACTGTGGAACTTCTTGAACTAAACCATAAAGTTCTGAGGTAGATGCTTGATAAAATTTTGTTTTATTTTCTAATTTTAAAATTCTTATTGCTTCAAGAATTCGTAAGGCACCAATTCCATCTGCATTTGCAGTATACTCTGGTTCCTCAAAGCTTACTTGCACATGGCTCATTGCAGCTAAATTATAAATTTCATCTGGTTGAACTTTTTGAATTATACCAATCAAATTAGTACTATCAGTTAAATCGCCATAATGTAAATGTAGATGACGATGAGGAGTATAAGGATCTTGATATAGATGATCAATTCTATGAGTATTAAAAGAAGATGCTCTTCTTTTAATACCATGAACTTCATAACCTTTATTAAGTAAAAATTCTGCTAAATAAGCACCATCTTGACCTGTTATTCCTGTAATAATTGCTTTTTTCATTTAAGTTTATTTTAATTTATTCTGTTACTTTCATAATAATATACCAAACTTACCCATCTTCCTTAGTTCAAATAAATTCCTATATTGAAAGATGAACTTATATATTCTTACTTTTTCTTTTTGTTCACATTTGGGTGATCTAAATACACTAAAGTCTAAAACAAAAGTTTATACTACTGTAAAATATTACAAAATGTTTTGATAAGCCACAAATTGTATTTTTCACCTATTTTTTAAGACTTGGGGTTGCCCTAGGATCAAATTCTCCAGATAGTATAGCCTGTATTTGTTAATTTATGAAACTAATAGATTCAAGTGATTCTCTAATATTATTTGAATAGGATTAAATGCTAATCGCACTTAATGCAAAGTGCTTATCTTGTAAATTAAAATTTACTTGCATTTAATCTTTTCTACGAAGTGAACTTTTTGATTTGTGTATGTTTTTTCTAAGATTTAAAAATCAAAAATTACTTCATCCATTGGAATTTGAGTGCAATAAAATTTATTAGAACTAGTAACCATTATTTACTATGAATGAAGAAAAATAATCTTCACCCAATTCCTATTTTTTAGCTACTACTAAACTAATTTTTTTCAATAAGTGCGATCTTGCTTTCAAGTAATTGTTAGATTTCTTATTTGAATCAAATTTTTGTTTTAGGGAAACTATAAAGTTACGTTTTTAATTAATTCTGAAATACAATAATCCAAATCCTACCCTATCAACTTCATAAACACCCCAATATCCTTCAACATTTTTTCAGTAAACTCAAGTGGTTGGTATAAGGCAACACGAATTTTTTTATCAATCAAGGTTTCTGCCTTTTCAATTAATTGATATAAATAACCTTTATCAATATCCCCTACTATTACTAAATCCACAAAGGGATTGTTTTTTCCTAAGGCTAAATCTCCGGTTAAGTATACTTCATCTACATTACCCAACTTATCCAATACATTTTCAATAATCTGATCCAAACCAACATATTGCATAATCACCCCTCGTAAGGATTTAAACATGGGATGTTTTGTATTTACTGCGTAATGTTTTGTTTTTGTGTTTTCATCATCGGTCTGCTCCTGTATTAGTTGCATCTCCGATAACTTATTTAATTCCAAACGCACTGTATTACTACTTACTCCTAAGTCACGTTCCAAACCGCGCAAATACACGGTGCTAGCGGGGTTGAGTAGCAATTTGGTGAGTAACTGCACTCTTATTTTACCAGTAAAAATTTTATCTAAGATCATTGGGGTAGATGAGATGTTCGAGGAAGCATATGAGGGCTTCGCCGTTCTGAGTCACATTTTAATCATGCAAACTCAATATTGTTAAACAAATATAGCGCAATATTGAGTAGTTTAATTAATAATTATCGAGTAAAATTTGAAGTCTTTAATTTGCCTTAGAAATCTCTACCCCCCCCCCCCC
>Ga0209358_10000347_pt1 | contig 40874 bp, 35 predicted proteins | sample LauGreFa1BDMLBSN_2_FD_187574 | JGI IMG/M metagenome (GOLD analysis project Ga0209358, IMG submission 187574) | Freshwater lake microbial communities from Lake Michigan, USA - Fa13.BD.MLB.SN (SPAdes) (version 2) | ecosystem: Environmental > Aquatic > Freshwater > Lake | place: Lake Michigan, USA... | reverse complement strand
ACATCAGCGCATGTGCGTAACTGGATGGAATGTATTCGTTCAAGAAAACAACCTAATGCGCCAGTGGAAGCTGGATACCAACATTCTATTGCAACCATCATGGCCAATGCTGCTTGTAGAACAGGTGCAAAAGTTACTTTTGATCAAAAAACACAAGAGGTGATGGTGAATGGCAAACCATTTAAATATTAATCAAGCAGATAATTATTTTGATTTAATAAAAATTGCTTTTACTAAAATGCCCCCCGATAGTTCGAGGGGCATTTTTATTAGCTGGGTTAGTGTAAGTAATTACTAATATTATTATTGTGCCTAAGTTCTAAAATAAAAACTAGGGGCTTTGTAAATTTAGATTTTATACATTTTTTCATAATATTCTTCTGCCATTCTATTACTGTCAAATTGGAAGCGAACATCATTCATTCCATTTTGTGTAATTTGACGCCAAGTTTCCTTGTTGTCATAATACATCGGAACAATTTGTTCCTCTAATATTTTATACATTTCATCTAAATCGTAGTCGTCTTGTTGTTGCGTGGACATATTGTCGTAGTCGGCCTTAGGAACTACAAAACCATTGTTACCATGGTTTATAAATTCTGGTATCCATCCATCATCTGTTGAAAAATTCACAGCGCCATTCATAGCAGCAGTCATACCGCTTGTGCCCGAAGCTTCTCTTGGTACACGTGGGTTGTTTAACCAAACATCAGATGCTTGCTTCATACGCTTACTCAAGCCTAATTCGTATCCAATTAAAACAGCTACATTATTATAGTTTTTACTTAAATGTACAAGATTATTGAATTGAGAAATAGCAGGGTAGTCGACAGGGTAGGGTTTTCCTGCAAAAATAATTTGAACTGGATATTTTTTATTGGAAAGCAATTTTTCAAAACGATCCATATCCCAGGATAAAAAATCAGCGCGTTTGTATCCAGCAAACCTTCTTGCCCAAACAATCGTTAAAATATTGGGGTCAAATACCTTGCCTGTTTGATCAGCTACAATTTCAAATGCTCTTTTTTTCAAATACATTTTACGATCATCAAATCCTGCATCATCATTATTTTCAGCAAAACGATATAATTGTTTGTCCGCCCAATAGCGCCAGTTTTGTGCATTGGTTACATGGGTGATCGGACAAATACCTTCGTATTTCCCCCATAATGCCCGACTCACATGACCGTGTAGTTCAGAAACACCATTGGCTTTTCGGGCAAACCTTAGTGCGGCCAACGAATGATTAAATTGATCATCATCAATGCCAGTTAATTTTCGTACTTCATCCAAGCTTAAGCCGCAGAAATATCCCATCTTATGACATAAGTAGATATCGTGTTTTTCATTACCGGCCTCTTCCGGAGTATGTGTTGTGAATACCAGTCTTTTTTTAACCTCATCTAATGACTTGTACTTATTCAATAAATAAAAGGCAGATGAAAATCCATGTGCTTCATTTAAATGGTATACTTCAGGTTCGAAATTTAATTCATCAATCAATTTGGCACCACCTACCCCTAATAAAATAAATTGTGCAACTTTGGTTGCAACATTGGCGTCATATAAACGGTGTGTGATTGTTTGAGATACATAATCGTTTTCAGGTAAATCGGTACTCAATAAAAATAAGGGGGCGCTACAAAATGTATTAGGCGCCAAATAATAAGCTTTTACCCAAACTGGGTGGTCGTGTATCATAATCTGGTATTTAATACCAGTGTCTTCCAAGAAGCTATACATTTTCTCCATGAAGGTGACCTGCAAGGTTTGGTCTTGGTTTCTTGCTTGGTCATAATAACCATACTTCCATAATATACCAACCCCAATCAAATTTTGATTTAATTCAAAAGCACTTCTTAAATGAGAACCAGCCAGAAAACCCAAACCGCCGCTGTAAATTTTCAAAGGCTGATGTATTGCAAATTCCATGGAAAAATAAGCCGCCTTCTTTTTAAACTGTTCATTTATCTCGTAAGGCACCTGATAATTTCTAAAACTCATAAATCTTGGTTTGATAATATGCCTGCAATATAATGGTATTTAGTTAAAATGTACTTTTTACACATTAAACTGTGGAAAAGATGACTTGAATGACCAAAAATGTGGATTATTTCTTCTTATTTCGCTTCCTTTTTTTCTCGTAATTGTCATTGAAATAGCAGGTCATGTTGCGGTGATTACCACAATTACCCTCTTCCTTTATCGCAATAACATTTCCCGTAATGGTGAAATGTATGATGCATGGATCGCCTTTTTCAGAATAAGTCGCTTTGTTTTTAGTAAAATTCAATAGCCCTTTTAGTTCACCAACGCAGTCGCCATTCTGTTTTTCAAAATGTAAAAAAAACTGATATTTATTGGGGGTAGTTAAATCTCGAATTGAAATAAAATTTTTACTATCTCTGGCATAGTCCCCACTATAGGTATTCATAGTGGGCAATGTATCTATCGGATTGATGATCACACTTGAGCTTGGTTTTTTATTACTATCAAAAAAGATGAGTTTGAAAATACTATCGGAATAAGCCCATCCCTTTTTTTCATAACTGGCTGCATTATCTTCTCCCATTTTATTTTCAGCGACTAAAAATGTGGGTTCTTTATTGATGGTTAAGGTTTTGCCATATAGTCTTGAATTTTTTTGCTGCTCATTAAATTCAGCAACAACTTTAAAGCCTAAGTATTTATTTTTTTTACTAAAAACAACCACTGCGACCTCCTGTTTTGTGGGATGTTGCACATTGAGTAATAAATAATATTCTTCCTCTTTTTCAATTTTTAAAATAGGGTGTAAAATTGCTTTTTTATCCTTGCTGGCAATAATTTGCTCAACAATGGAGTCAGGTATAAATTGTACTAATGCTTTACGACCTATTTGTACAGTGTCAGTAAATTTAGTAAGGTTCGTATCCGTGATAGTGACTGGAAGGGTCGCAAGTTTAAATGCTTTATTAAAATCATTAATTTTTAGGGGGGTATTGCCTGTCAAATCGGTTTTTTTTTCACCGCAAGAAAACAACAATACCAGACAAAAAATAAAGGTCCCTTTACGCATTTAGTAAATTTTCACTAAAATAGGCTTTCATATGCAGTTCTACAAGGGATTTATGATTAAATTTAGGGTATCCTATGTCTAACAAATCACTTGATACTTTACATGAATCCGTCCCCGTTCAAAATAAACGCGGTTGGCGTAAATTTCTTGCCTTTATAGGCCCCGCTTATTTGGTGAGCGTGGGTTATATGGATCCAGGCAATTGGGCCACTGATTTACAAGGGGGCGCTGCTTTTGGATATCAACTTATTTGGATTTTGCTTTTAAGTAATATCATGGCGATTCTTTTACAAAGCTTAAGCGCAAGATTAGGTATTGTTCGCCGACTGGATTTGGCACAAGCGAATCGCGAAACTTATCCTCCAGCAGTTAACTTCAGTTTATACATTTTAGCAGAGTTAGCGATAGCAGCGACCGACTTAGCAGAAGTTTTAGGGATGGCCATTGGAATTAAGTTGCTGACAGGAATTCCTTTAATGTATGGCACTTGTATCACTGTTTTAGATACGTTTTTATTTTTGCTTTTACAACGCTATGGTATACGGAAAATGGAAGCCTTTATTATTTTATTAGTTGCGACCATCGGGTTTAGTTTTTTAGCACAATTATTTATAGCGAAACCAGATTTGTCTCAAGCAATTGTCGGGTTCATTCCAACAAAATTATCACCAACTGCTTTATACATTGCCGTTGGAATCATTGGGGCAACTGTGATGCCGCACAATTTATATTTGCATTCAGCTTTGGTGCAAACGCGAAAAATAGATAGAACTCCGAAGGGAATTCGAAAATCCATCTTATATAATTTTATTGATAGCGCAGTTGCTTTAAATTTGGCATTTTTTGTAAACGCTGCGATACTTATTTTAGCGGCATCCACATTCTTTTATACAGGGCACCAAGGGGTAGCGAAAATTGAAGAGGCACATTCCTTATTGGCGCCATTGCTTGGTTCAAAGTTGGCGCCCATCTTATTTGCAATTGCATTAATTGCGGCAGGTCAAAGCTCAACAGTTACGGGAACATTGGCTGGGCAAATAGTCATGGAAGGATATTTGAAGTTAAGATTGAACCCCTGGATCAGAAGATTGCTTACGCGTTTATTAGCCATCACACCTGCGGTATTGGTGATTGGAATTATGGGGGAGGACAGGGTAGATGCCTTGTTGGTATTTAGTCAAGTAATTTTGAGTTTGCAATTAGGATTTGCGGTCATACCCTTAATTCATTTTGTAAGCGATAAAAATAAAATGGGAGAATATGCCATTGGTATCAAAATTAAAATATTCGCATGGATCATTGCAGCGATTTTGGTTTATTTAAATAGTCATTTGGTGATTGATTTTGTGGGTGATTTTTTTCAAAATTCAAATTCATTGATTTTAAAAATTGGGCTAGTGTTATTGGTGGTGCTATTTTTAGCGCTACTCTTGTTCATTACATTTTATCCCTTAACCTTAAAGAATAAACCGCAATCTGAAACAGATTTTCATGGCATGCCCATTGAATTAGATTGGTCAGATGATTTACCGGTGCATCGTATTGCTATCGCTGTTGATTTCTCAGTAACGGATGCAAAGCTGATCAAAAAAGCGATACAACAAGCCCATCCAAGTGGATTTGAACATACGCCCCATCAGGATACCCAATTCATTTTTATACATGTGGTTGAAAGTGTTACTGCTAATTATTTACAGGATGCGAGTGATGATGCCGAAACCAGAAAAGACCAAGAAAGATTGGATACGTATGCAAATGCACTGATCAGTAAAGGCTATCAAGTAAAAACCTGTTTGGGGTATAAAAATAGGGTAAAGGAAATTGTGCGATTGGTGCATGAATGTGATGCACAATTACTAGTCATGGGCGGTCACAGGCACCAAGGTTGGAAGGACTATATTTTTGGAGAAACCATTGAGTCGGTAAGGCATAAAGTAAGTATTCCAGTTTTAATTGTAAATCATTAAACAGCCTACTAATATCCGTTTTTATGCACAGGATAGGGGGTATATTTCAGCCCGATTTAAGGGGATTAATGGCTAATTTTAAGTGTAGTTTTAGTACATTTGTGCATTAAATTTCAAACATTATGGGACAAAAAATTAAAGTAGCTAATCCAGTAGTAGAATTGGATGGAGATGAGATGACCAGAATTATATGGAAGTTCATAAAGGACAAATTAATTCTTCCTTATTTAGAGATTGATATTAAGTATTTTGATCTAGGAATGGAGTATCGAGATGAAACAAATGACCAAGTAACCATTGACGCTGCAAATGCGATCAAGCAATATGGCGTTGGTATTAAATGTGCGACTATTACGCCTGACGAACAAAGAGTGGAAGAATTCAAGTTAAAACAAATGTGGAAGAGCCCCAATGGGACTATCCGTAATATATTAGATGGTACCGTTTTTAGAGAGCCTATTGTTTGTAGCAATGTGCCTCGTTTGGTGCCTAACTGGACAGCACCTATTTGTATTGGTCGTCATGCATTTGGTGATCAATACCGTGCAACCGACTTTGTAACAAAAGGGAAAGGTAAATTAACTGTTAAGTTTGAAGGCGAAGACGGAACTATACAAGAATTTGAAGTATTCAACTTTAAAGGAGATGGCGTTGCGTTAACGATGTACAATACGGACGAAAGTATTTATGGTTTTGCACGTGCTTGTTTTAACCAAGCCTTGGTTAAAAAATGGCCTTTATATTTATCTACAAAAAATACCATCTTAAAAAAATATGATGGTCGTTTCAAAGATATTTTTGAAGAAGTGTACCAAGGAGAATTTAAAGCGAAGTATGATGCTGCAGGTATTACCTACGAACACCGTTTAATTGATGATATGGTGGCGAGTGCTTTAAAGTGGAATGGTAATTTTGTATGGGCTTGTAAAAACTATGATGGTGATGTACAATCTGATACCGTAGCACAAGGGTTTGGCTCATTAGGTTTAATGACTTCAACTTTAATTACACCTGATGGAAAAGTAATGGAAGCAGAAGCGGCACATGGCACTGTGACACGTCACTTCCGTGAGCACCAAAAAGGTAATAGAACTTCTACTAATCCTATTGCATCTATCTTTGCTTGGACGAGAGGGTTGGAGTTCAGAGGCCAATTAGATAACAACCAAGAATTAATTCGTTTTGCTAAAGCATTGGAAGATGTTTGTGTGGAAACAGTGGAGTCTGGTATCATGACCAAGGATTTAGCAGTATGTGTTCATGGTAACAAGGTTAAACATGGCGATCACTATGTTTATACAGAAGAGTTCTTGGACGCATTGGATGCGAATTTGAAAGCAAAGCTTGGGTAGTACTATTTGCTATTGAACAACAAAATGTTGCTTATAAAAAAAGCGATCCCGTTTATCGGGATCGCTTTTTTAGTGGAATAGGGTGAGTAATTATCCTTTGCCTTTTCCTTTAGTGTCTTTTTTCATTTCAGCACATTTGCCATCTTTCATACATTCTTTAGTGCATTTGTGTGCTTTAGGATCTTTGGTTTCTTTCTTTTTGCATTCAGTACATTTGGTTTTGTCTTTGCATTTTCCATCGCAATTTGCCATAACAGCAGTGGTAGAAAGTGAAAGTAAACCGGCTAATAAAAAAATGGCTATTTTTTTCATGGTTAATTTTTTATGGTAATAGAATTAATTTCTAACTGCAATTTAATATAATTAATTTAATTATATGGGTTAGTTAGGGTTGATAGATATCATATTTATGCGATAATTATTGAATTACTTCCAAAATTGGTTTTCCAATACTGCCACTAGGCATTTGGATACCTAGTAATGTGCTAATGGTAGGCGCGATATCAGTCATGTAGTTCACATTGTTTACTTGCCCCCTTTTGATTCCTTTGCCATAAAATAATAAAGGAATATGTGCGTCATAATTATAAAATACCCCATGACCTGTTCCTGTATTCCCCCCGCCAACCACACCCGATTTTGTAATAAAAATTAAATCGCCACTCCTTTGTGGATTAAATCCATTGACAATCCGCTCTCTGATACTTTGTGGTAAAGGTGCGTATGCAGCTTTACGCGATTCAACCACTTGAATAATATTACTTTTTTGTTCAAGATAATTGGTGATAAGACTAGTTAATTTATCTTGCGTAACTTGAAGGCTGTCCATCAAATGATGGTTAAAGTAAATATTGAATTCGGTGATCGCTGAAATTAATTTTGGATTCAGTCCTTTAGTACTTAGCATTTTTCCAATTTCATTTTTAATTCCATCATCTGTAATAGTACCAGCTGGTATTTTATGCTTTTGCGCATATCCTGGAATAGGGGCTACTGCATGGTCGGCAGTTAAAAAAACAGTATAGTTGTCTTTTCCAACTTGCTGATCAAGAATAGAAAAAAACTGTGCCAATAGTTCATCTAATTTTATATAACCATCCAATGTTTCCCATGAATAAGGACCAAAAGCATGTCCAATATAATCAGGAGAAGAAAAACTTACCGCCAATAAATCAGTAATATCATCTAATCCCATTTTTTCATTTATCAAGGTTTGGGTGGCAATATCTAAAACTAGATTGTTGCCATAGGGCGTGCTTGACACTTTTCCATAGTCTTTCCCAATATAGGAGTTTAAATTATAAGGAAAGCCATTGACCTCTTTGCCAAATGGTTTAGATTCATAGTCATTCTGGTCATTATCGCAATAGGCTTCATAAACGGATGCTGGCAGGCTTAAGCTCCAACCTAATTTATAAAAGCTATCTACCTTTTTTGCATTGTTATAGTTCGTTAACCAGGTTGGTAGTGATTTGCCATAATAAGTGGAGCTAATAAAATTACCTGATTTGCCATCATACCAAAAAGCACCATCTGCAGCATGTCCTGCAGGAATGATCGCGCCTCTATCCTTTAAGGAAACGCCATACACTTTGCTTTTAAAATTGGTGGCTAATTTTAGCTCATCTCCAATGGTCGTAGTCCAAACATTCAATGGACTCATTTTTCCTGCACTGTTATTTTCGATACCCACTGCTTGTACTGAATTGTCTTCAACACAATACACCATTCGCTGCTGAATATTATCATACCAACTATTGCCCGTGATGCCATGAATGGCAGGGGTACTACCTGTATACACTGCAGTATGTCCACAAGCGGTTACAGTAGGTAAATAGGAGATCAGATTATTATTACAACTTGCGCCTTGATTCATCATTTTTAAAAAGCCATTCTGTGTTTTAAAAAAGGATTTAAATTTATTGACATAGTCCCATCGCATTTGGTCAACGACGATGCCTACCACTAATTTTGGTTTTGTATCAGTTGCTTTGACTGGGTTGGATTTTTGAGCAAACGTTTGTGTTGTTATCAAGCCGATTATTAACAAAAGTGTAAATCGCATAAATTCTTGTTTAAATGATGCTGCAAATTACAGCTAATTATTAGTGTTTTAAACCTAAAATTTTATTAAATTTGCATAACTTAATCACACTTATTATGGCAGATATATTTGAAAGACTCATTAAAAACTATGGCCCTATTGGGCAGCATCGTGAAAGAGCACATGGTTACTTTGCTTTTCCAAAGTTAGAAGGGGAAATTGGTTCTAAAATGAAGTTTAGAGGTCAGGAAATGATTGTTTGGAGTTTGAATAATTATTTGGGCTTGGCCAATCATCCGGAAGTGCGAAAAGCAGATGCGGATGCAAGTGCTAAATATGGTTTGGCATTACCGATGGGTGCTAGAATGATGAGTGGAAATAGTGATTTGCATGAACAACTAGAAGCGGAGTTAGCTAGTTTCGAAAATAAGGAAGATGCTATTTTAATGAATTATGGCTATCAAGGAATCATGAGTGCCATTGATGCAATTTGTGGTCGTCATGATGTGGTTGTATATGATGCGGAGTGTCATGCATGTATTATTGATGGTTTAAGAATGTTACCGGGGCATCGTTTTGTTTTTAAGCACAATGATGTAGAAGATTGTGAAAAGCAATTACACCGCGCACAGGCCTTAATTGAAAAACAACAATCTGGTGGAATTTTAGTAATCACGGAAGGGGTATTTGGTATGGCCGGCGACCAAGGTAAGCTGAAGGAAATTGTGGATTTAAAGTCAAAAGTGCCATTCAGAATGTTGGTGGATGACGCACATGGATTTGGTACACTAGGTAAGACGGGTGCTGGTGCTGGTGAGGAGCAAGGATGTCAGGATGGAATTGATTTATATTTTTCCACCTTTGCGAAAAGTATGGCATCCATTGGTGCGTTTATGGCAGGCCCTAAAACAATTATAGATTATATCCGTTATAACATCCGTTCTCAAATATTTGCAAAAAGTTTACCTATGCCTTATGTGGTGGGTAACTTAAAACGTTTACAATTATTACAAACACAACCTCACTTAAAGGAAAATTTGTGGAAAAACGCCCTTGAATTACAAAAAGGTTTAAAGGAAAGAGGATTTGATATTGGTAAAACTGATTCTGTAGTAACACCGGTTTATATGAAAGGGGGTGTAGAAGAAGCAACCCTTATGGTGATGGACTTAAGAGAGAACTATAAAATTTTCTGTTCGATAGTTGTTTATCCTGTAATCCCTAAAGGACATATTATTTATAGGTTAATTCCAACAGCAGAGCATACCCAGGAGGAGATTGATTTAACCTTAAAAGCATTTAGTGAAACAAAAGCAAAGTTAGATGCGGGCGCTTATAAGTCAGCAGAGATTCCGGATATGGCGAATAAGTAGCAGTTCCAAAAAACTGAAATTAATTTTGAAAGAGCAGCATTCATTAGAGTAGGTCTAATTGATTCTGCTCTTTTTTTAGTACTTCAATACTTACATTCAATTCAAATCCTATGAGTAGAATAAGTGCGTTTAAGTACACTAAAGTCATAACCACTAATACGGTTCCAATGGAACCATAAATTTTACTATAGCTGCTAAAATTATTTACCCAATAAGAAAAGCCCAGGGTGGTAACCAACATCAAAAAGGTGGATAAAATTGCGCCTGGTGACCATAAAGACCATCTTTCTTTGATATGGGGGGCGTATTTATAAATAAAGGCATTTCCAAAAAACAAAAGTAGTATAATAATGCCCCATCTTATAAAGTTCCAATAAGGAATGATAGTTTTACGCTTGATATCAAAAACTTCTCTTAACAAAGTGGTTAATTGATCCTGACCAATCAAAACCAATAAACTCGCGAATACCAATAAAATTAAAATGAGTGTCAGGCGAATAGCGCGCCAACGTTGGTGTAAAAAAAATGGCTTGTGCTCCATATATGATTTATCAAAGCTGCGAATAATACCAGTCATGGCATTTGAAGCATAAAAAAGTAATAAAAGGAAACCGAATGAAAATATACCCACATGTTGGCTCAGTAAATCATTAATAATGTCTAGTATGAAACGATAGGTACTTGAGTTGGGGGATATGTCTTTGAAGATGGAAAGTATTTGCTTTTTTATTTTTAATGTTTTCGGAAAGTAGGGAATGATTGAAAATAAAAATAAAAAGGAAGCCGGAAGTGCCATGATTAAATTGAATGAAATAGCAGATGCACGATCATATAAACCAATGGTATTAAGTTGCGTGTATAAAAACTTAATTACTTGGTATAAGTTAACCCTTTCAAATCCTGGGATATAAACCAACTTCGCTTTTTGCTTTAAAAATTGAAGCAGCGGGTGAATGAGCTTATTTAATATGTCGAATAGTTTGTTCAAATTTTATTTTTAAATGATCGTACTCATTATTTTCATCCATTAATTTTTTTCTTCTTTTAGTTTCTTTTTTGCTTGGTATTCGTCTAGCTTTTTTTGGTATTCATTTGCATAACGATTGTGTTCTTCATATGTACTGCTAAAATGGTGATATCCACTAAAGTCGGCTTTCGCGACAAAGTAAAGGTAATCCGTTTTAGGGGCATTTAATACTAAGTCAATCGTATTAGGCGATGGTGTGCAAATTGGACCAGGTGGTAAACCTATATTTTGGTAGGTATTGTAAGGGGAAGGGTTGATTAAGTATTTTTCATAAATACGCGTAATGGTAAAATCTTGCATTGCATACTTAATGGTGGGGCAGGCTTGCAATGGCATACTTTTTTTAAGTCTATTTTGGTATACGCTTGCAATTAAAATTTTATCAGAATCATTATTCGTTTCTTCTTCCACAATAGAGGCAAGGGTGTATACTTGTTGTGGAGTTAATCCACGCTGAGCCGCTTTGTTGTTTCTATTTTTCGCATCCCAAAATTGGCTTTGCGCCTCCTTCATTTTTTTTAATAATTTGGACATGGACGTATTCCAGTAAAACTCGTAGGTGTTTGGAATAAATAAAGTAAATAATTGTGCGGTATCAATATTGAATGGCGCCAATGAGTCATTGCTATTTAAATATAAAGCCGCTTCATTACTATCGATGGCAAAAGTGGTGGAGATTAATTTTGCTAAATCCCCCTTGGTTCTTACTTTGTTTAATATAAATTTCACAATAGGTTGTTGGTTATTGCGAAGCATGCGTAAAATTGAAAATAAGTTCGCTTTTTTCTTAACAAGGAAGAACCCAGATTTAGTTTTAGTTTGAATATCAAATAGCGGGGCAAGTAGGGTGAAGCTTATTTTTTCTGGAATAATATGATGAGCGACTAAGCTATCACCCAAATCATCGATAGACATCCTGTTTTTGTCATACTGAAAACGAACCTGTGCTTCAGGGAATGAGGTAGATTTTATAAAAATAATATAGGCTTCATAGCTGATTAAAATGAGTAAAGCAAATAGGAACAATTTTTTCATTGGAATTTCCCTTAAATATTTTTATAAAATGTATTGGGTAAAGTTAAGTTTTGTAGACCATAAATAAAAAATCCCTCCCTTTGAAAGAGAAGGATTTAGGATAAATATATTATAAATGAAGGCTATTATAACTTTCGTATAGTAGCTCCAAATGGACTTTATTTTTTTGAATTTGCTGGCGGCGGCGGTGGCGGAGTAGCCATTGCTGGTGCCGCTTGTGGTGGTTGTGCAGGTGCAGTTAAAGGAGCAGTTGCTGAAGTGTTTACTTTTTGTAATAATCCTTTGTCTGAGTTAGTAGTACCTGATTTTAAGAACACCGTTGATGTCATTGCTAAAATGGCAATTAATGCAGCAAAAATCCAAGTTCCTTTTTCAAGTACATCAGTTGTTTGCTTAACACCCATAAAATTATTAGATATGCCACCCACATTTGCGTTCAATCCGCCTCCTTTAGGGTTTTGTATTAAAACCATAAATCCAAGGCCAAAACACGCTGCGATAATTAAAATCAGGAATAAAGTAATCATTTTCTTTTTTTTAGTTGTTCAATTCTGGACGCAAAATAAACGGATTTTTCAGGAAAAATAAAACTTAATTTCGAATATAGGGCAATTGCCTTCTTAGAATTGCCTTGTTTCTCCCATACTTCAGCCATGGCTTCCGTGACCACTTCCTCCATTATATTGGCTTTTTCAGCGATGGCAGTGATCTCTTTTTCCTGTGCTTCCGCTAATTCAGGGGTATTTGGCACCCCTTCTTTTTCTTTTAATACTTTTAACCAAGCCGTAAAACTGCGTAATTGTTGGGTAAATTTATCCTGAGGCAGGGTAGCAAGGTCAATTTCAATGCCTTGAGCCGCAAAATAGTCCTTTTGAAGCGGTGTAAGCTCCATTTCATAAGCTGCAGTGTCCAAAGTCACAGGTTCCTTAAATTGGGCTAATTGATCCGAAATTAGGGAACTTAACTTTTCCTCCATGGGGGCGGAAATGGTATCGGTATCCTCCAGTTGAAGCCATTGGTGAATTTGTATTGCAGCCGGGAAAAAAGAAGTCGTTTTTTGTAGTTGGGCTAAAAGCAATGGAGATTTATCCAAATCATATTTTTTTGCCAATAAAAATTGCAAGCTAGGGCTATAAGGGTGTTTCTCCACCCATTGTGCTAATTCTTTGGTTTCAATGGCTTCTAAATTCGAGTGGCCTGTCCATTGCAATAAAATATTATTAAGTAGGGTGGATGTCATAGATTACCAGTTTGAAAAAATTTGGTTAAATATATCATCCGTTATATTTCTTAATATATCACTCATTAATTGTCCTTCGGCCTGACTTAAGGTTAAGTTAGCAGAGAAGTCAAAATTACGTGTAACATCAAATTCTTGTTCTTTATTTTCTAGTGTCTTTTTCAAAATCACATGCACGGTAACAGTTAGTCGGTTGGTACTGGCTTGTTGTGCGCTCACACCCACCGTTTGTGAAGGATCATAATTAGTGATGGTCGCATATATTTGATAATGCGCATCATCACTATTGGTCCGCGTTAATTTAGTTTGACTAATTATTTTTTGCAGCAACTTGTCTGTAAGCTGTGGTGCTAATTGTGGGTTCACATACCTAGCCTTATTCTCAATAAAACCAATTTTAATGGTTTTAATATTGTCAGGAATCACGGCATCCTTAAAGCTGTATATTCCACAACCGCTTAAGCCCATACTTATGAATACAAGTAAAGCGAATGTATATTTAAGATAATTATTCTTCAATGTCGTATTCTTTAATTTTTCGATATAAAGTGCGTTCGCTAATCCCTAAGTCTGTTGAAGCATCCTTACGTCTGCCTCTGTGTTTTTTCAAGGCCTTTAAAATTAGTTCTTTTTCTTTATCCATGATGTTTAGTGACTCATCTACTTCATACATGCCTTGTTGTTCGTTATCAATAATTACGGGCTGCTGATTCGGATGGGCTATTTGATTAGAAGGATGATGAATGATTGGGCCGACAGCGGTTGGCACAGGAGATAAGTCGTCTTTTAATTCATTCAATATCGATTCTCTGTTAAAATGTACATTTTGACCACCTAAGGAGGGGTTTTGTAAAATTTCAACAAACATTTTTTTGAGTTCATTGACATCTTTCTTCATGTCAAAAAACAACTTGTATAATATTTCTCTTTCATTCGCAAATTCACCTACTGGGGCATTCCCAGTGACCATCGGCATCTTATTTACATGCGGTTGTGGTAAAAATTCGGCAAGCGTTATTGCATTGATGGTTTCACTTTTGCTTAACACGGAAATTTGTTCCGCTATATTTTTTAGTTCACGCACGTTGCCTGGCCATGAATATTGTGCAAGCAATTCCCTGGCTTCTGCGTCTAAAAAAATAGGTTTGGTTTTGTATTTATCAGAAAAGTCAACTACGAATTTTCTAAATAACAATGGAATATCATCTTTTCTATCTCTTAATGAAGGTACACGTATTGGTACTGTGTTTAAACGATAATATAGATCCTCTCTAAAACGACCTTTCTGTGTAAATTCCAGTAATTCTCTATTTGTAGCAGCAATCACCCGAACATCTGATTTTTGCACTTTGGAAGATCCTACACGAATAAACTCACCTGTTTCTAAAACGCGTAATAATCTTGCTTGCGTGCCTAGCGGTAATTCTCCGATTTCATCTAGAAAGATAGTACCACCACTTACGGTTTCAAAATAACCTTTACGACTATCCACCGCACCTGTGAAGGAACCTTTTTCGTGACCAAATAATTCAGAGTCTATCGTGCCTTCAGGAATCGCGCCGCAGTTCACAGCAATAAATGGATTGTGTTTTCGTGCAGATAAGCTGTGAATGATTTGTGAGAATACTTCCTTACCAACACCACTTTCACCCACAATTAATACAGTTAAATCGGTAGCAGCTACTTGCGCAGCCGTATTTAATGCATGGTTTAGAGTAGGGGTGTTTCCTATAATACTAAATCTATTTTTTAATGTCTGCAAATCCATACTAGTTCGTTTTTAATGTTCCCAATAAAGTGCCTTTTGTAAATCCTGTAATAAAAATTTCAACATAATCTCCTTTTTTTATTGGGTGGTTTAATTTAGGAAATACCACCACTTTGTTTTGACTTGTACGGCCCATCCATTCTGCGTCGCTTTTTTTACTATCTCCTTCAATGAGCACTTCAAAACTTTTGCCTACATCTCTCTTATTACTTTCATTGGAGAGCGTCCATTGAACATCTACAATTTCTTGTAATCTTCTTTTTTTAATTTCCTCTGGAATATCATCTTCGTATCTTTTTGCTGCAAGTGTACCTGGTCGCTCTGAATAAAAATACATGTAGCTATAATCATATTGTGCCGCTTGCATGATACTGATGGTATCTTGATGATCCTGTTCTGTTTCAGTACAAAAACCTGCAATAATATCGGAGGAAACAGTACAGGTTGGCATTATTTCTTTGATGCGTGCAACTTTGGATAGATACCACTCACGCGTATAGGTTCTGTTCATTAATTGTAATACGCGCGTACTTCCACTTTGTACAGGCAAATGTATGTATTTGCAAATGTTAGGATACTTTGCCATGGTAAACAACACTTCATCCGTAATATCTTTTGGATGGGAAGTACTAAATCGTACCCTTAAAGTGGGGCTAATTAAAGCAACACTTTCAAGCAACATGGCAAAAGTGGTACTTGAATTATTTTCAGGATTATTCCAATAATAGCTGTCTACATTTTGTCCTAATAGGGTAATTTCTTTATATCCTTTGTCAAATAAATCACGACATTCTGCAACAATTGAAAATGCGTCGCGACTTCTTTCACGACCTCTTGTAAATGGTACCACGCAAAAACTACACATATTATTACAGCCACGCATGATAGATACAAATCCACTAATGCCATTGCTATCTATACGAACAGGCGAGATGTCGGCATAGGTCTCGTCTCGGCTTAATAAAACATTGACTGCCTTTTGACCGGTGCCCGCATCATTAATTAAATCGGGAAGTGATCGGTAAGCGTCGGGTCCAACCACGAGATCTACCAATTTTTCTTCTTCTAATAATTTTGATTTTAATCTTTCTGCCATGCAGCCTAATACACCCACCAAAAGTCCAGGATTTTGTGTTTTTAGTTTTCTAAATTCAGTTAAACGTTTGCGTACAGTTTGTTCCGCTTTTTCGCGGATGGAGCAGGTGTTTAATAAAATCAAGTCGGCAACTTCAATATTTCTTGTACTCCCAAAACCATTTTTTGCTAATATAGATGCCACCACTTCGCTATCCGCAAAATTCATCGCGCATCCATAACTTTCTATATAGAAATGCTTGGTGAATTGATCCTGTTGCCTTGCATCAGAAAAAACCTCACCTTGCCTTAATTCATCATGTTCCTTGTTCAAAGTCTGCAATAATTCCATTCCACTATTTTGAAGGACAAATTTAGTAAAAATTTATAGTATATGCCAACTTGTCATATACTATTCCCTAATTATTTGATAATTAAACTATTAATGAGGGTATTTGAACATATTATTATTTCCGAATGAATACAAATTAAATTTACAGGGGGTTATAAATCAATCATTTACTATTGTATTGGTATATTTGATAAAAACCGGCAAATGCGTAAAGGGCTTTTATTTATTTTGTTCATTCACATAGCAACTGTAACTATTGCCCAAAATATTACCGTAACAAAATTACGTTCTGAAACAGCCCGAAGTGTTCGAAAAGATAATGACACTTCTCGATGGAATTGGAAGCAAGGGGGGTTATATAACTTTAATTTATCACAAAGTTCATTGAGTAATTGGGCTGCGGGCGGTGATAATTTTAATATGGCGATAGGATCCTATTTTAATTATTTTCTTTTGTTTAAGAAGCCGCATCAAAATTGGGACAATAATTTAGACGTCAATCTTGGTTTTATTCAATCTACCAGTTTGGGTGGGCGAAAAAATGACGATCGATTTGATTTATTAAGTAAGTACGGTTACCAAATTGATACTTCTGGTATGTGGTTTGTTTCTGGCCTATTTAATTTTAGATCTCAATTATTTCATGGTTATAGTTTTAGCGGGACAAATAAAACGTTAACCTCCTCTTTTTTATCACCAGCCTATATTATTTTATCGGCAGGTTTGGATTTTAAACCTTCCAACCGTTTTTCAATATTCTTTTCTCCTTTAACTTCAAGAACCACCTTAGTTTTAAATAATACCCTATCCAGCTTGGGTAAGTATGGGGTGCAGCCAGGATCGAAAATTTCAAAAGAGACGGGTACCTTTATTACAATTAACTATGCTGATAATATTGCGACCAATGTGATGTATCGTGGTAGGGCGGATTTGTTTTCAAATTATAATGAAAAGCCAGAAAATTTAAACTTATACATGACCAATTATTTTAGCTTTAAAATAAATAAATATTTTTCAGCTACTTACAATTTGGATTTGATCTATGATGATAAAATAAAAATATTTGGTCCAACGAAATCATCACCGGGATTACAGCTTAAAAGCATCATTGGGATTGGGTACCAAAAAACCTTACAAGTAAAAAAGACGTTGATTAAAACAAAACTATAAAGTAACGGCTTTAAGTGTATGCTTTATTTTATTTGCTTTATGTGTTAAATCCTGATAGTCACTACTGATAATGGTTACATGACCCATTTTACGACCAGGCTTGGTTTGTTTTTTACCATATAAGTGTACAAAAACATTGTCCATTTTAAGTACCTCATCTAAGCCTTCGTAAACTACATCGCCCGTACAACCTTCAGCACCAATAATATTCACAATTGCAGATGGTAAAATTTCATCTGGATTACCCAATGGATAATTTAACAAAATGCGCCATAGCATATCATATTGGCTACTATAGTTTGCTTCAATGGTATGATGTCCACTATTATGCACCCGAGGAGCAGTTTCATTCACGAGTACATCCCCCGATTTATCAATAAATAATTCAATCGCAAAAAGACCAGGACTATTTAATCCGCTCATTACTTTTCGCGCAATGGCTTGGGCTTTCCATAATTGCTTTTCTTCTAATTTTGCGGGGCTTAATTGATAGTCGAGTAAATTATAGACTGGATCAAAAATCATTTCAGCAGGCGGGTAGATAATTGTTTTTCCTTCCTCATTCATTCCAACAATCAGCGCAATTTCTTTGGCAATCGCTACCTTCTTTTCAAGCACTGCAGGGGCATTAAAACCTAATTCAATATCCTTTTCACTATCAATTACCTGAACACCTTTGCCATCATAACCACCTTCTCCCAATTTGTGTACAGCTGGTAAAAAAGTTATATGTTGTAATAAGTCTGATTGGTGTTGTGTTATATGAAATTCAGAAGTTGGGATTTCATTATTTTGATAAAATTGTTTTTGAAGAATTTTATTTTTTATGATGCGAATGGCGGCTGGGGTAGGATACACTTTAACACCTTCTTGTTCCAGTTTCTCCAAAGCTTCCACATTCACTGCTTCAATTTCAATGGTGAGTGCGTCTAATTGTTTTCCAAAGTTATACACGGAATCAAAATCCTGAATATTACCCAAGGTAAAATGGTGACATAAATGCGCTGCAGGACAGTGTGCGTCGTTTTCTAAAACATAAGTAGTCACATCATAGTTTGCAGCAGCTTGTAATAACATGCGCCCCAATTGTCCACCACCTAGAATTCCTACTTTCATTTATTTTTACCTTTTTACAAAGATAAGGGGTCTTGCGTAAGTTTTCATTTTGCAAGGCGCTCAAAAGCAGTTAAATTTGTAATTATTAATAGCAAAGTATCATGCCTACTCCGATTATTACCGTTAAAAATTTGGTTAAGAAATATGGCAATTTTACAGCTGTCAATGGCATTAGTTTTGAAGTGAATCCTGGTGAAATTTTCGGATTATTAGGACCCAATGGCGCAGGTAAATCCACGACCTTAGAAATTATTGAAACATTGAGAGAAAAAACAAGTGGAGAAATATGGGTGAACGGATTAAGTATTGATGATGCGCCAGAAGCAATCAAAAAAATTATTGGGGTGCAATTGCAAACAGCTGGCTTTTATCCCAGCTTGACTTTAACAGAACTCATTGAATTATTTGTTGGATTGTATCAAACAGAAATTGATCCTTTATCCTTACTAAATAAAGTAAATTTGTCCGATAAGGCGAATGCGAAATTTAAACAATTAAGTGGGGGACAAAAACAAAGATTTTCTATTGCAACCACGTTAATCAATAAGCCTACTATTGTTTTTTTAGATGAACCCACTACTGGGCTTGATCCTCAAGCACGCCGTAATTTATGGGATTTAATTAAGGAGATCAGGGATAATGGGACTACCGTGATCATTACCACACATTATATGGATGAGGCAGAAGTTTTGTGTGATCGTGTGGCCATTATAGATAGTGGTGAAATAATTGCAATTGATACACCCAATGCACTCATTGACCAATTGGTGGCAACAGGTTTTGAAAAAGTGAAGGAAGTGAAAAAAGCAAATTTGGAGGATGTATTTATACATCGTACAGGTAAAGCGTGGAGAGAAGATTGAATAAAAGACAACAAAATATTTTTTTAATAAATTAATTATTATGACAGCAGATCCACGTTATCCCATTGGCAAATATGAGCCCATGCCATTTTCTGAAGCAACAAAAAAGCAATGGATCAATGAAATTAGGGTCACTCCAGCTGATATTGAATTTACAATACAGCATTTAGATAAAGCACAATTAGATACACCATATAGAGAAGGTGGTTGGACCGTACAACAGTTGATTGGGCATATTGCGGATAGTCACATGAATGCTTTTATTCGATTTAAATTGGCACTCACAGAAGATACACCTTCAATAAAACCGTATCAACAGGATGCCTGGGTAAATACGGCAGATGTATTAAATACACCTGTGAATTATTCAACCACCATTTTGCATGCACTTCATCATCGTTGGGTTAATTTACTAGAATCAATGACTGATGAACAATGGCAATGTAAATTATACCACCCTGAACGTAAAGCAGATGTAAGTTTGTGGGATATGCTTTGTATTTATTCTTGGCATGGAAAGCATCATATTGCCCATATCAAAAATTTATGCGAACAAAAAGGTTGGTAAATGAATACTACATTAATTCATTCTGTTTAGTTGACTTCGGTCCACTTCGGCAACTAAAAATACACTTCCAATCACTAATATTAAATCATTGGCGGTTGCATTTTTATTTGCAGCTTGTAAAGCAATATTGACATTTTCAAATTGGCTACCGTTTAAATCAAACGTATTTCCTTTACTGGCTAATTCACTAACGGGTAATGCTCTTGGTATGTGAGATTGTGTAAAATAGTATTTCGCTTTTTTGGGTAGTAAATTTAAAACGGCATTCACATCCTTGTCTTTGACCATCCCTGTTACGATATGTAATTGTGCATAGTGGAGGCTTTCTAATTGTTCTAATAATGCTTTTATACCGTGTTCATTATGCGCAACATCTAAAATGATTCTTGGGTTTGTTTGTATACATTCCCATCTGCCCATTAATCCTGTATTTTTACCCACATGAAGTAACCCCTTCAAAATTTTGCTTGCACTTAGTTGCCAACCCATCGTGGCTAGTATTTGCATTGCAACTAATACACCTTTCAAGTTTTTATATTGGTATTTGCCAGGCAAATCACATTCCACTGTAAATGATTTTGGGAATAAGGGTGCGTCTAATAAATGAATCAGTGGTTGATTAAATTCAAATAAGGAAGTTTGCCAATTATTTTGGAAAGATTTAAATTGAATAAAATCCTCTGCATAATAGATGGGGGCAAGTAAGCTAGTTGCTTTTTGTTCAAATATATTTTTTGTTTCAGGAAGCACTTCGCTAATCACTACTGGGGTAGCTGCTTTAATAATTCCTGCTTTTTCAGATGCGATCTCGGTTAATGTATTTCCAAGAAGGGCCATATGATCCATGCCTATATTGGTGATAATACTTAATATCGGGTTAATGATATTAGTGCTGTCTAATCTGCCGCCTAATCCTGTTTCAATGATGGCGATATCCACATTTTCATCAGCGAAATATTCAAAAGCCATTCCAACGGTAATTTCGAAAAAGCTTGGTTCCACTTTTTCGATAAATGGTTTCATTTTATTGGTAAAGGAGGTTACAAATGTTTCCGAGCACATGATTCCATTTACCTTGATGCGCTCTCTAAAATCATATAAGTGTGGGGAAGTGTATAATCCGGTTTTGAATCCTGCTTCTTGTAATATAGATGCCAACATATGACTTGTTGAACCTTTACCATTAGTGCCTGCAACATGAATTGTTTTGAATTTATTTTGAGGATTACCCAAAAAATCGCAAATAGCAATGGTATTGTGTAAGTCGGCCTTGATCGCAGCCGGGCCAATGCGACTAAATAAGGGTAGGCGATTATATAAGTAATCAATAGTGTCTTGATAGGACATTTTAGTTGTTGAAAATTTTATTGGTTTTCAAACTTGAATTTAACAGTCACATTGGAACTGTGGTCGGAAGTATTAAAGCTAATTTTAGTCAGGTATTGAACAATTGCTTTTTTATATTTACTATCGTTGGAAGAAGAACCTTTTACAATTTGTACAAAGCGACCTGTGCCTGATGGGTTTACTTCAATTTCAGCATAAATATTGGCAGGTTCCACATCCCCATTAAACAAGTAGGCTTTGGTAATACGTCTGTCACCTTTGGTTACAAATGGACCGCCCTCACCAGAATAACTTTTCCCATCTATACTTCCATTTGCAACACCTTGATCACCTTTGCCTCCGGCGATACCTTGGTCTTTCACTTCATTATAACTGTCTTGATTATTTCCGCCCTTTCCATTGCCACCTGCGTATTTACCCATCAATGCCTTTGGTTTTGGCGAAGGAGGAACAGGCGTTGATTTTAATTTATTTTTGGTATTGGATGATTTTATCGCTTCATCATTTTCATCGGTAACGCTATTATCAATTTTAATGGCTTTTGTATTCGCACTTGCTTTTACCATTTTTGAATTTCCTATTTCTGGCGCTGGGGCATCTTTACTTTTTGGTGCAATATCGCCTGCACCTGTTTCACTATTGCCTAAATTCACTTCCATGTAACTAGGCTCAGGCGGAAGGATAGTTGGTGCAGCCTGGTTCCAATTAAATATAAAAAACAACAAGGCGAGTAGCACGCAAATAAGCGTGGTATAAATACCTGCTTTAATATTTTTTTGTTGTTCAAAATTTAATTCCATAGCTTAAAATTAATGGAAAAATACATCATAACCCAATCTGCAAAGGGTAGCGATAATAACAATTAAAAAAACAGTACGAATAAACTGATTTCCTTTTTGAATGGCCATCTTGGATCCGAGTATACCTCCAACCGCATTACAAATGGCCATGGGGATCGCGATTGACCACATAATACTTCCTTTAATGATAAATAACACAATGGATCCAAGGTTCGTAGCCAAATTCACTACTTTGGCATGTGCATTGGCTTGCAAAAAATCAACCCCCAAAAAGCTAATAAAAGCAAGTACTAATAAGCTTCCAGCACCTGGACCTATAAAACCGTCATAAAAACCTAGTGCCAAACATAATAATGCGCCTTTGCTTGTTGAAAACACCAAAGCATTATTGGTATTGGATTGTCCTAAGCTTTTTTTTGTGAAAGTATAAATGGCAATGATCACCAATACGAAAAATAGTATGGGTTTCATGTAATGATTGCTCACAATGGTTAAGCAATAGGATCCTATAAATGAAGCAGCAAAAGCAATGCTGGTGAAAAGAAGCATTCTTTTTAAGGGAATTTTAACTTTTTGCAAGTATTCTCTGGCAGCAAAAAAAGTGCCGGTGAAGGAAGGAATTTTCAGTGAACCAATAACGCGCGCCACGGATTCATTGGGCATTAAAATTAATCCTGCGGGCGTTTGAATTAATCCACCACCGCCAACAATCGCATCTACAAATCCGGCAACAAATGCGATAACGCATAATAATATCATTGTATTATCCATGCACTTTTTTTGAAGGCCAAGTATTAATTACTATACCTGATAATATAATTAATCCACTGATGGCTTGAAATAAGCTAAATGTTTCATTCAGCACAAACACCGCTTCAATGGAGCTCAATAATGGAATCAGGGTGCCAAATAATGCAGTTTTACCTACGCCTAACTTACTGATGGCGCTATTCCATAAAAAGTAAGCAATGGTTGAATTGCCAATACCTATATATAAAATAATCAAAACAAATTGACCTGAAAATTGAATAGGTTGTACATAGGTCATCTCATATAATGAAAATGGTAGCAGGATGGTAGCGCCAATGGCAAATATGCAAAGCAAAAAGCTATTCGATGAAATTCCTACTGGCATTTTTTTTACATACACATTGTAAGTCCCAAAACAACAACCTGCAGCCACCATCCACAAATCACCTGTTGCAAATTTAAATTGCATGATATTATTGATATCGCCTTTGGAAACCAAAAGCAGAATCCCTATAATTCCTAAAATAATTCCTGATATATTTTTCCAATGTAGTTTTTCATGCACCACAATTGCTGCGAGCACCGTTGCAACAATGGGGTGGATGATGGATCCAATAAGTGCCATATTAATGGCCGTAGTATAATGTCCAGCGGTATATATTAAGCTATTATAAATTGCAATACCCACCAACCCCATTAAAAAAAAGTAGGTTTTGTTTTGTTTGAATATTGGTAATTCGTTTTTGAAATTTTTATAGGCAAAGGGAAACATGCTAATGGTGGCTACCGTCCATCTTAAAAAAGTTAAGCTAAACGGACCTGCTAAATGTATCGCATATCTTGAAACAATAAAATTACCGGACCAGATAAAGCTTGCAGTAATGGCAAGTAGGGCACCTAGTTGGTATTGTTTGTTAAATTGTTTTTTCAATTCTACTTGTTTAGTGATGTGCGAAGTTTTCGCTAAAGTCACCTTTGATTCTTTCAATTGGAGGATTGTAATAACCAAATTTTAAATTTGGAAATTCTTCTTGAATTAATTCCATCATTTGTTTGATGCCCATAATTTCTCCCATTTCTGTAAATCCTATTTTTCCTAAATACCAATCTGGGTCAATATTAAAATTACGCCATTGAATCATTTTCAAATCAGTATCAATGATGAGTTGTCTTAAAGCTTCATACTCTGCAACACTATCCGTCATGCCAGGGAAAACAAAATAATTAATGCTGGTCCATTTACCTGCTGCCGACATCACACGAATACTTTCTTTAATATCTGCAAATGTGTAATTATTTGGACGATAGTAGGCATTGTACACTTCCTCGCGCGCCGAATTCAAACTTACGCGTAAGCTATCTAGTCCAACAGCGGCAAGTGCTGCAACAGCTTTTGGATCGGATCCATTACTATTAATATTGATACTTCCTTTATCCGTATGTTTTCTTATTTCAATAATGGATTCCTTAATGGTTTCCCACATTAATAAAGGTTCCCCTTCGCAACCCTGACCAAAGCTTATAATGGGGAAAGGCGCACTCATTAAATGCGGTACCGTATATTCAACGACTTCAGCAGCGGTTGGCTTAAAGGTTAATCGGTCTTGGGTGGAAACAATGGTTTCATCCAAAGGTTGGAAGGAAATACATCCAATACAATTGGCATTACATGCAGGTGAAATAGGTATGGGACATTCCCAACGGCCCATCGCTAAATTACGTGCTGCAGGGCAGGTATAGGTTTGACAACAGTTTTCCATTAAGTGTTTCACCAATCGGTTTTGACTATATAAGGAGAGTAATTGTTGCGTTCCAGTTTCAATGGTTTCTTGATCATATCCTTCACAATCCTGTCTAATATCTTTTTCAATTCGCACTGCAGGCACATAGTTTTTTCCATCCAACCAACCAACAGCAGTGTAACAAAATAAAGGTAATGTTGGCGCATCATCTTCCAAAGTTTCATAAGCAGCAACGTATAAACCAGTGTGTGCGGGAGGAATAAATGCTGCCACTGCCCATCCAAGTTCGCAAAGTCGCATTTCGCCTGTTTCCACATCAATGCCAATGCCACGACGGCCTGGTAATTCGTATAAGTTTCCGCCATTGGGTAATTCAATCCAATCTTCTACTGGAATAGGATAGGCATCCCATCCAGCCCTGCCTGCTACATACAAACTTGTATCTTCAAAAATTTGCCCTTCGCCATCAGAGTATAATAAAAAGGGAGATGCGTTTATTGACATGCGACAAAGGTATTAATAAGCGATTAGATAGGAAGCTTTTGTGCGAATAATATTCGCCATGAAATAGCAACTTGCAATAGCCTATTGGTTATTTGCCTGAATTTGTTCCTTGCAAAAGCTGTTAAATTCTACGGTGATTGCTTCAGAAACAGGCTCATTAATTTGCTTTTGAATCAAGGAGTTATTCTTAAAGTCAATGGTGATATAATCATCCTTGATCATTAAATTTTGAATGGCGCCCCATGGAATATGCTTTTTGGGAAAGGTATTGATCACAATTCCGGCAGGGTCTACCGCTATTTCATAGGGAAATTTTACTTGGCGCTCAAAAAGGGCTGCGATTAAGAATATTCCTGCAATTATTAAGCCATTGGGCTGTAAAAACCAACCCCAGGATGCAAATAGCAATCCCAATCGGTAGTAGGGCATAGTTCCTCTTTTACGCTGAAAAAGGCAAAAAATCCACCAACTAATGCTGGAAGTCATGATGGCGAAAATCAATGCAGGCTTGGGAAATAAGCCTAAATAGATGGAATAGGAGAAGGAAATCACCGAAATGAAAAGCATAAATTGGCTAATACGATCCACATTTTTAAAATCGGGGCTTTTACAAACAATGATATAGTCAAATACGCGCATAATGGGTGGTTTCGAGATGTGTAAAATTTGGTGCAATTTAACGCAGTTTGGTTAACTTTGCAATATGAAGAAAATGCATGTTGTTTTATTGGTCCTAATTGCTATTTCAATCGTCGTGTTAATTAGCTATACGGGGGATTTAAGTAGTTATGAGACTGTCGCATCGGCGAAGCAAAAGGAAGGCAAGTTCGTTAATCTTATTGTAAAGATGGACAAGTCAATCGCCGTAGATTATGATCCAGTAAAAGATCCTAATCTATTAAAATTTCATGTACAGGATAGCTTAGGTGGAAAGATTGCGGTGGTATACCATAATACCATGCCTACAGATATGGAAAAGTCGGAACGTTTGGTTTTAAAAGGAAAAGTACAGGGGGATGTTTTTGAATGTTCTTCCATTGTAATGAAATGCCCTTCCAAATACAAGGACAACCCAAATGCAATGAAGGACCAACCTGTCACTATTAGTAATTAATCATTTTATATATTTTAATGAATACCACCACATTTATAGGGGAGCATTTACTTCCTGGCCAAATCGGATATTTCTTAGCCATACTTTCATTAGTTGCTGCATTACTAGCTACTTTTTCTTTTGCAAAAGCTTTTTATTCGCAGACGATTGAATCTGAAATTCAGTGGAATAAATTAGCAAAAACAGCATTTGTCATTGAAGCGGTTTCTATAGTATCCTGTTTTCTTGTTTTATTTTATCTTATTTACAATCATCTTTTTGAATATAAATATGCCTACTCGCATAGTGATATAAGTTTACCATTTCAATATTTATTAAGTTGTTTTTGGGAAGGGCAGGAAGGAAGTTTTTTATTATGGAGTTTCTGGCATTCGGTACTGGGTTTAATTTTAATGACCAAGGCAAAAAAATGGGGTAAGAATATTAATGGCGTGATGATGGTACTCAATTTTGTGCAGGTATGTTTGGCTACCATGATTGTAGGCTTATACATTTTTGATTTCAAATTAGGCAGCAGTCCATTTATATTATTAAGACATGAAATGACTTGGCCTATTTTATCACGTCCTGATTACTTACAATTTGTAAAAGATGGCACTGGATTAAATACCACTTTACAAAATTATTGGATGGTGATACATCCACCCGTATTATTTTTAGGATTCGCATCCACCACAATACCATTTGCATTTGCAGTTGCTGGCTTACTGAAAAAAGAAAATAATTGGATGGATTCTGCTTTGCCTTGGGCCACTTTTTCGGCGGGGATACTTGGATTAGGAATCATGATGGGTGCTGCTTGGGCATATGAGAGTTTAAACTTTGGCGGTTATTGGGCTTGGGATCCAGTGGAAAATGCTTCCTTGGTTCCTTGGCTGGTTTTAGTTGCGGGTATTCATACCTGTTTAATTTATCGAAAAAAAGGAACGAGTTTAAAAGCAACCTATTTGTTTTTAGGATTAAGTTTTTTATTGGTTTTATATTCCACATTTTTAACACGCAGTGGAATTTTAGGAGATACTTCAGTGCATGCATTTACTGATTTGGGCATGAATGCACAATTACTTGGCTATTTATTAATATTTGTCATTCCTTATTTTGGGTTGTTTTTTTATAGATATAAACATTTAAAGGAGCCACAAGAGGAAGATGAAATAAGCAGTCGTGAGTTTTGGATGTTGGTCGGCTCCTTGGTTTTATTTTTATCTGCTGTAGTGATTATTGCTATTACTTCCATTCCTGTATTTAATAAAATATTTGCTACTAAAATTGCGCCACCGGAGGATCCAGCTTTCGCACATAATCAAGTGCAAATTTTTGTTGCGATTATCATCGGAATTTTAACTGCTATTGGGCAATTTTTAAAATTCAAAGCCACGAGTGCGGAAAATTTTATCAAAAATATTAAATGGCCATTAATTGTAACAGCAATATTAAGTGCAATTATTTTTTATTTTATAGGCATCGCTTATGAAGAAAAAGGGATTGGTTATTTAGGTGCTTTATATGTGGGTGTGGTGGCTGCCACATTTGGAATAGTCGCAAATGCTTTTTATTGGTTTAATATTTTGAAAGGCAAATTAAAATCTGCTGCTGCTAGTGTGGGTCATATTGGATTTACCATGGTCTTATTGGGTATACTAATTTCTTCTTCCAATAAAACAGTATTAAGTTGGAATACCACAGGGATATCTCCTTTAAAAGAAGATAATGCGAAAAACAATCCAACGGGGAATCCTAGAGAAAATATTACTTTATTTGAAGGGGTGGAAACGGATATGGGCAAGTATATGGTTACTTATCAAAGAGACACTTTGGATGGCTTAGACAAACGTTTTTTCGAATTAAACTTTAAAGAGAAAAAATCGGATCATAGTTTCTTATTGTATCCCGATGTATTGAAAAACAATAAGATGGAAGGGTTTTCGGCAAACCCATCTTCTAAACACTATTGGAATAAAGACATTTTTGTTTATGTGACTTCTTTTCAAGATCACAGTGAGGAGGATACCACAAGGTTTAAGCCACATCAAATTGCGATTGGTGATTCCATTTTTTATAGCAATGGAACTATTAAGCTGGATAATGTTTTAATTAATCCAAATCCCAAAGCGGCCGAGGGTACTAATGAGTTAGTGTTACAAATGACGGTCACCTCAAAAGAGGGGCTGAAGTTTGAAGCGAAGCCTGGAATCCTATTAGAAGGGATGACATTGAATCAAGAATTGGATACCGTGAAGGCGCAAAACTTAGTATTGAGTTTTAACAAAGTGGTCGACCAAAAGAAAGGTGTATTGGAAATTGGGGTAAAAGAATCTGCGGCTCTAACTAATTTAATTACCCTAAAAGTATATGAGTTTCCTTTTATAAATATTTTATGGCTGGGGATTATAGTCATGACCATTGGCTTTATGATGTCAGCATATGCACGATTGAAAAAGTTAAAATCTAAATAAAAAGGTTACCTCTTTGGGAAAAGGGTATTAATTAAAAGAATGAAGCAAATCCATAAATATATTGTTGTACTCATCTTCCTGGGAGTAGCTCCTGTGGTGAGTTATACACAACAATTTATGGATACATTGCGTGTGGAGGCTTATATCACACCTGAAGGGGATACCATTCCGCAATCTTGGCTACCTACAGTTGAAGTTTCAGCAAAGCAAACCAATTATTGGAGAAAGTATTGGAAAGATTGGACAAGACTTCGCAATGCTGTTTATGTTACTTATCCCTATGCAAAATCGGCAAGTAAAGTGATTAGTGAGGTGAATGCGCAATTGGTAAATGTTAAAGATGAGAACAAGCGAAAGCAAATTATCAAATCAAGGGAAAAGGAATTAAAAAAAGAATTTGCGGACAAAATAACCAACCTTTCAGTGTATCAGGGTAAGGTATTAATGAAGCTCATTAATCGCGAAACGGGGAACAATTGTTATAATTTAATTAAAGAATTTAAAGGGGGTTTAAGTGCGGGTGTTTGGCAGGCAGTCGCTTTTGTATTTGGAAGTAGTTTGAAACAGCAATATGACCCTAGTGGGGATGATCAAGAACTTGAAAAAATTGTGAAAGAAGTTCAAAAGCTCTATGGCTATAGGGGGTAGTTAGTTTTGTAATTAAGGTAGGTATTTGACGCCTATTTTGTACCTTTGCCCGAATTGATTGTGACTCATGAGCGAAGAAAAAAGTTTAAATTTTATTGAAGAAATCATCACGAATGATTTAGCGGAAGGAAAATGCAAGTCCATTTTGACTAGATTTCCTCCTGAACCCAATGGTTATTTACATATTGGACATGCTAAAAGTATATGCTTGAACTTTGGATTAGCGACTCGTTTTGGCGGCGCTACAAATTTGCGTTTTGATGATACCAATCCGGCAACCGAGGAAACGGAATATGTGGATAGTATAAAAGCGGATGTACAATGGTTGGGTTTTAATTGGGTGAAGGAATGTTATGCTTCAGATTATTTTGACCAATTATATAAGTACGCTATTCAGTTAATTGAAAAAGGATTGGCCTATGTGGATGATAGCAGTCCAGCCGAGATTGCCCTACAAAAAGGAACACCCACCATGGCTGGTACTGGGAATGACTTCAGAAACCGAAGCATTGCCGAAAATTTAGCATTATTTACTGAAATGAAGGATGGCAAGTATGCGGATGGGGCTAAAGTTTTGCGTGCAAAAATTGATTTAGCAAGTCCGAATATGCATATGCGTGATCCTTTGTTGTACAGAATTAAAAGGGCAACGCATCATCGCACTGGAGACACTTGGTGTATTTATCCAATGTATGATTTTGCCCATGGACAAAGTGATGCTATTGAAAATATAACACACTCTATTTGTACTTTGGAATTTATACCGCATCGTCCTTTGTATGAATGGGGTATCGAGCAATTAGGTATTTTTCCTTCCAAGCAATATGAGTTTGCGCGACTAAATATGACTTACACAATAATGAGTAAGCGTAAATTATTACAATTAGTTGCTGAAGGGCATGTGACAAGTTGGGATGATCCAAGAATGCCTACGATCAGTGGAATGCGTCGCAGAGGATATACGCCTGAAAGTATTCGTGATTTTTGTGAGCGTATTGGTATTGCAAAACGTGAAAATATTATTGACTTCAGTTTATTAGAATTTTGCGTTAGAGAGCATTTGAATAAAATTGCACAACGCAGAATGGTGGTAACAGATCCTGTGAAATTAATCATCACCAATTATGCGCAAACGGAGGAGATGTTAAGTTCTGAAAATAATCCAGAGGATACAGAAGGCGGGGTAAGACAAGTGCCGTTTAGTAATGAGTTGTGGATTGAGCGAGATGATTTCATGGAAGAACCGACAAAAAAATATTTTAGATTGGGTCCTGATTTGATGGTGCGTTTAAAAAGTGCCTATATTATCAAATGTGATCGTTTTGAAAAAGATGCAGCCGGCAAAGTGCAAACTATTTATGCAAGCTACTTTGATAACAGTAAAAGTGGCGCTGATACATCAGGGCTTCATGTAAAAGGCACTTTACATTGGGTGAGTGCTAAGCATGCGGTGCCAGTGGTCTTAAATGAATATGATCGCTTATTCAATGTGGAAGATGTAGCCAATGCGGAAGGAGATTTCAAGGAGTATATTAATCCTAATTCATTAAATACAACAACAATTGCATGGGGTGAGCCTGCATTGTTAAACGATGCGCCTGAAATGCGCTTCCAATTTTTAAGAAAAGGATATTTTTATCAGGACACAACAAGTACAAAGGATAAATTGGTATTTAATCGTACGGTAACATTGAAAGATGCTTGGGCGAAAGAGCAAAAAAAATAATTAAGCATGTTAACCCTGGAAAACTTTAAGGAACAATGGGAAAGAAAGTTTCCAGACATTAGTTTAAAGCACACTCATTTCCTATTGGCAGTGAGTGGTGGGTTAGATAGTGTAGGATTAACCTATTTGATGCATTTGCTTGGCGCAAAATGTACCATTGCACATGTTAATTTTCAATTAAGAGGGGAGGAAAGTAAGCGCGATGAGCAGTTCGTCACTGACTTTGCGAACCGATTGCAAATACCATTTAAAGTAAATCGATTTGAAACTGCGGCATATGCAGAAACCTATAAGATGGGTATTCAGCAAGCGGCTAGAGAAATTAGGTATGCTTGGTTTGACCAATTGATGAAGGAAATCAAAACCAGTGTAGGGGACAATAATGATAAAGTCGTTTTATTGACAGCGCATCATGCTGATGATCAGGTGGAAACTGTTCTCATGCAATTATTCCGTGGTACTGGATTACACGGACTCACGGGTATTCCTGATTTTCGTAATGATAGTATTCATGTTTGCAGACCATTATTGGGATATACCAAAAATCAAATAAGGAATTTTGCTAAAGAGTATTCATTGACTTTTGTGGAAGATAGTTCCAATGAAAAAAATGACTATACAAGAAATTTAATCCGAAATAAGTTGCTGCCTGCCATACAAGAAGTGTATGCGCAAGCAACAGAAAATGTGTTGGATACAGTGGCAAGATTAAAAGAAGCGGAAGTAATTGTCAATAATACGATTGCTGCCTTTTGGAAAAAAGGGAAAAAAACACGGCATGGCATTGAAACAATTTCAATTCAGCATTGGAAAAAAGTTAAAGATAATCATACTTATACTTGGGGGTTTATTCAATCCTACGGTTTTAAGCCACAACAAATTGTGGAAGTACATAAGCTATTGGATGCAAGTAATGGCGCTTATATAGCCACACCCACACATCGTTTTATAAAATTCAATGATACGATTCAGGTAGTGCCTAATCATTCTAATACCGAGCATATGATGGTATATGTAGGCGAAGGTGATTTACAAACTAATAATGGATTGTTGCATTTTGAAACGGTGGATGTTGCCCATATGGGCGAGATGAACAAAGAAGCGCATTTTGCTTATTTAGATGCCGATAAAATTGAATGGCCACTTTTATATCGCACTTGGCAATCCACGGATTACTTTTATCCATTAGGGCTTCGCAAAAAAAAGAAACTAAATCATTTTTTAGGTAGCCTAAAACTAAGTCCAGCTATAAAGCAACGCATAGGTGTATTAACCATGGGAGACAAACTTTTGTGGGTGGTAGGTAAACGAATTGATGACCGTTATAAAATGACGCCACAAACTAAATCTGTAATGATCATTACCTTGCTAGATAGATTCTGATTTGTTCCATAAATGCAGCAAGTACATTATAGTTTCCCATAAAATAACTGGTGATGATTAAAAATACCACACCATAAATAGATCCCCATAAATGGGCGCTATGATTTATGCCGCTTTGCCCATTTTTAGAAAGGTAAGCAGTGATACCAAGGTAAATAGGCCCAAAAATAAATCCAGGAATAATCGGGGGAATGATGAAAAAGCCGATTTGTAAAGTTGGCTGTAAAAAAATGCCTGCGAATACGATGGCAGATACGGCGCCGGAGGCGCCTAAACTATTGTAATTATATTGCTTGAAATGATTCAAGTAGGTGGGAATCAAACAAATAATTAAGGAGCTAACATAAAGTAGAATATATAAAGTGCTACCTAAGGAGCCGAATATCATATTAAAATATTGTTCAACGTAATCTCCAAACATGTAAAAGGAAAACATGTTAAATGCAAGGTGCATAAAATCGGCATGAATAAAACCAGAACTTATGAATCGATACCATTCATTGTCATGGTGAACAGTGTATGGATGAAAAATTAATTTGTCCATTAATGCTTCATTATACATTGCAATTATTGAAATAACAACGGTGATGACTGTTATATATAAAGTTAAACTCATGGTCATGATTAATAATTATTCGTGATGGTATTTTTCATTAGCTAAGATACTACATGCCCTGTAAATTTGTTCTGCTAATATAAGTCGAACGAGCATATGTGGAAAGACAAGTTCTGATAATGACCAGGTAAATTGGGCTTTGGCTTTAATTTCTTCTGCAACCCCATAGGCACCTCCAATTAAAAACACAATACGATGTGCACTTTGATTGGCCTTTTGTTGAATTAATTTTGCAAGGCCAGGGGAGCTTTGCATTTTTCCTTTTTCATCTAATAAAATTAACACATCATTTTGTGCTAATGTTTTTAATAGCGTGATCGCTTCTTCTTTTTTTATTTGAATGGGATCGCTTGCTTTTGACGGTGTGATTAATTGCCATTCAATAGGGTAGTAATGACCAATGCGTTTGGTGAAATTGGCAACGCCTTCTTTAATATAGGATTCATCTGCTTTTCCTACCGACCAAATCGCAATTTTCATATATCATTTTTTATTTATCAAAATTACATTTAATATATCTAATATTATAGAAGTAATTCTTATATGAATAATTAATACAAATATAGTTGTGTGTAATTGAAATATTCATTTATTTTCGTGTCCAATTAACAACCCCCATCATTAATGAATAAGCTACTCCACCTAGCCATTCTTTTCTTCTCTTTTTTTTATAGCAACAACACAAACGCACAGTTTAAATCTAGTGTCATTTCAACAGAGGATATAGGAACCTTAAAATGCATCTATGTAAAAAACGTTGCTGGTCAGAAAGCTTCAGAATATGGTATTATGGTTGTTTATAAAAACCAACAATTTGTATACAAGCAGGAGCAGGATACCATTCACTTAAAATCTAAGGAGCAAATTGCACAATTTGTTACTGACATAAAAGCTGGATTATTGGTTATTGGTGACGAGGAAAAAGAATTCAATATTGCGAATAGTGATTATACTTTATATAAAAACAAAGGATACAGTGACAATAACTTTATCGTGATTGCCAACAAGGACTTAACCATAAAAACGCCCATCAATAAATTCTTTTCCAATCAATTAATCACTTGGCTCAATTCCATTGATTTCGGAAAGGGGTAAAGTTGCCCTTTTTAGCTCATTTTTTCCCTTTTTTCATTACATTTATACTTGTTAATCAACCAGTATTAGAATATTGTAATGCGCCCCATATCTTCATATATAAAATCATTTATATTCATTTTTGGGTTACTATTTGCTAGTCTAGCAATAGGGCAGGATTTTTCCAATAAGGGAAGGGAGTTTTGGGTAGGCTATGGTAGTCATGTGAACATGTATAATACGGATGGAAGTGTTAACAATACAAGTGGTGGTTCGCAAAATATGGTGTTGTATTTCACGTCGGATCAAAATGCAAATGTAACTGTTGAAATTCCTGCAACAGGTTGGACAAGGACTTATACGGTACTAGCAAATCAAGTAACCACTTCTGATATTATTCCAAAAACAGGGGCAGATGATGCAAGATTATCTGATGAAGGCAAGTCTAATAAGGGGATACATATTATTTCGGATGTTGGCATTATTGCATACACGCATATTTATAATGCAAGTGTATCAGGAGCAAGTTTATTGTTCCCTGTTAGTACTTTAGGTCGTGATTATTATTCAGTCAATTATACACAAGTTTCAAATTCTAGGTATTCTTATGGTTTTACTTATGTAATTGCAACGGAAGATAACACCAATATTGAAATTATCCCAAGTGCGAATACCTTTAGTATTCTAGAAGGAGATACCTTAAGAGTTACTTTAAATAAAGGGGAGATTTATAATATTTTTGGTAAAGTTATTATTGCAGGAACTAGTGCGAATCAAAGATCAACTGGTGAGGATTTGACAGGTACAAGGATAAGGTCAATTGCAACCGCTACAAGTCCTTGTAAAAGAATAGCGGTTTTCTCTGGTTCTGGTAAGTTGAGTATTAATTGTACAACCAATGGCGCAGGAAGTGCAGATAATTATATTCAACAAGCATTTCCCTCAAGTGCATGGGGTCGAAGATATTTGACAGCGCCTACTAATAAAATGCCTAATAACTTCTATCGCGTAATAGTGAGTGATCCTGCTACCGTAGTTAAACTGAATGGAGCAGTTTTGAGTAACGCAAGTTTGATAAATAGTTTTTATTATGAATTTTCAAGTAACATGCCTAACTTGATTGAATCAAATTTGCCTATAATGGTAGCGCAATATATCACGACTGCGAATTCATGTGGAAATAATATAATAGGGGGTAATGGAGATCCCGAAATGATTTATTTAAGTCCAATAGAGCAAACAATTAATAAAGTAACGATTAATTCAACAAATAATTTTAATATTGGTGCTTCATATCATTTTGCAAATATTGTAATTCCTAAAGAAGGCGCAGCCTCATTAAAAATTGATGGAGTGGCACTTTCAGGTGGAGTAAATCATCCAGCGGATGCAAATTATCTATATTTTCAACCGCAACTAACCTCCGGCTCTCATACAATATCTTCTGATTCAGGTTTTAATGCAATCGCATATGGTTATGGTGGAGCTGAGTCATATGGTTATAATGCAGGTACAAATGTGAAGGATTTATATCAAACACTTTCAGTGAATAACCAATATGCGCTTGAAAAAAATCCGATTACATGTAAAGGCAGTCCATTTAAAGCTTCAATTACACTTCCTTATAAACCTATCTCCTTAAAATGGAAAGTACAAAATTATAATGACTTTGTACAACCTGCACCAGTGCCAATAAGTGACACCGTAATCAATGGAAAGAAGATTTATAAATATATTTTAGATACTAACATTATTTATAATACAGTTGGTACTTTTAATTTTCAAGTAATTGCTAATAACCCAACGACTGATGGCTGTAGTGGCGAGCAAGAAATTAATTTTGATCTTAAAGTAATTGCGCCACCAGATGGCAATTTTAATTTTGTTACTAGTAACTGTATTATTGATTCAGTTTCCTTATCTGATAATACGCCGGTGGGAGATAAACCAGTGTATAAATACTTTTGGGATTTTGGAGATGCTAAATTTTTTGACACAGTCCCTAATATTAAGTTTAAACCTGATCATGAAGGGGAATATAACATAAGATATGTAGTTGCCAATACGATTGGATGCTTGAGTGATACGATTAGTAAACGTATTAAAATTGACAGTGCCATTAATGTGAATTTTGCAATTTCAAAAATCACTTGTCAAAATAAGGATATTGATTTTTTTGACTTATCAAAAGCTAGGGGTCTTTCTCAAATGCAAAACTGGTATTGGGACTATGGGGATGGGTCAAAAGTTGATACTTTGACTGCAAGTGCAAATATGAAACATCAGTTTGCTAATTTGCAAACATACCATCCTATTCTTAACGTTCAAACATTAAATGGATGTGTAAATGCGGATACCTTAACTTTTGTCAATAATCCTAATCCGCAAATTAATCTGCGATTACCTGAGGTATGTTTGGCAGATGCCGCAGCTAAATTTATCGATTTAACAACGATAGCTGATAATTCAACTAGTAAATTTTCCTATTTGTGGAATTTTAATGATTCGACCATCAAACAATTTCCCAATCCAACTTTACTTATACCTAATGCCTTGACTGCTCAAAATCCTGAAGTAAAATATTTATCTCCAGGTAAATATGTGGTTTCATTAAGGGTGGTGCAAGAGGATACCAAATGTGTTGATTCTGCCAGGTATAGCTTTACGGTGAATGGCTCATTCCCCAAACCTTTATTTTACATTTTAAAGGATACAGCACTTTGTAGTAATGAGTTTGTTGAAATTAGGGATAGTTCTTGGGTAGATATTGGATCCATCGGTAAACTTAATATATATTGGGGGGATGGATCAGATACCACTATAGAAGAGCCGGGTTTAAATAAAATTTACAAACATTTTTATAAAAATATCAATGCTCCAAATAATTTAAATTTAGATTATACTATTAAAATTAATGCAAGTTCGGGGGGTATTTGTCAAAGTGAAATATCAAATTCATTATCTTTTGTGCCTCCACCTGAATTTCCCATCATTACTACGATTAAAGATTATTTATGCAAAAGTGATACGCTACTTCTAAATGTATTAAGTAAGGGTGGGGCGCCGCCATTTATAAATTCCTGGACTTCGGAAAATACGAACGCTTCAATAGATAATACAAAAAGTATCATTAAAGGAGTAATACCCGGACAAGTACAAGCGTCATTAAAAGTTACTGATAGCAAAAACTGTATTTATCCTTATCCTTCATTGGCTTTTTTTAATACGATGTTGGTGCGGGACATACCTACTGCTGAAATTTTACCAGGGGATAGTATTGTATGTAATGGTGATGCGATTATTATCGCTGGCGCAGGAAGGGGCTATGATAATAGTGCAATAAGCACGTATAGCTGGTATCGCAATGATACATTAGTAAGCACTTTATCAACCAATAGTATCAGTAATAATATCCCCGGTTGGTATAAATTAACGGTGAATGATGGTAAGTGTAATTCACTAGCAACAGCAGGAAAAAAAGTTTCTCCTTTGAATATTACTAAATATTCATTTACACATGTGCCTAATATTTGTATTGGTGTTCCACTGATTGTAAATACCAATGCGGTGGATCAATATAACGTGCACTATAATTGGGATTTTGGGGATGGTTTTAATTATTTAAAAGCAAGTCCAGGTAGTCATAAATATATGGCAAAGGGGGATTATAAAATTAAAGTAAATGTAACCAATGATTATTGTCCTAAATACAATTATCAAATCATTGGTAGTGCAGTAAAAGTATCATCTGCAATTAAGCCCACCACATTTAAATATTTTTTCCTGGCCAAGCAACCCTTTAATGTGGTCACCAAAACGGATCCTGGATATGTTCAATATAAGTGGAATCCTGACATTTTTTTAGATAATCCCAATAAACCCAATCCCATTTTTAATGGAGATAAATCCACGGATTATACCTTAACCAGAACGGATACGATTAGTTCCTGTTCTGTAACGGACGAGTATGAAATTATTGTTTCCACGGAAGTGTATGCGAATGTGCCCAATGCATTTACCCCTAATAATGATGGATTGAATGATGTATTAAAAGTTGAGTACAGCGCAGGTATCGGGGCTGACTTTAATTTTAGGATATTTAATAGATGGGGTAAGCTAATGTTCCAAACCAACGATAGGAATAAAGGCTGGGATGGACGGGATTCAAGTGGTATATTGCAGGAGATGGATGGGTATAGTTATTTTCTGGAATATAACTACATAGATCCCTTAACGAGTGAATTAAAAAATATTAAGAAAACAGGGTCTGTAATATTATTTAGATGATGCGTATAATAAAACATATAATCTATTTTATTGCTTTTGCTTTATTTCAAAATAAAGTACAAGCGCAAACGCCGTTTATTTCACAAAATTTCAATAATATTCAATTTTTCAATCCAGCAAGTGTTGGATTTGGAAGTTATAACAGGTTTAGTACAATTTATCGAAGTCAATTTACAAGTGTGGGCAGACCCTATAAAACAATTGGAATGAATCTTGATTTTGGGTTTTTAAAAAATGATGGTGCGGATATGAATAATATAGGCTTTGGTATCCAAGGTTTATCAGAGCAAATTTTAGATGGCATTTTACAAACGAACTCAATGACTGCAACACTTGCTGATCGTGTATTTTTTGATGATGCAAGAACCACTTATTTGTCATTAGGGATTGGAGCTACTTTTGTTAATAGGACTATTGATTATTCGTCTTTAATTTTTGGGGATCAATTTACATCTGGTCGATTATTAAATGCGACTAGCATGGAAGTGCTCAACAATAATTTTTCAAAAAATTCTCTCAATGTTGGATTTTTATTTTCCCGAAATAATTATACTTCTTTTTTTCAGTTAGGGATGAGTTCCTATTTTATTGGTAGATCCACTGGATATAATACAACGAATGATAGCGCTAGGGTAAGTCCTTTAAATGAATTTAGTCAAGTTTTGGGGCAATTAAATTATGAAAAATTATTTTCAGGGAATAAAACTTTGATGATTCATGCCAATTATCAAAACCGATACGAAAATGAATTTGTTTATGCAGGAGCTGCAATTGGTATCCCATTCAATGAATCCTATGAATCTACTAATAGGATGTATGTGGGGTGCTTTTATCGTACTAAAGATGCGGTAGTTCCTTATATTGGCTTACTATTAAATAAATATAAGCTGGGTATTACCTATGATATTTACAATAATGATATGACTGCAGCTAATTTGAGGCCACAAACTTTTGAATTTACTTTGTCTACCTATTTCGGCAAACGTCGTAATGAAGGTATGAGAAGTTTATTTGATTAAAGTTTGAAAAATATTTTTTTCTTATAGAGGAAATAACACAATCCCCATTCAATTAAAAATATTAAGGTACATCCAAATAAGGCAATGAATGTTTCAGAAGTGGTAAAGCTATTTAATAAGCCAAAAGCAAACTTTTTAACATAAGGATTTAACCATCCGCCTCCAACTGTTTCAAAAAACAAATAAATGAATATGGAATTCAGTGATAATATTCTCAGAAACAGTATTTTTTTATTCTGCTTAACATCAATGAAATAATAACAAGCAGCAAAAAATAGGATACACCAGCCCAGTGAAACTAGGGTAAATGAACTAGTGGCAATTCTTTTGATAATTGGATTTATTGCTAAAATATCTAAAGCATAACCAACAATTAATAATCCCAATCCCCAATAAACCATCTGTTTGATTTTATATTGTTGATCAGTTGCATTCAATAATAATTTACCAATCAATGCACCTGCTATTGAATGCACCGAAGTGGGGATGCAATTGATGGCCACCCATCCGCCACGGCTGGTTTTATTCATGAGGAGCATGTCAACATAATTACCAAAATTAAAATGATTGGTAAATCCTAAATTATAGCCGGGAACATTGGTATAGCGGTATAGTAAATCGGTTAAAATTAATAGGCCAATACATAAAATTATTTGTGATTTAATTTGCCATTCAAAAATGAAATAAGCAACTAACATGGTAAAGGAAAGTTGGGTTAATACATTCCACAATTCAAAACTCAAACCTGTATCTTTTACCGCATAACATAATACGCCCCAAAAAAACAACCAACCACTACGTTTAATTGTTTTAAGGGTTATTTCCTTTTTTGGTATATTTTTTTGTTGTTGATTTTGAATAGAGTAGGCCATTGCAGTACCAGCAATAAACATAAATCCAGGTTGGATCAAATCCCAAAATCGCATGCCGTGCCAAGGGTGATGTTGGAATTGAATAAATACATTTTCAAAAAAATGATCTTTAGAAGCTAAAAAAAACACTTTAAAAATACCTGTACTTTCCAAGGCCAATAGCATCATAATTAAACCCCGCATAAAATCAAGTGAATACAATCTTTTTTTTATATCTACAGTGGTAAGCGTATTAGACATGAAGTGAATTTAAGAATTAATTTATCTGATTATGCTAGTGAATTTTAATTACTTCGCAATAGGTGAAATCTGTAGCTTAAATAACACTTTTTAGTAAGGATTAATAATTACCTAGGGATTTGTTTTAATAACCAATTGGTAAGTTCAATAGCTGCTTGTTTGTTTTGGTAGGTAGGGTTTAAGCGATCATTCACTACATATTCATTATAAATCCATGGATCGCCCACCGCAAACACAGTGCCTTTTCCAAATTTACTTGTAGCCATAATAACGTCTCCGTTATTTTCAA